>Ga0163199_1001048_pt1 | contig 17176 bp, 11 predicted proteins | sample PL_2010_150m_FD_113537 | JGI IMG/M metagenome (GOLD analysis project Ga0163199, IMG submission 113537) | Freshwater microbial communities from Powell Lake, British Columbia, Canada to study Microbial Dark Matter (Phase II) - PL_2010_150m | ecosystem: Environmental > Aquatic > Freshwater > Lake ...
ATCCATGATGACCTACTGGTATCCCGGTCTCTTCGACACCGTCTCCCTGGTCAAGAAGACCTATCCCGCCGTACCCGTTGTTCTGGGCGGGAATTATGTGACCCTTTGCCCGCAGCATGCCCCACTGTCCGGCGCGGATTTCTGCCTTCCCGGACCGGGGGAATCATCCCTCCCCCCCCTTCTGAATGAGCTCCTGGGGATGAATATGCCTCTTTTTTCCGACGAACCGAAGCTCGATTCATACCCCTACCCCGCCTTTGATCTGATCCGTCCGTTGAATTATGTCCCACTCCTGACCTCGCGGGGCTGTCCCTACAGGTGCAGTTACTGTGCATCCCATCTTCTGAATCCTTCGTTTCGCAGACGGGACCCCATTCTCGTCGCAGATGAAATCGCGTTCTGGCATACCCGGTTCGGAGTCCATAACTTCTCTTTCTATGATGACGCCTTGCTGGTGGATGCCCAGGGGATGGCGATCCCTTTGCTGCAGGAAATAATCCGGAGAAGATTGCCGGTTCAATTCCACTGTCCGAACGGCCTTCATCTGCGGGAGGTCACGGCGGAGTTGAGCGTTCTTTTGTATCGGGGCGGCTTCCGAACGATCCGTTTCGGATTTGAAACCTCCGATCGGATTCGACAGAAAAATACCGGCGGGAAGGTCAGCAACAACGAATTGGTCGAAGCGATCGGTCACTTGAAGCAAGCCGGCTATCGATCCCGTGATATCGGAATCTATATACTCTGCGGGCTGCCGGGACAATCGGCGGATGAGGTCGGGGAGAGTATCCGCCTGGTTCAATCGTCCGGGGCGCGTCCGATCCTTGCCGAATATTCCCCGATCCCGGGAACGGATTTGTGGCAAGACGCCGTGGCCTGCTCTCCCTACCCGATCGCCGAGGAGCCCCTATTTCAGAACAATACGCTCCTTCCCTGTAAAAGTGACTCCCTGTCTCATCCCGTCTATCAGAGTCTGAAACGCATGTCGCGAATTCCGCATAAGGGTCTGTAGCGGAATAACTGGTGCATTAAGGCGCTCAGATTTGGGTCAGATTTGTCTGATCTGATTAAGCAAAACCGTAGGAATAGCATCGCTATTTCGAGGATTTTGCGATTGAAGATCGGGCAAAGACGACCTGAATATGAGATGCCTGAACGCAATAGTTATTCCGTTACAGACCTCAAGCCAGAAGAGACTTGACAACCGGTATGGATATGGGTATATCAGAGTTGACGGCGGGTCTGCCGTGACCGCTGGTGAATCGTGATGCTGGATTGCAACACCAAAAGAACGACAGGGTCCTGTGGTGCGAGTCACCCGTTTGAGGACCAACATTTCTGGAGATTGACTTTCCAGCGCACAGATACGACGGCACAAGCGGATCTCGTCGTCACCTTTTTTGAACCCCGTCCATCCTGAGGAGAGGAAGTCCATGGGTTCACGCCTCTGGTGGGGCAAAATGATCCTGATCGCTATTTTTTCTCTCTTTTTTCTTCTCTTCGGCATCGGGAACCTGGTCGGCGCCTTTCATCTCACAAACCCGTTGGAATTCATCATGTATTTTTTTTCCGCCAGTCTGATGATTCTGGTGAGTATCGTCGGAATCCTCTATCCGGCTTTTCAGGTCCACGCACATCTTTCGCTGGGAAAGAATCATCCCGATGAACAATAATTCATCCTTTCTGCGGCGTCGCCGATTCGGTAAATCGCCTTTCATTTCATGCTTGACTCACCCTCATTCTAACCCTCCCCCGTCAAAGGGGGAGGGAAATTGGATGCTCTTCACCGCCCTGGGAATTCTCTTCCTCCTTCCGCTTCTTCTCCCCTCCCCCCTTTTTTCGTATGATCTGGCGGAAAAGGTTCAAACGTTTACCTTCAAGAATGGTCTCCGGCTGCTCATGCTGGAGAGGCATCTCAGCCCCACGGTTGCCATTTACATCCGTTATCGGGCAGGCGCTGTGGATGAGGCGGACGGCAAGACCGGAACGGCCCATCTGCTGGAACATATGATGTTCAAGGGAACGAGAACCATCGGAACCAGGAATTACGCTGCAGAAAAAAAAATCCAGCTCCGGATCGAACGGGTGGGAACCGCCCTGGATCGTGAAAAGGCGAAAGGCAAAGCGGCCCATTCTCCGCTTGTCGCCCATCTGACCGATCAACTGACTGTCCTTCAGAAGGAACAGCGGCGCTTCATTCTGTCGAACGAGATCGACCGTCTCTACTCGGAAAACGGCGCGGTCGGTCTGAATGCCTCTACAGGCCAAGATCTGACCACCTATCAGGTCAGCATCCCTGCCAATCGGATCGAACTCTGGGCCAGAATCGAGGCCGACCGCATGGTTCATCCCGTATTCCGCGAGTTTTACACGGAACGGGATGTCGTCATGGAGGAGAGGCGGCAGCGCTCCGAATCGGATCCGGACGGCAAGCTTATTGAAAGCTATCTGGCCGCCGCGTTTATCTCCCATCCCTATCGGCGGCCGATTCTGGGCTGGCCGTCGGATATGAGTAACCTCGATATCGCCTCCATGACAAAGTTTTTCAGAAGCAGGCACGCCCCCAACAATACGGTCATCGCGATGGTCGGGGATCTTCAGCCGTCCACCGCTCTCAAGATTGTCGAAAAATATTTCAGCCAGATCCCCGCGCAGACGCTTGCGTCTGCTCCGATCACGGAAGAGCAACGCCAGTCAGGGGAAAGAAGGGTCGAAGTGATTTTTGACGCGGAGCCACAGATGATCCTTGGCTACCACAAACCGCCGCCCCCGGATTTTGCCGATTACATCTTCGACGTGATGGAATCCATTCTCACGAAGGGAAGGACCTCAAGGCTTTTCAAAACCCTCGTTCAAGAAAAGGGGCTGGCAGAAAGTATTCAGGCGGCAAATGGTCTGCCTGGTTCGCGCTATCCAAATCAGTTTGTTATCTTTGCCACACCTCGCCACCCTCATACCCTGGGCGAGCTGGAGCAGGCGATCGATCGCGAGATTGAAAAGCTCCAGCGGGAACCCGTTTCCGAATCAGAGCTCGAAAAGGTAAAAAATCAGATCCGGGCGGATTTCATCCGGGGACTTGATTCCAATGCCGGCCTTGCCGGGATGCTCTCCTATTATGAGGCGTTGCTGGGTGATTATCGCTACCTTGCCCAATACACCGCCACCATAGACCGGATCACAACGGACGATATCATGCAGGCGGCCAGAACCTATTTCACGACGGAAAATCGGACGGTCGCAACCTTGACCAGGAAACGCTGAACGATGAAACTTAAATTTTCTTGCCAGCCGTTTCGGGTGATCATCGCTCTAAGTTTGATTCTTTTTTATAGCGGAATCGCCTCCGCCGCATCGCCCACCGCTTTGCCTGACCCGGATCGCATCCGCTACAAACCTCTCTCGTTCGAACCGCCTCGGGCACAGCGTCTGCGGCTCGAAAACGGCCTCGTTCTCTACATCCTTCCCGATAAAGAACTGCCGCTGGTAAAGATCAAGGTTGTCGTCAGAACCGGCAGCATGTATGACCCATCCGGCCGGGAAGGGGTTGCCGAACTGACGGCCTCCATGATGGGGACCGGAGGGATCGCCGGCATGAGTGGGGATGCCGTGGATGAAACGTTGGAATCTATAGCGGCCGCGTTTCATGCCTCTGTGAACCGCGACTCCGGCAGCTTATCTTTTTCGGTATTGAAGAAGGATCTGGACCGGGGATTCGACCTTTTTTCCCGGATTCTGACGCAGCCCTCTTTCGAAGAGATAAAGCTCACCCTGGCGAAGGATCTGAAATTGGAGGAACTGCGGCGGATTGTGGATGATCCGCAGAAGCTCGCCTTCCGGGAGTTTGGACGTCTCATCCATCAGGGAAGTCCACGCGGAAGGGTGACCACATCGGCGTCCATCCGTTCGATCCAGCGGGACGACCTGCTTCTCTGCCACAAGCTCTTCTATCATCCGGAGAATGTGATGATATCCATCAGCGGAGATATCGATATTCCGGAGGCCAAACTCCTGATCGAGCGTTATCTCGGGGGCTGGAAATCGTCGGAAAGAAAACCGGAAACCCCTCCCCTTCCCCGGCAACAGGACGGTGGAATTTATTTCCTGACCAAAGATATACCGCAATCGATCGCCATTTTCGGCTGGCTGGCGCCTGCCAAAAGGGATGCCCAATTCTATCCTTTCGAGGTTCTGGACTTTATCGTCGGAAGTGGAGGATTCCGTTCCCGAATTTTTCAGGAAATTCGGACCAATCTGGGGCTGGCCTACAGCACGGGCAGTTTTTACAACGCAAGGGGCGATTATGGTCTGTTCGGCGCCTATGCAATGACGAAATCCGCGTCCACCGTCAAGGTGATCTCCCGGATCGAGGAGATCCTCCGGGAGGTGGGTCGGAAACCCGTTTCGCCCGAGGAGTTGGAAGGGGCGAAGAAGGCGATCCTGAACAGTTTCATTTTTTCCTTCACCTCATCGGAAAAGATCGCCTCTCAGCAACTGATGATCGCGTATGAAGATCTGCCCGAAGACCATCTCCTGACCTATCGCTCCAAAATCGATCATGTGAATGCGGCGGATATCCGGGAGACAGCGAAACGGCTTAACCCGGAGAGGGCGATCCTTCTGATTGTCGGAAACGATGATGTTTATCGGGAGGTTGCATCAAAATTGGGGAAAGTTACCCGAATTGAAGCAAACTTTTAGGTCCTGTAACAAAATGGGTGGAACAGGTAGGGGCGCGATTCATCGCGCCCTTATGAGCCATTCGTGAGACCATGCAGTGAAAGCGTGCCATAAAGGATGGAGGCCATTTGAAAGAAGCGACGAAAACAGGCATCGCGGAAAGTGTCGAATTGGGTAACAATGAAAGCCTGCGCAATCTCTGTGGAGAGCAGGACAAAAACATCAGACTGATCGAGAAGCTCGCAGCGGTCCATCTTAGGATTCGGGGAAATGCGGTCTCCATCACCGGCGACCGCATCCCCGTCCTCCATATCCGGAATCTGCTGTCGCAATTGTATCAAATATCGGGGAAGGGATACCCGCTTTTTCCGGCGGATATCGAATACGCCCATCGGATCCTTTCCGAAGACGCCACCGCGGATCTGCAGCGGATCTTTCTGGATACGGTATTCATTTCATCCAAGAAGCGAATCATCACCCCCAAGAGCATCGCACAGAAATCATACATCGACGCGATCCGAAGCTCGGATATGGTCTTCGGCATCGGACCGGCAGGAACGGGCAAGACCTATCTGGCGATGGCCATGGCCATTTCCGCACTGCTTGAAAAAAAGGTCAACCGCATTTCCCTGGCCAGACCCGCCGTCGAAGCCGGTGAAAAGCTAGGATTTCTTCCGGGAGACCTCGCGGAAAAGGTCAACCCCTATCTGCGACCCCTTTATGACGCCCTCTTTGACATGATCGATTTTGACCGGGCCACGGCCCTGATCCACAAAGGGGTGATCGAGGTAGCGCCTCTCGCCTTCATGAGGGGACGAACCTTGAACGACTCCTTCGTCATCCTCGATGAGGCCCAGAATACGACCTCGGAACAGATGAAGATGTTCCTGACGAGGCTCGGATACGGTTCGAAGGCGGTCATTACCGGGGATGTGACGCAGATCGATCTCCCGACGGACAAGATGTCCGGTCTCGTCGAAGCCGAGAGGCTCCTCTGCAAGACCGACGGCATCCGTTTCGTCCACTTCTCTGAACGGGATGTGGTCCGGCATCCGCTCGTGCAGGAGGTGATCCGAGCCTACAATCATTCGGATTACGGAAGAAGGAAGGATGGCCCGGCCAAGAGGAAAACATAGTGCTGAGGACTGAGTGCTGAGTGCTGAGGACTGAGATCAGAATAAGATGTCCATTTCAATCCAAAATCGGCAGAAACTGCTTACCGTGGATCTCGCAAGGGTGCGGCGAAGCCTGAAGCGGCTTCTGAAGGAACTCGGCGTCAACGATAGCGAAGTCAGCCTTCTTCTCGTCGATGACGATCAGATCCGGGAGATCAACAAGAATTATCTTCAAAGGGATCGTCCGACCAACGTGATCTCTTTTGCGATGACGGAAGGCGAGTTCGGCGACGTCCATCCGGAGATCCTGGGGGATATCATCCTTTCCGTCGAAACGGCTGCCCGGGACGCCATCGCCTGTGACATCGATTTTATGGATGAAGTTGAATTTCTACTGATCCACGGTCTCCTCCATCTCTTGGGATACAACCATGAAAACGTAGAAAACCAGGAAGCGGAAAAAATGAAAAAGCTGGAACGGGAACTCTTTTTCCTCCGAAGGCATTACCATCTCGACTGATCATGACCGGCCTTATCGAACCAGAATCACCTGTCCCGGATGAATGTTCTCTTTTTGTCCCATCCGGTTCAGCTTGAGCAGTTTGTCGAGGGGGATATTGTTTTCCCTGGCGATCTTATTCAGATTATCCCCCTTTTTGACGGTGTACTGTTTCGGGGCTGCGGATTCGGAAACCTTTCCCGGGACCGGTTTTGCCCCCGGTTTGGCTTTCTCTTTTTTCCCCGAGGTCTCCGCTCTTTTCCGCTCCTTTGCCTGGGTTTCTTCCTCATTTCTCGAGGCCAGTTGCAGCGTCTGGCCGATTTTCAGGGTGTCGTTCTTCAAGCTGTTGATGTTGCGGATCTCCGTAACGGGAATACCATACTTCCGTGAAAGAGAGGCCAGCGTATCGCCCTTTTGAACCTTATGGTTCATGGCCTTGCCGGACTTGGTTGCCTTCTCGGCAGGCCCCGATGCTTTTGTGCTGCGGATCGGGATATTCAACCGCTGACCCACCACCAGGCGTTTCTTCGACGATGGATTCGCGGAACGGATTGCCTCAGCGGAAGTCTTATATTTCTCCGCGATGGAGGCCAGGGTTTCCCCCTGTCGCACCTTGTGCTTGATGAACACACCGCGGACCGTCTTGGAAGAGAGGCGCGGCTTCTCCCCCAATGGAATTTCATAGACCATCTTGAGCAGCAACTGCGCCTTCTCGATCGGAACCTTTAGTTTATAGGGTCGGTCCGGCGTCATTCGATGCCGGAGTTCGGCGTTCAGAATATAGATGATTTCCTCCGGAGTTTCGAGTTTCTGTGCGATATCCTGCAAGCGCATGCAACGGTTGATCTCCGCCACGTCATAAGACAAAATGTCTGTTTTGGGGTCTCCCGATCCGAGGTCGATGCCGTATTTCTGCGGATCATTGACAATGAGCAATGTGGCCACAAAACGGGGTACATATCGAGCCGTTTCGTAGGGAAGACGCTGATAGAGGTCCCAAAAGCGATCCAGATAATTGATGTGCTGAGAGGCGATCGTACGCATGACCCGCCCTTCGCCGCAATTGTATCCGGCAAGGACCGTCAGCCAGTCGCCAAACATCGCGTGCAGATCCTTGAAATAATCGATGGCCGCACGCGTCGATTTTTCGACATCCATCCGTTCGTCCACCCAGTCATCCCGGTTCATTCCGTATTTATAGCCCGTCGATGGGATGAACTGCCATAAGCCAAGGGCCCTTGCAGACGATAACGCATTGATCTTGTAGCCGCTTTCCACCAGCGGCAGCCAGGAAAGCTCCTCCGGCAGACCCGCCTTTTTGAGCTCCCGTAAAATCACGGGCCGATAGATCCTCGACCGCTGATAGGACTGGACGAAAAAATCGCGTTCGACCGTCTGAAATAGACGGATCTCCTTTTCAACGTCCGCATTGGTAACGATCGGAATTTCGCCGCGCTTGCCGTTTGCAACGGACTGGTTTGAGTTGTAGATGGCCAGGATGCGCTTCGAAATCATCAGACGGAGATCGTCCTTCTGCCGCACGATGTCGGGGTTGCCGTTGGTGTCCAGCAGGAGGGCATACGCCTGATCCAGCATCTGGAGCGCATCTTCGAGTTCACCTTTCACCCAGTATTTCTGGGATTCATCCAGCAGCAGGAGGGCTTCTTCCATCATATCCCGTTCCTTCTCTTCCTCACGCACACTGCGCTCATCCCGGGGATTCAAGGGGGAGGGCTTTTGTACGGGTTGCTTTTTTACCGTCTCGCTCTTCTTGGACAGATCCAAGGATATGATCGGCGCAGGAGGAGCATCAACCGCTCCAGCGGATTTTGTGAGCCCATCACTTTTTGTCGGAATATCCGGGGAATTCTGCGCCGGGGAGAGATTCGTCGTCGGCGGAGGCTGTTCGATCACACCCTTCGTCTGCGGATCGTTTGTCTGATTTAGGGGAGGTCCGATCGCGACGGGAGGCTGCGACAACGGAGACTCCTCCGCACGAGCCATCTCCCGGACGGACAGGTCGGTTCGTGTTTTTAACACTTCCCGTTTGGATACCGAGCATGATGAAATTGTCAAACCGCCGAGAAAAAGGATTATCAGAACAATCGGGATCGTCGAAATCTTGTTTGAGAACATCTTTGACTCCTTAGCTGACCCGTTTCAATTCGACCATGATGGATTGGTGCGCAGTTCTATATCATACTTTTGACCTTCCCCAAAATATTAATGCAGCAGATAGGCCTCGATGAAATCGTCGATATCACCGTCCAAAACCCGGTTGACGTTACCGGTTTCGAGGTTCGTCCGATGATCCTTAACCATTCTATACGGATGCAGCACATAGGAGCGGATCTGGCTGCCCCAGGAAATATCCTTTTTCGTTTTGTTGATCTCATCGAGCTTTGCGTTCTGCTCCCGTAGTTTCATCTCATAGAGACGGGAACGGAGGTATTTCATGGCCATTGCCTTGTTCTTGTGCTGCGAACGCTCGTTCTGGCACTGGACCACAATTCCCGTCGGCAGATGGGTGAGCCTCACCGCGGAATCGGTCTTGTTCACGTGCTGACCACCAGCGCCGGTGGAGCGGTAGGTGTCGATGCGCAGATCCTTTTCATCGATTTCAACCACGATCCGGTCATCGACCTCGGGATAGACAAAGACGGAGGCAAACGAGGTGTGACGGCGCGCGCCGGCATCAAAAGGGGATATCCTCACCAGCCGGTGAATTCCGATTTCCGCCTTGGCATAGCCGTAGGCGTATTCACCCCGGAGGGTACAGGTTACGCTCTTAATGCCGGCCTCGTCACCCGGCAGATAGTCGATGATGGTGGCATCGAGACCTTTTCTCTCCGCCCAGCGCAGGTACATCCTCAGAAGCATCTCCGCCCAGTCCTGCGCCTCCGTCCCGCCCGCGCCCGAATGAATCGACAGGATCGCGTCCATCGGATCCTGTTCGGAGCCGAGCATCATCTTCAGTTCATCAACCCGAACGGCGGCATTGAGCCTTTCCAGCTCGGAGCGGATCTCTTCCTGGGTCTGAACATCCTGCTCCTCAGAAGCAATTTCGGAAAGAATCCGTAGATCTTCGAGGCCGTTCTTATGCTGTTTCCATTTCTCGACCGCATCCGTCAACCGGCTTTTTTCGCGGAGAATCCCGCTTGCCCTTTCCGGTTCATCCCAGAAACCGTCGCGAAGGGATTCCTTCTCCAACTCCCGGATACGCAATTCCTTTTCAGGGATGTCAAAGACAGACCCCGATATGTTCGATTCTCCGGGCCAGATCGATCAGGGTGTCATGAATTCCTTCCAGCATATTTCCTTCTCCTTTGTAGGACAAAATAGTACGGGATTAATACGATTCCGCACAAGTAAACGAACAGGTCACCATATGACGCATAAAAGGTCTTTTCGTCAATGTATTTCACCTCACCCTTCAGAACGGTTCTTTCAAATAGGCCCGTTTGGGAGAGGATTTTCCCCGCCGGATCGATGATGGCGCTGATTCCGGTGTTGGCCGCCCGGACGAGGTAGAGGCGGTTTTCGACCGCCCGGAAAACCGTCATGGAGAGATGCTGAAAAGGCGCCGAGGATTTTCCGAACCAGGCATCGTTGGTGATGTTTACGAGCAGATCGGCATTCTTCTGTTTGTAATCCCTTGCAGATTCCGGAAAGATTGCTTCATAGCAGATCAGGACACCGACACGGCGTCCGTCGCTTTCGATCGGATTGAATCCCTTTCCCGGCCGGAAGTCGCCTACGCCGGCCACGAGCTTGCCGATGAACGGAAAGAACTGTCTCAGCGGCACATATTCACCGTAAGGCACCAGATGCACCTTGTCATATCGGCCCGCAACGGTCCCGTCCGGTCGGAGCATGTAGGCGCTGTTCATATAGGAAACCTTGCCACCAGCCTCATCATAACTCGGACTACCGAAAAGAAGCCGTCGACCGGACACCTGCGCGACATCGACGACGTCTGCCCGCAGCGGATTGGCGCCCTCAAAGTAGAAAGGCGCCGCCGTTTCCGGCCAGACGATCAGCCCCCCTTCCGCAGGGATGGAACGAAGAGAAAGGGAACGATAGATATTCAGCGTTTGCAACTGATAGCGGTCGTTCCATTTGATGTTCTGATCGATATTCCCCTGAACAAGCGCCACTTCGATGGGATTCTTCTTCCGAACAGATTCCCGGATTTCAGCCGTGCGAAAATAACCATAGCCATAGATGGCCGCGATGACGGCGAACGCGATCGCGAACTTCGTCAGAAGATACTTTCTTCGAAATCGGAGCGACCAGAGATTGTAAAGAATTGCATTTACCATAACGATCGCAAATGATATTCCATAGATACCGGTTATATCGGCAATCTGGATGATGTTTCCGTAAAGGTATTGGGAATATGCCAGATTTTCCCAAGGAAAGCCTGTTAAGAGATGAGAACGGGCAAATTCAAGGATGGTCCACAACAGGGGGGCCGAGAGCAAGAGGATGCCTCCCCCGCCCCGGAGAAAGACAACGCCCATCGCAAAACAGGCTGTATAGAGGCTCAGGTATGCGGCAAGGAGCAGCATGGCCATGATGCCCATGTAAACGGGAAGATTGCCATATTGAACGACGACATTGGAAACCCAGTAGAGGATTCCGACGTGCGCAACCAGACCCGCAAGAAAACCGGTTTTAAACCCCTCCCAGGGTTTTGCATCCCGCAGCGCATAAAAAAGGGGAATCAGCGCAACCCAGGCCAGGATTCCGCTTCCAAACTTCGGAAAACTTAGAAACAGAAGAAGGCCGGACAAGAGGGCCGCGATCAGGTTTGAAGATGCTTTCAGATTTATTATCAATTTATCAAGCGTTTCGATCATTCTCTGTATGGGCTTCATTGCTTGTTGTTCCATAAGCAAGAAGGGGATTAACCATGGCTGGTCAACCCCCTTGATGATCTGGCGAGGTCGGCGGGATTTGAACCCGCGCCCTCCGGCGTGACAGGCCGGCGTTATAACCAGCTTAACTACGACCCCGTATGAAATTCATTTCCTGCCGAAACCCGTTATTCCAGGCATCCCGTGGTCCAAACAGGACGCCTTCAGGATTTCATTATTTCAATGGTAGGCGGAACAGGACTTGAACCTGTGACATCCACGGTGTAAGCGTGGCGCTCTCCCAACTGAGCTACCCGCCCGCATTACCCTTCTTTGGCGGGGTATCTAACAGCCATTCCACCGGTTGTCAAGGATTAAGTTCAATCTTGACTGTTCATGTAACGAGGCCTGTAACGGAACGGGAATCCTTCTCGCGGAACCAGCGGCCGGCGCTATCGCCTCCTCGCCCTGCACCCCCTTACTCGCTTCCTCTGCCGGCAGCAGCGCGGCCTTCAAGACCTCATCGACATTTTCCACGAGAATGATTTTAAGGTTCTTCAGGACATTGGCCGGGACATCCGCCAGATCCTTTTCGTTGTCCTTGGGGATGATCACGGTCCCGATATTCCCACGATGCGCAGCCAGCAGCTTTTCCTTCAATCCTCCGATCGGCAGCACCCGGCCCCGCAGTGTGATCTCGCCCGTCATGGCCAGATCCCCTCTAACCTTCCGGCGGATAAACGCGGAGGCGATGGAGGTTGCCATCGCAATGCCGGCGGAGGGCCCGTCCTTCGGAATCGCCCCTTCCGGCACATGGACGTGGATGTCCGTCTCCTTGTAGAAACTTTCCGGCAGCCCGAATTTTTCCGCCCGGGCGCGGACGTACGTCAGCGCCGCCTGCGCCGACTCCTGCATGACGTCGCCCAGCTTTCCGGTCAGGGTCATCTTGCCGGTCCCCTGCATGATGGAGGCCTCGATGACCAACAACTCCCCGCCGACCTCCGTCCAGGCAAGACCGATCGTAAGGCCGATTTCGTCCCGCCCTTCGGTTTCACCATGACGGAATTTCGGCACGCCCAAGTGTCCATGAACCGACTTGGATGAGATTCGAATACACCCTTTACCGCCGTCGGTCACGATCTTCCGGGCGACCTTCCGGCATATCGACGCGATTTCCCGCTCCAGATTCCGGACCCCCGCTTCCCGGGTGTATTGACGGATGATCGTGAGCAGCGCCCCATCCGTGAAAGCCATGTCGCTTTTCTTCAGCCCGTTCGCCTCCATCTCCTTGAGCACAAGAAACTGTTTGGCGATGGTGAGCTTTTCAGGCTCCGTATATCCGGCCAGCCGGATCACCTCCATCCGGTCCTGAAGCGGCGCGGGGATGGTCTGCAAGACATTGGCCGTGGTGATGAACATGATATCGGAGAGGTCATAATCGACCTCCAGATAGTTGTCGTTAAAGGCGATGTTCTGCTCTGGATCAAGCACCTCCAGCAGCGCTGATGAGGGATCCCCCCGGAAATCGGAACTCAGCTTGTCCACCTCATCCAGACAGAAAACAGGGTTGTTCGTCCCGGCCTTCTTGAGCAGTTGGATGATCTTCCCCGGCATGGCGCCGATGTAGGTCCGCCGGTGACCCCGGATCTCGGCTTCATCCCGGACGCCGCCCAGGCTAAGCCGCACGAATTTCCGATTTGTTGCGCGGGCTACGGATTTCGCGATGGAGGTCTTGCCGACGCCCGGCGGGCCGACGAGACAGAGGATCGAACCCTTGTTCTTCTTGACGAGAGTCTGAACGGCCAGATATTCGATGATCCTCTCCTTGACCTGCTTGAGACCATAATGGTCCTCTTCAAGAATGGCTTCCGAACTCTTCAGCGTATGCTTGTTTTCCGTTTTTTCGGACCACGGCATATCGAGCAGCCAGTCGATGTAATTCCGGACCACCGTTGCCTCAGCGGACATCGGGGCCATCATCTGCATCTTTTTCATTTCCTGCTTGACCTTCTTGTGCGCCTCTTCGGAAAGCTTCTTTTGTTTCAGTCTTTTTTCCAGTTCAGCGATTTCGTTGCGATATTCGTCTTTCTCCCCCATCTCTTTCTGTATCGCCCGCATCTGTTCATTGAGGTAGTAATCCTTCTGGGTCTTTTCCATCTGCTTCTTGACCCGTCGCTTGATCTTCTCTTCGACCTGAAGGATCTCGATCTCCGAAAGCATCAGTTCATAGATCGCTTCCATCCGCTCCGGGATATGGTGGATTTCAATAATTCTCTGCTTGTCCTCCAGCTTGGCGTTAATCTGGGAAATGACGACATCGCCCAGCTTTGATGGTTCCTCGATGGAAGCGATGGTCCCGACCATCTCCAGATGTACCTTCTTGGTCATCTTGGCGTAGGTTTCAAACGATTCCCGGATGCTTCTCATCAGGGCCTCGATCCGGGTCGTTTCCGTCTCGCCGGTCTCCTCCATCTCTTCGGCGCGAATCAGGAAATAGTTTTCGCAGGGAAGATATTCGCGGATTATGCCCCGTTTCTTCCCTTCGACCAGCACCTTGACCGTACCATCGGGCAGACGCAGCAGTTGAATGATGATCCCGATCGTCCCGATGCGATAGATCTCTTCCTCTGCCGGATCATCTTTCTGGGCGCTTTTCTGCGCCACCATGAAGATTCCTTTCTCCTCCTGCATCGCGGATTCCAGTGCGGCGATCGATCTTTCCCTTCCGACAAAAAGGGGAACGATCATGTGTGGAAAGACCACCACATCCCGAAGAGGCAGAAGGGGGATATCCATCAGCCCCGGATTCATTTCCCTGTTCTCAATTTTATCGAACATCATCTCTTCTTCCTGCTTATTAAAATTAAGCGGTTTCAGACTTCTTTTCAAACAGGAGGATCGGTTTTTCCTTGTTCATCACGACTTCCTCGCTGATCACACATTCCTTCACATCACTGGTCGAAGGAAGCTCGTACATGATATCGAGCATGGTATTTTCGAGAATCGCGCGCAGGCCGCGGGCGCCCGACTTGCGCTCCACGGAAAGTTTCGCAATGGCCCGGCATGCACCCTCCGTAAATTTCAATTTTACCCCATCCAGTTCGAAAAGCTTCTGATATTGACGAATGATGGCATCCTTGGGCTCTCCCAGGATGCGGATCAGATCCTCCTGGGTCAGTTCGTTCAGCGTGGCGACCACCGGCAGACGTCCGATGAACTCGGGGATCAAGCCGTATTTCAAGAGATCTTCGGGTTGCACCTCGCTGAGCAACTGGTCCGTTTTTTTATCCTTCTTGCTGCGGATCTCCGCCCCGAAACCCATTGCATTGAAGCCGATCCGACGGGCAATGATACCGTCGAGGTCGTTGAAGGCCCCGCCGCAGATAAACAGGATATTGGAGGTGTCAACCTGGATAAATTCCTGCTGCGGATGTTTTCTTCCCCCCTTGGGGGGAATGTTGGCTGTCGTCCCTTCAATGATCTTGAGCAGGGCCTGCTGGACCCCCTCACCCGACACATCCCGGGTGATCGAAGGGTTTCCCGATTTTTTGGCGATCTTGTCGATTTCATCGATATAGACGATTCCTTTGGAGGCCTTCTCGACATCATAATCGGCGTTCTGCAGAAGGCTGAGAATGATATTCTCCACATCCTCTCCTACGTAGCCGGCCTCGGTCAGCGTCGTCGCATCGGCAATGGTAAAGGGGACATTCAACATCCTGGCCAGGGTCCTCGCCAAAAGCGTTTTGCCGGACCCGGTCGGTCCGATCAGCAGAATATTGCTCTTCTGAATATCGACCCCGTCCATATCGACACGTGAAAACAACCGGCGGTAGTGGTTGTAAACGGCCACGGAGAGAACTTTTTTCGACCGTTCCTGTCCGATGACGTACTGGTCCAGAAATCTCGCTATGTTCTTCGGTTCAGGAATTCCTTTGCGGAGGTCCTCCGTACCGCCCTTTTCAGACTCTTCTTCCACGATGCAGCGGCACAACTCAATGCATTCATCGCAGATGTAGGCCGTTGGACCGGCGACAAGCTTTTTCACCTCTTTCTGGTCTTTCCCGCAAAACGAACAGAACAGCACCCCCTGACCGTCCTGCGGATCTCTTCCTTTTTTAGCCATAAAAACCCTCTTTCTTAAACCGTCTCAACCCCTTTTGACGATGATTTCATCAATAATACCGTATTCCACGGCCTTGGCGCCGGTCATGTAATAGTCCCGTTCGGTATCGGACGCGATCTTTTCCAGCGGTTGACCCGTCAGTCCGGCCAGGATCTGATTCAGCTCTTCCTTCAACCTCAGGATCTCGCGCGCCTGGATGTCGATGTCCGTCGCCTGCCCCTGGAATCCGCCCAGAGGCTGATGGATCAGGATTCGCGAATGGGGGAGAGCAAATCGCTTTCCCTTTTGACCCGCCGCCAGAAGAAGGGCGCCCATGCTCGCCGCCTGTCCCATGCAGACGGTGCTGACCGCGGGCTTGATATACTGCATCGTATCGTAAATCGCCATTCCCGAGCTGACATGTCCGCCGGGGGTGTTCAAATAAAAGAAGATCTCCTTGTCGGGGTCATCCGATTCCAGATAGAGCATCTGCGCGATGACAAGGTTCGCGACGTCATCATCGATGGCCGTCCCGAGGAAGATGATACGATCCTTAAGGAGTCTCGAATAGATATCGAATGCCCTTTCGCCGCGACCATCCTGTTCAACCACCATGGGTATCAGGTTCATTTTTCCCCCTCCGGGATTCCCTTCTTCTCCGTTATGACGGTTGTCACTTTCGCCCTCGCCTCCAGGAACGCATAGGTCTTCCGGTTGAGGATCTCGCTCCGGATGTTGTCGATCATATCGTCCTTTTCAAGCGATTTCCGAAGGGTCTCATGATCCTGGGCCCGCTGTGCTGCGATCTCGCGGATCTGCTTTTCCACCTCGTCCTCTCCCGCGGTCAGCGCTTCCTTAACAGCAATGCCCTTGAGCAGAAGAACGGTTTTTACGATCTTTGCCGCCTCATCGCGGAAATGATCGTGAAGTTTCATGCTGAATTCGGCCGCCTTTTTCGGCTCCATGCCGCCGGAGACCATTCTTCGCTGCGTATCGGACATCATATAATAGATCTGGCGTTCGACAAACGAGTCGGGGACATCAAAAACATTTTTCTCCAACAGTTTATCGCTGATCTGCTTTTCAAACGCCAACTCGATCTTTCGCTGCTTCTCCTCTTCCAGGTTTTTCAGAACATCGGCTTTAAGGGCTTCCAGGGATTCGTAACGCTCAAAATTCTTGATAAACTGATCATCGATTTCAGGCAGCTTCTTCACCCGAATGCCTTTGATATTGACCGTGAATTCCACATCTTTCCCAGCCAGATGGGCGGCATTGTAATTGTCGGGAAATTTGACAGCAACGGTTTTCTCATCACCTTGTTTCAAACCCGTGAGCTGCTCCTCAAAGCCGGGCACAAAGGTTTTCGAACCGATTTCCAGCATGTAGTTTTCGGACTTCAACTCATTGAGCTGCTCCCCGGCAACATTGCCCGTGAAATCGAGGGTGACAAAATCGCCCATCCGGATCCCGCGGTCTTCCTCCACCTCTTCCATGGTGGCGAACATCTGACGGATTTCAAGCATTCGTACTTCAAGATCCTCATCGGTCACAACCGGTTCTTCTTTCTCCAATTCCAGACCGAGATAGTCCTTCGGTTCGACGGCCGGTTCCACCTCGACCGTTGCGGAAAAGGAGAAATCCTTTTCCGCCTTAATCCCATGCTGTTGGATCTCCGGCTGGGTCACCGCCGGAATATTTTTCTCTTGCAACGTCTCCCAGTAGTAACGATTCACAATATTGGAGATCGTCTCTCCCTCGGCATCTTCCCGGTAGTTTCTCTCCAGGATTTCCCGTGGAATCTTGCCCGGCCTGAACCCTTTGATCTTGGCCGTTTTTCCCACCTTACGGTAAACCGCGTCCAACTCGCTCTTCACATCCGCCCACGGGATATCAAAGGATAGTTTCTTCTTAACGGCACTGA
>Ga0163199_1001049_pt1 | contig 17170 bp, 17 predicted proteins | sample PL_2010_150m_FD_113537 | JGI IMG/M metagenome (GOLD analysis project Ga0163199, IMG submission 113537) | Freshwater microbial communities from Powell Lake, British Columbia, Canada to study Microbial Dark Matter (Phase II) - PL_2010_150m | ecosystem: Environmental > Aquatic > Freshwater > Lake ...
GCATTTTGAGTCGGCAAAAGAAGTTTCGAGGGCAAGACTGAATCTTTTCAACGAAATGAAAACGAAAAATTAACCGAAATCACAATACGAGTTTGAATGTAATTTAGGGATTGGAATATACTAGGCATAATTGCTTGACATCGCAAACGCGTTGTAGTATACTTGACAGTATCAAATAAAAGATTGCATTAAGGATCGTAGTCGAAGTTATTGTGCAATTCTGTGTTTGTGTTTTAATCACTATCAACACGCTCAGATGCAACAAGGAACAATCGTTCGTATCACTGATCGCGGCTTTGGATTCATCGCTCGCGAAGGCGGAGAGAAAGATATCTTCTTTCACTCAAACGAACTTGAAAACGTCCAATTTTCCGACCTTAGGGAAGGAGACAAGGTAACGTTTGAAGTTGCGCAAGGCCCGAAAGGACCGAACGCCGTACACGTTAACAAAGTTTAATGTTTACAAAAAAATACCCCGCAAGGGGTATTTTTTTGATCTTTTTTTGAGGTATTGCAATTTTTTAATTATGTGGTACGATTCTCATGGATATTAAAAATAGTGTTTTTCCAAAAAGGAGGAAATATGTATTTTTGGGTTATCTTGCTGATAATACTCTGTGTTCTTTTGATCGCGGGAATAGTGCATTTCAAGATAAATAAACATCAGATCATCTATTCGCTCATCGGCATCTTCGCAGTGTGGGGTTCATACCTTCTCTTGAGATATGCTGATCTGTCGTTTGGACCGTCCGCCGTAATTTTATTTTTTGCCATTATCCTGTTTACGGTCTTTTTTGAAGACAAAATAATACGTCCATTCAAAAAGAAATGAGCGGAACTATAAACGCGAGCAAGTTAATTCTTGCTCGCGTTTTTACAAATATTCAAAACGAATTAATTCTTGCCAAAAATAAAAACGCGTTGTAGTATAACGCTATGTCAAACATCCGCATAATCGTCGCCGGTGGCACTATAGATGCTCACAAATACGATTTCAAAGAAGGAAAGGTCATTTCCTTCGGAGAACCGGCTGTGGAAAAAATCTTAAAGACCGGACGCGTACGGCGCATTGATATTCATTCCGTTTTACCGATAGGAAATGATAACGCTGATATTTTCGTCCTGCCGCAAAAAGACAGTCTGGACATGACCGATGAAGACAGACAAAGGATATTGGATATCTGCTCACGAGATGAAAGGGAAAGAATACTGATCACTCACGGAACAGACACTATGGCAAAAACAGGAGAACTGCTTGCATATCACATTAAAAACAAAACTATCGTTCTTACCGGGGCGATGCAGCCGAATTCTTCCAAAGACTCCGATGCTCCCTTTAATTTGGGCGGAGCATTAGTTGCTTGCGAAACACTTCCCCATGGCGTATATATCGTTATTCAAGGTGAGGTATTTCCCATTCCCCATGTACAAAAAGTAAAAAAAGACGGTGAAAGATATTTTGAAAAAACTCCTTGAACAAAGGAGTTTTTGTTTTGCTAAAATTAAAATCCGAGAAACTCTTTCAGTCGTTCTCTTCTTGTCTGAGGTTTAATCGTCTCAAAATAACGAGGGAGCGCTTCTTCCATTATTTTTTCACCACGAGCAATAAGGTCTGCGGTGGCCTTTTTAGACCCAAAAGCTTTCCAATCCACGTCACCCAACAATGGGGTAAGGATAAGATCTGCCCCTCTCATGTTTTCTTTCGCAAGATGAGAGGATAAAAGCATAACAACATTATTACCCATATCCACTAAATTATCTTTTGGTTTTGGATGATTTTGTTTGAAATACCCGGAGTCAAGATCAACCGCGATCGTGTATTCAGCCCCCATTTGTTTTACGGCAGGGATAGGTACTGGCATAGAAAGTGCTCCATCACAGAGTATTTTTTCTTTAAAAGGAACCGTGTGAAAAATAAACGGGATAGAAATACTCGCGCGGATCGCCTCAGAAAGGTTACCGCCGCGAAAAATAACGGATTCCCCTGCGACAATATCAGTGGCAACAACGGAAAAAGGGATTTTAAGATCCTCAAATGCCGCGCCCTTAAGGGAGTTGTGAATAAAATCCTTGACTTTGTTTCCGGCGATAAAACCACTCCCAAAAGAAGGATCAAGGAGCTTAAACAGAAGAGGCCAATCCGTATTCAAAGCAAGTTTTTCAAGATATGCAACATCTTTTGTCGCGGCATAGATCCCGCCGACAAGAGCGCCGATACTTGAACCGGCAATAAAATCAATCGAGATATTATTTCTCTCCAACACTTTTATGATGCCGATGTGAACGAATCCGCGAGCAGCACCTGATCCGAGAGCTAATCCTATTTTTTTATTTTTTGGATGCATAGGTCATATGATATTTTAAAAACGATCAAGCTCTGTGCCGAGAAATACTAAGAATTATTCCAACTTCGGCAAGAGCAAAAAGAAGCGCGCTTCCTCCGTGACTGATAAAAAGCAAAGGGACTCCGGTAAGAGGAAAAAGTCCTACCATAGAAGCGATATTGATAAACGACTGAGTAATGATAAGAAGGACTATTCCTATCACGGCAATTCTTCCCCATCGGTCATGCGCGCGACCGGCAATATGGAAACCTCTCAAAGCAAAAAAAAGAAAAAAAAGAACGATGGTGGAGCTTCCGGCAAAACCGAACTCTTCGGACGCTACGGCGAAAATAGAGTCGTTGGTCGGTTCCGGCAACGAACCGAATTTTTGTATACTCTGACCGAACCCTCGGCCAAAGATCTGTCCCGAACCAACCGCGATCAGGGATTGATTCAGCTGATAGCCCGAACCCTGCGGATCACTTTCCGGGTTTAAAAAAGTATTGATCCTTTCTTGAAGATACGGTTTATAGTGAACAACAGCAGCAAAAGAAAGTATCCCCATAAGAGTTATTACCACCATATGGCTCATTTTTCCTCCGGCAGAAATGAACATGCCTGCTCCGGCTATAGCGATCACTCCAAAAGTTCCCACATCCGGCTCAAGAACCAGAAGTATAGCCGGTATGCTCATGAGGGCCAAAAAAGGAAGAGTGCCACCTTTAAATGTGCCGACCTTGTCTTTTGCCGCAGCAAGCCATGACGCAAAATATAAAACAAAACCAAGCTTCAAGACTTCAGACGGTTGAAAGGTGGTGAATCGGAGATCAATCCATCTTTTTGCGCCACCGTGAGCGAAACCGATACCGGGAACAAAAACGCAAACCGTGAGAATAATGCCCAGCAAAAAAAAGAAAAAAGATATTTTCCGAACGTATTTATAATGAATTCGAGAGAGAAAATATAAAGCGAACATTCCGAGAAAAAGACCTAAAACGATCTGACTTACAAAAACACTCTCAAAACTTGCCCCACCTTCTCTTGCCAGCAACCCTAAAGATGCCGATAGAAATAAAAAGAAGCCGCCAAAAACAAGCGAGAGTGTCGTCCAAAGAAAAACACGATCAACTTTTTTTGAATTCATTCTTTTGATCTTCTAAAAATAACTAATTATAATAGGTGTCCGGAAACGGCGATAATAACCCCCATGAGAGCAAAGATAATGGAGATCACCCAATATCGCATCGTTACCTTGTAGGCCGGCCAACCAATGGCTTCAAAATGGTGGTGGAGCGGAGCGATAAGAAAAACTTTTTTGCCATGCCGAAGTTTTTTGGATGCTACCTGTATAACATCGGAGAGGACCGTAATAGTGAGGGGAAAAGCGACAATAGGAAGAACGAGGAGTCCTTTTCCATCAACGTGCGCATCGGTAAGAAAAGCGATAACGGCAAGAGTAAGAGTTAATCCCATCGTTCCGGTTTCCGCCATATAAAAACGGGCCGGAGGAATATTGAACCATAGAAAAGCGAGTATTCCGCCGACCACGACAAAGCAAAAAGCGGAAATATCAATTTGCTGTTGGTAAAAAGCGATCATGCCGTAAGCGGAAAATATGGTCGCAAAAACTCCGCCGGCCAAACCATCAAGACCGTCTATGACCCCGCTTGAATATACGGCGATCATAACAAGAGAAAACAACGGAATGAACCAGAAACCGATATCAATAATACCGTCAAAAGGAATAGACACGGAAGAAACGCCAAGCTTCGTATAAAACCACCAAGCGCCGACAATGGAGATCAGAAAAACAATAAAAAGCCGTTTTTTAAGAGAAAGTCCTCCGGCAACATGATCGCCTATCCCAAACACCTCAAAGAAGTCGTCTATCAGTCCGATGAGAGATCCTGCAATAAGAGTAAAAAGAGGAAGCCATGTCGTATTATGATGAAGAAAGTTTAACTTTCCGGTGATCTCTGACGGAAATATTTTTGAAAGCAGCCAGATAATAGCGATGGTAATAAGTACGCTTCCCCAAATAATAATACCGCCCATCTTTGGCGTTCCGACTTCTTTGTCTTTATGAAGCGCATTAAAAAGCGGAGTAGCGCTTCCGTCCATCGCCACTTTTCCCGCCTTTTTCTTCCACATTTTGTATTTGTACAAATAGTGAGTCAAAATCGGAGTCGTTGCAATTCCAACAAAAAAGGCTATCGCCGTAGGAATAAATATTTTTACAACATCTGATACCATGCTTGTATTATAAGGCAAAATGAAAGAAATAAAAAGGGTGGATAATCTAAAAAAACAGCATTTGCTGTCTTATTTTTGGCATCATCTGTAAAATTAATCCTATTCGCCTTGTCCTATTTTTTTCAGGCTTGCCATAACGAGCTTTTCAACATCAGAAAATCTTCCTTCCTGACTTGAGCCGAGGACGGCGATGATAACGGGATTCATCGGGCCGGCATTGAAAGCGATCACGAGATTGCCGTTTGCCAGATCAGTATAACCTGTTTTTGAAGCGACCAAACCGGGAATGGTTCTGACAATCGTATTAGTGTTTACGGCGTTATGACTGACTCCGTTAAGCGATGTAAACGATAGAGAGTCATAAGCCGTGGAGTCAAGAAGTCTCGGCTTCGTTTCCAAAATAGCATCAAATAAAATGGCCATATCCTTTGCTGATCCGTATGAACCGGCAAGATTTTCATCAGTATCAAGCCCGCTGGGATTAAGGTAAAAAGTTTGTGTCATTCCAAGCTTTTTGGCGGTGAGGTTCATTTCACGAACAAAAGCTTCTTCATTTTTTTCGCCTTCTTTTTTTGGAATAACCGCACCCGCCGCTCCGGCAATAACAGAAGCTCCGCTATTGGAAGAAACTACCAGCGTATAATCAAGAAGGTTTTTCAAATTCCATTTCTCCCCAAGAGAAAGTCCTCCGTTTCCTCCATCAAGGTCTTCTTTCGTAACATTCACCACCGTTCCATCAGAAAGAGAAGATGCCACCAAGGCGGTCATCACTTTTGTGACGGAAGCAAGCGGAAGCTGGGCTTCTTCATTTTTAGCAAAAAGAACTTTTCCGGTCGCCGCGTCAAAAACATAGACTGATTTCGCGTCTAAAGAAATATGAAAAAATGGATCGTTCTCAGGCGACACTATCGGCGTCAATTCCGGTTCAGAAAAAGAGGTATTTTTAGAAAAAAACGATGGGGAGGAATAAACGCAAGCAAAAAAAATCGCAACATAATGTACGACGATGATCGTCATGATCTGATGTTTTTTGATCGCTTTCATAATACTGCGTTCGTTCACTATTTATATGTCATCTTCCTTTTCAGAAGAATCAAGAAACTTCGCCGTCTCTTCGTCTTGGTCCGATTCTACCGGTATCGGCTCATGATCGGTATCGGAAGTGAAGGGCACTTCTTCTTTCGTTTTCGGTGCGCTAAATTGCTCCATACTTTCCTCAACCTTAATTCTGAACTCTTCAAATTCGGGAAGATCTTCAATTCTATTTATTCCCAGATGGGCGAGAAGTTCAAAGGTCGGGCGGTAGAAAAAACTTCTTTGATCGGTTGGGTTGGGGATTTTTTCCACCAAACCGCGAATGAGGAGATTGCGGAGGATGAAATTGGAATTGACTCCGCGAATGAAATCTATCTCTGATTTTTGTATCGGTCCTTTATAGAGAATAATCGTGAGGGTTTCAATGGCGGCATTTCCAAGATCACGATGCATTTCATCTTTGATTATTTTTTCTATGATGCTCCCCATTTCCGCAACCGTACCCAACGAAACTTCATCGTCTTTCAAAAGAAGCGTTATTCCACGCCCTTCCAGTTTTTGCAAAAGTGTGGATATTCCCTGCCGTATCGTTTCCTCATCCACGCTCAAAAGCTCGGCGAGACGCATCGTCTTCATCGGTTCCGCCTTAAAAAAAAGAATCGCCTCTATTTGAGCGTCTATATTCATATTTTTTACTATAACAGAGAGTGAAAAATAACTCAAAAAGCTAATAATGCGGAACGCCTATTTCTCGGGTTTCAATATCAAAATCGGCGAAGTTTTCCCTTTGTTCGGCAACGATCGCGCCACGTTTGATAAGTTCAAGAACCGCGAGAAAACTTACGATGACCATGGTCTTTTCTTCTTTTCCGATGCCTGAATATTTTCTGAAACTCATTTTCAGATGCGATTCAATACGGCGAACCAGTTTTCCGATGGCATCTTCCAGCGTCACCATTTTTTTCACCACGGCGCGCGGAGAAATATCCATTTGAGGTAATCGACTCAAAATGCCGTTAATGCTCCCGAAAATGTTTTGAAGGGTCGTGTCCTCGCTTGGAGAAAATGTTACAATCCTGTTTTTTGGAGATTCCCTCGCATACATCACCTTCTTACCAAAGTTTTCTTTTACATGAACGGACAGCTCTTTTATTTTCTGATAGATACGGAGACGTTCTTTCAGCTTTTCAATATCACCTTCTTCTTCGCCGGAAAGGTCAAGCGTTGGTAAAAGAGACTTTGATTTTATAAGCACGAGAGTAGAAGCCACGAAAACAAAGTTCGCGACATCATTCAGTGCTATATCCGGAAGAGACTTAACCGCTTCAATATAATCATCCGCAATTTGAGAAAGAGAAATATCGTTTATAAAAAGTTTTCTCTTTTCTATCAAGCTAAGGAGCAATTCAAGCGGGCCTTCAAAGACAGGGGTTTTAACGTGGAGCATGGTTATATCGTCACTCTGATCACTTCTTCAAGGGTGGTAATTCCTTTTCGCACCTTATCATATCCGTCTTCGCGCAAGGTTTGAACCACATGGCTTCTGGCGTAATCTTCCAAAACGGTTACAGACATATTGCTCATAATGATGTTTCTAAAATCATCGTCAATTTCAAGAACTTCAAAAAGTCCGGTCCGATCTTGATATCCCGTCCCAGCACAAGCAGGGCAGCCTTTTCCATGGTAAAGTTTTTCATTTTCCGACCACGTAAAATCAAACATTTTCATCATTTCAAACGGCGGGGTTGATTCCTCACGGCAAGAGGGGCAAATTTTTCTTACCAAACGCTCTGAAATGATACCAGTGAAGGCCGAAGCAATGATGGATTTTTCAATGTCCATATCAATCAAACGCGTGAGAGCACCGGAAATACTGTTGGTATGCAGGGTCGTCAAAACAAGTCTACCGACAAGAGCGAGACGCATCGTCGTACCAGCCGTTTCTTCGTCGCGAATTTCGCCCACCATAATGACATCGGGATCTTGACGCAGAATGGATTTAAGTCCGTTACTGAAATTGTAGCCGATGGCCGGATTTATTTGAGACTGACGAACAAAAGGAACGCGATATTCCACCGGATCTTCAAGAGTAAGTATGGCTTTTTCTACGGAATTAATTTCGTTCAAGGCCGCGTACAAAGTTGTCGTTTTTCCGGAGCCGCTATAACCGGTTACCAAAATAACGCCATGCCCGCGTTGAAGCATTTTCTTTATGACGGGGAAAGATTTATCAGACAATCCAATCTCAGAAAGCTTTTTAATTGAGCCTTCTTCGCTAAGGACACGCAACACGGCAACCTCGCCATTGATCGTCGGCATCGTGGAAACGCGCAAGTTAAGAGATTTTGGAATGTTTTTCGCCGTTGTTTGATCCGTTTTTGACATTTCAAACGCGAGTTCCAAACGTCCGTCTTGAGGAATGTTTCTTTCAACAACTTGCAATCCGGAAAGAACCTTGAGGCGGGAAATTACCATATCATGGTAATCAATATCCCATTGCGCCACTTCGCTCACCACTCCGCCGATACGGAAACGAACGGAAATATATTCCCTTTCCGGAATGATATGAATATCGGAAACTTTTAACCGGACCGCTTCCATAAAAATCTCATTAAGCCATGTGGTTGGAGTAAAATCTTCTTCCGTTTCATTCGCGGCCTCTTTTCGTGCAACGACGGGAGCACGAGAAACGATACCAGCCTCTCTTGGCTGATCACGAGGAAACTCCTCCCTCACAGGCATTCCTTCAGAAGAAGCTTTCACTGCCGATATTTCCAAATCCTCTTTTCTTTTTAGAAGCATAAAATTGAGTAATTTTTAGATGCGTAAGTACTTATAGTTTACCATAAAAATAAATCCGACGTCTTCCTTTTATCCACACAAAAACAAAACGCAGAGGTCTCTCTGTGTTTTGTTTTTGTGTGTTATTTTTTGAAGGTTATTCCCAATTCTTTGAGCTGTTTTTCTTCTATTTCAGAAGGGGCGTTCATCATGAGATCGCGACCTTCGCCTGTTTTCGGAAAAGCAATGACCTCGCGAATACTGTCTTCTCCTTGAAGAAGCATGAGCAAACGATCCAATCCCCAAGCAATACCGCCGTGAGGTGGCGCGCCGTAAGAGAAAGCAGAAAGCATATGCCCGAAGTTTTCTTTGATATTGTCTTCTTTATGTCCGAGTATTTCAAGAACTTTTATCAGAGCTTCGGGGCGATGATTACGGATACTTCCACCGCCTATTTCAAAACCGTTGAGAGCAATGTCGTACTGCGTAGCAAGGATGTTGCCGATATCTTTTTTCTCCATGATCTTCTCCACATCTGCCGGTTTCGGAGCGGAAAAAGGATTGTGGGTAAATGTCCATCCCCCTTCTTCGGTTTTTTCAAAGAAAGGAAAATCAACGACCCAGCAAAAAGCGAGCAGATCAGGATCGTTTTTGTCGGCGCGAACATCGGGACGATCCGTACCGTACTTTTCCATGGACTCTTTATAAGTAATGCGGGGAAAAGGAATTTGCTGTATTTTTTTGTGAGGATAGATGGTTTGAACGATTTCAATCAAAAGCGCTTCATTCAAAGAGATAATGTCTTCTTCTTCAGCAAACGCCATTTCCATATCCAGCTGCGTAAACTCCGGCTGACGGTCTCCGCGAGTATCTTCATCGCGCATGCATCGCGCCACCTGAAAATATTTTTCCACTCCGCCCACCATGAGAAGCTGTTTGTACTGCTGAGGAGATTGAGGAAGCGCGTAAAACTTTCCCTGAGAAACTCTTGACGGAACGACATAATCACGCGCGCCTTCCGGGGTGGATTTTGTAAGAATAGGCGTTTCCACTTCTATAAAACCATTTTCTGAAAGGTAGTTGCGAACATGTTTTATAACGGCGTGCCTCGCGCGGAGATTTTTTTGCATTCGGTCTCTTCGGATATCAAGGAAACGATATTTGAGACGGCTTTCTTCTCCTATCTCGCGTCCATCGGACGTAACGTCAAAAGGAACGGTTTCCGCTTCGTTCAAAACTTTTATTCCGACGATCTCCAACTCAATATCGCCGTTTTGTTTTTCCGTTTGGATATTTCTTTCGGGACGTTTATTTACCTTGCCGGTAACTTCCAAAACCCATTCGGTGCGAATAGGAGTCGCGGTCTCATGCGCTTCCGTATTGTTCGGCAAGATCACCCCCTGCACCTTGCCGGTCATATCGCGGAAATCAAAAAATACCAGTTTACCTTGGTCGCGGCGCACGTCCACGAAACAAGCTATTTTCACCTCGCTTCCCGCGTGTTCCCGCAGGTCTTTTATATATATTCTGTTTTTCATATAAAGCGTTTATTGTCCTGTGATTTTATCACGCCAAAGCCCTAAATGCAAAATAAGAACACTTGCTAAATTGATAATTCCATGATATAGTATCAAACAGATTTCTTTACATTTTAACGCTCATATTATAACCCATTTTTTGAAAGGAGGGGTGCCATGAACGAGCAAAAAAGAGGTTTGCGGCAACGGATATATTTTTATATTCAACCCGCCGATCACAAAACAAATAATTTTTTAAGAACGGCGCTGGAAGATCCGGTGCTGCGTTCGCCGAAAGAGGCGGTCGGTGCGCCGATCTCTTCCACTCACAATCTCTATCTCGTGTCATGGAAAGATGCGGAATGCTTTATGCAAATCGCCTATCTATCCTTTAATGTTTTTGTCCGAAAGAACCAAGAAACGCTTCCTCATTTCGCGATGAGAAAAAACGTATGGTCAGAAAAACAAAAAGTAATAAAGGAAAAGATAAGCGATGTAAAACTTTCTTTGGTAAAAAAGACGAAGCCGGCCAAAAAGTTGGAGGTTTCTCCTCCGATAAAGGAAAAAAGACCAAAAAAATGTTTTCCTGAAAACCCGGATCTTGCGAGAAAAAATGAACAACGCTTAGCGACCGTTGAACCGACACAAAAAAGAACGCTTGTTTTATTGTCTCTTCCCAAAAAGAAGAAACGACCAAAATTGGTTCTTGTACAAAAAACGATCCCAAAAATCAAGTGGGCGACCTACGTGATCATTCCGCAAAAAGATAATTCAAACGGGATCACTATGGCCTATATCCGAAAATCGCTTCTTGATTGCGGATTAAATACTCAATCCGTGTACAAAAGCGGAAAGCTGAATGAAGAAAATCTTGACCAAGTTTGGGAAGCAAATGGAGATACATTATTCCGTCTCTGGCGGTATGCGCGTAAAAATCCACTGATCCATTTTTCCGTTTTTCGCACGAGTAAAGATGGGTTATTTCAAAACTTCACACGAGTTTTCTCTTATCCGAAGGATGGACTGATACAAACAGAAAGCAAGATATTGAAGTTTCAACAAATCTAACAAAACCCCCAAGAACAGATCTTGGGGGTTGTTTTTATAAAACTTTTTTAATGAAGAATAATTCTTGCGTCCAGCACGCACGCGCCGTTTCCTTGAGAAAAAACTTTGAGAGGATTGATATCTATTTCCGCGATTTCGGGAAAATCAATGATAAGAGAAGAAAGTCTTCCGAGCATTTGAACAAGGGCGATGACATCAAGAGGCTCTTGTCCGCGCACCCCGTCAAATATCTTTTGCGCCTTTAACGCCCGTATCATTCGCCATGCGTCGTCTTCTGTTATCGGAGCTAAACCGAACGTAACATCCTGCAGGACTTCCACATACACTCCACCGAATCCGACCATTACCACACCGCCGAGAGCCGGATCGCGTTTTGCACCGAGGATAATTTCAAAACCGCGTCTCTCTGCCATTTCTTCCAAAAGAATACCGTCAATTCTCGCGTTCGGATATTTTTCAAGAACATCATGCATAATTCTGTCGTATTCCTCACCGGCATTTTCCGGAGAGATGTTAAGACGAACTCCGCCAAAATCGCTCTTGTGTAAAATATCTTCAGAAACGATTTTCATCACCAGAGTCTTCCCTATCTTTTCTGCTTTTAATATCGCCTCCTCGCGCGTTTTCGCAAACTCGGTCATAAAAACAGGAAAACCGTAAGCGTGAAAAACCTTCAACGCTTCGTACTCAGAAAGAGCTTTCTTCCCTTTTTTAATAACCTCCGTCAAAATACCCTGCGCTTCATCGTGACGAATATCTTCAAACAAAAACTTTGTCGGTTCTTTTCTCTCAAGATATTCTCCGTACAGAGAAAGTTTTGATGCGGCGTTCGCGGCTTCTTCCGGATACTCAATCATGGAAACGCCACCGCGGTGTAAAATATCAACTCCTTCCTTCACTGAATTGCCGCCCATAAAACAAGCGATCAGAGGCTTGCCTGTCCGGTTTTTTGTTTTGACGATAGCGTTTGCGGTCGCTTCCACTTCCGTCATCGTCTGATGGGTCAAGACCGCAAGCACCATATCTATTTCTTTATCTCCCGCAAGGATCTCAAGCGCTTTTTCATATCGCACCGCATCGGCATCTCCGACCACATCTACGGGGTTTCCGATATTGGCCGCTACTGGAAGAAAAGCGGTGAGTTCCCCTCGTGTTTCTGCGGAAAGTTTGTGAACGGAAAGTCCACGAATGGAAGCCTCGTCGGTAGCCAATACCCCCGGACCTCCGGCATTGGTAACGATGCCGATCCGCTTTCCGTTCGGTATCGGATTCCATGAAAATACTTTTATGTAATCAAAAAGTTCAGAGACTTTTTCAGCGCGAATGATCCCCGCTTGAGAGAAAAAGGCCTTGAAGGATTCGTCCGCCCCTGCCAAAGCTCCCGTATGTGAAGCACTTGCCCCCGCGCCTTCGCTCGTCCTTCCCGCCTTGAGTGCTATGATCGGTTTCTTTTTCCCTTCCTTGCGAGCGTTATTGATGATCTCAATAATATCATGCGGATGCGTCAGGTCTTCCAAATACATCGCGATAACATTCGTTTCCGGATCATCAAGCAAAAAACGGATCATCTCGCGCTCATCAACTTGCGCCTTATTCCCGATACTTGCGAACTTGGAAAATCCGATCCCGAGTTTTTCCGCGTAATCCAAAATGGCAACGCATAACGCTCCGCTTTGCGAGAAGAATCCGACCGTTCCCCGCTCCGGCATAATGGCGGCAAAAGAAGCGTTCATTTTTATCGCGGGATTGATAACACCCAAACAATTCGGTCCGATAAGCGTTATTCCATTTTCATTGCAAATGCGAGCCAAAGCCTGTTCCATCTCTGTTTCTCCGATTTCTTTATATCCGGCCGTTATGACGATGGCGGCTTTTATTCCGATCTTCACCGCTTCCTCCATCGCCGTTTGCACGTCCAGAGGGTGCACGGTAAAAATGGCGAGCTCAACAGACTTTCCGATGGCGGATAATGTCGGGTAGCAAACGCGCCCGAGGATTTCCTCCGTCTTCGGATTTATCGGAAATATTTCGCCTTCATATCCCTGCACAATAAGATTTTTTAAAATGCCATGACCGACATGCGTCTCGCGTCGTGAGGCACCAACGATAGCAATTGACTTCGGATAGAAAACAGCGTCAAAATTCATAAAAAGTTTTTAAATGATTATGTTCACTATGATACCATGCCGAAAAAGTAAATTAAACTATTTAATTCTTTGGAACACTCTTTCTTTCCCCATAACATGCATAATGGAATAAAGATCGGGAGTATTCATTTTTCCGGCGAGAAGAATACGGAAGATCTTTGCGATGTCCCCCACTTGTCCTTTATATTTTTCAGGCGAGAGTTTGTAAGCTTTTGCTCCGTCGGCATAACCGAGTTTTCGCCCGATATCTTTAATTTTTTCAAACCATTCGTCTCTCGTATCGTTTTCGTTATAGGTTTCCGTAAAAGCATCCACGGCGGCTTCGCGATCTTCTTTTGGAATAAGCGCAAGTGCTTCTTCTTTTTCAGTCTTTCTCTCTTCAAATATCGCGTCAAAGAAATATCCTATCTCGGCATACAGATCAGACCATGTCCCGATATCTTTTCTTGGGCGGGGGAATCCTTCTCTTTCTATGTTGAGCGCGGACTTTGCATAGTCGGGATCTTTTTCCATTTCCACCGCTAATTTCGGATTATATGCTTTTGCCCAAACCAAACCTCGGTCATATATTTCGGAAGCGGTCATGCGCGAGATTATTTCTTTGCTGACATTATTTAATTTTACAAAATCAAACAAGGGCCCATTGGAATGAGCAAGCCGTTCAAGAGTAAGAGTAAACTCTCTATTGTCCTTTTCCAGATTTTCTTTTCGCCAGTCTTCAAATGTGGAATTGGCAAGATTCAAAAGATATTCAACGACAGCTTCGGGCGGGTAGCCGGTCTCCTGATATAACATCGCATTTGCCTCGGGATCTTTTCTTTTGCTGATCTTTCTTTTGGAAGTTCCCTCCATTTTTTGTATCGGAGCGAGATGTCCGTACTCCGGTGATTTCCATCCGAGCGCCTCAAATAACTGCAAATGAAGAGGCCATGAAGAAAGCCATTCATCGCCGCGCAATACATGAGTCGTTCCCATATAATGATCATCTACGACATGAGCCATATGATAGGTAGGCAAACCGGTTGAAGATTTCAAAAGCACACGATCCTGATCATTTTCAGAAAGTTCCAGATTCCCCTTCAGAAGATCGTGCGTTTTTATTTTATTTTCAAAATCCCCCTCCGATCTGAAACGGATAACGAACGGCGTCCCCTTCTCCAATTCTTTTTCCACATCATCAACCGAAGCGTTGCGCCATTTTGCCCATTTTCCATAATACCCGGGGCGAACTCCTTCCTCTTCTTGTTGTTTATTGATCTCTTCTATTTCTTCCGAAGTACAGAAACAAGGATACGCCTTTTCTTTTTCAAGTAGGAGCTTAACTTGCGATCGGTAAATGTCTTTTCGTTCGCTTTGCGTATACGGCCCGTACGATCCTTTTTCTTGTCCATCGGTATTCATTCCTTCATCGTGAGGGACATTGAACATTTCAAGCGCTTTTACGATAAGCTCCGTAGAACCGTCTTTTTTACGATCCTGATCCGTATCTTCTATACGCAAGAAAAATACACCGTTTGTTTGATGGGCCAATCTTTCTGAAATAAGCGCCGCATATACTCCGCCGATATGCATAAAACCGGTGGGGCTTGGTCCGACACGAGTAACCATCGCGCCTTCAGGCAGTTCACGAGGGGGGTATCTTTTTTCCAATTCCCCTCTTTCGGGAAGTTCATTCGGAAAAAGTTTCGCGATAATTTTCTCAGGCAAGATGTTTTGTTCCATACCTATAAAATACGATATTTTTCACTTTTTTACAAACAACATTGCCCCAACATGGAGCATTCTGTATACTTCAGAGATGAAAACCGACAAAAAAGAGCCGTTTCGGCTCGCCCTCTCTTATGATGACGTTCTTCTTGTTCCTCATTATTCGGACATTCCTTCGCGCAAACTGATAGATCTTTCCACCTTTTTTTCCAAAAGAATACGGATAAATGTTCCCGTCGTAAGCGCTAATATGGACACCGTAACCGGCGCGGAAATGGCCATTCATATGGCCCGTGAAGGAGGTATGGGAATCATTCACCGCTTTCAAAATGCAGAAGAAGAAGCTGATGAAGTACGCCGAGTAAAAAGGGCTGAAAATATATTCGTTCATGATCCAATCACAATTCACAAGAAAGCAACGCTCCGAGAAGCGACGGCGCTTATGGCAAAAAATAACGTAACGGGAGTTATCGTTATTTCCACAGATAGAAGTATTGAGGGCATTCTCACTGCGCGTGATATACGTTTCAAAACCGACCAGAATATTTCCATTCAAGAACTGATGACCCCGAAAGAAAAAGTTATAACGGCAAAGAGAAATATTACCAGCGATGAAGCTCTTCGCATTCTTGATAAGAATAAAATTGAAAAACTTCCTTTGGTTGATGAAAAAGGAAAACTCTGTGGCCTCATTACCGCGACAGACTACAAAAAAACAAAAGAAAATCCACGCGCTTCAAAAGACAAACGCGGACGCCTTTTGGTCGGCGCCGCGATAGGAGTAAAAGACGGTTTGGAAAGAGCGGGACTTTTAGTTCAAGCGGGAGCGGATGCGCTCGTGATAGATATCGCGCACGGACATCACAAATCATGTATTGATATGGTAAAAAAATTGAAGAAAAAGTTCCCTTCTGTTGATATCATCGCGGGAAATGTCGCCACAGCAAAAGGAACGATTGATTTAATTAAAGCCGGCGCAGATGCCATAAAGGTAGGAATAGGCCCGGGCGCAGCTTGTTCTACAAGAATTGTTGCCGGTTCGGGGGTGCCTCAACTTACCGCCGTTATGGATTGTGTCGCGGTCGCGCAAAAATTCAAAGTTCCCGTTATTGCCGATGGCGGAATAAAAAACTCCGGCGATCTGGCGAAGGCGATGGCGGCAGGCGCAGGAACGGTTATGATCGGAAATCTTTTTTCAGGATCCAAAGAATCACCGGGTGAATATTATATTGAAGGAGGAGAAGCTTTCAAAATATACCGTGGACTCGCATCACGGGACGCTTCCGCCGATATGGCGATTAAAGCGGGCGGAGATATTGAAAAACAAAATCGCGCGCCGGAAGGCATCGGCTATCGCGTAACGTTCAAAGGCGAAGTGCGAAAAATCTTAGTGGGGCTCATAGACGGACTTCAATCGGGAATGAGCTACACCGGAGCAAAAAATCTCAAAGAGTTTTCCCAAAAAGCCGAGTTTGTCCGTATCACGGATGCAGGCATGAAAGAAAGCAAACCAAGAAATCATCAAGTATAATTCGGTTATAAAAAAAGGAGGATGCAAACATCCTCCTTTTTGCCGGTAAATTATTTTTTTACCAGTTGCTCTACTCGCTTTTTTATCTTTGAAAAAAATTGTTTCAATTTTCTTTTTATTCTCCATCTTCTTTTTTTAGATCCGAGAATGACCGGCATTTCAAGGTAATCAATATGCCCGCGATGATAGAGTACCCATGCAACCCTCCGCACCAGCTGTTTGTTTTCTTTTTTGCATAATAACTTTCTTGTACTGTTGATTATGGTTGAGGTTTCAATCAAGCAGTACTCCAACTCTCTTTTAAGCCCTTCCCAATCTGAACGTGAACGATATAGACTCCAGTCATTCGGAAAAAATAATTGTTCGGCGATTCTTCCTGCGACACAGATCTTTGCCTGTTTTTCGTGTATCAAGACGCAATCAGAAAAATATTCCGAGGCACTACACCAACCGTATTCATTTGAAGCAAAGATTGTTACTCCCCCGATTCTTTTGCCTGTTTCAGTAATGCCTTCATTGTATACATCATTCACGCAAAAACCCATCAAGTGTCCTACTACGACATGGCCGGCTTCATGGTATGCGGTGATCCGTCTATCAAGTTCTCTCAACATATTAAACCTCCATCAATATAAATAAACAAAACTACTTGAAACAGTACAGCAAAAAAGCCTGTTTGTCAACAAGAGATCGCTATTCCAGCAATTCCCCAACATCAGCTCATAAACACAAAAATTTTTCTACCAAGCCTGCGGTACTATCATTCGCACGGCGAATAAATGAAAACAGGAACGATTTCCGAAGGAA
>Ga0163199_1001050_pt1 | contig 17165 bp, 20 predicted proteins | sample PL_2010_150m_FD_113537 | JGI IMG/M metagenome (GOLD analysis project Ga0163199, IMG submission 113537) | Freshwater microbial communities from Powell Lake, British Columbia, Canada to study Microbial Dark Matter (Phase II) - PL_2010_150m | ecosystem: Environmental > Aquatic > Freshwater > Lake ...
ATGAAAACAGTATCCTTATTCCGCCCGGAAATCGCGAAGTTCTCAAAGAGAATATTTTATATTTATTCAATAATCCTGAAAAAAAATATGATTTGGCAAAAAAAGGCATAGAGTTTGTTCGGGAGAATTTTGATATAATGAAAATAGTTAAAGAGTACGAGGAAGTTTATAAAAATCTATGAACATTAAATCCCTGACAACTCACAAAAAGATAATCGAAGTCACAGGAGATATGAAAGTTCCGGTCGTTTTTCACGTGTCCGACGATCTAATGCCGGGTTCAGAGACTATTCAAGAACTGGTTGATATTGCAAGTGACGAGCATGTATTTCACCACATTGCGGCGCTTTCCGATGTCCATTCCAAAAAAGGCCGCAAAAACCCGACCGGAACGGCCGTGGCGACCAAAAGATATATCCTGCCCCAGACGATGGACACCGCTCCTAATTGCGGTATGCGCCTCATCAAAACTCCGTTCGGAGGCGATGATCTCAATGAAAAGCAGGTTGATAGATTATTTTCCGAGCTGATCAAAGTTATTCCGACGACAACCTATATGGGAACCAGAGTCTCGTATGACACAGTGATGGACGTTTGTCGGCGCGGCAGCCCGGCCATTCTCGATCACTTCGGAATTATTAGCGACGAAACCGATTTTACGTTTAAAAACGGAAATTTTTTCGATGAAATCCCATCCGAAAAAGACATTTTTGATTCGATCCCAAAAACGTTTCTCCGGATAGCGCAACTGCGGCTGGGAATTTTGGGAGCAGCTGGAAACCATTTTCTTGACCTGATGAAAGTTTCAGACATAGTCGATGAAGATCTGGCACGAAAATTCGGGATCAAAAAAGACCAATATTTTTTCCTGATGCACACCGGGTCGGGAATGTTCGGACAATACGCTTCGTATTTCTACACTCCCAAAATCAAAGAGCATCGAAGTCAGAAAATCGTTTTGGAACTGGGTCGAAGAAGTTTCCTCAAAAAAAATAATCCCGTCCATGAACAATTGCGCCATGAAATTCCGCTTTGGAAAAATAAAGAAGAATATTACCCGATTGATTCAGAAAGCGAACTGGGGCGGATGTATCTCACAGCGCATCGAGCCAGCGCCAATCACGGATTTGCCAATCGCACGATCCTGACCGGCAGTCTTCAAAAAGCGATCAAAAAAATTCTTGGTAAGGACATTCCTTTGCCGCTCGTTTACGATATGCCCCACTCGCACGTGGGGAAAGAAGAACACTACGGCGAAAAAGTATGGTTGCACCGGAACGGCGCTTCGCGGGCGAATGGGCCGCAAAGGATGAAAGGGACAAAATTATATGAAGAAACCGGCGAGCCTATTTTCATCCCCTCTTCAATGAGCACGCCTTTTTATTTCGGCGTTGGGACGGATGAGAATGATTCAACATTTTTTTCCGCGAGCCACGGAACGGGAAAATCAAAACATTCACACGGCGAAGTTCCGCGCAACCGCAATGAACTTGTTGAAAAGATGAAGAAAAATAAAGTCAAATTATTCAACGCCCGTTCCAGGCAGATTATTGATCAAGACAGTTCGCATTATAAGGACGTGGAAAAAGTGATCGAAGGGATGGTGGAAAATAAAATCATCAAAGTCGTGGCCAAAATGGAACCCGTGGCGGTGCTGATGGCTTGATTTTTGTATAAAGTAGCTTGTATCTGGTATCTGGTATTTTTTAAAAAAAGAGAGCCATGCCGGCGGAGTTGCGCACACGGCATGGCAGTGAGAGTAGCCCGGATATACATTAAATTTTCCCCGTTCCTTCACAGGTTTCGCACTCTTCCACGATTGCTCCAAATCCACAGGATCCGGAACTAGTGTGCTTGCCTTTCCCTTCGCAGTCGGGGCATTGTCTACGGGAATCTCCGCTTCCTACTGGATCGCTGTCGCCAGATCCTCCGATGGGAGATGAATCACCGGCCAAATTTAATACGGGCATATCCTTATTCTCCTTAACTCTATTTAAATCATAAATAAATATCATTGTCAAATCTAATAACAATTTCCGGCCTGGATGGCTCCGGAAAATCAACACAAATTGATATTCTGAAGGATTTTCTCAAAAAGCAGGGGAAAAGTTTTTACTATTTCCACGCGGTGGAGTTTTCGATTGCGACAAGGCTAAGTCTTGGGGGCACCCCAAGACTTAGCCTTGAGAAAAAAAGCGTGACGAAAGCCAATTGGCTTCAAATTCAGCTTCGGAAAATCGCTTTATTAATCGATGTTTGCAGATTTAAACGGCTCTTGAAAAAATTAAAAGTTGATTATATCATCTCCGACCGGTATTTTTATGACAGCGTGGTGAATATAGAATATCTTTTGGACATCGGATGTCCAAATCGAAGACATCGGATGTCTCGGCTATACGCCGAAAAATATATCCCAAAACCTGATTTCGCCTTTTATCTCAAAGTCGATCCCGAAAAAATTATGCAGCGCGAGCGAAAACCGGATCAGGGAATGGAATATTTGTTGGCGAAAGATAAATTATTCGCGGATAAAATAAAAGATTGGGAAATGGTTATGGTTGATGGGGAAAAAGAAAAGGAAGAAATATTCGAAATTATAAAATCAAATGTCACGGGCACTTCCTAACATCGAATGTTAGGAGCGTCCTAACATTCGATGTTAGGAAAGAACATGTCAAAGTTTCTCGTAAAATCATTTTTTTGGGTTACACTATCGGAGATTGTTTATAATCTTTCGGCTTATGTTATCCATAGCTTTATGGGGCGGCTTCTGGGGCCGGCGGATTATGGCAGATATGGAATAGTTATCACGCTTACCACGATGATCGTGGTTCTTATTGGCCAGGGAGTTCCGACGGCTATGGCGAAATATTTAAGCGAGATTTTTGAGACTAAGCCGGGGCTCATACCTGTCATTAAAAAACAAACTGTCAAGATCCAATTCTTTTTGATCGGAGGCGTAACAATAATATTTTTCTTACTCTCGCCCGTAATCTCGCAGATTTTGGGAGACAAGACTTTAACTCCTCTCTTCCAATTATCTTCCCTGGTAATTCCGGCTTTTGCCCTGGCGTCATTTTATTTCTACTACTATACTGGTCTCCATCGCTTCAATATCCAAGCGGCCCTCAAGACTTCAAGGGCCGTCGCTAGAATCGTTTTCATCCTCGGGTTGGCCTGGTTTCTGAAATCCCGCGGTATGGCGCTTCAGGGGGCGATTGTCGGCTATATCCTGGCTCCCCTTTCTATATTCTTTGAAGCCAATCTCTATGACCCATTTAAGAAACTCAAGGCGGAAGGATTCTTTGACTGGAGGAAACTTTTGAATTATGCCTGGCCAATGACTCTTTTCCTCATCGCTTATGAATTTTTGATAACCATTGATCTCTATCTGGTAAAAGGCATCTTGCGGAATGATTATTTGACCGGCATTTACAATGGAGCTATCACGGTTGGCCGGATCCCCTATTTTCTTTTCTACGCCCTCACGATTATTATTTTGCCGGCTGTTTCCAAATCGACATCGAGCAATAATCACGCCGAAACAAAAAGATTAATCAGTCAATCCTTAAGGCTGATGGTAATGTTTTTGATTCCCGCAGCGATTTTAATGGCGGTATTTTCCCGGCCGATAATAAAAATTTTCTATTCCACGAAATACATAGCCGCGGCCGAGCCGATGTCAATCCTTATGGCAGGAGTGGCATTTCTCACTGTATTTTATGTCTTGGCGTTCGCGCTTAACGGCGCCGGAAAAGTGAAAGTTCCGATGGCAATTTCATTCTTCGGACTTGCGATGAATATAATCTTGAGCTATGTCTTTATTAAAAAATACGCACTCGCGGGGGCAGCAACTGCCACTTCAATCACCTCGCTGGTAATCATGATCATGATCTTGGTTTATACCTATCGTTATTTCGGTTATTTATTCAAATTATCAAGTTTTATAAAAATTTTGATTGCGTCAGCAGTCATGTATTTGGCTTCAACGTTTTTTTCGAGAGGCGAACTCATTTTTATTCTCTGGTCGGTCATTTTGTTGGGGCTGTATATATTTCTACTTTTCATAATGGGTGAATTCGGAACGGCTGAAATCCAAATAATCAAGGACATAATTTCACGCAAAAAGAAAAAAGAAGACGAACTTGTCTTCTCTGAATCAGCGAGTGATACGCAGCTGGAATAAATACTATTCTGCTAATTATTATCTAATCATGAGAAGATTTACTTAATCTCATCGTGTTCCAAAGCAAAATCGCAATCGTGGTAGGTCCGACGCCGCCGGGAACGGGAGTGATGTAAGACGCCTTTTTGGAAACTGAAGAGAAATCAACGTCGCCGAAGATCTTTTTTCCAACGCGATTGACACCGACGTCAATCACCACCACTCCTCTTTTTACCATATTGGCTTTGATCAAATTTATTTTTCCTGTGGCAACAACGAGAATATCCGCCTGGCGCGTGAAAGCGGCCAGGTTTTTCGTATGGCGATGACAAATAGTGACTGTGGCTCCGCGGTTAAGAAGCAATTGAGCGGCTGGTTTTCCGACGATGTTCGAGCGGCCGACAACCACGGCGTGCTTCCCCTCGATTTTGATTTTATATTCTTCGAGGAGCTTCACGATTCCGAAAGGGGTGGCGGGAGCGACAATCGAGTATTCTTCATCAACCTGCGCAAATTTGCCATAATTGGCCGGATGTAAACAGTCAGCGTCTTTTCCGGGATTAATGGCTTCAATAATTTTATTTTTATTAATGTGGTGCGGCAAAGGCAATTGAACCATTATAGCGGTAACATTTTTATCCTTGTTCAGTTTGCCTATAATCGCCAAGAGTTTTTTTTCAGAAGTCTTGGCGGGAAGCTTTAGGGTTTTTGATATGATGCCCGCTTCTTCGCAAAATATTTTTTTACGCCGGACATAAATCGCGGACGCCGGATCATTGCCGACCAGAATCATCGCCAAAACAGGCTTCTTTTTCATACTGGAAACCTGTTTTTTGATTTGAGCTAAAATTTTCTCCGAAAGTTTTTTTCCGTCGAGAAGGATCATATAAATTTAAATCCCCTTTATAGAAATGCCTTTATCTGTTAAAATTGTATCAAATAAGAAAGCAAAAGGCAATTTATCGCGTAATTTATGATCCGCTACGCCGCCATAACTCCCCATCCGGCTATAATCGTCCCGACCATCGGCCGGAGCAACTTAAATTTGTGCCGGAAAACGGTGAACGCCATGAAAAGCGTCGGAGAAAAATTTCGGGCTGTTAAGGCCGAGACGGTCGTTCTGATCTCTCCGCACGGGCCTGTCCAGTACGATAAATTTATTATCAACTATTCCCCGACGCTCCGCGGCGCTTTGAGCCAATTCGGCGACGAAAGAAAATTTGTTTTCGAAAATGACAGGGAAATGACGGATGAAATAATGACCAGTTTAAAGAAAAAAAATATTCCGGCCGGACTCGCGCGGGAGCTGGAGCTCGATCATGGAGCTTTGGTTCCGCTTCACTATCTGATAAATGAAAAAGACGCCGGCTATAATCCGAAATTGATCCATATGTCTTTTTCCATGCTGCCCCTTGATTTTCATTATCGCTTCGGCGAAACTATGGGCGCAGTTTTGCAAGCATCCCCTAAGATAATTTCTCTTATTGCCAGCAGTAATCTTTCTCACCGGGTGACGACTGAAGGGCCGGCCGGATATTCTCCGCAAGGAAGGCTGTTCGACCGCCAGCTCCAGGAATTGATCCAGCAAAAAAATATAAAGGGTATCTTAAGTCTTGATCCCCATCTTATCGAAGAGGCCGGAGAATGCGGCCTTCGCTCCATCGTGATGATGCTGGGAGCGATTGCAAATTTGCGCTGGGATGTGAAATCTTTGAGCTATGAAGCGCCACTTGGTGTCGGCTATCTGGTAGCGAGTATTAATATAAAATAATTTATGAATCAATGAGAGAAGCAAAATATATTATCCAAGTCGCGCCGGTAACTCCCCTCCCTGTTTCCAAGATGCAGATTTTTTCCTATCTCTATCAGGAAGCGTTGGAAGAGGGAACACTGGTATCGATCCCTTTCTTTCATAGGCAGATAGAAGGCATTGTTATATCCTCGAACAAGTATTTTTCCCATTCGGGGTCGTTTCAGCTGAAAAAAATAACAAAAACGATCGAGCCGTCTTTTCTGACGGAAAAACAAATAGAGCTGGCCAGATTCATAGCTTCATATTATTTTACTCCCCTGGGAATGGTCTTGAAATCGATGATTCCCAAGCGGGTAAAATACCGCCTGGAAAAAAAGAGCCATTTAGAAGAGAAACCGCTGGCGGTAAAGAATAATCCGAAAAAGATATCTTCCGGCTCGAACCGAAATATTTTAGTTGTAGGGCCAAAAAAAAGGAGGCAAGAATATATTTTAAGGCTGATAAAAGAAAAGATTCGATCCCAGAAGCAGTGTCTGATCCTTGTCCCGGAGATATTTTATGCATATAATTTTTCTTCGGAGCTAAAGAAATTCTTTCCGAAAGAAAATATTTCGCTTTTCCACAGCAAAATAGCGAGAGGAAAACTATATAGTGAATGGAAAAAAATAAAAAATAACGAGATCAAGATAATAGTCGCTTCAAAAATCGGCGTTTTTTTACCTTTTTTTAATCTGGGGCTGGTCATTGTGGAGCAGGACCAGGATTTGTCGCACAAACAGTGGAATTCCTCTCCCCGCTACAACGCGGTTTCGGCGGCCGAATTTTTAGCCCGGGATTTTGGAGCTGATCTGGTTTATGACAGTGCCGTTATATCGCTCGAGAATTTTGTCAAAAGTAAAAAAGGAAAGCTGAAGGTTCTTGATCTTCACAAATATGACGCTGAACCGCAAACGGAAGTGGTCAATCTGGCTCTCGAGCGAAAAAAAGCGGATTTTCCGATCTCGGAAAGCCTTTATAACAATCTTGCCCGAGCCATAAAATCAAAAAGACAAACTATCCTTCTGGTCAATCGGCGGGGGCTTTCAACTTTTTCTATCTGTCAAAATTGCAGCCAGATTCTGAAGTGCCCCAAATGCAAAAAAGCGCTTGTCTATTTTGAAGAGCATGAACAGTATCGTTGCCTTCATTGTTCCCATAAGGCCAACTTGTTCAGTTTCTGTCCAAAATGCGGCGGATCACAATTTTCTCATTTTGGAATCGGAATCCAAATGGTTGAAAAGAAGCTCCGGAGATTATTTCCCACGGCCAGTATCGCGCGTCTCGACTCGGATGTGATGAAAAGCGCCAAAAAATATCAAAAGATAAGCGATCTTTTCCGAAAAGGGAAAATCGACATATTATTGGGAACGCAAATTGCCATTCGGGACATTGCCGGGAAAAATATCGGACTGGTCGGTATAATTGCAGGCCATGACTTCCCGAACGCGGGGGATTTTAATTCGCGCGAAATCGCGCTTCTCAATTTCATTCAGGCCAAGCAGCTGCTGGATAAGAATGGACTGCTGGTCATCCAAACATTGTTACCCTTCGATCCGCTGATCGAGAGCGTCAAAACCGGGCATCTGGATGATTTTTTCGCACAGGAGATAAAGTTCCGGAAAAAAATGAACTATCCTCCCTACAAAAAATTGATAAAACTGGTTTATCGGGGCGATTCCAAGGAGCAGGGAGAGAAAGAAGCTCAAAAGGTATTTGACGATTTGGCCGCAGGCAGCGATAATGGGCTTGAGATAAGCGATCCGTATAAGCCTTTAAATTCGGAAAAAAGAGGCTTATATCACACAAATATTCTTATAAAAGTTCCGCCGGATCTCGGCGTCTCCGATCTTTCAATTTTTCCGGTTCTGGGAAATCTGAAAAAGGGATGGGTGGTGGATGTCGATCCTGTTTCGACGGTCTGAATATAGATTTATTATTTATGAATTTGGCCAATAATACCCCTCTTAAAATTCTCAAATACCCTGATGAATTTCTGCGCCAAAGGGCGCGGGCTGTTAAAGATTTCAAAGATCCCCGCGTGGAGGGGCTAGTTTCAGATATGGCAAAAACCATGGAAACGGAAAAGGGAGTGGGTCTCGCGGCGCCGCAGGTCGGGTCGGATCTTCGGATTTGTCTCGCGAGGGTTGATAACACGCTCTTCGCCTTGATAAACCCGGAAATTAAGGCTTATTCCCGAAAGAAAGAAATTTTCGAAGAAGGCTGTTTGAGCTTTCCGGGGAAATATTTTCCGGTTGAGCGGCCGGTGAAAGTGAAAATAAAAGCCCGGGACGTACACGGAAAGAAGATGAAAATTAAGGCCGAGGGGCTTCTGGCGCGGGTGCTGCAGCATGAGATCGATCATCTGGACGGAATTTTAGTTATTGATCGGGCGGCGAAATAAACTCTTGAAATAATCTAAATCTAAAGCTTAGCCTTAGCCGCGGCTAAGGCTAAGCTTTAGAAAAAGACGTGGAAGCTAAAAAAGCAAAAATTATCTTTATGGGAACGCCGCCCTTTGCGGCGGACATTTTAAGCAAACTTTTCAAAAACGGCTACGATGTCGCTTCTATTTTTACCCAGCCGGACAAAAAAGTCGGGCGGCGTCAGGAAATTTATTTTTCATCAGTGAAGAAATTGGCGCTTGAGAATAAAATCAGGATATTCCAGCCGGACAGTCTGAAAAACGGAGAAGTCGTGAAGAATATAAAAGAAATCAATCCGGATCTGATTGTTGTAGCGGCCTACGGTAAGATTCTCCCCAAAGAAATTTTGGAAATTCCCCGCTTCGGATGTCTCAATGTTCATGCGTCTCTTCTTCCGAAATTTCGGGGAGCATCCCCCATTCAAAACGCGATATTGGCCGCTGAAAAAGAAACCGGCGTGACGCTGATGCTGATGAGCGAAAAAATGGATGCCGGAGACATTTTGGCGCAGAATTATATAAAAATTGATGACAGCGACACGGCGGAAACTTTGACACAAAAGCTATCGCGTCTCGGAGCGAAAGTTCTCGTCGAAAATCTTCCCCAGTGGATTTCCGGAAAAATAAAACCAGAGAAGCAAGATGAAAAACTGGCGACTTACTGCCGTCCGATCAGGCGGGAGGATGGACTCGTTGACTGGAAAAAAACAGCGCCAGAAATATACAACCAGTGGCGGGCTTTTCAGCCTTGGCCGGGAGTATATGCGGTTGCAAAGTTGAAAAATGAGACTAAAAGGATCAAATTGGTGGAGATTGCGATTGATTTGGCCGCCGGAAGTGGCGGAAAACCCGGAAAAGTTATAGAATATAACCAGAGAACAGCCGTTCAAACCGGAAAAGGGGTGGTCTTTTTGAAAAAAGTTCAACTTGAAGGAAAGAAAGCGGTTGACGTAGATGATTTTCAAAGAGGACATCCGGATTTCACGATGGCCGGCTGAATAAGCTTATTTTGTCAGCATAATGAAAGAAAAAAAACAAAATAAAATTTTCATCATTGGTTTTGTTTTGATCGCACTGATTATTGTCTGGACATTGGCGCGGCCTTTTATCGGCGGACTTGGGAATAAGAAAGACAACCCTGAAAAGAAGATAAACGCGGAGATCCTGCGGGCGCCTTCGATAACTTCCGAAAATTTGTTCGCTAAATTCAAGAATAAAGAAAAAATATTCATTATCGATATGCGCCCGGCCGGCGATTTTGAAAAAGGGCATATTATTGCGTCGGAAAACACAAGCACCGAAAAAATCAACTCCGATAGCCTGAAATCAGCCGGAGCGGACAAAACTTCAGATATCATTCTCTTGAATCAGGGCGATAATATTTATGAAATGGCCCAAAAAACCAATGAATTGGTAGCAGCGGGATTTCCCAACGCCAAGTATCTGCAAGACGGAATGACCGCCTGGCAAAACCAGGGCTTTCCTCTTGTTTCAAGCAGCAGTTCCGACGAAAACGCAAATAAGATAAAAAAAATAAGCATTGATAGTTTGGCTCAGGATTTGAGTGCAGGCGGAGACATTGTTCAATTTTTGGACGTGAGGGGGAAAGTTGATTTCCAAACAGGCCATATTGCGGGAGCGCAAAACACGCCGTTCGCGGAACTGGAAAAAAATCAGGATGGGATATCAAAGGTAAAAAAAGTGGTTATATACGGAGGCAATGATGATGAAGCCAAGAAAGCGGCCGTCACCTTATTTGATCTGAATTTTTTTAACGCCTATGTCTTGGACGGCGGACTTGACGCTTGGAAAACCGCGGGAGGAAAAATGGAATAGGATGATTAGCTTGAAAACAGGCGTATAAAAAAAGTTCCGGCAACGGCTGGAACTTTTTTTATTGATTATCCTAGAATTTTAAATTTCGATACCTACTTCACGATTGCCAGAATATCCTCGTTTTTCACCAGTAAATATTCCTTCTCCCCTACCTTAATTTCGTTTCCGGAATATTTTGAGTAGATGATCTTTTGCCCTTTTTTGACCTTAATTTTCTTGTCGTCTCCAGTAGCGATAACCATTCCTTCCTGCGGTTTTTCTTCGCTCGTGTCAGGAAGAACGATTCCGCTGGCGGTCTTGGCGTCGGCTTTCAGCGGTTCGATCAAAACATTTTCTCCCAAGGGCTGGATAACGGGCGTGTTTTTCATATCAAATGAGATTAATAATTATTGATTTTCCAGTCTTCATTCTATCTTTTCGCGCATGATCTGTCAATAATTTCGCTTGTTTTTTATATTAAACTATTTTTTTCTCGATCTTACTTTTATCTTCGGCTTCGATTATTGCTGGTGGAGTTTTTCGGGAAAAGAAGAAGATGTAAATGATCTCAAGGACTCCTAGCGTATTGAGGAGAAAAATAACCACAAACCAAGCAATACTCCGGTTTCGCGCCGCTCTCCAAAGCGCCACTCCTTTCCAGGGCAGAGTCCAAAGGATGATGAGGGCGATCAGCCATTGATGGGCGAGAAGATAGTTGAGAAAAGAAATTTTCTGCATAGATGATTATATTTTAATAATTCACTCAATTATTTTAGGGAATCCAAGCTAATTTTACAAGTAGCTGTATCTTTTGCTGATTTTTGTGTTCCAAAATAATATTGCCGGGTATAAAAACATTACAAACCCTAAAATAAAAAAGACGTAATGGGGTGTTTTTTCCAAGGAAAAGCTGGCAAAGGCGATGAGTAGACCTATGATTCTGCCGGCAGCCAGCATGAATTCTCTGCCTGGTATGGCGAGTCTTAGGTTGGGATGAGAATCAATAACCATCGCCGTGGAAACATTCCAAAAGAGCGGCAGCAAAAATTGCAGGAGTCCCGTGAATATAGCCCACAGAAGAAAGTTCTTAACCGCAAAAACAAACAGAAATGTCAAAATTGACATGCCTATAGTAAGGGGGTATAAAAAAACAACTCTTTTTTGAATTTTATCAGTTAATTTTCCTAAAATTAAGTTGGCAAGCACCGCCACTATTGCGAGATATGCCAAAAATCCGCCGTATTCCAGAGGTTTTTTGATGAAAAAAAGACTGAAGATCGGAATAATGCCGAAAATCATAGCCTCCCAAATTCCTTCCAGAAATATAAACCAGCGAGTCGCTTTTATTTCGCGAAGAGCTGATTTCAATGAATATGTCAGAGAAAAATCTTCTTGGCGATTTATGAAATAGAGAGTGACAAGAAAAAATATCCCGGAAAAAATCCATAGCAGGTTGATGTTGGTCGCAGCCAAATAGCCGGAAGCGAGCGGGGCGAATATACCAATCAGCGGGCCGATACTGAACATTAATGCGGAGCTATAGCCTCTTTTTTCTTGAGGCGTGTTTTCAAAGTGGGCGATGTTGTAAAAAACATAGAAAAAGAACAGTGCAAAGCCTGACAAAATATTGGCTATATAAAATTGGGTGGAGTTTAGTATTTTAATCGAAAGCAGAACGTATCCGAAATTCAAAACTAAAGCCAAGCACCAAGCTCTTTTTGATCGAAAAGTTGTCAAAAGCAAAAGTAGGGTAATATTCCCTATATAAAAGAGAAATTTACCAAATATAATTTGGCTCAAATTCAGACCTTCACTAAGAAAATGAGTCGGCAAAACTGATCCACTGAATGATGTGAACCAAATATACAGTGAATAAAAAAAGAATAGATTTATGAATTTTTTATTTCGCATTTATTTTGCTGGGCTATGGGACGAACTCCGAACCTATATATTGAATTATACAGTAAATTTTTGAACTAAAAAAGGGACCGGGGACCCTTTTTTTAGAAGAGTAATCCCGGTCCGAAATCAGGCGAAGATAAAGTGTCGAACGGCACCCATCATATTCCCCCAGGCAAAACCCCAAACTATTTCAGTAAGGGGAACTCGCAGAAACCTGGTTCCTAAAATCGGCTTGCCGTAAAGGAGCCACGTTGATTTTATCAACTCCTCGCTGTTAGATACGAGGTGAAATTGAATGACGTAGATTGTAAACATCGTCAATGCTGTGAGGAGACCGCATCGCAAAGCGTATTTAACGGTTCCTTTTTTTCTCATCGCTGTCATTGTCGCCACGCATAGGAATCCTATGGAGGTTGCAAGAATTGAGTTTAATCCCAGCCAGAAAAAAGGGAGGGAAATCAGCATTGATATAAAACCGATACCGACGAGAAAACCTAGTGGCAGCTTCAATCTCAAGTTTGCAGTGCGTTTTCCGGAGATATGTGCAAGCATCCCGGTCAGTCCTGTAAAGAAAAAGATAAAAGCTATGTCTTCAACGAGAATGCGAAACGGTCCGAAACCAATTTCGCATACGCTCAATGGATGCCAATAGTCTTGAAAATACAGCAACTCGATTATTGGTCCAAGCGGGATGGAAAGAACGCTTATAAGAAGCTGAATCTTTCTTGTCTCTGGGAAGAAGATAAAAAATAATACCCAAAGAATCCCGAAACCCATTGCCAGGAAAAAATATGCAAACTGCAGCGGAATATCCATGGGTAATCTCCTCGAAAAGAGTTTTGGTTGCTTAATTGAGGCTGAATAAGAGCCAAAAATAGCTTCTATTTAGCCCCAATTAGGATTTGGGAAAGAACATAATATTTAAGCATATAAGAAAAATCAAGTCAATTTTTTTTCTCGCCCTGCGAAGAAAATCTTTCCCCGAAACAAAAACCCGCCGCGGCGAGAAAGCCGGAGCGGGCTATATCAGAAGGGATATGCTAGGCGGTTTTGTGGTTACTTCGTTCATATTGCTCCATTAATCCGCGCTGGTCTTCGTTGGCTTTTCGGGCGACATCTTCCATCAGCTTTCGCTTTTCCTCAACCGAAGCATGGTTAAAAAATGAAGAAAAATCCTTTTTCTCTTCGTGTTTGGAATAAAATAGCTTTTTTATACGCTTAATCATAATAGTTTCTCTAGTTCTTTATCAGTGTACACCTTTGGCAGGTATTTATCAATACTCTCAATATTCGGAAAAACTTTCTCGTAATTGTTCGTAAAATCCTTGATGATCATATTAAGCTCGATTCTATCACCAAAATGCGCTTTGGCCTCATTTACATTTTCACGGGCGCGAAGAAAGGAATGAATAAAAACCTTTTTTGAAACCCGGCGTCCTTCTGTTTCCTCGCGGATTTTGGTGAATTTCCAAGCCACAACCGGATCTTGAAAAAGATAATAGATGATAACGCGCCGATTGCGTTTCAGGGAGCGATTAATATTTTCCATCGCCCGCTCATAAGCGAAAGTTCCGTCCAAAATCACATTGAGCTTATGGTCTAAAACATAATCGAATAATTTGTTGACGCCTGTCGTGCAGGCGCGTTGGAAAATATGCGAATTGGCACCGGTGTAATTCGAAAACATTTCGCGGATATCGTCAGCATCAATCCTCACCGGAGTATTATCGGCAAACTGCTCAATAAGCCGTTTAGATGCTTCGGTCTTGCCCGCGCCCGGCGAGCCGGCCATAAAAAGCGATATCGGATGATCAACTGGACGATATTTTTCCGGATCAGCAAAACGAGCAATCAGCTCATACTTATGTTCTTTAATATACACTTCAGCTTCTTCGACTAGCTTTTGATTGTCATCGGACATGATATTGATTTATATTTCTTTTTCATTTTTTTGACTGTGCCAATTCAATATAGCTGGGGCGGTAGGATTCGGACCTACGATGGCAGATCCAGAGTCTGCTGCCTTACCGCTTGGCTACGCCCCAATATCAATATGATTCTAGCTAAATATCGCCAAAATATCAAGCAAAAAAGCCTTTTTTGCGCAGGCTTTTAAAATATAACAACAACCCATTGTCATACCTTCAAATACCTTCTAATGGCCAAAAGACTGCTGATGACGCCGAGCAGTGTGCCGAGAAGCAGTTGGATGAGAAAAATAATGACGAAATACGTCGTGAAGCCGGATTGGATGACATTAACATACGACGAACCGATGATATAAGGCGTCAGGATTTTTACCATCGGAATAAGAAGAATGATGGCGATGCAGGCGGAGACCGCGCCGTATATAATTCCTTCAAAAACAAAAGGCAGGCGGATATAATTATTTGAAGCTCCGACGAGGCGCATAATTTCTATTTCCGTGCCGTGGTTGAAAATAGTCATTCGGATCACGTTGAAAGTGATGAGAATGGCGATCAGCGAGAAAAGGATGAAAAGGAAAACGCCGGTTTTTCTGATTGTTTGGATGGTTGAATTGAAACGGTCGATGACCAATTTATATTGCTGATAATTGACGCTGGCGATGTCGTCTTTATAAGAGGAATTTTCGACTGAATTGGCGATGACGTCGTATTTTTCCGGATCCACGGCCTTGATATTGACGGAAGCCAGCAGCGGATTGTCCTGGACGGCCTCGATAGCTTTCAAAATTTCCGGCTTATTGGAATTGTTGGCTATGAATTCCGACAAAGCCCGGTCCTTTGAAACTATATCGGCGGATTTGACTTCCCTGTATTTTAAAATTTCGGAACGGAAATCCATCATCCTTGATATGTCCGTGTCGCTTTTGAAATAAACGCGGATGTCGATTTTATCCTGAATATATTTAAGTCCCAGATTGGCGGTGATGGAGAGGACGATGATGATACTGATGATAAGAAGAGAAAGCGTCAAAATACTCACCGCCGCCACACTCAAAGATCCATTTCGATAGAAATTTTGAAATCCGGCTTTCAGTGTCCTTGAGATGGTTAAAAACATAATGGCAAATTTAATACTTTAAATGGCGTATCGGCCCTTGCTGTGGTCGCGAATGATGCGTCCCTGATCAAGGGTGATAACCCGTCTTTTGACGTTATTGACGATATCTTTGTCATGAGTAGCCAGAACCACGGTTGTTCCGAGTTTGTTTATCTTGAGAAGCAATTGAATGATCCCCCAGGCGCTGATCGGATCCAGGTTTCCAGTGGGCTCGTCAGCAATAATAAGAGCCGGCCGGTGGACCAAGGCTCTCGCGATAGCCGCTCGCTGTTGTTCTCCGCCTGATATTTCGTGCGGATAGCTTGCCATCTTGTTGGAAAGTCCCACTATATCGAGAATCTGCGGAACACTTTGGCGAATTTCCCGGCTGGGATATCCGGAAACTTCAAGGGCGAAGGCCACGTTTTCATAGACGGTTTTTTTGGGCAGAAGCTTGTAGTCCTGGAAGACCGTACCGATCCGGCGGCGATGATAAGGAAGCTGCCTCGCGCTGATTTTTGAAATATCTTCTCCGTTAAAAAGAATTTCTCCGGAAGTCGGTTTTTCTTCCGCGTAAATGAGCTTCAAGATCGTTGATTTTCCGGCTCCGCTATGGCCGACAAAAGAAACAAATTCCTCTTTTTTAATTTTGAAATTTATGTCCTCCAAGGCCGTCATCACCAAATTTCCGCTGCCGTAAGATTTTTTGACATTTATAAATTCAATCATAGATTGCTTAGTACTTCTAATTTGTTGATTTTTTTAGATAGGATCCGATAAAATCATCCAGTTTTCCGTCCAATACTTCATCAGGATTTTTGGATTCAAATTTTGTCCGGTGATCCTTGACGAGCTTATAGGGATGAAGGACGTAAGATCTGATTTGGCTCCCCCATTGCACTTCGGTGTGCTCGCCTTTTATTTCTTTCTTTTCTTTTTCTTTGTTTTCCAAATATCGCTGATGCAGCTTGGCTTTCAGGATTTTCATTGATTGCTCCTTGTTTTGGAGCTGGCTGCGTTCGTTTTGGGATGCCGCTACAAGTCCCGATGGGATATGCGTGATGCGTACGGCGCTGTCCGTCTTGTTCACGGATTGGCCGCCAGCGCCACCCGATCGGAAGGTGTCAATCCTCAAATCACCAGGGTCTATCTCGACTTCTTTTATTTTATCAATTTCCGGCAAAACTTCAACCAGGGCGAAAGATGTTTGCCTCAAATTTTTGGCATTGAAGGGAGAAAGGCGCACCAAACGATGCACGCCCGCTTCCGCTCGGAGATATCCGTAGGCTAGTTTCCCGATCACTTCAACCGTCGCGCTTTTGATTCCTGCCTCTTGCCCGTGCGATTCGGAAATCAGTTTAGCCTTCCATTTTTTTCTCTCGGCAAAGCGGAGATACATCTTGAGAAGCATTTCAGCCCAATCTTGCGCGTCCGTTCCCCCGGTTCCGCTGTGGATCGACAATATGGCGTTGCTTTGGTCGTATTCGCCCTGAAAAAGGGTTTCAAATTCGATATTCTCAATATTTTTCTGAATATTTTCGATTTTTTTTTCAATCTCCCGCTTGATTTTTTCATCATCCGCTGCCAAGCTGGTTATTTCACTCAAGTTGTCGATTTCTGTCTCATATTCACTCAAATTTTTCATTTCGCCTCGCAATCCCTCGAGTTCCTGCATCACTTTTTGCGCTTTTTCCTGATCGCCCCAGAAATTTTCGCTACTGGATATTTTTTCCAGTTCTTCGATTCGTTTTTTCTTTTTGGGCAAGTCAAAGACAGTCGCTTACGGAGGCGATTCTTTGGCGGAGTTCGTCAATTTTTGCGATGATCTCCTGCATTGATTTTATTATAGCATAAGCGATTTTCTATTGCCAGATTGCGGCGAATTGCTATAATGTTTTAGTGAAAGTAAATTTAGGGGCGGGATTAGTATAGTGGTAATACACGACCTTCCCAAGGTTGAGACACGGGTCCGATTCCCGTATCCCGCTTATTCTTTTGCCCACGTAGCTCAGTCGGCAGAGCGACGCATTCGTAACGCGTAGGTC
>Ga0163199_1001052_pt1 | contig 17159 bp, 10 predicted proteins | sample PL_2010_150m_FD_113537 | JGI IMG/M metagenome (GOLD analysis project Ga0163199, IMG submission 113537) | Freshwater microbial communities from Powell Lake, British Columbia, Canada to study Microbial Dark Matter (Phase II) - PL_2010_150m | ecosystem: Environmental > Aquatic > Freshwater > Lake ...
CCCTGTCCCCAACCGCAAGGGTCAGTTTCACGGGGGAACATAAAGTCAGCAATCGGACCGGTACCGCCGCTGCTCGGGTGACCATTTCCGCCGTAGCGCATTCTTTCATTATCCCTCCAGTATCCACGAAGATACTGATAATGTTCAGGGGCGGAACCCGGGTCTCCCTGATTTCCTCCTCCATTAGTATAATATACGAACCGGCGCATGCCCCAGCGTTCATTGTCGACAATACCGTCGTCGAAGTTTAATCCGTTGATGTTACCGTTCAGGATACAGTCGTTGCAGATCAGGTTATACTGGGCATCATAACTGGTACAGTCGTCTTTACCGTTCGGATCCTGGTAAGGGCCTTCAAAAAAGTCCAAACCAATTGCTGGTGCGTTAGCACCGTAAGCATAGGCTTCACCGGTTCCATCCACGGCATCACCGTTATAGATATAACCAATTCCTTTAGTAACATGACAGCCGGTATAATCATCATATGCATATCCAAGGTCAGCATCAGCATAGACCCCAAAATAGGTTTCTATCAATGTATAGGTTGACCGGTTGATCAGGGCATAGTTGTAGAAACTCATGTCGTTCATGGCATCGTTCGTTGAGAACTGGAATGCCTGTCCACGTATTTCCATCCCGATAGCTTCACCACTTGGATCCGCATGGATATTACCGCGGTCGTTATAAACCCACCAGGCGGTTCCGTCGCCATACAGGCGCGGACGCCTCAGTTCACGGGTAGTACCGCACGGAAGGATACCATCGAGGTCATAGAATGGATAATCACCATCAGCAGGGTTATAAAAACCATCATCGTTGTTGTCCCAGAACGGAGCCAGATAAAAATCATATCCACCGGCGGCATCGGCATGTGCCGGCCAGTCGAGAATAATCTGCGGTATCGAATATCCCTTGAATTCAAAGTCCCTTTCATCAGCAGGAGTACCATACCATTCGCGGAAAGCTTCAACCTGGTAACGGGTAATCTGAAAAGCCCGGTCATACTGATAGCAAACTTCCACATCGGTGGTACCGCGCTGCTCGCCCGACATGATCAATGGTCCGGGCCAGAAGTTACGGGCTCCTTTATACTTGATGGCGGTCAGTTTTAACTGTCCGTTTACATCGGTTCCCCCGATCCAGATACCCCCGGAATAAATGGATGTTTTACCTGAACCTTTAGGGACTTCATAACCTGATGCGCCTCCACTCATATCGGTCCAAAGAAGCCCATCCATATGAATAAAGGTCCGGATATTGTTCAGGGAAATCTCGGTAATGGTTTTACCAGGCTGGCAAGCAGCAGCAAAACCCTTTACGTCCTTATTAGCCGGTTCAGAAGTCTGAGTACCGCGGTATCTTTCAGCAAATGAATTGTTTGCAAGAAAAATACCCAGAATTGTAATCAGAAAATATTTTAACACTTTTGTCATCGTTTTGATCTGTTAAGGTTAAACCGGTTAGAAGTTCAGGTATAATCCAATTCGCAGGATCCGAGGTGCCATGTAACCTGCATTATTCAGTAATCGCATCTGGTAGTACATTTTGTAAGCTTCACTTCCCGTATTTCCCGTACTTCCCAAACCATAACCAATCAATTCTTTATTGTTACCATAAGCATTGATCTGCTGTTGCATTTTAGGTGAAGCCAGGTAACCATCGTCCATTGGATCACCTGTAGCGGAATAAACACCTGATACGTTTTTAGTATTCAGCAGGTTGTCCACATCCAAATACACATTCAGCACGATGTTTTTCCGGCTCTGCTCACCGCTCTTCTTAACGGTCAGGTTGAAATCTTTGTCAACACGCATCTTGATGATGGTAGTCCAGGGCAGACGTGATCCGTTCATTGAACCTTTCAAACCCGGTTCGCCCACACCCAATGTACGGGAGAAAGGATAACCCGAGCCCGAAATTACCGTAAAGTTAGCACCTGAGTTTGAAAGGATGTCATTACCAAACAATTTCGGACCATTATAATCTTTACCATCAGTGAAACGGTAATCAAGGCTAAGATTAATTTTATGACGTTGATCCCAGTTTGTTGGAGCCAGAATTCTAAGGTTTGGCTGGTTGGTACGCAGCAAGGCCAACATTTGGCCAGGACTTGAACCTGTAGCAGAAGAGAAGCCAAGGGTGTAATTAACCCGTAAAGCAATATTACCGGATCTTCTCAGATCGTATGAAACGGACAATCCTTTGGAGGTCCCGAAGTCAATATTACCGGTAGTAAAATAATCAACCGGATAGGCACCTAAAACTCTGATTGCTTGTGCCATATCACGTTGTTCACGATAATAGGCAGCAATCTTTAGTGAGGATGTATTGGTTAACTTCTGCTGGAATCCCAATTCATAGTCAATGGTTTTTTGCGGTTTCATATTCGGGTTACTGATATCGGCTCCCGGGTTGTTAGCCAGATAATAATAGCTGGTCGGGTCGAAAGTTCCGCCCGGACGGCTGGTGAGGATGTCATAATGTGCAAAGAAAAGGGCCTCATCAGAAATCGGGAATGAAAAAGCAATACGCGGCATTACTGATACCTGAGGGGTGTAATCCTCAAACGCATCTGGTGTAATTGTCCTGTATTGAGTCTGTTGAGGATTAACGAGATAAGGAGCGATACCTGTTGAAGATGAGATTACCGAAGGGTCATTAATTTCTACACCATAGGCATTATACCAGGTAGATCCATTACGGTAACCATTAATTGTTGAAGGATCGCTGACGTCATCCACATATACAACATAATTATCACCCATGTTTGAAGGATGTGATCCTGAAGGGTTCATGCTTCCCGGAACATCACTGACTTTTTTAGTGGCATACAAGCTGTATGGATCTGCCAGAACGTACTGGTTCAGGTCATAACGGTCGAGCCGGATGCCCACGTTAAAGATCAGGTCATTAAAGGCAAACTTATCCTGGATATATCCGGCAGCGTAAATGGGCTGAACGGGTCCGATGAGACGCTTATAAGTTCCGTCTTCGTTTTTAGCAGTGAAAAAATCTTCAAAAGTTGGTTTTTCCTTCAGACGGTTCCCGTACGGATCATAACCACGGTATCCAACGAGTGAACTTCCGTTGTTAAGCAGTTCATCGGGACTGAAATAGTTGATGTTTAATTCGCTGGGATCCAGTGCATTAAGGTCGATGAAATCGGTTCCATCAACGGGCAATCCCAAATGTGCACGCAGTGAAGCATCGAATTTAGACTGATACGTTTTATTATAAAGGCGGTTATATCTGATGGTATCCTGAAAAACATTGTTTGCGTCGTATACCGGGATTGGATTTCCCCAGTCAAGCTGATCCAGGTGCTTGTTGGTCAGCTGACGGGCAATGCCCCAAAGTCCCATAGCATTGACGCTCCAACTGCGTGAATCATTTTGTTCGAATTCGAATCCGAAGGATATTTCATGGTTCTTAACATCAGCCGAACCGTTAGCCATGACGCGGAACGTGGTATTATCGCCAATCCAGTAACCACCAACCTGTGAACCGGGGAGGCGGAACCAACCATCTTTATTAAAAAGAGTTCCGAGGTTGTCGCCATTGAGAAGGCCACCGCCGGCTTGAACCTGATAATAATTTTCATAATGACCAACCGGGTTATCATAGGAATTATAATACTGGGAGGTAACAGCGGCCAATTCCGGGTTCTTATCACTTGGGGTAAATTTATAGAGGACATCTTTCCAGTTGTTCATTCTCCATACACCATTGGGATAACCCGAAACGGTATCTGAAAATTCAAAGGTTTCAACCTTGGATGTTTCAAATTTCCCAATGTAGCCATAATCCCACATATTAAAACCGTGACGCTGCGACATGCCGTTCCAGCTCTTGCTTCTTTCAACCTGAGCCTGAATCTGGTAGTATGCGTTCTTGATTACTGAGGAAGACTTTTCATCTTTTGAAGCCTGCCTGTCGGAGAATCGTTGGGTAAAACGTGCCCATGCCCTCCAGCTGTAACTATAACTGGTAGAGTTATTCTCCCAGTTAAACAGGGAATTATTATAGCTGTAATTTGTTCCATTGTTGTAATCAAAACTTCCTCCTAATGTCAGGTCGGTATTCTGTGAAAAGTTGAAAGTGATTTTGGGTACAACCGTGGCACCGTAGTTCCAGTAATTGGACTGGAATTTCACTTTTTCAAAGGCTGAAGTATCCAGATAATTGGCTGCATATTGAACAACACCCGTGGCTTTTGGTATAACCGGTAGCGTAACCAACTGTTCCCTGACATCCGCTTTCACCCGATTATTGTCGTACCACCAGTTTGTCGGGTTACGGTCGAAGTTGAGGTCACCTGACAGGAAGAATCCAACCAGTGTGCGTTTTTTCCCATCAGCTTGTTTGACTCTTACCAGCGGGCCGGAGAGGGTAAAGTTTGCCAAACTGTGACGGTTCTTAGAGATTAGCTCGTTTGTTTCCAGGTTAAACGATCCATACAGGGATGGAGCTGCGTTTTTAGTAGTGATACTGACAACCCCCCCGGTGACGTCACCATATTTGGCCGACATACCCCCGGTGATGACCTGAACCTGTTCCTGTGCTGATTTTGGAATATTCAGGCTGGAATTTGAAACACGGATTCCATCCACAAAAACGGTATTTCCTCCACGGGCACCGCGGATACTACCGACGTCGTTACCGTCGCGGGATGCAACCCCTGCCACGGTTGAAGCAACCTGCATAACCGATCGGCCAGGCATCTTCTCGATGTCATCGGAAGTCACCGTTTCCCCCGTCTGCGTATTGTCCTTATCTATCAGAGGGATTTTGTAGGCTATTACCTGCACCTCCGATATTTGAGTGGTTTTTTGGGACAATTCCAGATTCAACATGTCAATCTTATCAGCCTTAATTACCACATTGTCCATCTGGAGGGAATTATAGCCCACCATCTGAACCTGGAGAGTCCATTTGCCAACCGGAACCGGCTTCAGGGTGTAATTACCGTCGATGTCGGATGTTGTGCCCATCACGGGATTTTCACCTGCTTTTGAAACCACAACGACAGCTGCAAAAGGAACCGCCTCTCCTGTGGCTTTGTCAACCACTTTACCCTTAAGGGTACCGGATTGGCCAAAAACGCCGTTAGCTAACACAACGGCTACAACTACAAGGAGTATTCTTCGAAACATAATCAGAAATTTGATATTAATTACTGCTGCAATATCGCTCTACCTCTCGGTAGAAGTTCGTAAATGTATAAATTCTCATACTAAATCGCCAACACTTTCGTTTAAAAAAACAGTTTGACCTGTCTTAAAAGAACTTTTCGGAAGAGCAGGCTTTTTTGAAGCCAGTTCAATCCATTGGAAATCCGCGGGTTCGGTAAAAACTGGTGGGGACTACCAGCGTATCAATTCCAAAATCCATCCTTGCAAAGTTAAATAATTCTCAAATATGTGGCAAAAAAAAATAATTTTGACTCACGAATGTTACATCCGATTCAACAAAGATGATAATGAGCTATAAATCAATCATATACTTTTCAATTATCTTGCTTCTCCTGAGCGAATTATCCTCCTGCAATCGTGAAAGACAGGTTCCGGTTCCTTTCGTATATGTAAATTATACAGTCTATCTGAACAATCCTTCAAACAGTAACCTCAGAGTACCAGGCAGTTACCTTTTACTACCCAATGAAGGTAACCTGGGTATAATATTATACAGAAGAACTATTGGCGAAAATGATGACTTCATAGCTTTAGATCTTACCTGTACCTATGAACCGCTGGGATCATGCAAAGTGGCCGTTGACGATAGCGGATTTTACCTGGTTTGCCCTTGCTGCGGATCCAAGTTCTCGATCTGGGATGGCCTGGTGGCTGCCGGTCCTGCTAAATGGTCCCTGAAGGAATACGCCACTTCATTAACCATCAGCACGGTCAGGATTTACAATTAATACCTGTAGTGATCCGGCTTGTAAGGTCCCTCTTTAGGTACACCGATATAGTTCGCCTGATCATCGGTCAGAATAGTCAGTTTCGCCCCTACATGTTCCAGATGTAAGCGTGCCACCTCTTCATCCAGGTGTTTTGGCAGGCGGTAAACACCCAGCTCAAAGTTTTTCTGCCAAAGTTCCATTTGGGCAAGTGTTTGATTGGTAAATGAATTACTCATTACAAAGCTCGGGTGACCGGTGGCACATCCAAGATTAACCAGTCGCCCTTCAGCCAGAAGAATAATCGAATGTCCATCGGGGAAAACATACTGGTCAACCTGCGGTTTTATGTTGATTTTCTTCATCCCCGCAGTCGAATCCAATCTGGAAACCTGGATTTCATTATCGAAGTGGCCGATGTTGCACACGATTGCTTTGTCCTTCATCTTCAACATGTGGTCGAACCTGATAATATCGCGGTTTCCGGTGGTAGTAACATAGATATCGCCCTCATCCAGTGAATCATCAACTGTTTTAACCTCAAATCCTTCCATGGCTGCCTGAAGAGCGCAAATTGGATCAATCTCGGTAATAACAACCCTGGAACCATAACTTTTCATCGACCGGGCACAGCCCTTGCCAACATCACCATAACCGCAAACAACCACCACTTTCCCGGCCAGCATGATATCTGTTGCCCTTTTAATGCCATCGGCCAACGACTCCCGGCAACCGTAGAGGTTATCAAATTTCGATTTGGTCACCGAATCGTTCACATTAATAGCCGGAAACATCAGTTTACCCTCTTCGAGCATCTGGTAGAGCCGGTGAACTCCGGTAGTGGTCTCTTCCGATACTCCTCTGATCTCCTTAACCATACGGGTCCATTTGCCCGGTTCCGAAGCTATTGATTCATTCAGACAGTTCATCAGGGTTTTGAAATCTTCCTGCTGCTCTGAATTTTCATCAATAATAATTTCGTTAGCTTCAAGTTCCACTCCTTTATGGACCATGATGGTTGCATCGCCACCGTCATCCACAATGAGGTTAGGGCCTTTACCACCGGGAAATGATAAGGCTTTCAGTGTACACCACCAATATTCCTTAAGGGTTTCGCCTTTCCAGGCAAAAACCGGTATTCCTGCAGCTGCAATGGCCGCAGCAGCATGATCCTGGGTGGAAAAAATGTTACAGGATGCCCATCTTACCCTGGCACCCAGCTCAATGAGTGTCTCTATCAATACGGCTGTTTGAATAGTCATATGCAAGGATCCGGTAATACGGGCACCGGCCAAGGGTTTCGACGGACCATATTTTTTGCGCAATGACATCAGTCCGGGCATTTCAGCTTCGGCCAGGACGATTTCCTTCCGGCCCCATTCGGCGAGTGCCATGTCGGAAACTTTGTAATCTGAGAATTGAACGCTTTGTGAGATCATAACTATAAATTAAATCAACAAATTAATACTTTTCCAAAACTTTGATCGAAGCCTGACGATCGAGTGCCAGCTGTGCCTTCAGTTGGCCGAGGCCGTCAAATTTCATTTCGTCGCGCAGCCGGGAAATAAAACGCACTTTGAGCGTTTCCATGTAAAGATCATCTGACACATCAAAAAGATGAACTTCGATTGTTTTATGAGAATTATCCTCAATAGTCGGCCTGATGCCGATGTTGAGCATCCCTTTATACCAGTTCCCTTTCCGGTCCACGATTACCGCATATACGCCATCGGAAGGAATTTGTTTAAAACTCTCGAGGCATTCAATATTTGCAGTCGGAAAACCGATAGTATTACCGATCCTGTTGCCGCGAACCACCTTACCGGTGATAAAATAGGGGTATCCCAGCAAATTATTGGCTGATTGCAGATCACCGGACAGGAGGCAAGTGCGGATAAGCGTAGAACTGATCCGTGCCTCATTATCGGTATGGGTTTCAAGGCGAATAACCTCAAACCCATTGACTTTTCCGGAACTCACCAGAAGATCGAGGTTACCGGAACCGCCGGAACCGAACCTGAGATCATCGCCTACTACAATTACACCAGGTTTAATATACCGGTTGAGAAAATCATCCAGAAACTGATTGGCGGATTGACCCGCGAATTCAACGGTAAAGGGAACGATCAGCAGATGATCAATTCCAAGTCCGCTGAGCATTTCCGTCTTTTCTTCGAGGCTGGTGAGCAATTTGAAATCGGGACCGGCTTTTCCCAGAACTATTCTTGGATGCGGCCAGAAGGTGACAACCAAGGTTTGGGAGTGGGATCGCAAGGCAAGGTCCTTAACCCGGGCAAGCAGATTCTGATGCCCACGGTGAACACCATCGAAAATTCCAATGGAAGCAGCTGGCCGGATTAGCTGAAGTGAAATGGGGTCTGTATGGACTTGCACGCAGGTTAAATTTCAGCAAAAGTAAAAATTTTCAATACATTTGAACGTTTAATCTCTAATTCAGATGGACTTGAAAACAATCAGAATATTTGCCGCAGGATTGTTGGTTATTGCAGGATGTGCACAGCAGGCGGATTTTACGATCAATGGAAAATTGAAAGGGGCGATTAAAGATTCTTTGGTTTTGGAAGAGATGACTGAAAAATCCCTGGAGATGCGGTCATCCATGATTACAGGTGCAGACGGATCTTTCAACTATTCGGATACTGCCGGTAGCCCGAGATTATTTTTTATCCGGACCCATCAGAATGAATACATAACGCTGATAGTATTGAGCGGTGAAAAGATCACCATTACTGCTGAAAAAGGAAGAATAAACGAAACACTTAGAATATCCGGATCGCCTCAATCAGAACTGGTTATGGAACTGAATAGGGAACTGATCAAAGCCACAGTCAAACTCGATTCCCTGGGCAAGCAATACCAGGAGTTGAAGGGTCATGGAAACGACCCGCAGGTGGATACCTGGGTTCAGGGAGAATATGGAAAGCTGATTGAACAGCAGCGCAGTTTCATCAGGGCCTTTATTGAAAGGCATGTCGCCGAACCGGCCAGCCTGCTTGCACTTTCACACCAAATCGGAAAGCAATCGGTATTAAATGGAAGTGCTGATTTTGACCTGTTTAAAAAGGTGGATGCCCAGCTATACAAGAAATATCCAAAATCGATTCTGATTTTGAATTTACATAAGTATGTGGAAGCCATGCGACCGCAGATGGAATCGGTTCAATCGAATGAGAAAACCACCGGAAGCGGTTCCGTTGCTCCGGATATCTCCCTGCCTGATCCGGATGGGAAAACTCAAACGTTATCTTCCCTGCGGGGTAAAATTGTGCTGCTGGATTTCTGGGCAGGATGGTGCGGTCCATGCAGGCGTGAGAATCCCAATCTTGTTACGGCGTACGCCAAATACCACGATAAGGGGTTCGAAATCTTCCAGGTATCGCTCGATAAAACCAAACCCGAATGGTTGGCGGCGATCAGGCAGGACGGGCTGAACTGGATACATGTGAGCGATTTGAAATTCTGGAACTCACCGGTGGCCAGACTGTATGGAATTGAGTCAATCCCAGCCAATTTCCTCCTCGACAAGGAGGGTAAAATAATTGGCAGTAACCTTCGCGGAGCAGCCCTTAAGGAGGAACTGGCCAAATTGTTTCGTTAAAATTGAAAAATCAAGGCTTGATATATTTCTTGTCGGACGCCCATTTGGGTACACCTGACCATCAAAGCAGCCTCAAACGGGAAAAGATGCTGGTAGCTTTTCTCGACGAGATTAAAGATTCAGCATCTGACATATTCTTAATGGGTGATCTCTTTGACTTTTGGTTTGAATATAAGAGAGTGGTACCCAGGGGATTTTCCCGGATTCTCGGAAAGATTGCCGAGCTGTCTGACCGGGGGATCCGGTTGCACTATTTTACCGGAAATCATGATATCTGGATGTTTGATTACCTGACCGAAGAGACCGGAATCAGGCTCTACCGGCATCCGACTGCCATTACGCTGAATGACAAGCACTTTTTCCTGGCCCATGGTGACGGTTTTGATGAAAAAGATCATACTTTCCGGCTGTTAAAATGGATTTTCACGAACAGATTTCTTCAGTGGGCCTTTGCACGCCTTCACCCGAACTTCGCCTTCCGGATAGCCAATGGCTGGTCGAGGCACAGTCGGATTATTCATGGAGCGGACCCCTTCAGGGAAGAAAATGAACCGATTGTTCAGTATGCCCGGAAATATCTCGGGAACCAGGGATATGATTATCTGGTTTTCGGTCACCGTCATTGCCCCGTTGATTATCCGCTCAATGATCATACACGCCTGATTATTCTTGGTGACTGGATGAGTCACTTCAGCTATGCCGTGTTTGACGGAGAATCGTTACAATTGAAACACCGTTTATCGTTTAATGCGCATGCTGTAGAATGAGCGGTAAACAAATAACAGGGCGATGGCAAAGAAGACCGCTCCGATATAGGGTGCGAAATTTGTTCCGCCGCTATTTTTTGCGTGCAGGGTCATCTCGATAGAGATTTCGGCAGCCAGCAATCCAAACAGTGTGGAGAACTTGATGATCGGGTTGAGCGCAACCGAAGAGGTATCTTTGTAAGGATCGCCTACCGTATCGCCAACTACGCAAGCCTCATGCAGCGGAGTTCCTTTTTCTTTCAAATCAACCTCTACCACTTTTTTAGCATTATCCCAGGCACCACCGGCATTTGCCATGAACATAGCCTGAAATAATCCGAAAACTGCAATCGAAATCAGATAAGCGACAAAGAAATTCGGGTTAAAGAATGCAAAAGCCAGGGTAATGCAGAAGAGAACAATGAAGATATTCCACATCCCTTTTTGAGCATATACCGTACATATTTTCACAACTGCAATCGAGTCATTGATATCGGCCTTAGCCTTATCCAGATTAATGGTTTTCTTGATAAACTCAACGGCACGATGGGCTCCGGTAGTTACCGCCTGAATAGATGCGCCTGTAAACCAATATATTACAGCTCCTCCGGATATGAATCCCAAAATAACAGGAGCATCGGTTAAACTAATACTCAGCATTCCAACCTTATTAAGAATAAGGATAATACTGAATATCATGGTAGTAGCACCGATTACAGCCGTACCGATCAATACCGGTTTAGCGGTAGCCTTAAAGGTATTACCTGCTGAGTCGTTGGCTTCGAGATAATGTTTGCCTTCTTCGAAATTCGGATCAAATCCGAAGTCTTTTTTGACTTCAGCATGAATTCCGGGGATCGATTCGATCTGCGAGAGTTCAAAAACGGACTGAGCGTTATCGGTAACCGGTCCGTAGCTATCGACAGCAATGGTGACTGGTCCCATGCCGAGGAAACCGAATGCCACGAGTCCGAATGAGAAGATGCTGGGGTATGACATGATGGTATCCAGGCCCAGGCTGGAAATCCGGTATGCAGTAAACATAAGTCCCATAATAACCATTCCTTTCCAGAAGGCCGAGAAATTGCCGGCAACCAGTCCTGACAAGATATTGAGAGACGCACCGCCTTCGCGGGTAGCGCTTACGATTTCGCGAACGTGGCGCGAATTTGAGCTTGTAAAAGCCTTGGTCAGTTCAGGGATGATGGCAGCAGCAGCGGTTCCGCAACTGATAATGGTTGCAAGTTTCCACCAAAGGCCTTCACCAAGGGTGTTCTGAAGTAGAAGCCAGCTGGCGAGGTAAGTCATGATGATTGAAATCACCGAAGTAATCCAAATCAGTGATGACAGCGGATTTTCGAAATTAAATTCTTTTGATTTGCCATATTTAGTGCGATTGTACACCTGGTTGATTCCATAGGAAAGCATGGAAGTGACCACCATCAAAAGGCGCATGGTAAATATCCAAACGATGAGGGAAGCCTGGAAGTCGACTTTCATGATAGCCAGAACGATAAAAGAGATCAGTGCAACACCGGTAACTCCGTAAGTTTCAAATCCATCGGCTGTCGGCCCTACACTATCACCTGCGTTATCACCGGTACAGTCGGCAATTACACCCGGGTTGCGAGGGTCATCTTCCGGAAGGTTGAATACGATTTTCATGAGATCGGCGCCGATATCAGCGATCTTGGTAAAGATTCCGCCGGCAATACGCAGTGCACTGGCGCCTAATGATTCACCAATGGCAAAACCAATGAAACAGGCACCGGCTGAGTCACCGGGAACAAACAATAAGATTGAGAGCATCATGATCAGTTCAACACAGATCAACAGCAAACCGATGCTCATACCCGACTGAAGGGGAATTGAAACCATTGCGAAGGGTTTTCCGCGGAGGGAAGCGAAGGAGGTCCGGCTGTTTGCCAGTGTATTGATACGGATTCCGAACCAGGCTACACCATAGGAGCCCAGGATCCCGAGAACAGACCAGAGTAAAATCATGACTACCCTGCCCAGTTTCATTCCACTGAGAGCGAGAAAATAATAGGCCATGATCACGGCTATCAGTCCGAAAAGGATCATAAGAAAGCGACCCTGTTGCAGAAGATAGGTTTTGCACGTCTGGTAAATGGTATTGGAAACGTCGAGCATGGATTTGTGTGCAGGCATTTTGCGGATGCTGCGGAATTGCATAAATCCGAAATAGAGGCCCAAAAGAACGACTACCATGCCATAAAAGAGAAGATCCCATCCGGTAAGAGCGCCGTTAAAAAAGGTAACGTTCTTAAGATTCGGGATTTTAAGGTCTGCTTCTCCGGCAAAAACAGAAGCCGGAATCAGCATTAACATTCCAAGGATTAATTTGATTTGTTTCATTCGTAAATAGTTATTTAGTTCTTGTCAGATTTATTTCGTACTCATGGAGCCCTCAATTATTTTCAGGTCCTTTCGGGAACCTATTTTCGTGAGGGGTTTATCATGGATTTAGTTTTTTTGCAACGCTAAAAGTACATATGTGGTTTGGAAATGCAAAGGCATCCTACTTTTTAAAAAGGGCAGGATTCACTTCTGTCGTAGTGTCAATGTGATCAACCTTGATATCAATGAGTTGGTCAGCCACATGTTGTTTCATGCTGAAAGGGAACTTAACACCGCCGATTTCGCGATAATCTCCGTAATCGGTAATGGTTTCCATGGTCTGTGATTGCCTATCGGTCCGGCTGATTTTACGGATTTTCAGTCCCGAGCTGATTTCATAATATTCAGCGTCAACTGTTCCTGAGGGATAAGCGACCTTCAGGCGGTAAGTGTTATGTCCATCAATCGCTTCAATTCCCTCGATGGTTGTTTGAAAACCGGATGTAAAATAGAGCAATTCGGGGAACAGCAGGGTACCGTCTCTCATTTTCTCCAGATCGGCATCTTTGATATCCTGTGGTCCTCCCATGGCCACTACCCATCCTTCCTTACCATTGTAGACCTGTTTGCTGACAATCATTTCACCCATTTTCATTTCCTGGTATAGCCAGTCGGGAGCCAATTGCATCGTCAGCATGCTTAGTTCCATCTTTTGGCCCATGGCTTCAATACTGGCGGTTGCTTTCGTAGTAACCTGGCGGATTCCCTTCACCTTTTGTTTCCCCCCGATTGCCTGCAGATACAAGTCGATTACATTGGCAGCAGTGAAACCTTCGGGCAATGCCAGGGGTTGGTCGACCTGCGGATTGCCATAACGGTCGAAATACTCAACCTGTCCGGATGCAGCAAAGCCGGCCAGTTTACCGGCAACCTCGCTTTTATTGCCCACAACCAGGATAATACAATTATCGGGCTGAAGGTATTTTTTTGCCATAGCCTGCACATCGGGGATGGTTATCTTATCGAGACGCTCCAGGTAAGTAGCATAATAATCCGCCGGCAGTTTATAGCGGACGGTGTTCATCGCGAATGAAGCCAGTGTGGAAGGACTCTCCAGTGCCCGTCCGAATTCGCCTGCCATCACATTCCTGGTTAAACGGAGATCCTCCTCAGATACAGGTTCATCGCATAACCGGCGCATTTCGAACAAAAACTGGGTGATTGCACTATCAGTGACCGCATTTCGGACCTGTGCACCGGCGCTGAAGGAACCGATCAGTTTATCGGAACTGAGACTGGATCCCGCGCCGTAAGTATACGCTTTATCTTCGCGGAGGTTCATCATGAGCCTACCGGAGAATACACCGCCTCCCAGGATATTATTCATCAGGGAAGCCGGCAAAACATCCGGCTCGCCCGGCTTGAGCCTGAAGGTATTGGTAATCGTAATTACGGATTGAACAGCACCCAGCTTCCCGACAAATGCCACCCGATTCCCTTTGAAGGCTGCCGGGTCATTAAATTTTTTGAAATTAACGGGGGCAGACTTCCATACTGAAAAATACTTGTTGGCGAGTACTTTAGCTTCTTTCAACCTGAGGTCACCGATCATGATAAAGTAACCGATACTGGGGTTAAAATATGTTTTAAAGAAACCCTTAACCCCATCAAGCGTTATGTTTCCAATGGTCTCCTCAGTGGTTGGTTCACCGTACGGATGATTCTTTCCATATTTTAAAACGTTTGCAACGATTGAAGCGATTGAATTTGGATCGGTACTCGACAAAGCCAGGGCTGCGAGGGTTTGTTTCTTCAGTTTATCGAACTCCTCTTGTGGAAAAACCGGGTTATAAAGGATGTCGGTCATCAGCTCCAGCACTTTATCCTGATGTTTTTTAAGTGACGATCCCTCAATCGAGGATTGATTAGTAGATAGGGTAGCGCCGATAAAATCTATTTCCTTATCGAGCTGGGCTTTAGTCCGGGTGGTTGTGCCGGTTCTGAGCAGCCCGCCTGCAAAAGAGGCCGTACCGGTCATGTTACCTTCGAGAACCGGATCGAGAGCGATTTGCAGACTGAATGTTACCGTTGGCAGTTCATGGTTTTCAACCAGGATCACTGTCAGTCCGTTCTCTAATTTAAAGGTTTGATAATCACCCAACTGAATTTTAGTGGCTTTAGCGGGTTTCGGTGGCTGGGTGCGATCGACCTGTGCCTGAAGGAAGTTGCAGGCAAAAAGGATGTATATAGCGAAAAGTGTGATGCGTTTCATATTAGCAGTATTCAAGGGTGATTATTTGGTTTTTGGCAGATAATACAAAACAACACGATTGGTTGTCTTGAAATATTTCCTGGCAGCTTCGCGAATGTCTTCACGCGTAACCTTCAGGTAGATATCAATATCCGTATTGACTGATCCGGTATTATTATAATAGGTATAACCTGTAGCGAGCAATTCTGCCCGGCCTTCGATACCTGCTAGCCTGTTGACCATATCAGTCTCCACTTTATTTTTCAACTTCTGAAACTCCTCCTCGGGGACCAGTTCATTTTGCAGTTTAACGATTTCTTCATCCGCGGCGGCCTCCAGCTTAGTCAGATCGACTCCGATATTCGGAATCAGGAAAGCCAGGGTAATACCGGGATGCTCGAGCGGCAAAGGAATAGACATGGCCTGCATTGCCAACTGCTTTTCATCCACGAGTGATTTATTGAAGCGGGAACTCTGGCCGTCTGAAAGGATGGTATTCAGCATGCTTACAGCATAATAATCCTTAGTTCCCATGGCCGGTACGTGATAGGCCTGGATGATTGCCGGAAGCTGGATATTATCGAAAACAGTATCCCTGATTTCGGCTGTTTTGGCAGGTTCATTCTGCAAAGGCCGGTTTATCGGCCTTGTACCCGCGGGTATAGTACCGAAATACTTAGCGGCCAATTCCTTAGCCAGTTTTGGATTGATATCCCCTGCGATTGTCAGAACCGCATTATTCGGAACATAGTAAGTTTTATAGAAATTAATAACATCCTGGTCTGTAGATGCCCGCAGGTCATCCGGGGATCCTACGATAGGCCAGCGGTAGGAGTGAACTGTAAAGGCGCGGCCAAAAGTTTCCCGCAAAATCGAACCATATGGTTGATTTTCTTCCGTTTGTTTAATCTCCTCGATCACAACCCCTTTCTGGGTAGCAATCCCGATGGAGTCAACACGGCCGTGCAGCATACGCTCCGACTCGAGCCACATTCCCAGTTCAAGCTGGTTCGATGGCAGCACTTCATAATAGTAGGTACGGTCGAAGGAGGTATTTGCGTTGAGGGTACCTCCAGCTTTTTCGACAAAACGGGTGTATTCGCCGCGCGGAATATTATCACTCCCCTCAAACATCAGATGTTCAAACAGATGAGCAAATCCGGTACGACTAGGTTCCTCGTTTTTGGAACCCACGTGATACATCACCGACACGGTAATAATTGGCGTTGAGTGGTCCTCATGAAGGATGACATGCAACCCGTTCGGCAGATTAAATTCCTTGTATTCAAGCTTAACGGCCTGGGAAAATAGCCCCTGAACCGCACCTGCAAGAATCAAAAAGATCAGGTAAGTAAGTTTGACAGTTCTCATAGAATTGATTTTAAAAACAATTGTGGCATGGAATGTGTTATAAATACTGAGAAATCGAAACAACCTTGCCTGAAACCCGCGTCAATATTAACACATCATTAACGATAAGATTGGTTTTCTTCACAAAATTTAACATCGCGGGATGTAACATGTTGACGATTTCATCGTCTTATAATCAGAAAACAAAAGTAAATAAAAAAAGAGATCGAGAAAATGAAAACGATAAACCTAATAAAAATAGCCGCGGTGATTCTCTTAGGAATTACCCTTAACGGACAAGCTCAGGCCGACAACGATAAATTTTCGCGCAATGCCCGCCCGGCATTCAGTCAGATGACGCATTCTGTTAAACTAACCGGTGAAGATATCCGAAATATGCAAATGCTTTTATCGCAGACTGATGCGGTTCATATCAGCTGGAACAATCATGAATTAAAATTCGCCCTCAGGGAAGGTGATGTTCCTGAATATACCATCCGTTTCGAGGTAATTAATGACGAGCCGGTTGAAGACTGGATGTTTGAATCGGGATATTTGAGCGAAGAATCGGCTGGTGCCATTGAATCCTGGATGCTGGAAACGGATTACCTCAACGAGGAAGTTCAGCCTCTGGAGAACTGGATGTTCAGCGAGTCACGCTTATCGGAAATCGCATCTGAATGCTCATTGGAGTCATGGATGTTTGAGGACAATTATCTCTCAAAATAGGGAGATTCAATATATAAGAGGAAGGGCACCGGCTCTTTCTGCAAGGAGTGTAGAGACGCATGATCATGCGTCTCTACGATTTTATGCCCCCCACATATCCCGGTCGAGAGTGCGGTAATTCACAGCCTCGGCGAGGTGATGCGGTTTGATCGCGGGACTGCCCTCGAGGTCGGCAATGGTTAATGACACCTTCAGAATACGGTC
>Ga0163199_1001053_pt1 | contig 17154 bp, 12 predicted proteins | sample PL_2010_150m_FD_113537 | JGI IMG/M metagenome (GOLD analysis project Ga0163199, IMG submission 113537) | Freshwater microbial communities from Powell Lake, British Columbia, Canada to study Microbial Dark Matter (Phase II) - PL_2010_150m | ecosystem: Environmental > Aquatic > Freshwater > Lake ...
GTACGATGTCAACGCTTCAAGCAAATTGGTTTTGACATTGATAAAATGGCGGATCCCGATCTCTTTCAATTCGTCCATAGAGGCAGGGGCTCCTGCCACCACCATGACGGCCCTTCCCCTCAACTGTCCGAAAAGGTCTGGGGCAAGATCAGCATACTCTTCATCTGAACTGCAGAGGACTACGAGTTTGGCACCGGCTTCCAATATTGTGGCTACACCTTCTTCAACCGATTCAAACCCACTATGGTCGACCACCTCATATCCGGCAGCTGCAAAGAAATTGCAGGCAAATTGTGCACGGGCTTTCCGCATTGCAAGGTTCCCGATAGGGAGCATGCAAACTTTCGGCCGGCCGCTTTTTGCGGAGAACTTATCTGTTGCATATCTGATTGACTCCAGCTGACTTGCACCCCTGAAAAGCTTGAGCGTTTCGACTTCAGCGCCTTCTGCGGTATGATCTTCCATTTGGAAAAGGGAAGGATCCAAACCCGGATCAAGCATTTCGTTGATATTTGGAAACTGGTTAACACCAAGAATGTTTTCGCGGCGTGAGGAGATGGCCTTACTCCGCTTTTCTGCCATCTCTTTGACCAAAGACTGGACATATCCGTTACGAAAAGCTGCTAAAAAACCTCCTTTCCCCTGTACCTCAAGAAAAAGTTTCCATGCCTGTTCGGCTATAGATGAAGTAAGCGTTTCAATGTAGTAGGATCCGGCAGCAGGATCTGCAATTTTATCCAGATGTACCTCCTCTTTCAACAGGGCCTGCTGGTTTCTGGCAATGCGTTCCGCGAAAGCGGTAGGTTGCTCATAAACTGAATCAAAAGGCAAAACAGTCAATGAATCAGCGCCTCCAAGTACAGCAGACATGGCCTCTGTCTGCGTCCTGAGCATATTGACAAAGGGATCGTAAATGGTTTTGTTCCAGGTAGAAGTTTCGCAATGTGCGTACATTTTAGCTGCACATGGACAAAACCCACCTTTTGTAGTTGATTCTTCACACTGACAAACCGGATTGTACGCTTTTACAATGTTGGCCCAGAGCAACCGGGCAGCCCTTAGTTTAGCCAACTCCATAAAATAATTGCCGCCGACTCCAAAATTAAACCGGATCTTTTTAGCAACCAATGCAGCATCGACACCCAAATCGGTGAGCCTTGACATGTATTCAGCGCCGATGGCAAGCGAGAACCCGAGCTCTTGCACAATAGATGCTCCTGCATTGTTAAAATAAATGCCATTGACAGCCAACAACTGCAAATGGGGATATTTTTCGCCCCACTCAACCACAGTTTTTGTTTTCTCAAACGCCTCGGCTTCACAGTGGCAAAATTTACCGCGCAGAACAAATCTCCCGATGGGATCATGGTTGACCGACATGCGAATGGTTGAAGGATCACTCTTCCATTCAATCAGCAATGCCATAAGCGTTTCATAAAAAATTTTGTGCTTGCAGGAAAGGACAAAATTGATCTCCACTGCTTCAGGATGGATGCCTTCTAAGAGCACTTTCAAATCGTCAACCGTTAATTGCATGCATCCTTTGAAAACAAACCCCAGCGAAGTAATCCCTTTGTTCAGCACCTCCAGTGCTTTCAAATTTGCGGCAACTAAATCAGTTACAGTGATATCCTGTCGTACGAGCCAGCTATTGCCAACCCTGTTTTTTCCGCGAACATAAGGAAAATCTCCTGGAACACTCCCCGGAAAATCCAACCCTTCAATGTTCCCGGCACGGTAGTAAGGACGCACATTAAACCCCTCATTGGTTTTCCAGATCAGACTCCTTTCGTAATCCTTTCCTTTCAGGTCGAGGTTGATTTGCTCCTCCCAGGCAGCGGTTGTTACCGGTGGAAATTCGGTGAGTATTTTTATATCTTTCTCATTCATAGCACACTAACTTCTAGTAAAAATCAGAGTGCAAAGTTAATCCTTTCACAATTAATAAAATGATATTGAATGTTTTTTTAACATTAAATTCCTATTTTGTCACTTGAATTTTACTTCTCGATGGCAAGAGGTGACCTGCGAAATAATTTTTATTCCAACATTAAACTATTCGGATCAATACATGTCTAAGAAATAGTTTAGATAGGTTAAATAAAACAGGACCCTTCAGACATTCGATTGATGTCGGGAGGGTTCTCTCATTCTGTCAGAACTTGACCACTTTGCAATTAACTACCTGCTTGTCAAAAGTAAACCGAATAAAATAGACCCCCGGAGTGAGGCCATACGACGAAGAATAAAGTTCACCGTTATGGAAGCCTGCAGCCTGGACCTGGTTGCTTACCGGAGAACCATATGATTTGCCTGAAATATCATTGAGCTCAATGGAGACATTACATACTTCAGGCATTACATACTCAAATTTCAATTGATCCGTAAATGGATTCGGAGCGACCACGACTTTTACTTCCTGTATTCCGGAAACTGAAGCAGAAGCTTTCGCCTGAGCCAGTAAATCCACTCCTAAAACCGTACTTTTCATGATGAATTGCTGAATATTGGTGTTGGCGGCATAGGTGATCACAGGCGCTCCTCCGTTCAATTTACTTTCGGTGGTAACGAGGTTTAGAACAGGATACCTGAATCCTGAAGCATACCAGCTGTATTTCGTAATGGTGAAATCATTGGTGCCGCACGTGTTGACCTGCAACCCTTTTTTGACAGATTTGACCCGCAAGGCACCCTCTATCACGCGATCAGGCAGGATCAATGTGCCATATCCATCAGCTGAAACAGTCATATCCCCCATCAGGTCAATCGAACTTGTTTCGCTGTACAATGCTACCCCTTTAAAATGGTCGGTAAACTGATCTCCGTACGCAAAAGGGTATTTCATTTTAACAACAGGATCAGAATAGCTCAGCACCAGTTTTTGCTCTTTGTTCACATACCCCTGCTCGACCAGATCTTTTTCAGACGAACTCATAAAATATTCATAGCCGTTCTCGTCGAGCAAAAGACTGTAATCATTTACCCCATTCATCTTAGGAATTTCGGCACATTGAATGGCACTCACAACACTTTTATCGGCATCCTGGATCCTGGAAAAATCCCAAATCTGACCGGGTCCTGCATTGCCAGGGTCGGAGAACTTTATCTCCCGGTAGGTATTTGAATCACAAATACGAAGTGAGTTGTTCTGATAGGTCACCGAAGTCTGTGCCACCAGTCCGAATGGCAAAACGGACAACAGTAGGATGAAAAAACTGGTCTTCATCAGGTATCTTTTGATTTATTTAGTCAAATCTGTATTTCCATTTTTTTCGATGATAAATATATAAAAAAATGTCGCCTGTTTTTTTCCTCCAAGTAGCAAATTTTTACCTGATATGCCATGTGAAGCGAAGGCATCTTATTGTTTCATTTTGCCACATTGTTTTTCTGGCGAACCAAAAAAATGAAGCTGTCTCAAAAGTTTCATTAACCGCAGAGAACGCTAAGCAGGCGCGAAGGACACAAAGTTAAATTTCTGTAAAAACAAATCTTTGCGATCTTTGCGAAATAACTTAGTGTTCTTTGCGGTTAAATAAAATTCACTTTTGAGACAGCCTCAATCAAAATAAGCTACCAACAATATCCAGATAATCCTTTTGTCTTATCTTTTAGGCCTTTCCAATAATTTAAAGAACTGATCCAGTTGCGGAAGGATCACAATCCGGGTACGGCGGTTGGCTGCTTTCCCTTCGGCTGTATCGTTTGGCCCGAGTGGCTGATATTCGCCACGGCCTGCTGCGGTCATCATGGAAGGATTCAATCCGTATTTATCCTGCAGAATCCTTACAACCGCAGTTGCCCTTTTAACACTAAGATCCCAGTTGTCAACAAGATCACCTCTTTTGAAAGGAACATTGTCGGTGTGACCTTCAACCATGAACTCAATATCCTTCTGATTTTTAAGCACAGTGGCAACTTTCCCGAGCACTTCGCTGGCTCTGGCGGTGATGTTGTAACTTCCGCTCTGGAAGAGCATTTTGTCGGATATATCAATGTATACAACTCCTTTGTCGACTTTGATGTTGATATCTTTGTCGTCGAGGTTGCCTATAGCCCCTTTCAGGTTCATGACCAGCGCCATGTTCAATGAATCCCGTTGAGCCAGCGATGACTGAAGGCTGAAAATCATGTTGTCTTTGACACCCATATTTTCCATGGATTTTTTGATGCTCTCAGCCTGGGAACTTGAAATAACAGAGAGATTCTCCAATTGTTTCAATGCCTGGGTATTGTTCTCTTTCAGGAAGACGTTCTGATCTTTCATGGCTGTTATTTGGGCTTGAAGATCAGCCACCCTGGTATCACATATTTTCAACTGGCTTTCAGCGTAGGATAGTGACTGCTGGGTTTTGGAGTGGGCTGCCTTTTCATTGGAGACCAGAATTTCAGAATTGTTGAATTTCTTGGAACTTACGCATGATCCAAACACAACAACCGCTAATAATAACACAACAAATTTTGCCTTCATAAAGTATAATTTTAATTGATGTCTTGTCTGTCCGAGGAAACCTAACAGGCAATTATTCAATTGGATAAACCCCAATAGTTTCCTGCATCTTTCCTTTCTAAAACAAAAATAAGCTTTCAAATCCGGTAAACAAAGCCAGTTCTAACTAATTAACAAAATATAACGCTTCAAACCACAGATTTCACAACTTTCACCAATCAAATTTTCTTTTCCTTCCAGTTGCCTTGCTTTAAATACCACAATGACATCAATCCGATCAGCATAAAATAAACATATTCAGCCATCCAGACCCATTCAATCTTTAATTTCAGGTGAACGGCTGTCAGCCAGGTATATCCCAGATAAGCCGACAATGTGAAGGCTTCTATAACAAGTGAAGTCTTGGTATTGGCAGTCCCGAGTACCCCGCTGAAAAAAATACCCATGACAGAAAAGATGGAAAGGGCTCCCATGATAATAAAGTAGGAGGGTATTGTAGCCTCAACCAGTACAGGATTATTGGTATAAACTGAGATAAAAACCCTCGGAAAAAAAAGTACAGCTGCAACAAGCGTCACAACAGACAAAAAGCTGAATTTTACAATCTTAAGGATAATTGGCATCACATTTTCGGGTTTTCCTTCGCCAAGGGTACTGCTGACAAGGGTGCTTGTAACGGATCCAAGTGCCCAGCCCGGTATCATTAAAAAAATATAGATCGAGCGGATGATGTTGGAAACGGCAAGGGAGCGTTCACCCATTTTTTCAACCATCATAAAAAACAGGAACCAACTGCCGATTGACAGGATAAATTGCAGCATCACAAATATCGAAATGCTCAGCGTTTTTTTTACAATCAAGAAATCAGGTTTGACCAATTTAAACAACTGGTAGCGTTTAAGCAGCTGATTCTCACGGGTAATCCAGATAAAAAAGAGCAAAGAAAAGACTTCTGCGACAGACGAAGCAATACCTGCGCCCATGATTCCCATTTTAGGAAACCCAAAATGACCGAATATTAAAACATAATCAAGTAAAATATTGATGACGGCCATGATGGCAGCACTGATGCTCAGGTATTTCGTGAAAGAAATCCCGGTATAGAAAGATCGGAACAAAAGCGTACAGGAGATAAAAAAGAGGCCGAGGACCCTGTACTTCAAAAAAATTGAACTTGCCTGAAATACATCCTCAGATTTCAGTACAAGCCTAAGAAATGAAGATCCGAAAAAGAAAACCGCAGCAGTAATCAGTAGGGAGGTCAGGCCGATAAAATAGAAACTGTTGTCAAAAATCCGGCCGATAGCCGCATAATTCTTTTGTCCATAACGCCGAGCAACCAGGATCTGAACACCGGTGGTAAATCCAAACCCTACCATAAAAAGAATCATGTAGAAAACACCGCCTATGGCAGAAGCCCCCAGCTCAACTTCTCCTACCCTTCCAAGGAATGCTGTATCAGTTACACCTACAATGTTCTGGGCCAGCAAACTTAGCATGATTGGCCCGGCTATTTTCCAGATTTCACGGTAGGATGGTGTTGTCATTCAGTCAGCAATAGAATTAGCTATGGTTTTGCCTTCAGCGAATCACACCACTGTACTAACTTACTAATCTGCAGGCTATCCAATGCTGTTCCAGGATGCGAATTAAGGAAACCTTTCGGCGGCATGCTTCCCTTTTGCACCTCCTTTTGAATGGATGAGGCAAGCATCATCTTTTCCATAGCTGTATACTGTTCCCAAACAGAAAAATTGAGGGCATTCCTGGGTTTGTCCCTGCCATCCTTTGAATGGCACGGCATGCAGGAGGGCTTTACCACCTGAAAAACAGCTGTCTGTTTGACCTGAAGGGTATCTTGTTGGGCGACCTCCTGGCCCTTGCCAGAAAAAGAACAAAGTGTAACGAGCATTACCGCTCCAATACAGCTAAAAGCAACCGATAAATTAGATTTCCCCATAAGAAATAATATTTTGTTTCACTCTTTATACCACTGATATCCCTCGTAGGTTACAAGTTTCCTCCGGCAAAGCCCATCTTTCATTTTTCCCTTTGAATCAGCTTGCTAACAAAATCCGCAACAGACTCATAATCACGATCAAAATGATGACTTCCCTGTAATCGCTCCACGTGCACATTGACCTGCTCGAAAGCCATTTGAAGTGTTTTATCTTCGTCACTTCCAAAGAGCGCCGTATAATTCTTGAAATTACTTGCCTGAATCTCCCTGATCACATTGTATTGACCCTTTGCTATCCCCAGGCTAAGCATATCAGACAAATGTATCTCAAAATCGCAAGTTTTTGAAGGGGAGATGAGAAGAACTGCTAACAGCCGGCCTTGAACCGAAGCTGAGAAGCGGTTTACCAGAAAAGGAGTGATGTCGGCGCCAAAAGAATAACCTACCAGAACCAGGCTCTGCCTTCTCCATCCTTTATCATACTTTGTGATGATTTTCAATAAGTCTGAAGCGCTCTCGTCCGGACTCCTCCTTTGCCAGAAATATTGCCGGGAATCCAGTCCCACCACAGGAATTCCCCTCTTGCTCAAAGTGTTGCAAAATGAGGTACTGAAACTATTCCAGCCTCCATCTCCGGTAAGGTAAACCAGCATCGGCCCCGATGAATTCGAGGCCGCTTCGAATACTCTGAGAGGCAACTCCGCCTGAATCCAATCTTGGGTGGAAGCAAGAGATGGTTGTTTCGCGGTGTCGGAAGAGAGCTTCCAATCGTTCCGGCCTGCCGCCGTCAACTCTATGCTCATCAACAACTGCAACCACAAGAGCATGCATATAAGGATATACCGGCTCATGGTTTGATCACTTTTGCCAATACCCTTGGAACTTCTATCAAATCGTAATCATGCTCGTATATCAGGTATTTGTTGTACCAGATGGTTGCAAATTTTTCTTTGTACTCCCGCATTCCTTTGTAATTGGAGAAATTTTTGAGCTTTTCGTAGGCGAATTTCATGGATTTCTCTGAGAATTTTGTCGGATCTTTCAATCCTGACATGGGAGCAAATCCAAGGTTTACTGTTTCAAAGCCCTCAGATTTCATGTGATTGAACATCTCAACCAGAATATAATCCATGACCCCGTTGGGCGCATCTTTGGTCTTTCGCAATAAGTCGTAGGTCGATTCCCCTTTGACATAATCGGGAATAACATTTAAAAATGCGACCACTCTTTCCTCTGAATTTTCAACTGTAAGTAGCGTTTGCTGCTTCAACTCCTCCCAAACAAACATGCCCTGGGAGAAGATAATTTCACTTCTTCCGGTATCCACCAACCAATCATCAGAAACAGATTTAACTTTTTGCAATGTGCCATCCTTAATCGGAGGCAAGTGAACCTGCACTTTGTATCCCCCGTCTTTTACCTTGGAGATCGCATTACGGACCGACTTGCGGGATCCGCCTTCCAACGAAAACTTGCTGAGGTCGACTACTCCCTCCTGACCCAAGAACATGGATTTCTTTTTCAGGCTCTTGTAGATGGGTATGGACTCCTGGGGTACCCTGTAATAAATACTTTTCAGGCCGTTTTCATAACAAAACCGATCGAACAACCTGATGCTTTCACGCATGCTTTCCGCGCTGTCGGCTACCGGATTCTCAAGAACGACGGCAAAATTACCTGCTATCCGGTACGAGATAAAAGAATTCAATCCTTCAGGACTGAAAATCATTTTATCCTGGTAAGTTTTAAAATAATCCAGGGCGGAATTCCCGTACTCCTTCAATAATTGATTCGGCCTTTCCAATTCTTCCTTTGTTGGGGTGTTTTTTAAAATATAGGGACGGATCAGGGTATAAAAAAGGAAAGCCAGGGAAAGAAAGCCACTGACATTGATGGAAAGGATGAACCTGGATGCAAACCTGTCGACAGGAATAAGGTCACTGCTTCCCACCAGGAAATAATTTTTCAACGCATATCCAATCGATTGCCAGAGGCTGAAATCAATGTTGAAATGTTTCTTGTCGAGGTAATAAAATCCGATTACACTATACAAAATGACGGCTGCCATACTTAACGCAGCCGTTTGAATACCAACTGTCCTGAGTTTTGGATTGTTCTTAATGTAGTAATCTTTGCGGGTATAGATGAGAACACCGAGTACAAAGAGTGCAAGCAAAGCCTCTTCATAGTCGGCTGCTTTGCTGAGGTTTCCGAAAAAGGAGACGACAGTTAAAAAAACGGCCAGGTACCAGGCTGATTTTAATCCTTTCAGCATGAATGAAGCAGTAACCAGGAGGATCAACCCGAGCACCAGGACAAAATAGTTGGACACAGTAATGGCATCGACAGGAATAAAATCTTTAAGCCACAATACCCGTTCCTTGATGGCGGGCGTCAACACCGAAATGATGTTGACAATACCCAGGGCAAAGAGCAGCAACGCCGGAATAATCCGCATTATCAGCTTATTGATTTTCAACAGAAAAGTAACAGCGCCCGATAACAAGGGCATCCAAAACTCGAAGAATCGGTAAAGGAAGGTAATGGCAATGGCTTCAATGTTTGAAAAGCCATACTTGGCCAGCACGAAGGCCATAGATACTTCAATCGGGCCCAGACCCCTCAGAAAGGGAGAGATGATCAGGAAAACAACTGAGATGATATACCCCAGGAAAGCGGCAAACAAGGAAGGTTGAACGTGCAATGCCATCATGGCCACGTACAGGTGGGCAATTCCAACAAACTCGATCAGGATTGAGATGATAAGTGTTTTCAGCAGCTCTTTTTTATTCAGTTTTGAATCGTCCAATTCAACTATTAGTTCTTCCAGAGAAGGAAAAAAATGAATCAGCCAACGATAGACCGGTCCTTGTTTGGCAAAAGATCGGTAGGCCAGGTACAATAATCCGAGTAAAACAATAATGGACGAAAGCCCTATCCATTCACCCTGACCGATACTACCATCTGCCAATGCATAGATAAATGCCGGAATCGCCACAAGGACAACCGACAATATCCCCACAAATCCGTAAACCGTAGAAGCAAAATGAATATGCGATTTCGTTATCCCCCTTTTCTCAATATCGGAGGTAAAAAAAGCCAGGGAGGATACTCCGCCGGCAGGCAGAAAAATGCTGATGAAATTACGTTTGAGAAAGAGTATTATTCCCAGGCCTAGTGGCAATTTGTGGCGAAAAGTGGCAAATGAGGTAACATACATGTAGCCCTGAATGACAATATAACCTGCAGTCAGGGCCAGTCCTAATAATACAAGCTGCCATTCTGCAGATCGTATAAGGTGGTTGATTTCAATCAACTCCCCTTTCTGTTGTTTAACAAACCAAATACCAATCCCAATTGAAAATATGGTAAAGAGCCCCTGTAAAATTAGTTTCCCATTTTCACCTATGAAGGAAAGGGAAAGGCTTCGGTCATGAAAGAACTTCAAAATCCAGCTAATTATTGCAGAAAAATATCGTCTAAATAAACTCATATTTAATATTTTATATTAATGTAGCCTGGAACAATTTTCGATTTTCGATTTTCGATTTTCGTTTCCTGAGCCTGCGGTCCCTGAGCCTGTCGAAGGGTCGAAGGGTCGAAGGATTCGATTTTCGATCTGCACTCGAATTAAAAGCTGTTCCTAATTTTACAAACTGAAAATTTCATCATTGATCGGATGCTTTGGCAGAGAATTCCAAAATCGAAAATCCAAAATCGAAAATTATTAGCTGTTTCCGTTCCATTCTGATTTAAATTCCTGAAGGAATTGCTCCATAAATTCATGCCTTCTTATGGCAAGGGCTTTCCCGGCAGGAGTATTCATCCGGTCTTTCAACAAAAGCAATTTTTCATAGAAATGGTTGATTGTGGGAGCATCGCTGCTTTTATACTCCTCCTTGGTCATGTTAAGATTTGGTTTGATACCGGGATCATAGAGAAGCCTGTTTTTAAATCCCCCTTAATGAAACGCCCTGGCAATACCAACTGCCCCAAGGGCATCAAGCCTGTCGGCATCCTGAACAACCTGCAATTCCAAAGAGGAAAAATCGGGCTGGTGATTGCCGCCTTTGAAGGAAATGTTTCGGATAATCTTTACCACATGCTCCGCAACGACAGCATCGACATTCATTGATTTCAAAAAAGCTGCAGCTTTTTCGGGGCCTATCTCTTCGTCGCCTCCATAAAATTTTGCATCCGCGATATCGTGCAGCAATGCCGCGAGTTCAACTACAAACAAATCGACGGGTTCCGATTTGGCTATCAACCGGGCAGTTCTCCATACCCGTTCGATGTGCCACCAATCGTGACCTTTTTCTCCTGATGCCAATTCCTTTTTAACAAATGCAATGCAATGCTCAATCAATTGTTTCTGATCGTTATTCATCCTACAAAAGTCTGCGTTAAGATTCAGGATTAAAAAAACTTTGGCTGCCCCGCGTGAGACAGCCAAAGTTAACAAATATATGCCACAATGTTGATGATTTTTGCTTTAGATCGAGCGTCAGGACTCCCCGTTCATGATTCCAAATTTATCAAGAATCCAAAATATCAGGGATCCCTCGCCTTGTCATTTTTGAGTTTGAATGGTTCTAATTGTTTGAATAGCAGAGACCAAATAAAATGGCTGTTCGCTTTTAACTATTTGCTGCTGGCACAAGTTAAAGCGAAGATACTATCTTATATGAAGCTTCTTCGAAAATCGAAAATTATTCTTCCATTGTACTCAGGTCCCCGTCAGGCAGTCCCAATGCCCTTGATTTCAATAATCTCCGCATGATTTTTCCGCTCCTGGTCTTGGGAAGGGCGTCGGCGAACAGGATAGCTTCCGGCCTTGCGATTTTCCCAAGATGTTCTTCCATGTGTACCATCAGTTCATGCTCGAGTTCTTTGCTTGGCTGGTAATTGTTTCTGAGTACCGCGGTGATGTGAATGGCATTCCCCTTCAGGTTATGCGGCAAGGCAATGGCCGCAGATTCGACAATGGCAGGGTGACGGGCCATCACCCCTTCAATCTCGGCAGATCCCAGACGGTAACCGCTTACCTTGATCACATCGTCATTTCTACCGATGATCCAGTAATAGCCGTCTTCATCCTTCTTGGCCGAGTCGCCGGTGTGGTACCATCCCTGTTTTTGGTATTTTGCCCAATAGGTATCAATGAACCGTTGAGGATCGTTGAAGACCGATTTGGCCAAACCCGGCCATGGTGTCTTGATCACCAGGTTGCCTTCTTCCCCTGCAGCCACTTCATTCCCTGAATCATCCACGACGGCCAGTTCATTCCCGAAAAATGGTTTGGTGGCAGAGCCGGGTTTCAAGGCAGTGATAGGTAGTGGTGCAATAACGAAACCACCGGTTTCGGTTTGCCACCAGGTATCCATGATAGGGCATTTACCCCGGCCTACCACTTTATAAAACCAGTTCCAGGCCTCGGAGTTGATTGGTTCGCCAACTGAACCCAGCAACCTCAGGGAACTGATATCGTTTCGGTTGGGCCATGAATCGCCAAACCGCATCAATCCCCGGATGGCCGTGGGAGAAGTATACAAAATGTTGATCCCGTATTTCTCGACCATCTTCCACCATCTGTCTGGATAAGGATGGTTGGGAGCTCCTTCGTACAACATGATGGTTGAACCATTGATCAGCGGGCCATAAACAATGTAGCTGTGGCCTGTGATCCAGCCCGGATCGGCCGCGCACCAGTACCGGTCTTCCGGTTTGACATCAAACACCATCCTGTGGGTGGTTGCCGTGTAGACACTGTAACCTCCGTGCGAATGAATCAGTGCTTTGGGCCGGCCGGTAGAGCCGGAAGTATAGAGCAGGAATAACATATCAGATGAATCCATTACCTCCGTTTCACATTTATTGGCGGCAATTGGCAACGATTTCAGGTCGTGGTACCAGTAATCCCTGTCATTCTCCATGTAAACCTCTGTACCTGTTCGTTTCACTGTGATGCAAATCTCCATGGTAGGCGACAGTTCCATGGCTTTGTTGACAACACTCTTCATCTCAACCACTTTGCCCCTGCGGTAGCCGCCATCAGCAGTGACAACAACCCTGCTGTTGGCATCGTTGATGCGGTCGGCAAGCGCTTCATGACTGAATCCGCCATAGACAACACTGTGGGCTGCCCCTATTTTGGCGCAGGCAAGCATTGCAAATAGCTGCTCCGGAATCTGCGGCATGTAAATGGTCACAACATCGCCCTTTTTCACCCCCATACTTTTAAGGATATTGGCAAACTGACACACTTCACGGTTCAAAGCATGGTAAGAAAATGTTTTTGAATCGCCCGGTTCGCCCTCCCAGATCAGCGCCAGTTTATTCCTGGTCGCAGAAAGAAGATGCCGGTCAATGGCATTCAAAATAATGTTGGTTTTAGCGCCATCAAACCATTTGAAGAAGGGGGGATTGCTTTTGTCAAGCACTTTGTCCCATTTTTTATACCAGGATAACTGATCGGCTTGTTCGGCCCAAAAGGCTTCAGGCTGGTCGATTGAATACCAGTACATTTGATCATATTCCTGCACATTAGCCTGATCCAAAACCTCTTGTGAAGGATGGAAGATCTTTTTTTCTTCGCTGTTTTCCATTTGAATTCCTTAATTTAGTGTGTTAATATTGTTTTTAGCATGAAGTTTCACAGTAAAAATATCAAACCTTTTTACTTTATACATGCAAACAGCTAAATATTTTGCTGCATTAAACTCTTCCCTGTGGTTTTTGGTAGTGAACCCAATAATTTCTTACTTTGTGTTACTCCGATACAATCCTGAAAATTTTGTCCTTCCAATACAAAATCCCGGAGGGTTTGTAGTAATACGATGAGTGCAACTTTCTGTTACTAAAAATACTAACAATGATTGAACCAATTATTGACCGGAGCAATCCTGATAAGAAAGCGATCATTTCACGGCAGGGAGATTTTACCTATCAGCAGCTTTTGCAACATATCCAGCAATATGCCCTTTTATTTGACAACAAAGGTTACACCAAAGTGGCCATCTATTCAGAGAACCGGGTTGAATGGTTTTTTGCTTTTTATGCAGCTATTCAAAACAGCTGCATTGGGGTTCCGGTTGATTTTTTGGCTTCTGCTGAAGATGTAGGTTATATTTTGAATGATTGCCAGCCTGAACTTGTTTTCATCAGTGAAGGCATGAGGGAAGCTTACGGCAAGGCAGAGAAGATCTGCAAATACAAACCGGAAGTAATTGTTTTTGAAAACCATCCTCCTGTGCATGATCAGGAAGCGTCGGCCTGGATAGGACCGGACGATAACGAAACAACTGCCGTCATCATTTATACTTCTGGAACTACAGGAAGTCCGAAAGGGGTTATGCTCTCCTATACCAATCTGCTGGCTAACATTAGAGCCGTGGTCGAAGCAAAAATATACCATGCCGAAAGCCAGGTTTTGGTGCTCCTGCCACTTCACCATGTATTTCCGCTGGTGGGTTCGATGATGGTAACTTTTTATTCCGGCGGAACGACAGTGGTTTGCCCTTCCATGCTTTCAACAGATCTCATGAAAACACTGGCAGACAATGCTGTCACGGTTTTCCTGGGAGTTCCGCGGTTGTATGAGTTGATCTACAGGGGTTTGATGACAAAAATCAACAAAAGTCTGCTGGCCAAAACATTCTTAAAACTGGTTTACGCTACCAAAAGCAGGAAATTGGGCAAGACCCTCTTTAAAAAAGTTCACGACGGATTGGGCGGTCACCTGGATTTCATGATCGCGGGCGGAGCGGCCCTCAACAAGGAGGTAGGCACTTTCTTCTATGCCATCGGATTTGACATATTGGAGGGTTTTGGCATGACGGAAGCAGCGCCGATGATTACTTTCCCGCGTCCCGGCAGGGTAAAAATCGGCTCGACAGGTCAGGCATTGCCGGGTATGACCGTTGAAATCAGGGATGGGGAAATCGTGGCCAAAGGGCCCAATGTCATGCTGGGTTATTACAACCGTCCCGATGAAACTGCCGAAGTTTTAAAGGACGGATGGCTCTACACCGGAGATCTGGGTAGATTTGACGATGAGGGATTTCTCTACATCACCGGGCGGAAAAAAGAGATCATTGTACTCCCTAACGGGAAGAACATCAATCCGGTGGAGTTGGAGCAAAAACTCGAATTTTATTCGAAGGCCATCAAAGAAGCCGGGATATTTATGCACAAAGAGATGTTGCATGCAGCCATCGTTCCGGAATACAATTTCCTGACCGACAACGGTATCACAGACTTGAACCAGTATTTCAGGGATGAGGTCATTGCTCCATTCAATGCCGAACTGAGTTCCTATAAACGGATCATGCGGTTCACACTGGTAAAAAACGACCTGCCAAGGACCCGGTTGTCCAAATTGCAGCGTTTTAAACTGGAGGAGCTGATTGAGGATACCGAAAGCAAAAAGAGCACAAGCGCGGAACCTGTAACTGCTGAATATCTTGCCGTTAAGAGCTTTATTGAGAGTCAGGTGGATATGGATATTTCGCCCGACGATCATCTTGTTTTCGATATTGCCATGGATTCGATGGGTAAAATGGGCCTGATCGATTTTATAGAACAGAAATTCGGAATCAAATTTGACGAAGAACAACTGCTTAAATTCCCGTCAATTGCCAAGATTGCCGAATATATTGGCGCTAACAAGCTATTCCACAAGGAAGAAAGCGGCTCATGGTCAGGCAATTTAAAAGAGAGTGAACCAATTGAGCTTCCCAGATCTTCGTTCCTGTATCATTTCATCATCTCATCAGTCCGCGGTTTCTTTGGTTTATTTTACAAGTTCAAGGTCACCGGCATGGAGAATATCCCGGAAGGCCCTTGTTTCATTGCCCCGAACCACCAAACTAAACTCGATCCGTTTCTGGTACTCTCCTGCCTCGATAAAAAGACGCTGAAAGAAACCTACAGCTACGCGAAAAAAGACCATGTAAAAAGCAAGCTGCGTCAGTGGGCCGCCAGACGGACCAATGTGATTGTCATGGATCTGGCCAAAGACCTGAAAGAGTCCATTCATAAGATGGCAGAAGTGGTTAAACTGGGCAAAAAAATCCTTATTTTCCCGGAAGGTACCCGTACCAGGACGGGTGATATGGGCGATTTCAAAAAAACCTATGCCATCCTCAGCGCCGAACTCAACATTCCGATCCTACCGGTTGCCATCTCGGGCGCCTACGAAGCCATGTCGTCGGGAAAGAAAAAAATAAAATCCGGTTCGAAAATCATTGTTGAATTTTTGCCGCCGGTAGAGCCGGCCGGGATGACCCCTGAAGAACTGAATGCAATCATCAGGGACCGGATAGCCGAAACGGTGGAGAAAAATTCGAAAGAGATTCTTTGATTTTTATTTTCCATTCAACTAAACAATAGAAAGAAAATAATGTCAAACTGTAAATCATCATCATTTGACCTCCCCCTACCCCTCCAAAGGAGGGGAGTAATGCACTGATATTGATTCAAACGCAAATCTAAAGTCTCCCCTCGGGGAGATTTAGAGGAGTCAAATCTTGAAAAAATGAGACTTTAATTCTTTCACATTAAATAAAAACTGTATGGTACGCAAAATATACTTCCTCCTTTTCATCCTTTCAGTCGCAGTTCTTCTTTCAAACTGCTCCAAAGAGACGACGGATACCCCTGCAGAGCAGGTAAAAGACACCTACCTCGAAAGTTATACTTTTGTCAGGTCCATGACGGCATCGGATGTAACCAACCTGTTCAGTCCTGTACAATCTGTCTATCCCGAGGTGGCAGGCATTCTCCCCTTTGTGAAGAGCGGGGCTAAAGTTTATTCCGTCAGGTACAACACGGTTTTAGGAACAAAAAAACTGATCGCATCCGGATTGGTCTGCATCCCGGATGGCGGAGGTACCTATCCGATCCTCAGTTTCCAGAATGGTACCAATACCGTCTATGCCAATGCCCCCTCCCTGAACGCAAGCAGTTATACGGAACAATTGATCTCCGGATTTGCAGCCACGGGATTTGTGGTAGTCCTGCCCGATTACCTCGGTTTCGGTTCCTCCACTGAAGTCTTTCATCCTTACCTGGTCATGGATGCCACAGTAGGTCCAATCCTTGATCTGTTCAGGGCAGTCAAGGAGATGGGCAACAAGGCGGAGCTGAAACTGAAACTTTCGAAAGACCTGTACCTCATGGGGTATTCGCAGGGCGGACTGGCAACGCTTCAACTTCACAAGGCAATTGAAACCAGCTACAGCAGTGAGTTTAACCTGAAGGCCGTCGGGTGCGGTGCGGGGCCTTACAACCTCCCCCTCATTACCCAAACAGCGTTAGCGGTCAACTACTATCCACAACCCTATTACATCGCCTACATCATGAAGGGGTTCAAGTCTGCTGGCGGATTCACAAATCCTTATTCCGATATTTTCAACGAACCTTATGCATCGAGGATCGACGGACTTTTCAACGGTATCAACAGTGGCAACGCCATCAACGAACAATTGTCGTACAGCATTCCCCAGCTCTTTACAACAGATTTCCGGACCAACTTTGCCACCGGTTCCAAATACAAGGGAATGATGGACGCACTGACAGCCAGCAGTGTCCCGGCATGGAAGATCAAAGCGCCTTTAATATTGACACACGGGCAGGCCGATACCGATGTCAACCCGATCATGTCTAAACAATTGTATGAGGATTTGATGAAACTCGATCCGATGCTGCCGGTAACCTATATTCCGATGGCCAACCTGGATCACGA
>Ga0163199_1001054_pt1 | contig 17142 bp, 16 predicted proteins | sample PL_2010_150m_FD_113537 | JGI IMG/M metagenome (GOLD analysis project Ga0163199, IMG submission 113537) | Freshwater microbial communities from Powell Lake, British Columbia, Canada to study Microbial Dark Matter (Phase II) - PL_2010_150m | ecosystem: Environmental > Aquatic > Freshwater > Lake ...
GCTCGAACAGCTTCCTGCGAATGTCAAACAAGCCCCCAGTATCCGCCTGCTGGTGCCGAAGCAGACCATCGCGTCGCGTCTCGGCATCAAGCCGGAAACCTTCTCGCGGGTGTTGGCGAAATTACGCCATGACGGGCTGATCGAAGTCCACGACGACACCATCATGATTAAAGATGCCATTAGACTGGGGCGGATGGCGGGCTGAGATTTGTTTTAGTCGTTCCCGGCAACTTCTTCCAGTTCCAGATCCTGAATTTTCCGTGTCAGCGTATTGCGCCCCAGGCCGAGCAGGTTGGCAGCCTCGATGCGCCGCCCGCCGGTGTGCTTGAGCGCACCCAGGATCAGGGTCTTTTCGAATTGCGGTACCAATTCGTTCATGATGCCGTGTTCGCCGCGGTTGAGACGGTTGTCGATTTCCAGCGCGAGCGCTTCCGCCCAATCTTGCTGGCGTGACGTCGTCACATCCTCGCGCAACTCAGGCGGCAGATCGCCCACTTCGATGCTTTGCCCCGGTGCCATCACGGTCAGCCAATGGCAGACGTTCTGCAACTGGCGGACGTTACCGCTCCATTCCAGCGTCGTCAGGTATTTCAGTGCGGCATCGGAAAGCTGTTTGGCATCCCCGCCCAATTCGATGGCGCTCTTTTTCAGGAAATAGCGCGCCAGCAGCGGAATATCTTCGCGCCGCTCGCGTAGCGGCGGCAAGCGCAGGCGGATGACGTTGAGGCGATGGAACAGATCCTCGCGGAATAGTCCCTGCTTGACCCGTTCCTCGAGGTTTTGGTGGGTTGCGGCGATTACCCGCACGTTGACCTTGATCGGCTGATGGCCGCCGACGCGGTAGAACTGTCCGTCGGATAAAACCCGCAGCAAGCGGGTCTGCAAGTCCGCCGGCATGTCGCCGATCTCGTCGAGAAACAAGGTGCCGCCGTCGGCCTGCTCGAAACGTCCGCGGCGCATCGCCTGGGCGCCGGTGAAGGCGCCGCGTTCATGGCCGAACAGCTCGGATTCCAGCAAATCCTTGGGGATTGCGGCGGTGTTCAACGCGATGAAGGGCTTATCGGTACGCGGGCTATGGCGATGCAAGGCCAGCGCCACCAGTTCCTTGCCGGTACCCGATTCACCGGTGATCATCACCGTGATATGCGACTGCGACAAGCGCCCGATGGCGCGGAAAATTTCCTGCATCGAGGGCGCTTGTCCGAGGATTTCGGGTACGGTTTCGACCAGTTCTGCGGTGTTGCTCTGGTGGATGCTTTCATCCAGCGCACGCTGGATCAGTTCGACCGCATGGTCCACGTCGAACGGCTTGGGCAGGTATTCGAACGCCCCGCCCTGGAATGCCGATACCGCGCTTTCCAGGTCGGAGTAGGCGGTCATGATGATCACCGGCACCGCCGGCAAGCGCTCTTTTAACTGCTGCAACAGATCGAGGCCGGAAGTACCCGGCATCCGAATATCGCTGACCACCACCTGGGGCGTATCGCTTTTCAGCGCCTCCAGCACCTCCTGGGCGGAAGAGAATATCCTGAAATCGATTTCCTCGCGCGCCAGGGCTTTCTCGAACACCCAGCGAATCGAGCGGTCATCGTCAACTATCCACACAGGTTTCATCGGTTTGCCTCAATTTATTATGGGTAGCAGCAGGGTAAAGCAGGTGCGGCCCGGCTGGCTTTCGCACTCGATCGTTCCCTGGTGCTGGTTGATCAGGGTTTGCGCCAAGGTCAGGCCCATCCCGCTGCCCCCTTCGCGCCCGGATACCAGCGGATAGAAAATCCGCTCGCGGATGGCTTCGGGGATGCCCGGGCCATTGTCGATAATCTGTACCATCACCGCCAGCCGGTAGCGTTTTTTCACCAGCGTCACCTGGCGCGCGATACGGGTGCGCAGCACGATTTCCCCCTTGCCGTGCATTGCCTGCACGGCATTGCGGACGATATTCAAGACCGCCTGGATGAGCTGTTCCGGGTCGGCCAACAGCTTCGGCAGACTGGTATCGTAATCGCGGCGGATGGCAATGCCCTGCGGCGTTTCCGCCAACGTCAGGCTGCGCACCCGTTCCAGCACTTCGTGGATGTTGATCAACTGCAACTGGGGTAACTGGTGGGGCGTCAGTAAACGCTCCATCAGCGATTGCAGGCGATCGGCTTCCTTGATGATGACCTGGGTGTACTCGCGCAGGTTGGCGCGCGGCAGTTCGTGCTCCAGCAACTGTGCCGCGCCGCGCAAGCCGCCCAAAGGATTCTTGATCTCGTGCGCCAGATTGCGCAACAACTCGCGATTCGATTGCTGCTGCAGCAACATGCGTTCTTCGCGGGCAATCTTGAGTTGCTTGTCGATCTGGTGGAATTCCAGGATCAGCCCGGTTTCGCAGATCTCCACTGGCGAGACGGTGCAGCTGACGGAAAGCGCGTGTCCGCTGCTATCCGGCAGGGTGATTTCATGTTCGGTAAAGCAGGTGTGGTGCGTTTGGGCGAAATCGACGGCGCGCGAGAGGATTTCGGCATCCAGAAATGCCTGCGGCAGCGGCAGGCCGATGACTTGTTTGCTACTGAACTTGAACAGGTTTTCCGCCGACGGATTGACATAGCGCACCTGAAAATCCCGGTCGAGCAAAACCACCGCTGTGGCCAGATGCTCTAGCCCGAGAAAGGAAGGGGGAACCATAAAACCCGCGTCATTGTTAGCGTTCATGGTGTCGGAACTAGCAAGATACGCGCCAACCCCGGAAAGAGGGGCTTTGCCGAATTAATGCTTCAGGTTGGCGATCTCGACTTTGAGTGCCTGGATATTTTTCTCGTGCAAGAGCTGGTTTTCCTTCAGTTGCTGCAAGCGCTCCAGGAATTTAGCCGGCAGTTTGCCCGCCTCCTTGTCGCCGCGCGACAATTCCGCTTCCTTCAGGGTTTGCCTGGCTTCGCCCAACAATCTCTCTTCCGCCGCCAGTTCTTCTTCCAGAATCTTGTGGCGCATGTCGTCGCGCTTCTTCTGGGTGTCCGCGTCTACTCTGGGAAAACCGACCGGAGAGAGGCTCGCGGTTTTGGGCTTGCTGGCAGGAACGACCGGCAGGGGATCGAGATTGAGTTTTTTGGCGCCCTTGCTCGGAATGTTGGAATAGGTTACCCGCCCGTGCTCATCGACTTGCTTGTAAATCTCGGCATGGGCGACAACGGGGGTCAAGCAAGAACCAAGAAACAAGATAGCACTAATTTTCATACCGTAAGCTCGGACAGCTTGTTGGAACCGGGCTTCATCATACAGAAGCGACAGGCAATAAAAAAGGGCGGGAAATCCCGCCCTTCTTAATTATGCCAACCTTGGATTACAGGCTGTAATACATTTCGAACTCGACCGGATGCGTGGTCATGCGGAAGCGGGTGACTTCTTCCGTCTTCAGTTCGATAAAGGCATCGATCCAGTCGTTGGAGAACACACCGCCGCGGGTCAGGAACTCGCGATCCTTGTCGAGATTTTCCAGCGCCATTTCCAGGCTGTGGCAGACTTTCGGAATGCTGGCTTCTTCTTCCGGCGGCAAGTCGTACAGGTTCTTGTCCATCGCGTCGCCAGGGTGGATCTTGTTCTGGATGCCGTCCAGACCGGCCATCAGCAGCGCGGAGAAGCACAGGTACGGGTTGGCCGAAGGATCCGGGAAACGGGTTTCGATGCGGCGTGCCTTGGGGTTGGTCACGTGCGGAATGCGGATCGAGGCGGAACGGTTTTTCGCCGAGTAGGCCAGCATTACCGGTGCTTCGAAGCCGGGAACCAGACGCTTGTAGGAGTTGGTGCCGGGGTTGGTGATCGCGTTCAGCGCCTTGGCGTGCTTGATAATGCCGCCGATGTAGAACAGCGCCAGTTCGGACAGGCCGCCGTAGCCGTTGCCGGCGAACATGTTTTTGCCGTCTTTCCAGATCGACTGATGCACGTGCATCCCGGAACCGTTGTCGCCGACGATGGGCTTGGGCATGAAGGTTGCGGTCTTGCCGTAAGCGTGGGCCACGTTTTGCACCACGTACTTGAGGATTTGGGTCCAGTCGGCGCGTTGCACCAGCGTGCTGAACTTGGTGCCGATTTCGCATTGGCCGGCGGTGGCCACTTCATGATGATGCACTTCGACCGGCACGCCCATTTCTTCCAGCGCCAGACACATCGCGGAGCGGATGTCTTGCAGCGAATCGACCGGGGGAACCGGGAAATAGCCGCCCTTGACGCCGGGGCGATGGCCCATGTTGCCGCCTTCGAATTTCTCGCTGGACGACCAGGCGGCTTCTTCCGACTCGATCTTGACCGAGGTACCGGACATGTCCGAATGCCAGGTAACACCGTCGAAAATGAAGAATTCGGGTTCCGGGCCGAAGTAAGCGGTATCGCCCACGCCGGTGGATTTCATGTAGGCCTCGGCGCGCTTGGCGATGGAGCGCGGGCAGCGATCGTAGCCTTTGCCGTCGGTGGGTTCGACCACGTCGCAAGTGATGATCATGGTCGGTTCGTCCATGAACGGATCGAGGTTGGCGGTTGCCGGGTCGGCGATCAGCATCATGTCGGATGCCTGGATGCCTTTCCAGCCGGCGATGGAGGAACCGTCAAAAGCATGACCGTTCTCGAACCAGCTTTCGTCCACGACGTGCGACGGAATCGAAACATGCTGTTCCTTGCCGCGGGTGTCGGTAAAGCGCAGGTCAACGAACTTGATTTCGTTGTCCTTGATCATTTTCAAAACTTCGGCAACTGCCATTTTCTACTCTCCTAATAACAGGTTGTTCAAAAAAAGAATTTCATCTCGGCATGGCTAAGCATTAACCGTGCCACCCGCTTTGGTAAAAAAACTATTGTGCCACAACCCGTTAAGCCTGCGGCAGAAAAATTGCGCACCATAATGGTGCAAACGCATCGCAAGCGGCACCGTCATGGTGCAATTTGGCCGTTCAGCCGGATTGCCGAAAAATATTCATCGCCCATCAGTGCTACGCTGATTTTTTGCTCGAGGGCGGAGCGCTTCATTTCATCGCGATAGAAAGCCGAGGGAAGCAACACATCGGCCTCCGCCCGCCCTTGCAAATAATGGAGGATGATTTGTTCTGGCGCGGGCAACGTTTCCCCCAAGCGAGCCTCCAGGTGGCGCAACAACACCTCGCGCGGCGGCAAATTGATGCTGAGGGCAATGGTCGAGTCATCCTCCGGGTCGATATGCACCATCACATCGAGCGCGTCGTGGTGCTTGAGCACCCGGCCGCGGGCGAGTTCGGCGATGTAATGACCTTCGGAAACGCTGATGTGCGGATCGACCAGCACATGGGCGTCCACCAGCGCTCGGTCGCCCATGCGCCGGGTGCGCAGCTCGTGCAGGCCGCGCACCCCCGGCGTGTCGAGCAAGGTCTGGCGGATGGCGGCGACTTTTTCCTGGTCGAGGCTGGTGTCGATCAATTCGGAGGTCGCCTGCGAAGCCTGCTGCCAGCCCATCCGGGCGATCATCACCGCCACCAGCACCGCCGCCAGCAAGTCGAGCGAAGTGAAGCCCAGCAGGTTGCCGGCAATCCCGGCCACCACCACCAGCGAAGATGCGGCGTCGGAACGCGCATGCCAGGCATTGGCTTCGAGCATTTGCGAACGCAATTTACGCGCGACGTGCAGCATGTAGCGGAACAAGGCTTCCTTGCCGGCCAGCGTGAGGACGGCAATCCATAAGGTGGCGACATGGACCTTTTGCAGCGCGGAAGGATCTTGCAGGCGTTGCACCGCGCCCCAGAACAGCAAGGCGCCGACGGTCAGCAAGATCAGGCCGAGCGCCAGGGTGGTAGCGGTTTCGATGCGGGCGTGACCGTAGGGATGGTCGTCATCGGCCGCGCGCGCGCCGTGTCGGTTGGCGAACAGCACCAGGAAATCGCACAGCAGGTCGGACAGGGAATGCAGGCCATCGGCAACCAGCGCCTGGGATTTGCCGAACAAGCCGACCACAATCTGTAAAACCGCCAGCACGACGTTTACCGCCACACTGATCCAGGTGACCTTTTGCGCGGCTGCAAACCGTCCGGCCTGATCCGGGTGGATGCAGGATGTTCCCGGCGCTTTGGGATGTGGCTGTGTCATTACGGAAATTCGGATAAAAACAATAAGTTCGGCCCGCCATGATACGCAAATCAGGGGGCAGATGCTTTATAATTTTCCACCTTTTCAGCCACGAATTTGTCATGACCGACCGCTACGCCGTTATCGGCAATCCCATCGCCCACAGCAAATCGCCGCTGATCCATGCCGCTTTCGCCCGCCAGAGCGGTCAAGATATGGAGTACAGCACGATTTTGGCGGCACGCCGATTGGATGGAACGTGGGCTGTCGGTACGAATGGGCAGAGCTTGGAAGAAACCCCGATCATCGCGCTGCAAGGGTTCGAGGCTAAGGTCGAGGAGTTCCGGGCCGCGGGTGGCAAGGGTTTAAACGTTACGGTGCCTTTCAAAGTCGAGGCATGGCAATTGGCTTCGCGACTCACCGAGCGGGCACGCCTAGCGCAAGCCGTCAACACCCTGAAATTCGAGGCAGATGGCGCCATTCTCGGCGACAATACCGACGGTGCTGGCTTGGTACGTGACATCACGGATAACCTGGGCTGCCCTGTCCAGGGTAAGCGCATTCTGCTGATGGGCGCGGGCGGTGCGGCACGCGGCGTCTTGCTGCCGCTGCTGGAGCAACAGCCTGCGGCCTTGTTCATCGTCAACCGCACGGCTGCCAAAGCGCACGAACTGCAAAACCAGTTTTCCGCTTATGGGCGCGTCGAATCGGGAGGCTACCAGGTCTTGGCCGAACGGCAATTCGATGTGGTCATCAACGCCACCTCCAGCGGCCTTTCCGACGAATTGCCGCCGCTACCGCCAGGGGTATTTGCCGCAGGCGCGTTGGCTTACGACATGATGTACGGCCGCGAAACCCCGTTCATGGCTTTTGCCCGGCAACAGGGCGTCTCCGGTGTGGCGGACGGACTCGGCATGTTGGTGGAACAGGCCGCCGAAGCGTTCCTGCTGTGGCGCGGCGTTCGCCCGGAAACCGCGCCGGTCATCGCTCAAATGCGCGCATGAAGGCGCTGTGGCGCTGGCTTTGGCGCGGCATCGCGCTACTGATCGTCGCGTTGCTGTTGTATCAGGGTTGGATTTTCGCGCATATCTGGTGGTGGGCGGATCACAATCCCAGCTCCACCGCTTTCATGGACGCCCGTCTGGCCGAAATGCGCGAAACCCGGCCCGATGCCAAATTACAGCAGCAATGGGTACCCTACGCACGGATTTCCGGCAATCTCAAACGCGCCCTGATCGCAGCGGAAGATTCCAAATTCCTCGATCACGAAGGCTTCGACTGGGAGGGCATCCAGAAAGCCTACGAAAAAAACCTGAAAAAAGGCAAAATCGTCGCCGGCGGTTCCACCATCAGCCAGCAGCTCGCCAAAAACCTGTTTCTCTCCGGCAGCCGCAATCCCCTGCGCAAGGTCGAGGAAGCGCTGATCACCGTGATGCTGGAAAACACCCTGAGCAAGCGCCGCATTCTGGAAATTTACCTTAACGTCATCGAGTGGGGTAATGGGGTCTTCGGCGCGGAAGCGGCGGCCCGCCACTACTACGCCAGCGGCGCGGCGACGCTGTCCGCCGAACAATCGGCCCGATTGGCGTCGATGGTCCCCAACCCGCGTTATTACGACCTGCACCGCAATGCCCGCGGCCTGGACAAGAAAACCCCGATTATCCAGGCGCGCATGAACCAGGTTGCGGCACCGTAGCCGGTGTTGGCTGCGTTTCAGATGAGATGATGGGGAGAGATGGCTTTGGACATTAGCAAACTTGCCCGGGTGGGTGAATTCGGTATGGAACTGGAGTCACTGGGGCGCGTGAGTTGCCTATCTCTAAAGGCTGGGCATCTATCGCAAGGAGATAAGAAACTGGGGGCTGCCAACGTTGAGAGTCATGATTTTGTGCGTTGGTTATTTGGCGAGATGGCGCGGCGGCCCAGCGAGGGGCGTTCTGATGAAGACGATCCAAGTGAAGGCACCAGCCTCGCGGCGGAGGAGTTGCGTTCGGTAACAGATAGTGAGCTAGAAAAGTTTGCAGACAAACTGATTCAGAAGAACAAGTACCTTCTCAAGACTCATAAAGGCAGTGATATTGAAAAGTCGGCTGATGAGTCGGCTTGCGACTTTCTCGTTCGTGCGTTTCGCCATCATGCTGCCGAGGAAAAAGCTAAGTGGAAACAAATGAATCAACCGGCACTCAGCTCGCTTTTTTCCAGCCCCACGTTGGAGTTGATGCAGCGCAATCTCGGACTCTCGGATCAGCTTCAGGAGTCGATAGACAGGTACACCGTTCTTTCAACAACCGAACGACTCCTTGCGGAGGAGAAAGACAAGTGGATGTGCGTGAGCCAATCAGTGTCCCAGCCTTTTTCCGCTAGTGCGGCGGCGGGAACGATGCAACAAGCTCTTGACGCCATTGCAGGTGCAAGCCAGTATCTGACAGAGTATTCGGTAATTACCACCATGGAAAAAACTCTGAAACAAGAACAAGACCTCATGCGGGCAACCGGTTCGTTCAAAGATATCAGTTGTCATCTGGAAGAAAATTCGGCAAGTGCGAGCGGTGCTATGCACTTTAAGTATGACCAAGACCTGATCCGAGCAACGACCGGTCAGTTCCAAGATGCACAACGCTGTTTCGAAGAAATCTCAACAAGCACTATGTTGGCTAAGGCCATCTACCACAATGAAGATATGCTCAGGGAGACAGCTCGGGGATTGGCTCTGAGCAATACAATGTCCTCCGATATCGCCGCCAGCCTAGAAAAACAACTTCAGGAGACTCGTGACTTACTGAAATGCCAAGAAGCTATGTTTCGGCTCCCACTGGCATCCGAAGCGTCTTGCTTTTGGGCCTCCTATCATGTTGGAGCGGTTGCCGAGTTCGCTCAACAACTTACCAAAGACACCCTTGACCAGCAACGCTTCCTGGAGTCGATCACGACTCCTTGGCTTAATAACATCGACGAGGCTCGATCCGTCACTGCTCTCCTTGAATTGCAGGGCATGGGGAATGCACTGAGGACGACTAAGGGGTTCGATCCTGAACTAACGGCGGCTCTTCGTCTAGATCTCGGTGACTGGCGGGATAAGATAACTTTCCCTGAGTCGGTCATCATCGACCCTGTTTCTCGGACTGACTTCTATGTCGCCCGTGGCTTCAACACGGCACTCACTGATTTTCCAGAGGCCGCGTTCCATCGAAGCCTTCATGTCGCGGGACTTGATGGTGATGCTTTAGAGTTCGAGCTGTTTGGAGCTGTTGCCAGGCCCTCGGCTGAGCCAGAAGAAGCAGGCTTGCGACGAACAAACAAGTGCCATGACCGGTTGCAGAGATTTGAGAGGCAATTCCGTCAGTTCATCAATGATGCGATGACTGCTCAATACGGCTCCGATTGGCCGAGGAAAAAACTAGACCCAATACTTTACGAAAAATGGGAGGACAAAAAACGAAAGGCCGAAAGCAACGGGGCCATTCTGATGTTCATAGAGGTCGCCGATTTCACAGACTACGAAAAGATCATTTGTAAGCAAGATCACTGGCGAGAAATCTTTGAGACCAGATTCAAGAAAAAAGAAAGCGTGCGTGAATCACTTCAACGACTTCATCCAATTCGATTGGCGACGATGCATGCTCGAATTGTCACTAAAGAAGACAAGCTATATCTTATTTCGGAAATCACACGATTGCTCAGCGCGCTCAAGTGACTGGTATGACTACCCCCCAACAATTCCTGATCTACCAAAGCGAAGACGGTTCCACTCGCATCGACGTGATGCTGGAGGCGGAAACCCTGTGGTTGAGCCAGAAGCAGTTGACCGAGTTGTTCGGCAAGGCCAAGGGTACCATCAGCGAGCACATCAAGCATATCTTTGAAGATGGCGAGCTGGTTCCGGCGGCAACTGTTCGGTTATTCCGAACAGTTCAAGTCGAGGGGGGGCGTGAAGTGACCCGCGAGGTGGAGCACTACAATTTAGACATGGTGCTAGCCCTGGGCTTCCGGGTGCGCAGCCCGGTGGGCGTGTGTTTTCGCCAGTGGGCCAACGACAAGCTGAGGGAGTATATCGTCAAGGGCTTCGTGCTGGACGACGAACGCCTGAAGAACCCCGGCAAGGGCCGGGATTATTTCGACGAACTGACCCGCCGCCTGCAAGACATCCGCACCAGCGAACGGCGCTTTTACCAAAAAATCACCGACATTTATGCCACCAGCGTGGATTACGACGCCAGCCATGCGCTCACCCAGGCGTTCTTCGCCACGGTGCAGAACAAGGTGCACTATGCCATTCACGGCCAGACCGCCGCCGAGCTGATTGCCGCCCGCGCCGATAGCAGCCGGCCGAACATGGGTCTGACGAACTGGGAGGGGGCGCGCATCCGCAAGACCGATGTGGGCGTCGCCAAGAATTACCTGACTGAAGATGAGCTCCGTGCGCTCAACAATCTGGCCGAGCAATATTTGATTTTTGCCGAAGGGCAAGCGGCACGGCGCATTGCGATGACTATGCAGGACTGGATCAGCAAACTGGAAGGCTTTTTGACCCTGAACGACCGCGAGATTCTGCAAGGCGCCGGCAAGGTTTCGGCGCAACTGGCCAAAGCCCACGCCGAACAGGAGTTCGACAAGTTTCGGGTGCTGGACGACCAGCGCTTCGAGTCGGACTTCGACCGCATGGTGCAGCAGTTGCCGTCAAATTGACGCCCTCCCCCCTGCACGCGTAAAATCGCGGCGTTTACATTACACAAGGCCATCACCTTGGACAGTCCCAGTTGTCATTTTCATGCAATCTGTAGTACTTCCTAGCGGTTGACCCTTTCAAAGCCCTTCCAGCTTTGTCCGATTCCGCTAGGCAATAGCGGAATCGGATACCCCGTAGTTCTTCGGCCTTGCGCCTTCGGCGGTTCCTTTTCCAGCAGGTAGATTGCGGCTCGCGCAGCCGCTCACGGAGAACAATATGGTCGAAACGAACCAAACGGAAAACGTACAGGAAAACCTCGAGCAGGTCATTGCCCTGCTGAACAAACACAAGCTGGTGGAAGGTTTGGTGCACAAGCAGGATATGCCCAAGCATGATCTGATCGAATCGCTGGTGCACAAACAGAACCTGGCGGAGTTGCAGCGGCTGCTGGATCAGCTGGGCCCCCAGCCGATAGCGCGCATCCTGGAAGCGTTGCCCCCCGACGACCAAAAGCTTGTCTGGCCGCTGGTGCGTGACGAGCGCAAAGAGGAAATCCTGCTGGTCATGTCGGACGATGTGCGGGTGGAGCTGGTTTCCGATGTGAAACCGCGGAACCAGAGCATGATGATCCGGGTATTCGATCTTCACGAAGGACGCCTGCGCCAGATTCCCATCGAAAGCCGGGAAGATCTGGCCCAAGCCCATCCTATCTGGGTCGACCTGGTGACACCCGAGGAAGAGCAGTTGGTCTGGGCGCGGGACATCTTCGGCGTGGAACTGCCTAACCCCAGAGATTTGACCGACCTGGAGACCAGCGCCCGCTTCTATGTAGAAGAGAACGGCGAGGTCCATCTGCACTCCGACTTCCTGCTCGATCGGGAGAAGGAATCGCGCAACGTGGCGGTGGCGTTCATCCTGAACAAGGGCACGCTGTTTTCGGTGCGCAGCGAAGAATTGCCGGTGTTCCGCTTGCAGCGTTTACGTGCCCGAGCCCAGTCGGGCTACGTGTCGGAAGCCAAGGATGTGTTGCTCGACCTTTTCGCCGCCGATGTGGAGTATTCGGCCAATGCGCTGGAGGATGTCTACGCGGAACTGGAAGAAGTGGGCCGGCAGGTGTTGCGCTCTCACATCACCGACGAGGAAGCGGCGAAGATCCTCGCGGCGATTGCCGAAGCCGAGGATCTCAACGGGCGCATCCGCCGTAATGTGCTGGACACCCGGCGCGCCCTGTCTTTTTTGATGCGCGGCAAATTTCTGTCGGAAGCGCAGCATGAGGATGTGCGCGAAATTCTCCGCGACATCGAGTCGCTGGACGGGCACACCGCGTTTTTATTCAACAAGATCAACTTCCTGATGAATGCCACGGACAGTTCGGTCAACATCAATCAGAACAAGGATATCAAACGGCTGACGGTGATCAGCGTGGTTTTTATGCCGCTGAATGTGTTGGCCGGCATCGGCGGCATGTCCGAATTTTCAATGATGACCCAGGGGATACCCTGGCCGGTTGCCTACGGTAGTTTTACCATTGGGCTAATCGCTATCGGCTGGCTGACTTTTACCGGCTTGCGTTTTTTCGAAAAACGCAAGGTAAAAAACAAACGTGCGGAAAGCCGCAGGGTTTAGCGGCGAGTGGCCGGAAAAGCGTTGGGCCAGTACCGCCTTTCAGGATGTTTCGCCGGATTGCTGCACTTCTGCGGCTAATGGCTTAGCCAGCAGGACGCGTCGGCTCTCCGGCGTTTCCAGGCTGACGCGGCCCAGCGCGCCGCTACGGTAATCGGTCAACAACACCAGGGCGGCTCTTTCCAGATCGGGTTCGCCGCCCTTGAGGCGGAGGGCGCGCCGTTTGGCGACGGCGGCGATCACTTCCGTCGCATCCAGGTCTTCCACTGCACAGCCGTAGCGGGCGGTGAGCAGGGCCGGGTAGCGCGCGAGCAATATCCCGGCCAGAAACGTTGCCACTTCCTCGTCGATCATCGCGTTGCGGCCCACCGCATTGCTGGCGGCCAGCATATAACCATCGCTCGGCGGATCGATTTTCGGCCACAACATCCCCGGCGTGTCGATCAGCGTCATCCGCTCGTTCAGTTCGATGCGCTGCTGGTTCTTGGTCACCGCCGGCTCGTCGCCCACCGCCGCCACGCGGCGCTTCAGCAACGCATTCATCAAGGTGGACTTGCCCACGTTGGGAACGCCCATGATCATCATGTGCAGCGGTTTGAGGTTGGTGCCGCGATGGGGGGCGAGCGCCTGGCACAGGCCGGGGATTTTTGCGACATCGCCCGGTTTCTTGCTGGATAGCGCCACCGCCTTGACATCCTTCTGGGCGTTGAAGAAATTGAGCCAGGCCTGGGTGACCGCAGGGTCGGCTAGGTCGGCCTTGTTGAGAATTTTCAGCGAGGGGCGCTGACGGTGCAGGCGCAACTCGCGAATCATCGGGTTGCAGCTGGCCTCGGGAATGCGGGCATCCAGCACTTCGATCACGACATTGACCATTTCCAAGGTTTCGGCGGCTTTTTTGCGGGCCGAAACCATGTGGCCGGGAAACCAGTTAATAGACATTCTTGAACAACTACCTAGGCAAAAGCGCATTTTACCCCTTGTAGCGCGGAATCATGGAGAATAGCGGCGGATGAATTCACAGAATATACCGGCAGATAGCCCGGCCATCAGTTGCACCACCTGTCTGGCCTGCTGTTGCAAGCTCGAAGTGATACTGATGGCCGGCGACGATATCCCGTTCGAATTAACCGAGCGGGATCAATGGGGCGGCTCGGTCATGGCACGTCTCGACGACGGCTGGTGCACGGCGCTGGATCGAAGCACCATGCTGTGCAAGATCTACCCGCGCCGGCCGATGGTGTGCCGGGAATACCAGGAGGGCGACAGCGATTGCCTGGTGGAGCGCTTGCGGTTTTTCGGTGAGGATCAGCCTGACCGCTTCGCGCGAAAATAGGCGGTGTTGTCGTAAAAATCCGCCGCTTGGTTGTCCTCCCACCAGCCCGGCACCCCAAGCAACGGCACCGGGGTGTAGTGTAAGGAAGCCGGTGCGCCCAAGCGGGTTGCCAGCAGCCCATCCAGTTCGGTCTGTTGTTTTTCCGGCGCAGCAGCGAGGAAATCCTCTTCCACCGTCAGCACCAGCCCGTGGCCGGTCAGGCCGAGATAGGGATTGAGTGCTTTTTCGTAGAGCGAATGGCCGAATACGAAGAATTTCATCGAGCGTTGCACTTCTTCGCGCCGCCGCCAGAACAGCTCCTGCCATTCGAAATTCCGCAGCAATTGCGTCAACTCCGGGTCGGCGCACGCCACCGCCACCCCGCTTTCATCGAACAGGGTCAACGCGTGGCGCGCCGGATGGCGGTTCTGTCCGGCGACCTGGGTCAGCGCGGCATGGTAATGGCGGTCGGTGATGGCCGCCTTGGCGCGGGGAAAGGCCAGCCAGGCCAGCGCATTGAACAGGTCGTGCCAGTTCTCGGTGCGGGTTTGCACTTCGCCGCGCAAATGGATGCGCGGTTCGTACTGTTCCTCGAAACAGGCCGGCTTGGCGCCTTGCGGCACGAAACGCAGGGGTTGTCCGCTGACGGTGGCGATCGGATGAGGCGGCTGCAGCGCCGCCAGCGTCGGCCAGGTCGCGCCGCGCAGATGCGCGCCGGCGAACCGCAGCGGCGCCAGCATCGGGGAACGGTCGAGAAAATCCGCTTGCCAGATTTGCGGGCCGGGATTCTTGGGCATGGCTACATCAATACAATGTCGTACTGTTCCTGGCTGTACTGGCTTTCGACCTGCAGCGAGATCGGCTTGCCGATGAAGTCGCCGAGCTGCGCCAGGCTTTGCGATTCTTCGTCGAGGAACAGGTCGATCACTTGCTGCGAGGCGAGGATGCGGAATTCGCGCGGGTTGAACTGGCGCGATTCGCGCAGGATTTCGCGCAGCACTTCGTAGCACACCGTCTGCGGCGTTTTCAGGTTGCCGCGCCCGTGGCAGGTGCAGCACGGCTCGCACAACACATGCGCCAGGCTTTCGCGGGTGCGCTTGCGCGTCATCTCGACCAGGCCGAGCGCGGAGAAACCGTTCACCGACATGCGCGTGCGATCCCGGGACAGCGCCTTGCGCAATTCCGCTAGCACCAGTTCCTTGTGCTCTTCGTTGTCCATGTCGATGAAGTCGATGATGATGATTCCGCCCAGGTTGCGCAGGCGCAACTGGCGGGCGATCACCTGTGCCGCTTCGAGATTGGTCTTGAAGATGGTGTCGTCGAAATTGCGGCCGCCGACGAAGCCGCCGGTGTTGACGTCGATGGTGGTTAGCGCCTCGGTCTGGTCGATGATCAGGTAGCCGCCGGATTTCAGGTCGACACGGCGCGACAGCGCCCGCTCGATTTCCTCCTCCACCCCGCGCAGGTCGAACAGCGGGCGTTCGCCGGCGTAGTGCGACAGTTTGCTGGCGACGTTGCTGGTATAGGTTTCGGCGAATTCCAGCATTTTCTGGTAGGTCTCGCGCGAATCGACCAGGATACGGTCGGTTTCGTCGTTGACGAAATCGCGCAGCACCCGCAACGACAAATTCAGATCCTGGTAAAGCAGCGCGGTGGGTTTGGCGGTTTTGGCCTTCTCGCGAATGTCGTTCCACAGTTTGCGCAGGTATTCGATGTCCGCCGACAGTTCCTTGTCGTTGGCCGCTTCCGCCATGGTGCGGATGATGAAGCCGCCGCCGGCTTCGGGCGGCAGCAGGTGCTGTAGCTTTTCGCGCAGCATTTCGCGCTCGCTTTCGTCCTCGATGCGCTGCGAAATGCCGATGTGGGTTTCCTGCGGCAGGTAGACCAGGAAGCGTCCGGCGAAGCTGATCTGGGTGGAAAGGCGCGCGCCCTTGCTGCCGATCGGGTCCTTGATGACTTGCACCAGCAGGGTTTGCCCCTCGAACAGAATTTTCTCGATCGGCCGATTTTCGGCGGTCGGCTGATCCTGCCAGATGTCCGCGACATGCAGGAATGCCGCGCGCTCCAGGCCGATTTCGACGAATGCCGACTGCATCCCCGGCAGCACCCGGCACACCCGCCCCAGATAGACGTTGCCGACCAACCCGTGGCTGCTGGTGCGTTCGATGTGAATTTCTTGCGCCGCCCCCTGTTCCATCACCGCGACGCGGGTTTCCTGGGGGGTGACGTTGATTAGGATTTCTTCGCTCATTTAGATAATTTCCATGCCGAATTCCGTCAATAATTGCGTCGTTTCGAACAACGGCAAGCCCATTACGCCCGAATAGCTGCCGCCCAGAGATGAAATGAATGCCGCCGCACGCCCCTGGATCGCATAGGCGCCGGCCTTGTCGAGCGGTTCTCCGGTCAAGATATAGCGGCGAATCTCATCGTCGCTCAAGCTTTTGAAGCTGACTGTCGATACCGACAAGCGCATCGCCAGACGCTTGTCGAACGCCAGCGCGACCGCCGTCAACACCTGGTGCTCCCGGCCGGAGAGCGCGCGCAACATCTCGGCTGCCGCCGCGCTGTCGACCGGTTTGCCCATGATACGCTCCCCCAGCACCACCGCCGTGTCCGCCGCCAGCACCGGCATGTGCGGCAGCTTGCGCTGCTGCAGGCGCAGCCAGCCGGTTTCCGCCTTGGCCCGGGTGATGCGCAGTACATAGTCGCGCGGCGCTTCGCCGGGTAGCGGCGTTTCGTCCACATCGACGCTACGCGCCGAATCTTCGCGCAGCAGCAGCATTTCGTAGCCGACGCCGATTTGTTTCAACAGCTCGCGCCGCCGCGGCGAACGCGAGGCCAGGTAAATTCGCTGGGACATTATTCTCGATGATAAGGGTGATTATGGATGACCGTCATCGCCCGATACAATTGCTCGGCCAGCACCACCCGCGCCAGACCGTGCGGCAGGGTGAAGCGCGACAAGGACAGCAGCTTGTTCGCCTGCCGCCGCAGATCCTCGTGCAGCCCGTCGGCGCCGCCGATTACCAGCGCCACATCGCGTCCGCCGCCCAGCCAGCCCTTGAGGGTTTCCGCCAGTTGCAGCGTGGTGGGCATGTCGCCGCGTTCATCCAGCGCCACCAGTTCGCAATCTTTCGGCAGCGCCGCCAGGATGCGGGATTTTTCCGCTTCCTTGATCTGTTCGCCGGTCTTGCCGCCGGCGCGCTTTTCCGGCTTGATTTCGACCAGTTCGATACGCGCTTCGCGCGGCATCCGCTTGACGTATTCGGCAAAACCCGCCGCCACCCAGTCCGGCATCTTGTGGCCGACGGCGACGATCAGCAAGCGCACGTCAACAGACTCGCAAAGCGAGGCAGCGGTTCGCCACGACCGTTAGGCGTGCGCGGCCATCCTCGGTCTGGCGCCGGCAGGACGCTGCCCGCCCCACAGTTCTTCCAGGCTGTAATGCTCGCGCACCGCCGCCTGCATGATATGTACC
>Ga0163199_1001056_pt1 | contig 17134 bp, 14 predicted proteins | sample PL_2010_150m_FD_113537 | JGI IMG/M metagenome (GOLD analysis project Ga0163199, IMG submission 113537) | Freshwater microbial communities from Powell Lake, British Columbia, Canada to study Microbial Dark Matter (Phase II) - PL_2010_150m | ecosystem: Environmental > Aquatic > Freshwater > Lake ...
AGACGGTGATTCGAAGAGATGAAAATATGGCCTTTAGTAACGGTTAGCTCACAAATCGCCTTGCGGCTCTAAGTTTACACTTCCGTCCTATCAAACGGGTCTGCTTGCCCGCGGCCTAGGCCGTCTCGTTTTAGGAACGGCTTCGACCTTAGATGCTTTCAGGTCTTATCCGTTAGCGCGTAGCTACGCGGCTTGCGTTGACACAACCGCTAAACCAGTGGCGCCGGCTCCCCGTTCCTCTCTTAAGCTGGTAGACGGGCGGGAATAAAAAAACCTCAATGCTGCGCGTTTGTTGACGCTTTTTCACAACGACTTAGATGCAGGAATTCGTTCGAAACGTCATCCAACGCGTATTAATGCAATACGCCCGGCCTCCATGTACTTAGAGAGCCTTACCCTCAGACGGCCAAACACTTCTAGGAGATGCCACCGAACTGTCTCGCGACGTTCTGAACCCAACTAACGTGAGTCTTTAACGGATGAACAACCCGACCCTTGGCGGCTCCTGCACCGCCAGGATGACTCGAGCCGATAGCGATGTATCAAACCGCGTCGTCGATGTATTCTAATCGAACACTCCCACGAAATAGTTTGAACGGCCTCACGTAGATGGAAGTCAAATGTCTCTTTGACAGCCTTCAGGCTATAGTCTCCTAAAAACTTTTGGCTCTGTTTTTGCCTGAAAGTTAAATAGATGGAAAATAGTCTAACTTTCCTAGCTAAAGGAAAGTTGGTTTGAAGACCGTTCGTCAATTTGGGAGGGTTCAATAAATGAACTCTCGGACGCGACGAACCTGTTACCCCCGGGGTAGCTTGTCTGTCAGAAACAGGCCTCAACAAGAGGCACATGTTTGTTCGTTAAGCCCCTCTTTCGAGCCTGCAATCCATTTTGTTAAGATTACAGTCAGCCCAACATTTGTCTTTGACCCTCTGCCCAGCGTTTCTGACGCCAGTGAGTTGAGCTTTGGGCGCCTTTGTTTTCTTATCGAAGGCGTACCGCCCCAGTCAAACCACCCATCTGCAGCTGTCCTCCCCTTACGGAGAGTAAGAAATACAGTTCGCGAATAGCAGTGTTACATTGTCGACTATCGCATCCCCGCGAGGATGCGCGTAACGTCTACTGCTTACGCTACGAAACGCAAACCGGACTCCAACAACAGACTGTGGTTAAGCTCCACGGGGTCTTCGTTTCCCCCTAGAAGTTCTCGGCATGTTCACCGAGTAGTAGGTTCACCAGGTCTAAGACAGGGACAGTGGGGCGCTCGTTACGCCATTCATGCAAGCCGCCAATTAAGCGGCGAGGTATTACGCTACCTTAAGAGTCTCAGAGTTAGACCCGCTCTTTAGCAGCCCTTTGCTCCCTTGAAAAGGAGTTTGAGGTCCTGCCAGTGAGCAGGCGTCGGCTCCCGTACTCAGTCTTTCGACCTTGCGGGAACCTGTGTTTTTGCTAAACAGTCGACGCCCCCTTGTTTACAGCTTTCCAATGCCACACAAAAAAATGTTTATGCGTTTCAGACGCTATCAACCACATCACGTACATTGCCGCCAGGATAGCGGCATCAGAGGTTGTTCATGTTCTTCACAAACGCTTTTTGACACCGGAAAGTTACTGCGACCTACCAGCCCTCCTAGAAATTGCTTTCACGGAAGGAAAGTAGGCACCCCTTCTTCCGAAGTTACGGGGCCAACTTGCCGAATTCCCTTGCCTTAGTTCTCCTGCCACGCCTTAGCTTGTTCAGCCAGGGGCACCTGTACTGGTTCTTGGTACGGGCTTTCAACACGATGACAACGCGATTTTCATGGGCTCTTGGGCCCGGCCCACTCTTGCGAGTTTTCGCAGATTGAGCTCTTGCTCCTCGTGACGAGACTTCAGAGCTCTGTCTTGCTTATACACCCTCTCGGGTGCTGGGCTTTCCCAAAAGCGTCTCACGTTGGCTTGCGTCGCCGCACTCGATTGAAAGGCACCAGAATATTAACTGGTTTCCCGTTTTGGTATCGCGCATTGCGCTTAACCTTAGGACCCGGCTAACTCTAGTCCGACTAACGTTGACTAGAAACCCTTGCCCTTTCGGCGTCCAGGATTCTCGCCTGGAATAGCTGCTACTAGCACCAGGATCTTCATTGCAACCCGCTCCACAAGACCTCACGGCCTTGCTTCTGCGCGAGCCGCACGCCTTCCTACTCACTGCAGACGTAGTCTGCAATGCTGCAGTGTCGGTAAATTGCTTAGTCCCGATAGTTTACGGCGCCACGAATCTTGACGGGTCCGCTGTTACGCGTTGTTTAACGGATGGCAGCTTCTGTTCCTACCGCCCCGCTGTCTGAGATTCATGACCCCTTGTTGAGTAACACTCAGCAATTATTTTGGGACCTTAACTGCAGTGGGGGTCGTTCCCCTCTCGCCGTTCGCGCTTAACTCGAACTGGCCGACTCCCGGCTTCTACGGCTGGCGCGGCTTCGGAGTTGGACAAGGAAGTGAGGATTTTACTCCCCGCTCTTCCGAATCCGTGGCTCTACCCGCGCCCTGCCTCTGCCGAGGCTGTACTGCGGTACACTTCGGAGGGAACCCGCTATCGCCTGGTTCGTATGGACTTTCACCCCTAAACGCATGTCACCCAAAGAGATAGACTACTACTGGATGCGGGCCTCCACCCTTCGGGAGAAGGGCTTCACCCTGCACGCGCTTAGATCACACAGGCTTCGGGTCTTAAGAAAGTGACTTAGGGCCAGTTACGACCCCCTCCCTGGCACCTTGCGGTGTTGCGGAGTTTCGCTTTCGCTATGCTCAATGCTTGCCACTCCCTTAAACTCCCTGGCTCTTGCTTCAAGAAGTACGACGTGACCCCGTTGCGCTTGCGCGCCCTTTAGGGCCAACGTCTTAATGTTGCCAATCAGTTTCAAACTCTTTTCAACAGCCTTTCGGCTTGCTTTTCAGCTTTCGCTTACGCTACTTGAGTACGCTATCGGTCTGGAATTATATTTAGGGTTGGAAGTTGTTGACTCCCGTATTCGCACGGCCATATCGGGTCGTACTAATCTGGGACTCGGCACGTCTCTCCACGCTTCGCCTACGCGGCTATCACGCTCTATGACAGAACTTTCCAGTTCTCTTCGACTCGCTAGAGAGATCTAAAAGCCGGCCCGAACACCACATCCGTACCCGCCTCGCGGCGGGCCGTTCGGTTTGCCCTGTTCCCCCTTCGTTCGCACTACTAAGGGAATCCCTGTTGGTTTCTTTTCCTCCGCCTACTAAGATATTTCAATTCGGCGGGTGTTCTTGCATTCCTGCACGATTAGGGTATCTCGGGTTCAAAGGCTCCGTACGCCTACCCCGAGCTTTTCGCAGTTAGGCACGCCCGTCTTCGTTGTTCCAGCCAAGCTATCCACTGATTGGCTTAAGCTAGTAGCTCTACTACTCCCATGCACAATCCTTTCGGACTGTTATGAGAACTGTTGTAGAACTTTCAGGCACTTACACAGCCTCATGAAACCCCCCTCCGAACGGCGGAGGGAGAAGTCGGCACTTGATTGAGCGATGCACCCCTGCCAGGGATGTCTTACTCGACAACTGCGACGCAAAACTTCTTTTGACGGAAAATTTCGCGAAAAAAACTTTAGGTGGACTCGGTGGGATTTTCATTCCCAGCTTGCAAAAAAGGCAGGCGGGAATTTTGAACCCACGGCCTCCTGCTTGCAAAGCAGGCGCGCTGCCACTGCGCCACGAGCCCACATTTTTTCTGTTACAGGTTTTGAAAATAAAGCAAGTGCCTAGCGCACCTTGACGGTGCGAAAAGGAACGGTGCTCCAAAAAAGCTGAGTTCTTCAACCAATTGGAGGTGATCTAACCGCAGGTTCCCCTACGGTTACCTTGTTACGACTTAATCCTCCTCACGAAGCCCTAGCTCGACACGCCCGTAGGGCGCGCCTCACTAAGACCTCACTTGGATGACTTGACGGGCGGTGTGTGCAAGGAGCGGGGACATATTCACCGCGCGATGATGACACGCGATTACTAGGGATTCCAACTTCATGGGGACGAGTTTCAGCCCCCAATCTGGACTGAGATAGGGTTTAGGCGGTTGCCTCCGCCTTTCGGCGTCGGAACGCATTGTCCCTACCTTTGTATGCCACGTGTGGCCCAGGAGATTCGGGCCATACAGACCTAGCGTCGCCTCCTCCTTCCTCCTACTTACGCAGGCAGTCCCTACAGTGTGCCGCCCGGATTGCTCCGAACGTAGCAACAGTAGACGAAGATCTCGCTCGTTGCAAGACTTAACTTGACACCTCACGGCACGAGCTGACGCTGGCCATGCAACACCTCTCGGCTTGTTAGCTAAGGTCTTCAGCCTGAGCTTCATACTGCCGTCTCTCCTGGTGAGATTCCCGGCGTTGAGTCCAATTGAACCGCAGCATCCACCCCTTGTGGTGCTCCCCCGCCAATTCCTTTAAGTTTGAGTCTTGCGACCGTACTCCCCAAGCGGCGCACTTAACGGCTTCCCTGAGGCACTGCAACAGCTTGAAGCGGCTGCAACGCCTAGTGCGCATCATTTACTGCCAGGACTACTCGGGTATCTAATCCGATTTGCTCCCCTGGCCTTCGAGTCTCACGGTCGGACGCGTGTTGGTCAAGCGCTTTCGCCACCGATGGTCCTTTGAGGATTAAAGGATTTTACCCCTCCCCCCAAAGTACCCTTGACCTCCCCCGCTCCCAAGCCTTGTAGTGTTCCCTGCACGCCTCGAAGTTAAGCTCCGAGATTTCACAGGGAATTTGCAAAGCCCGCTACACTCGCTTTAGGCTCAATATTCGTGGACACCACTCGAAGCAGCTGTGTTACCGCGGCGGCTGGCACAGCAATTACCCGCTTCTTATTCAGCCAGCGATTCAGGCTGACTAAAAGCCATCCTTTCGGATGGCACTCAGACTACCCTCGTCACGCTTGCGCGCATTGCGAAGGTTTCGCGACTGCTGCACCCCGTAGGGCTCGGGCCCTTGTCTCAGTGCCCGTCTGGGGGCTACTACTCCCATAGCCCCTACTGATTAAAGCCATGGTGAGCCATTACCTCGCCATCAAGCTAATCAGGAGCAGAGCCATTCTTCGGCGCAACGCCTACGATTTGGCGCGCTTTTGGGGAAGGCGACGTTCCAGTCATCCTTCCCTATGTGGGATTCTCCTCACTTTCGCGAGGATGTCCCCCTCCGAAGAGTAGGTTCTCTACTTGTTACTCAGCCGTTCGCCAAGAGCCGAAGCCGGCTCTTGAAACTTGCATGTCTTAATCGCAGTCTGAAAGCAGTGTCCTCCAGCAGGATCAACTGGAGTCGGCGCGCGCCGCTCAAAAACGACGCGCGCGCTTAGAGTCGCAAGAACTAAGCACTTTATACTCTTTCAAAACCTGTCGTCGAACTCAAAACCCTACCTGTGCCGTGGACGGCTCATGATAAGGTTTGCTTGAGTGCCCATATTAGCATGCAGTGGAAAAAATGGTGAATTCGTCATACGAGCAGGAGGAACGCAAAAAAGCTCTTTGAAAGAGAGCCATAGCGTCCTTTACTGCTATCGAATCCACCGGGACTGCAGCAATAGAAAAACGCACTCCTCCAAATCGAGGAATGCTACAATAATACTCCCGAGAACCTATTTAAAGGTTTCGAGGGAAAAAAGCAAAAACAAGGCTAACTAACAAGACTAGATAAACCCGGTCTTTCTGAGCCTGCCTTCAACTATTTGCAGCTCGTGCGAGTTGTGGGAAAGCGCGAGGCGGAAGTGGCGATTGTCAAGCTCGCCGCCAAAGAACTGTTTTCTCAGCGCAACGCGCTCGGCCTTAAGCTCGTCCCGCCTTTTGAGACAACGAGATTACTGCTCCAAGAAGATAGCCGACAAAAGCCGGTAATACGACCCAGTCGGGATTGACCCCGGGATTACTCCCGATTAGTATCAGTCCAATTCCAACTACAAAACCTATTCCCGCAAGCCCCAGTTTAAGTTTCGTTGGAGAAAAGAATTCGAACAAACTGTAGCCGACCTTTTTCAGAAGGAACGACAGCGCCACCAAGACCAGCAGAAAAACCAGCAAGACCTGCCAGCCAACGCCTGGATTCAACAATGCGTAGAATAACAATACCACAAACGAGATAGTGTCCGGATAGCCCTCCATGTAAGCCGACGTGCAATAGCTCCGGTATGCAAATTCACTGACAAGCCAATCGCCCGCCGGCTCCCAAACCACGTAGGAACACGACAAAAGACTGGACTGAAGCGAACGGTAATTCTGTTCTAGCCCGGCCGTATTCTTCTTAACAACCGGATAAAACAGCTTCTTTTTCTGGTTCAAGCGCAATAGCGCTGACTTTATCTCGACGGAATTAATGTCCTCGTTGCAAAACTCGAAGATTGCGCTGAAGTTCGGCGAATCGAGCAATGACTTCGGCCAGTATTTTCTTTCTCCGGAATAGCTGCGGTAACCCGCCGAAGAATCAGCGAGCACGTCCCAAGGGCCAGTATCATCCCTCGTTCTCGGCACCAAATCAAGATTGAATCCAATTGGCCCTGTTTCAGGGTCATAGTTGTGAAGAAGGGAAGTATCGCCCTTAGTACTGTTGACGCTGCATTGAACCGTCAAGTGTTCGCTTGCCGACAGCGCTGATGCGGAGTTGATTAAACCAATAAACAATAGGAGCCCAAGCAAAGCTGCAAAAAATCTAATGCTCATTCAACCAAACCCCATTTTTCTGAGCCTGCTTTCAACTATTTGCAGCTCGTGCGAGTTGTGGGAAAGCGCGAGGCGGAAGTGCACGCGGTCGAGTTCGCCGCCAAAGAATTGTTTTCTCAGCGCAACGCGCTCGGCCTTAAGCTCATCCCGACGTTCTAACATTTCCTGCGCGCCGTCGATTGCGTTGGCAGGAACTGCACGCCGGGGCGAAGTTAAAACAAAGCGCTTGTAGACTATGAAAAGCAACACTAGGACGAGCAGCACTACGAGTGCGTCAAGAACAATTCCCAAAGACAATTGCATGACAGGAATAACGCAATTGCGGCTTATAAACAATGTTTTTTAATTGCGGCAGCCGAATTGTTGTGAACAACTTTGGCACAACTAACGCGAGGAAAATTGCAGAAAGAAATTGACCGCACGCTAGTTCAAATCAGCAGCATGAAATGGACACGCAACACGGGGGGAATAATGGCGGTTGTTCACGACTCTCCTTTAACCAACAATCGGTGGACGAGCAGAAATCAACAAACGCCACCCGTAGTCATTGAAAGAGCTTTAAGAAATCCCGAAACCCCCGCCTTTTATATCCGCTTTCACATGAAACGCGGAGTACGGATTTCTCGCAGAGAATCAAATAGGCTCAAAACTATACTTGCTGCCAACCTTAAGAACTTCAAGATAACACCAAGAAGGCTGGTTAACAAAGGCCGGATGACGTTGTGGGCAGCGCGTCCAGAACTGGAAGGAAAAAGAACTAGCAACGCCAAAGAGACAGCCAGGCAAGGCAAAAAAACGCGGGACGAGTTAAGGAAAAAGAATCCCGGCGACCCGTCTTTGCACTTTCCGTTTGTCTGGACTTGGCACGTGCTGCGGCCTGGAAAGCCTTAGTCTAAAGCTATTCTATAAAGGCTGGATAGTCTTGCGAGTAGTACGGCAGGCTTACTTCGGCTTTTTGCTCTAGAGTACTCAAATCGTTGGCCTTGACGAACTTGTCGGAGAAAGTGTAGAGCACGTCGTTGATGTACGCGCTTCTTTTCACGTCAGTCCCGCCCCCGTAGTAGTACTCGCCGCTTTTTGCTAATTCTTCAGGGTCGGCGTGCGAAACCCTGCCGCGCAATCCAAAGCCTGAAAGCGAGACGTTGAACACGTACGCGCCTTGGAAAGTATAGTCACCGTACGCAGTTGCCTCAACGCCCTGAGGGTATTTAGTGGGATTTATTTCGGCCAACCTTATTGGGATTACGAGCAGGCCGCGTTCTTTCGAAAACAAGAACGCCTTGTGGTCGGACAGCGCGAAAGAGTCGGTTCCGCGGTCGCCAATCTTGAACGATGCCACTTCCTTGGGCGTTTCAACGTCTGAAACGTCGAACAACGAGAGCTTTACGCCCTGGTACCATGCGAAGTCGCCAGTCTCAGAAGGCACTGCGTCCTTGCCCAGGCCAATCAAGTGCGTCTCGTCGTACGGATGCAAGTAGTCGGAATAGCCTGGAATCTTGAGCTTGCCGAGAACCTTCGGGTTTGACGGGTCTTCCAAGCCTATTACGAACAAGGGATCGACTTTCTTGAAAGTTACCAAGTACGCCCGCTTGCCCATAAAGCGCGCGGAATAAATCTTCTCTCCCGGAGCAAGTCCTTCAATTTTGCCAATTGTCTTGAGGCCCGAGTCGAGCACGTACAAGTTGTTCGTCTGTTCAGTGCGCTGCACGTCTTGACCGACTACCATGGGCATTACGCGCCAGTCGTAGTACGAAGGCGAGATTGTCGTTGCAATCCTAAAGTTGCCTTCAAACTCGTCCATCGAAAACTGGTTGAGCACGTGGCCTGGAACTGCTCCCGAGCCAACATATTCAATTACCCCGCTTAGCGAGAATTTGTGTATTACCGTATTCTCGCCCGATTGTAAAGTTGGAGAGTTATTGTAGATTTCGCCGAGCTTTTCGGTAACTGCGCTTTGCAGCGCTTGCCGCTCTGAATCGTTAAGCTCGTTGACGAAAGACGACAGCACGTTAAGCTTCAGCCCATCTTTGCGCCACTGCGCAACGTCTGAAATATCTATTGCAGCAAATTTTTCAAGAACTCTAAAAGGCACTAGAGCGTTTGCGCCAAGCTTAGTCAAGGCCTGCACTATCGTGTCTACGCGCAAGTAATTGTAGTTTGTGTAAGTGACATACGCGTTGTCTTGCGAGACAAAAACGTTGTTGCCAGCGCCCATGAGCACTACTTTTCGCGATTCTGGCAAGTCTAGAGCGTTGAGGTCAACTCCGACAACCGTGGTGAACTGGAAGCTCGAATCAGGATAGTCAAAGTAGCCAATGTCTGAAGGCTCAATGCTTCGCAGCATTCCGTCAACCGCGTAAAGCGGGCGTGGAAGGTTGGCCTGCGCGTTCTCGTTGAAAATTGCGTAAACCTTGCTTCCAATCAAGCGCGAGTCAACATACCTGCCGTTAAAGTCTAGCTTCTTGAGGAGCTTGGGCTCGGCAGGATTAGATATGTCAAATACCTTGACAAAAGGCGAGGAAGAATAGTAAGGGCGGTAATAGGGAGGCATTTGCGCAATCCCCGGCATTACTGCAATTGCGGACTTTGCAACAGGCGCCGAGCCGGCAACTTCGCCGGAAGGCGGCTGGGGTGGCTGCGAGCCCGTCTGCTCTTCAACAATCGGGTAAAAACGCGTCCAGTTGAATTCTTCGTTTCCAAAAGCAACTAGCTTGCCTCGGTAGACGAACAAGTCAGAGTATAAACTGTCGTTGATTACTGCCAAAATTGATGCTTGCGAAGGCGGGTACGCCTTGAGAATCACTATCTTGTTTGATGAAAGCACGAAAAAGTTTGTTCCGTCAGTCTTGACAATGTCGGGCTCGTCAACGCCGGCAACTTGAACGTTCGTGGTAGAAAAGTCATTCGCAGTAGTGGAAGCACCAGAATCTGAACCAGAGGTTGCTTGCGCTAAAGGCATTGCTGAAGGGGGAAAAACCGCGTCAGACTTGAAAATTCCGCCCATTTCGCCATAATCACCGTACGAATTAGAGTACGCGGACGCAGAACTGATGAAAGACTTTACATCCTCCCAAGAATTGAAAGACTTGAGATCGGCCGTCGAGCCTTGGACTGGAGAAGGCGTTACTACTGGAGTTACTATCGGAACTCCAGAGGGATTGGCTGAAGGCGAAGGCACCGGCGGAAAAACGCCGTCAGGCCTTGACACTAACACTACGGCCACTAGAAGGACAACTATTACTGCGGCAATTATTCCGGCAAAACCACGCTTCATCCAAACCACCTGTAAAGACAATACGCCTCAACTCCTTTTATAAGGAAGGAATTTGTTGAGAGAAAAACCTCAACACAAACACAATGCAACCAAACCAATTTACGGCTTGGCGCAGTAATACAGAAGGGCAATTGAAATGAAAACAAGGCAAGACAAACAAGCGGATTGGAAAGAAAAATTGTCGCCAGAACAGTACGCCGTTTTAAGGGAAAAAGCTACTGAGAAACCGTTCACTGGAAAGTTCTTGCACAACGACAAGAAGGGCTGCTACAAGTGCGCCGCGTGCGGAACGACGCTATTCTCTTCAAACGCAAAATTTGACTCGGAAACCGGCTGGCCGAGTTTCGATGAACCGAAAAACTCCGAGAATATAGAACTAAGGCAAGACATAACCCTTGGAATGTCGCGAATCGCAGTTGTTTGCGCAAACTGCGGCGGCCACTTGGGCCACTTGTTTTACGACGGGCCGACAAAAACAGGAGCGCGCTACTGCATAAACTCTTGCGCTTTGGAATTCAAGCAAGAAACAAAGAGTAAAGAATGAAATGCAGGGGCTGGGATTTGAACCCAGGCATCCCTAAGGAACAGGGTCCTAAGCCCTGCGCATTTGACCAAGCTCTGCCACCCCTGCACTAAATTATTTTGTAGGGGAGAATAAATAAAACGGGGCGCAGAGCCCCGAAATGCTTCAAAAAGAAGGGATTGGGCGTTTTACGAGTACATCGGGTTTTCTTCCATCTCATTGTACTTCTCGTGCATTGACTTCATTTTTTCCATCGAGTCCTTGATCCTGCCCTCGATTTTCTCGGCTTGAGTTATCAATTCGCGCGTGTCGAGCTTGGTTCCGATTACTGCGCTGAGCTTGTCAATCAATCGTGCGGCAGCGCGCGGGTCCATTGGCTGTGAAGTCTGTACCATCAGGTTTGCTGCAGGAAACTTTTCGCTCGCGCATTCGGCGATGAGCACGCCGCTTACTCCCTGCGTTGCGCCTTCCTTGATAAGCTCGATTCCTTGTTTCTTTATCAACTCGCCCATTGCGGGAGTGCTGGCAATTCCGTAGGCCTTGGAATCAGGCACTGGCGAGGCCACGCCTGCCAAAGAGTATATCACTTTGGCCTTGTTCTTCTTGGCGAAGTCTATTATTGACTGGGAAAGAGAGTAAACTATTTCTGACGGAATCACGAACTCACTGAACAAGACTATGAGATTGTACTTTTCGCTGGCGTAAATGCGGGCGGGAGACACGGGCTTGTAATCGTGGATTGCTGCAACTGGAGGAAAGTGCGAGGAAGCAAAGTAGGCGACGAGCTTCATGTCGAGCTTTTCTGCAAGGTACGCGGCGGAAATAGTTCCAATCATGCCTATTCCGGGAAATCCTTCAATGATTATTGGATTTTTTAGCTTGAACGGTTCAACTTGCTTTATTTCGACTTTCATTTCTACCAATCCCCGCAAATGATTGCTGCCTTGCTTGCCTTACTGCATAAACGCTTAAAACTGCTAGCCCGACTCGGCGTTTGGCTCTCGCGCTTCGAACGCCAAAGCGTCGCCCTACCGTACAAACGCCGAGACAACCGCGAAAACCACGAGCGAACACGGGACGAGGAAAGCCGCGTAAAGCGCGGCCTTGCGGGCATTGCCTTCCGAGAACGCGACGAACAGCGAGCAAAGCACTGCAAGAATTGCTAGGTAAAGCTGGCTTGATAAAAGAATGGCGTCGCGCAAACCCTGCTGCACTTGGGCGCTTCCCCCAATTCCCAGCCCGCCATAGTTGCCTTGCGCAAACGGCGTGGTTACTGAAATGAGCGTTCCAAGAACTCCGGGGACGATGAGCGCGCTTGCAAGCAAAAGCGTATACTTGTGCAGCGCCAGCGAGGCGGACACTTCGCGGCTTATAGAGGAAAGCTTGTACGCGTCTTCCGCCGCCTGGCGCAATGCGGGGCCGACGTTGCTTCCCTCTTGTTGCGAGGATTGCAGGAGTGAAACCACGTGGCGCAAGAGCCTCGACTGGTTGCGGCGGGCTAAGCCTGCAAGCACCTCGCCAACCGGCAGGCCGCTCTTTAGCTGTCGTAATGCCATTGCAAACTCGGCGCCCAGCGCGCCTTTGCAGTTGGCGGCAACACTTTCAACCATTTTCTCTACAGGCGCGCCTTTCGGAAAGGAAGCCAGTTGGAATATTGCCGCGGGAAGCGCGTCTTCAAGCTCGCGTTGCCGCTTTTCTCTCGTGTAACTCTCTAAAAAAGATGCTGCAAAAACAGGGGAGACAAAAAGAAACACGCAAACCAAAAGCGCGTTGGGGGAAGAACTGAAAAAAGCAAGAAAACCGGCAGCAAGTGCAAATCCTGCAAGCACGGCAAGAACGAATGCCCGAACGAAAAGAGGTTGTTTGGACAATAAGTTCACCACGAGAGAAGGCGGGGCGCGCCCGACTTGGCGTACGCCGCAATTGAAAGGCTCAACAAGGGAAACAAAACCACGTAGGCCGCGACAATCTGGGCGCGGCTGAAAGGAATTTCAAGGAAGGAAGACGAAATTATCAAGTAGGCAGAAAACAGGGAAGGAAGCACTGCACTGACGCCGACAAAAACAACGCTGTAGAACGAGAGCTTTGCACCGTACTGCCTTGCAAGCGCGTGCTGTTTTGAGAGCGCCTCGTCGGCTATTGCACCAAGCCCGTCGCCGCGGCCGCCGTGGGCATACTCGAAGGCAAACTGTCCGGCAGCGCGCGCTGCAAGCGGCGAGCGTACTAATGAAAGCGACTGGAGAGCGCGGCCAACAGGCACTCCACAACGGATTGCCGCAACGCACTTTGAAAGCTCGCAACTAAACACGCCGTACCCGGAACAAGCCGATTCCAGCGCCCTTTCAAAAGGACTTCCTGCCTGCAACTCTATCTGAACTGCCTTAAGCCCTGCAGGCAAGTCGCTTTCAAACTCTCTTGCGCGCAACGAGGCAAGGTAAGCCGGATATTTCAACAGCGCGGCAAGCGAGGCGATGCCTACAATAAAAGAGCACACGACTGCAAAAAGCGGGGAAACGAAGAGCGCGAAACAAAACAACGAGAACGCCAGCAGCGCAACAGCGCACGCAACTGTAAAGTTGGCGTACTGTTTTGCGACAAAACTTTCCGAGGCGGCAGACAAGTCAGCTGCAAGAGAATCGATAACTCTGCGCGGAAACAAGTAATGAAAGTCGGCAAAGCCAAACGCGCGGCAACCTGCTGCAACAAAGCCTTTGCTCATTTACAAACCGCCTCGTCCTCCTGCGGTTGCTTGCCGTCGTCTTGCTTGCTGCAGTCCTGCTTGCTGCCGTCCTGCCTCCCGCCGTCCTGCTTGCCACGCGCCTGCACGTTTGTGCCAAAACAATAGTCTTGCACGGCCTGCCCGAATTGGTCGAAACCCTGGCGGCCGCCGGCCTTTGATTTAGCCGCAAGCGAAGAGAGAAATTGCGTCCTTGCCTCAAGCTCTGCTTCAAGCTCGCTCACGCTTTGCGAATAATTGCCGGAAATCTTTTCAAGCAGCGCGCGCACTCCGGAAGCGCACGGTTCAAGAACTCCTTTAGACGGGTTGAATTTGAAGACGTAGGCAGGGTTGCAGCCGTTAACTAGGCTTATCTCAGTTACTCGGCGAGATTCGAACGCGCGCTTGGCGGCCGCGTCGTAGAACGGCACCCTGCGCTGGACTACCAGCAAGTCTATTGCGGCAATCTCGTCGTCGCGCGCCCCCAAAGTGCGCAGCCTTGAGATTGCTTCTGGAGAGCTTTTCGCGTGGAAAGTGCAGTAAGTCCCTCGCGCCTGCCCTGCCAAAAGCGAGTCGCAAAGCGCTTCAACTTCGCTTTGACTGCGCACTTCGCCTATCACTACGCGGTCAGGGCGCATGCGCAGCGAGTCGTGCGCCAAATGGCGCAGGGTTATTCCCAGCTCTTCGTTTGCAACTAGGCGCACTACGTGCGGGTGCCTGATGCGCAGCTCTGGCGTTTCTTCTGCAACCACTATTCTCTCCGAAAAAGGCACGAATGAAAATAAAGCGTTAAGAGTGGTGGTCTTGCCGCTGCCAGTGTTGCCTGCAACGAGCACGGAAGTGTCGCCGAAAAGCGCCAGCCAAAGCGCTGCAGCGGCCTGCGCGCTGATAGTGCCGCGGGCAACCAAATCCACGGGAGTGAGCGGATCTGCTGGAAACTTGCGGATTGAAAACTCGAACCCGTTGCAGCAAACCGGGGCAATTGAGGCGTGCAGCCTTGAACCGTCGGGAAGCGTGGCGTTGAGGCGCGGGGTCTGGTAGGCAACGCGACGCCCGAGGGACCGCGCCATCTTGTTTATTGCGTTTATTGCCTCTTCACTGCTCGTAAAAGAACAATTTGTCTGCAGCCAGCCCTTGTCGCGGTGGTACACGAACAACGGGGACGACGGCCCTACGGCGGCAATTTCCTCTATTTCTTCAATTGGAAGCAAGAAGTCTAACGGACCTAACCCCGCAAGCGAGTGTACGGCGCATTCAATTAATGCGTCGGCACGCTCGCAAGGCAATGCCTTTGCCACTTCAATTCTCTTCAAAAGAGAGCGCAATAGCGGGCGCGCCTGCTGGGTTGTTGAAACCTCGCAGAATTTTGCGCCTTCCTTGAACCAGCCAACCATCTGCTGGAACACGTTTTCCTCCGTTGGAGAAAGCTTTGAATTGAAGCCAACAACGCACTTTTCGCCGAAAGAGACTTCCGTCTTTTCGGCAGCACTGCCGTCAAAACCAACCATCCAGCCTAGCGCGTTCTTCTCCAAATAGCCCCAACCTTTTGTTCAATAAAAAGCCAGTCACCAAGTTTAATCCTGCGCGTAGCGCTGCCCAAAGGAGCCTCTATCAGATACTTGCAACTCGAGCGCGGAACGACGAACGGCCAAAACGGCTTGACTTGCCGCACGTCAACAACACGCATTTCGTCATCGAGGAAAACCGCGTCAAACCGAGGGCAAAAGAAAGAGTGAATCGCGTTGACCAACCTGCCTTCAAACGGGAAAACGAAAAACGCTGGCTGAAAGTTGCTTGGCGCGCCCATAATCCCGCGAGAGATTTCGGCACCCGAACGCAATACTCTTGCAATCCACAGCAAGCGCTTTTTGGCGCGGCGGCCGCTGGTACGCGCACCGGCTTGCGCCTTCCCGCCACTTACCATGCTTATCCTTGCAGTTTCCAAAACAACTTCCACCGCGCAAAGCGTGCTATACTAAGGTTTTTATTGGTTTTAAGAATTAAGTCCATATAGTAAAAGGGTGGGTAGACTGAGTATTTCAAGCATTGCAATCATTCCTGACGGCAACCGAAGGTTTGCGGCAAAGCATTCCATGCCATTGCACGTCGCCTACGCCAAGGGATTCGAAAAGGTAAACGAGGCAGTAGAGTGGGCGGCAGAAAAAAAAGTGCAAAAGATGACGTTCTGGGCGCTCTCTCTTGAAAACTTCACTCGGCGGTCTTCACTCGAACTCAAAGTGCTCTTTACGCTCATGCGCGACAAAATGACTGACGCGTTGCGCTCGCCCGAACTCACCGACAATGACGCTAGGATACGCTTTTTCGGGAGAATAGACCGGCTTCCGACACAAGTGAAAGATTTGGCGCACAAGATTGAAGGCGAGACTGCGTCGCGCAAAGGAATCGAGCTTAATATTGGCGTTGCTTACAGCGGCCAGGACGAAATACTGCGGGCAGCCGGCGCAATGGCGCGCGACGTGGCAACCGGAAAACTCTCGCAACAACAACTCGAGTCAATGCCTGCAAGCCAGTTCTCGCAATACCTCTACACGCCTTTGGCACCAGACCTGGTCATACGCACGGGCGGCGTGCACCGCCTCAGCGGCTTTATGCCGTTCCAAAGCGCCTACTCCGAATACTTCTTTTCACCCAAACTCTGGCCCGAATTCTCAAAACGCGACTTTTCCAAGGCAGTGCAATCCTTTCAAGACACGCAAAGAAGGTTCGGGAAGTAAAGGCCACCACCAGCCCCGCGGCCATAACGACGCAAAAGCAATGTTTTTATTCCAGCGCGGCAACTTCCTGTCTAATGACGCACGCAATATTCGAGGCAATGCGCGCAAGCCGCACGCCCGAAGACTTCATCCGCAACCACTTGCTGCCAGCGCTGCAACAAAAGCGGTTTCACGAAGCCCGCAGTAGCAACACCGTGCAAAGAGAAGAAACCGGCGAGTTTGACGGAATTGTTTTTTGCTGTGACAATAAAAGTCTGATAATGACAATCGGCCAACGACAGAAAGGAATTGGAGAGAAAGATGCAAGACTGCAGGTGGGCAACGCTTTTGCTTCCGTTGACCAGAACGCGTTCGACAACGCAAAGAGCGCGTACGGATTTCAGGCTAAGGCCGACCCGCATGAAGGCTCGAGCGTCCACAGGATACGCATACCGTATAGCGCGATAATGCACGGCGAATGGACTAGCCGCATTGTTACCGACAAACGGATTCCGGAAGGAAGAATTAAAGTGCAAGTCAACAGTGACGTGTTTGAAGAGCTTTCACACCACGAACAAGCCGAAGAATTCCTCAACCGGTATTTGCACACTGCACTATTTCTGAACGGCACAATGGACGCGGACCAATACTTGCGAAGAATGAAATTCGACCAACCGTCTGCGGCTGGCACGCAAAAAGCGTTCTACGGAGCTTGCTCGACGCAGGAAAAAACAGCCTTTGCAGGATTCATAAGGGAAATGCCACGCGCAACAACCGACCAAAAGATAAGCCAACTAATTGAGGAAAAGCTCGGGCTTGCGCCCGCAACTGCAAAGCATTACGGCTACAATATTATGCACCACTTGTTTGCCGGGGAAGGCAGAAAGAAAACAACTGAGAACATTGCCGCGGCTCTAGCGAAACTCCAACCACGCCGTTCTACCACCGAAAGGCAGGCCGCCCGTTTAACTACTTGAAGAAAAAGTCCATGTCGCCGCGCGCGGAAAGAAGCGCGCTGGGGCCGAAGTTGGAAAGAAAAACTCCAGTCTTGAGCGCAGAGTTTCCCAAAGAGTTAAAGGCATCGCGAATCAAGCGGTGGGCTGCCAGCGTCTTGCCGTACTTGGCGCGCCATGCGTTCTCAAAATCGAGGGGAGCGCCTTGCATCACGTGGCGCGAAATTTCTTGCGCTGCAACTTGCG
>Ga0163199_1001057_pt1 | contig 17111 bp, 11 predicted proteins | sample PL_2010_150m_FD_113537 | JGI IMG/M metagenome (GOLD analysis project Ga0163199, IMG submission 113537) | Freshwater microbial communities from Powell Lake, British Columbia, Canada to study Microbial Dark Matter (Phase II) - PL_2010_150m | ecosystem: Environmental > Aquatic > Freshwater > Lake ...
GACCACCGCCAGGTGCGGCATGGCGGCGCCGCTGCCCGAGGCGACCAGGACGATGGCGTCGGGATTGCTGGCAACCGCCTTGATGGCCTGCGCGGTGACGCTGGTATCGGGCCGGGCGAAACGTTCGGCGGTGGTCAGCTTGATGCCGGCCTCGTTGGCCAGGCGCGTCATGTCCTTGAGCCAGCTCTCGCCGTAAGCGTCGGAGTAGCCGATGAAGGCGAAACTCTTCACTCCGTTCTTCTTCATGTGCTCGACGATGCCTTCCGCCATGACTCCCGTCGATTGCGGCAGGCGGAAAGTCCAGGTGTCCTTGCCAGGCGCCAGTTCGATCGGCGACTCCGCCAATTGCACGGTCTGTCCCTCGGCGGCGATTGCGGCCATGGCCAGTGCCGGCACGGTACCGGCGGAACCCAGCATCAGGTCCACCTTGTCCTCGGAAATGAAACGCCGGGCATTCTTGGTCGCCTGGGTGGGGTCGCTGGCGTCGTCGAGGATGATCAGTTTGAGTTTCTCCCCGGCGATGCTGTCGGGCCAGAAGACCAAACCGTTTTTGCAGGGAATGCCCAGGCCGGCCGCGGGTCCGGTGAGGGGCAGATCGATGCCGATGGTGATATCGGCCTGTGCCCGCCCAACTGCAAAACACAGGGCCGAGGCCAGCAGGGTTATGCGTAACATTGATTTCATTTTCTTCTCCTCCTTGATTTTTCGGAAAACTCGGTGTGGCAGCTTAGCACAACAGTTGCGCCCGCTCCACGGTCCGGTATCAACGCCAGCCTGATACTCCTGATACAATTATTCACGGGGCTACCGGCCCCGCGAAATGGTTAGCTCTGAATCGATTCCAATTCGCTAAGATGCCCCACAGAGAAGGTCCACTTGGAGAAATATATGGCCTTAGCCAATACAACCCCTTTCCCCCTCCCCTCCCGCGCCGACCATGTGGGTAGCTTATTGCGCCCAAAATACTTACTCGCTGCTCGCGAGCGGGCAGAGAAGGGAGAGATTACCCAGGCACAATTACGCGCCGTGGAAGATCAAGCCATCACCGAAATCGTTCGATTTCAGGAGGACGTAGGCTTGAAAAGCATTACCGATGGAGAGTTCCGTCGTACCTATTTCCATATTGACTTCCTTGAGCAACTGGGTGGAGTAAAAACCGACATTCCGGTCACGATTACCAAGCCCGATGGCAGCCTGGAGCTCGCGCCACCGGTGATGCGCGTGATTGATAAAGTAAGACATGTCAAGGACATTCAGCGCGCGGACTTCGAATACCTGAAGAGTCAGGTTGCAACTGGCAGTACCCCGAAAGTGAGTATCCCATCGCCCACCATGCTACATTTTCGCGGCGGACGCGATGGCATCAGCCGAGAGCATTACCCTGACCTTGATCCCATCTTCTATCAGGATGTCGCCAATGCTTATGGTGACGAATTGCGTTCGCTTGCCAGTGCTGGGGCAACTTATGTGCAGATGGATGATACTAATCTGGCATATTTGTGCGACGATAAAATGCGTGAGGCGGCGCGATTGCGCGGCGACGACCCCGACGAACTGCCGCACCGTTATGCCGGTTTTATAAATCGTGTCGTCGCCCAGAAGCCGGCCGGCATGATTCTGGCTGTACATCTTTGTCGCGGCAACTTCAAGAGCACTTGGGCTGCGTCCGGCAGTTATGAACCGGTGGCCGAAGCGTTGCTGTCCGAAATGAATGTCGATGCCTATTTTCTTGAGTACGACGATGCCCGCAGCGGCGATTTCCGGCCTCTGCGTTTCTTGCCAAAAGGGAAGATCGTTGTACTGGGACTGGTTACCACCAAACTAGGCACACTCGAATCGAAGGATGACCTCAAACGACGCATTGATGAAGCTGCAAAATATGTGCCGCTTGAGCAGTTGGCCCTGTCGCCCCAGTGCGGTTTCTCAAGTACGGTACATGGTAACGATATCGTAGTGGAAGCCCAACGCGCCAAGCTGTCATTGGTCGTGGAAACGGCAAAAGAAGTTTGGGGCTGACATGCCACTCCGAGTAGCGCCATGCTCGCGTCCAGCGGTCTTTCCCGGTTACAGGGAATTTTGAACTGAGACAGGTTTGCTGTAGACTACGCCGACCGCCGGATCCAAATGCAAAGGCGAACCGTTGAGACTGGTTCGCCTTTTTTGCATTAAGCAAGGTCCGTACCCTAGAATCAACGGCGGGCACCAGTACCCTGGAATCAACGGCGGGCACCAGAGTTATCCGCACGCGGTTTTTCCATTTGGCTTTCAGCGTCGTCCGTTCCCGGTAAACCAGCATGTTCGATTCCATCCGCAACAACAAGAGATTTGTCCAGGTATTCCTGGCCCTGATCACCCTGCCATTCGCTTTTTGGGGTGTCGAGTCGTATGTCCGCAATGCGGGCAGCGGCATCGATGCGGCCAGCGTCGGCGGCAGCAAGATTACTCAGCAGGAATTGCTGCAGGCGTTACGCGACCAGCAGGCACGCATGCGCCAGCAACTTGGCCGGGAGATTCCAGCGGAGATGCTCGACAGCCCGGAAATTCGCCGCTCGGTGCTTGAATCGCTGATCAACCAGCGCGTCATGGCGCTGCACGCGGCAAAGTCCCGCGTCTTCGTCAGTGACGCGCAACTAGGGTCGACCATCCAGGCTATCCCCGCCTTTCAGGAGGGCGGGAAGTTTTCGCGCGCGCTCTACGATGCTTATGTCGGTTCACAGAACATGAACCAGGCGCAGTTCGAGCAACGTTTGCGCCAGGACCTCTCGCTGCAGCAGAACCTGTCGGCAGTCCGCGAAGGCCGGGTGGCCGCGCGCGAAGCGGGCAACCGCTGGATCGCCGCACTGCAGGAGGAGCGTGCGGTAAGCGAAATTTTCCTCACGCCGGAGCAATTTGCCGCCCAGGTAAAGCCATCGGCTGATGCACTGAAGGCCTATTACGATGCCAACCGCAAGGCTTTTGAAACCCCCGAGCAGTTGCGGGCCGAATACCTGATGTTGAGCCAGGACCAACTGGCGGCGCAGATTACCGTCAGCGACGAGGAAATCAACAACTGGTACCAGGGCCAACTCGATCGCTACAAACAGGGCGAGGAACGTCGTGCCAGCCATATCCTGTTGCTCGCGGGCAAGGACGCCTCGGCCACGGAGGTCAAGGCGGCGCAAGCCAAGGCGGAGGATATCCTGCAGCAGTTGAAGAAATCACCGGCCGATTTCGCCAAGCTGGCCAAGCAGTATTCTCAGGACCCGGGTTCCGCCGACAAGGGCGGCGATCTCAACTGGTTCGCCCGTGGCATGATGGTCAAGCCCTTCGAAGAAGCGGTCTTCGGGCTCAAGGAAAATGAGCTCAGCGGCGTGGTGCGCAGCGATTTCGGCTATCACATCATCAAGCTCACCGGCGTCAAGGCGGAACGCGCCAGGGCACTGCTGGAAGTGCGCACGGAAATTGCCGAGGAGTTGAAGCGTCAAGGCGCCGCGAAGAAATATGCGGAGCTTGCCGAGGCATTCGGCAACACCGTCTATGAGCAGGCCGACAGCCTCAAGCCGGCGGCCGAGAAATTCAAGCTGCCATTGCAGCAGGGTTCCTGGATCGCCAAGGGCGCGAACGCGCCCAAGCCGTTCGACAATCAGAAGCTGAATGCGGCGCTGTTTTCGGACGACGCGGTGAAGAACAAACGCAACACCGATGCGATCGAGGTCGCGCCGAAGATTCTGGTGGCCGCGCGCGTGCTGGAGCACAAAGCGGCGGCATTGCAGCCGCTGGAAACCGTCAAGGCGGAAATCGAGAAGCGCCTGGTGCGCGAGGAGGGGTTGAAGCTGGCGCAGAAGGAAGGCGAGGCAACGCTCGCCAAACTCCTCAAGGGCGAATCGGTCAATCTTGCCTGGGGAGCGCCGCGCAGCATTTCGCGGGTGAGCGCCCCCGGCCTGGCGGCGCCTGCGGTGCGCGCGGTGTTCGCTACCTCGGTGGCCAAATTGCCGGCTTACGCGGGAGTGGCATCCATGGATGGCCGCTATGTCCTGTACCGTATCGGCCAGGTCAAGCCCTTCGTGGCGGGCGCCGAGGACAATGCCCGGACCAAGGGATTGCGCGAGCAGTACGCCAACATCCTGGCCGACGAGGATTTTTCGGCCTGGTTGGCAGCCCTGCGCTTGCGTTATCCGGTCGAGATCAACAAGGCAAGCCTGGAGAGCAAGGAACGCATCCAATAGGACGCCGCCGACCACTCCGCACCGGCCCAGCACGTGTCAACACCGGCTGGGCTTTTACTTTGCCGGATCGGCTCCGTTGCCGTTGGGGGCGTGGGCGATGGTGGTGGTGTTGAAGCCGGCGTCGACATACATGATCTCGCCGGTGATGCCGCTGGCCAGGTCCGAGCAGATGAAGGCGGCCGCATTGCCGACTTCTTCGATGGTGACGTTGCGGCGCAGCGGCGCATTCTGTGAATTGATCGACAAGAGTTTGCCGAAGTTGGCGATCCCGGCGGCCGCCAGGGTCTTGATCGGTCCGGCCGAAATGCCGTTGACACGTGTGCCTTCGGGGCCGAGACAGGCGGCGAGGTAACGCACCGAGGCTTCGAGGCTGGCCTTGGCCGGACCCATCACGTTGTAGTAGGGGACCGTGCGCATCGCGCCCAGATAGGTGAGTGTCAGCAACGAGCCATTGCGTCCCTGCATCAACGGGCGCGCACCCTTGGCCAGCGCCGGAAAACTGTAGGCGGAAACCTCATGGGCGATGCGAAAGGCCTCGCGCGTCAGGCCGCTGAGGAAGTCGCCCTCGAGGGCTTCGTTGGGGGCATAGGCGATGGCATGCACCAGGGAGTCGAGGCCTCCCCAGAGTTTGCCGATATCGGTGAACAAGGCGTCGATCTGGTTGTCATTGGCGACATCGCAAACGAAGATGGGTGGGGTGCCGAATTCCGCCGTCAGCTTGGTGACGCGATCCAGGATGCGCTCGTTCTGATAGGTGAATGCCAGTTCGGCGCCCTCGCGGTGCATCGCCTTGGCGATGCCGTAGGCGATCGAACGATGGGAAATCAGGCCCGTGACCAGAATGCGCTTGCCGGCTAGAAACCCCATTGGTAATCCCCGAGTTAAAGTCCGGCGGGATTATAGCGGATAGTCATTGCCCTCGTAGGGGCAATACGAGATCGAGTCATGGTCCCTCTCCGTCAACGATTGCAATCAGCCCGGCGAGGCCGGATCCTGCCGGTAGAAGGCCCGCAGCTGCTCGTATACGTCCGGATATTCTGTCATCAGAAGTGCCGGGGTCTCGAAGAAGGCTTCGCTCATGACGGCGAAGAATTCGGCAGGCGCCTCGGCCGCATAGGGGTCCAGCGCCAGTTCTTCGCCGCTCAGTTCACTGTCTGCAACCCGCTTGCCGAAGTCTGCGAAAGCTCGGCCGAAGGCATTGCCCCAGGCAGCCTTGGACATGCCTGCGTGCAAGGGCGGCAGGCCATCGGCGTCACCGTTCAGCATGTCGAGTTTGTGGGCGAATTCATGGATCACCACGTTGATGCCTGCGGCATCCCGGCTGTGCTCGAACCATGACAGCAACACCGGACCGCCCAGCCAGGCTTCTCCCAGGACCGCGTCGTCGAATTCATGGACGATGCCCGATTCATCCATTTCCTGGCGCGGAATCACGAAATCACCTGGATAGACGACGATGCCGACCCAGCCCCGGTACCAATCCAGGCCGAGTTCGAGGATCGGCAGGCAGGCCTGCACGGCAATGCACAACTGCATTTCCGGCTGCAAGGACAGTCCGCGGGCGCCGCTCATCTGCTTCTCGGCCAGAAACTGCAGAGCCAGCTCGCGCAGTCGCACGCGATCCGCGGTGCCGAGGTGGTTCAGGAACGGCAGTTGTGCTTCGACCCGCGTCCACGCCTCGGCACTGACCTCGATCCGCGCTGCCTTGCGCCGGCGCAGCCAATCAAGCAAGCGACGGATCATGGCAGCAACGGGATGGGGCCGGTCATGTCTTGCATGCCCTATTATGCGCGGGCTGGTTCACCCCTGGCTTCAATCTGGGATAATCATGCGATGGTTTCCGTCGCCAATTCCCTGCCGCAATCCACATCCCAAACCGCCGTTCCGGCGGATTTGCTGGCGCTGCTGGTGGCGGGACTTGCGCCCGACGGGCAGCGTCTCATCGAGCGCGCCCTGACGCTGGTGACCGGAACGTATCGCGACAGCAGGCTGGGCACCCAGGAGCCGACGCTGGATCATGCGGTGGGAATGGCAACGATCGCCGCTACGCTCAATCTCGACCTGGATACCCGGCTGGCGGCGTTAATGTTCGCCGTCGCCGATCATTTCGACGATGCCCGGCAGTGGCGCGAAAGACTCGATGCGGATTTCGGCGAAACTCCGGCGCGGCTGGTGGACGGACTGCACCGGCTGAAAGGCCTGCGCCTGCTGATGCGGCCCCAGGCCGGAGCGTCGGCCGATGTCAAGGCGCAGACCGAGACGCTGCGCAAGATGATGCTGGCGATGGTGGAGGACATCCGTGTGGTGTTGCTGCGCCTGGCCAGCCGCACCCAGACCTTGCGCCATCTCACCGCTCACCCGGGCCAGCAGCGCGAAGGCGTCGCCCACGAGAGCCTGGAAATCTATGCGCCGCTGGCCAACCGCCTCGGCGTCTGGCAGTTGAAGTGGGAGTTGGAGGATTTGTCGTTCCGCTTCATCGAGCCGGACACCTACAAGCGCATTGCCCGGATGCTGGACGAAAAACGCGTCGAGCGCGAGCAGTTCATCGTCGATGCGATTGCGCGCCTCAAGACCGAACTGGCGATGTCCGGCATCGATGCCGAGGTGTATGGCCGGCCCAAGCACATTTACAGCATCTGGAACAAGATGCGCGGCAAGGATCTCGGCTTTGCCGAGGTCTACGACGTGCGTGCCCTGCGGGTGCTGGTGAACGAAGTAAATGAGTGTTACGCCGCGCTGGGGCTGGTCCACCATCTGTGGCAGCCGATCAACGGCGAGTTCGACGATTACATCTCGCATCCCAAGGGGAACTACTACCGTTCCCTGCACACTGCCGTCACGGCCGAAGACGGCCGACCGTTCGAGGTGCAGATTCGCACCCGGGAGATGCACCGGCATGCCGAGTTGGGCGTGGCGGCGCACTGGCGCTACAAGGAAACGGGCAGCCAGTCGAAATCCGCGACCCGCGCCGATACGGCCTACGACGACAAGATTGCCTGGTTGCGCCAGTTGCTTTCGTGGCGCGATGAAATCACCGACAGCGCCGAATGGGTGCAGCAGTTCAAGCGGGCGGCCCTCGACGACACCATTTACGTGCTGACGCCGCAGGGGCGGGTGATCGACCTGGCGCGCGGCGCCACGCCGATCGACTTCGCCTACCGGGTGCACACCGACCTGGGTCACCGTTGTCGCGGCGCGCGGGTGAATGGACACATGGTGCCCTTGAATACGCCCTTGGCCAGCGGCCAGCGCGTCGAGATCGTCTCCACCAAACAGGGCGGCCCTTCGCGCGACTGGCTCAATCCGGCCCAAGGCTATCTCGCCACCAGCCGGGCACGGCAAAAGGTCAAACAATGGTTCACCGCCCAGGAGGAGGCCGAGACGCTGGCGCAGGGGCGCAACCTGGTTGGACGCGAGTTGCAGCGCCTGGGGCAGACGCAGGCGAACATCGACGAACTGGCGCACAAGCTCGGCTACAAGAACGGCGACGAGATGTACCTGGCAAGCGGGCGTGGCGAGCTGGGCATGCGGCAGATCCAGGTGGCGTTGCGCGGCGAGGCCGAGGCGGTTCCCGTCGAGCCGGAAATCCATACCAAGCGCAGCAAGGCGGGGGAGACCGACAGCCGCATCCTGGTGGTAGGTGTCGGCAAGATCCTGACCCAGCTCGGCCGTTGCTGCAAACCGGTGCCGCCGGACCCCATTTCCGGTTTCGTGACGCGCGGCAAGGGTGTCTCCATCCACCGTGCCGAATGCCGGAGTTTCAAGGGCATGGCGGCCCAAAATCCGGAACGGGTGATCGGCGCGGAATGGGGCAATGTCGGTGAGGGCGCCAAACAGGAAGGCGTGTACCCGGTCGACATCGCCATCGATGCCCAGGACCGGCAAGGCTTGCTGCGCGATATCTCGGAAGTCCTGTCGCGCGAGAAGATCAATGTCACCGCCGTGAAGACTCAGTCCCGGGCCGGCTCGGCGCGCATGTCCTTCACCGTCGAGATCAACGGCGTGGCGCAACTGCAACGCATATTGAAACTGGTCAAGGATGTCCACGGCGTGGTCGCCGCGTGGCGGGCTTGAAAGGAGTAAGAAAATGAGCTTGGCCCTGGTGTTGATCGATATCCAGAACGACTATTTCCCCGGCGGAGCAATGACCCTCGAAGCTTCGGTCGCCGCGGGCCTATGCGCGGGACAACTGCTCACGGCATGCCGCGAGCGCAAGATACCGGTGGTGCACATACAGCACCTGTCGACACGACCCGGCGCGAGCTTCTTCGTGCCGGACAGCGTCGGCGCCGAGCTTCATGCTTGCGTCGCGCCCATTGCCGGCGAGATGGTGATCCGCAAGAACTTTCCCAACAGTTTTCGCAACACCGGCCTGCTCGAAGTACTTCAGCGTCTGGGCATCAAGGAGCTGCTGATCTGCGGCATGATGACCAACATGTGCATCGATGCCACCGTGCGTGCCGCAGCCGACCTCGGATTTCGCTGCCGCCTCGCCCATGACGCCTGTGCGGCAAGGCCCTTGAGCTTCAACGGGGTAGAGGTGCCCGCCACGCAGGTGCATGCGGCATTCGTGGCAGGGTTGCAGGGCTTGTACGCCGAAGTCGCCAGCGTCGAAGATCTGGTAGCCGGACTGGACTTGCGCTAGGAATCAACCGGTCTTCAGCGCCCGATCGAAAACAGCGTGGCGTTTTGTATCGCGTAGACGGCACCGTCGGGTCCTATCGCAGTGGGGGTATAGGCCTCTCCGATGCCGCCGCTGAGGCGGATCTGTTCGGTGAACCGGTTGTCTGTCATGCTCCAGCGGTACAGGTAGCCGTCTTCGCTATTGACCAGGATGGATTTCGTCAGCGGATCGACGGCCGCCGTGTTGATGCACCACTCGGTGACGCCGCCGGGGTAGCCGGCGTCCGGTGTCGGTCCGAGGATGGTGAGGATCTCCTTCATGACCGGAATGCCGGATATGAAATCCGCCTGTCCCTGATTCGGATCCAGCACCGCCATGCGGTTGCTGCCGTCGCCGCTGCCCGCGCCTGCGTAGTTGTTGTACTTGGTCATCACCAGGTAGGCCGACGTGCCGGCGTAACCACTCACCATGCCGGCTGGAACAATGGAGGCACTGATGTCCCAGCCGAAGGAGCCGGGCAACTTGCTCACCGCAAGAGTGCCATCGAAATGCAGCAGCCATCCGCGAAAGTTGTGCCCGGGCGCATCGGACTCAAGCACCCCGAAGTAAACATCGCCATCGGGTCCGACGGTCGCCGATGAACTGGCATTGTCGCTGATCCATGCCGGCTTTCCGGTTTTGGGGTCGTTCAGCCGCCGGACGGCCCTGGTGGCCAGCGTGGCGCTATCCAGTGCCAGCAGGTAGCCGGACTGCCGAACTCCCGGGGTGGTGGCCGTATTCACCGCAAGGTAAAGCGTGCGCTGATCCAGCGACAGGGCAGGCGCGTTATTCATGGCCACTTGCGCAATTGACGGGTCCCCGGCAGCCACACCGGCGGCCACCCAACTGCCCACGCCGTCGGCGCCGATCCGCGCAATGCCGCTGACCAGTCCTGCCGGATTGGTGGCGGTGACAATAAAGCCGAAGAAAAGATTACCGGCCGAATCGATGGTGATGGGCGTGTTGATGAAAACGCCGGCATCGAACAGGGCCTGGGAAGCCGCATAGATCTCCGGACCGTAGAAGACGATCGTCTTCAAGGTCCCGGCGGGCGCGTCGGCGTCGTCCCGATAGAGTAGCTTGCCGCCCGCGCCCGGCATGTGCAGGCGATTGTTCGCCGTCAAACTCAGGTTGTAGCTCGGCGTCCAGTCGTGCCGGGGAAGGACGTAGTCGCTGGCTGCCGACCAAAGCAGGGCGCCGGTGGCGCCGGAGCGGGCTTCGACGCTGAAGCCGCCGCTAGCGCCGGTCTTCAGCGGCAGCAACACGGTGTTCCTGGAGGTGATGACCGGCGACCCGTAGTGAATCAGCAGATCGCTGCCGACGAGCTGCGGAGCCAGGTCTACTGCGGTGGACCAACGGATGCGGCTTAGCGGCTGGGTTGCCACCGCACCCTGGGCGGTGTGTTGCGCGTCACGTCCGAAGCCCCACCAGGCCGGACCGGCGACCGCCTCCGGAAGGGCTGCCGGCCCGGTGCCCGACCCGCCGCCACAGCCTGCCAGCAATGCGCCGATGGCGATCAGCAATGCAACACCAGCGCCGCGCGTCGCGGTCCATGAATCCCGGACTCGATCAGGCACTTTGCGCCAGCTCCGCCAGCAGGGATTCCTGCGCGCAACTGCGGGCGCGGCGCGCCGGGCGGAGGGCAAAATCGCCGTTCTGGTCCATGTCCCAGGCCTGACTATTGTCGGCCAGATAGGGGCGCAGGCCTTCCTTGATGACGCGGCGTTTGAGTTTGGGGTCGAGCACCGGAAAGCACGACTCGATGCGGCGAAAGAAGTTGCGCTCCATCCAGTCGGCGCTGGCGAGGTAGACTTTCTCTTCGCCCTCGGCATGAAAATAGAAGATCCGGGAATGCTCGAGAAAACGCCCGATAACCGAACGCACCCGGATATTCTCCGAGAGATTCTTGACCCCCGGGCGCAGGATGCAAGTACCGCGCACGATCAGGTCGATCGCCACGCCGGCTTGCGAAGCCTGGTAAAGCGCCTCGATGACCTGCGGCTCGACCAGCGAATTCATCTTGGCGATGATGCGTCCCTTGCGCCCGGCGCGCGCAGCCTCGGTCTCGGCGGCGATCGCGGCGAGGGTATTGGCATGCAGGGAGAAGGGCGCCTGCCATAGATGGCGCAAGGCGTTGGCTTTGCCCAGCCCGGTGAGCTGCTTGAATATTTCATTGACGTCGGCGTTGATCTCTTCGTGGCAGGTGAGCAGGCCGAAGTCGGTATAGAAACGGGTGGTGCGCGGATGATAGTTGCCGGTGCCGAGATGGCAGTAACGCCGGTAGCCGCCGGCTTTGCCGATTTCCTCGCGACGCAGCACCTGGAGCATCTTGGCGTGCGTCTTGTAGCCGAACACGCCGTACACCACATGGACGCCGACCTCCTCCAGCCGCGCGGCGATGTTGATGTTGGCTTCCTCATCGAAGCGTGCCATCAATTCCACTACCACGGTGACTTCCTTGCCCTGTTGCGCCGCGCTCAGCAAGTGTTCCATCAATACCGAGTCGGTGCCGGTGCGATACACGGTCATCCTGATCGCCACGACTTGCGGATCATCCGCGGCTTGCTGGAGGAGCTGGATGACGGGGGTAAATGACTGGAAGGGATGGTGGAGCAGGACATCTCCCTTGCGGAGAGTCTCAAAAATATCGGAGCGCTTGGTCAGGGTCTTCGGCAAGCCAGGTTGAAACGGTGCGTACTTGAGGTCGGGCCGGTCGACACTGTCAGGCACCGACATCAGTCGCACCAGGTTGACGATGCCCGAGACGCTGAACAGATCCTCACGGTCCAGGCCGAACTGCTGCAACAGAAAGTCGGCCATGACTTCGGAACAGTTCTCGGCAACTTCCAGGCGCACGGCATCGCCGAAGTGGCGTTGCGGCAGTTCGCCTTGCAAGGCGGTGCGCAGATTCTTGACTTCCTCGTCGTCGACGAACAAGTCGGAATTTCGAGTGACGCGAAACTGATAGCAGCCGAGGATGTTCATGCCGGCAAACAATTCACCGACATGCTGGTGCACGATCGATGAGAGAAACACGTGGCCGTACTCGACACCGGTCAGTTCCCTGGGCAGCCGAATCACCCGCGGCAGAGCCCGCGGTGCCTGGACGATGGCGGCACCGGAACTGCGGCCAAAGGCGTCGGTACCCTCCAGCTCGACGGCGAAATTCAGGCTCTTGTTGAGCACGCGCGGGAAGGGGTGGGCCGGGTCGAGACCGATCGGCGTCAACACCGGCATCACCTCACGCACGAAGTAGTCGTGTATCCAGTCGCTCTGTGCCTTGTTCCACAAACTGCGACGGAGAAAGACCACGCCTTCATTGGCCAGCGCCGGCAGGATCGCCTCATTCAGCAAGGAATACTGCTCTGCAATCAGGGTATGCGCCTGTAGTCCGACACGGCGGAAAACCTCTTGCGGCGGCAGGCTGTCGGTGCCGGGGGTGTGGCTGCCCAGCTTGATCTGCTCCTTGAGGCCGGCAACCCGGATCTCGAAGAATTCGTCCAGATTGGATGAGACGATGCACAGGAAGCGCAGTCTTTCCAGCAGCGGCACTCCGGCATCGGCCGCTTGCGCCAGGACCCGTCGATTGAAGGCGAGCAGCGACAACTCGCGGTTAAGGAAATGGTTGAGAGGATTGGGGCGGGCGTTTTGCATGGACTGGGCGGCGGAGACGAGGATTGCTTGGCGAGTGGAGTTTACATTATGAGTCATTTTCCCGGCGCGAGCCGTCTGGTGCGTCGTGCATGCCCAGGGTACCAGTGCCCGCCTTTGGGTCGAGGGTACCAGTGCCCGCCCTTGGGTCGAGGGTGCCAGTGCCCGCCGTTGGGTAAAGGGTGCTCGCGCCTGGCGGCGGTCACCTGTGTAAAATGAACGCTTCCGATCGGGAGACTCCTTGACCTACGAACTGATTGCCGCGGTGGATCTTGGTTCCAACAGTTTTCGCCTGCAGGTCGGGCGCATCGTCGGGAATCAGATCTATCCCCTGGATTCACTCAAGGAGGCGGTGCGTCTGGCGGCCGGACTGACCGAGGAAAGGACCCTCGACGGCGCATCCCAGTTGCGGGCGCTGGAAACCTTGAGCCGCTTCGGCGAGCGCTTGCGGGGATTCCTTCCGGGTGCGGTGCGGGCGGTGGCGACCAACACCTTGCGCGTGGCGAAGAACGCGCCCCAGTTCCTGGCCCAGGCCGAGGCCGCACTGGGCGTTCCGATCGAGGTGATTGCCGGACGCGAAGAAGCCCGCCTGATCTATCTGGGGGTCGCCCATAGTCTGGCGAATCCGCGCACCCAGCAATTGGTGGTTGACGTCGGCGGCGGTTCGACCGAACTCATCGTTGGACGCAACTTCGTGCCGTTGCAGCTTGAATCCTTGTATATGGGCTGCGTCAGCCACAGCCTCAAGTATTTTCCACGCGGACGCGTCGTCAAACATGCCTTGAAAGAGGCCGAGCTGGCGGCGCGCAAGGAATTGCAGACCATCGTGCATGCCTACCGCGAAACCGGCTGGGAGGAGGCGGTGGGTTCCTCCGGCACCGCCAAGGCCATCGCCGACCTGCTGGAGCTCAACGGGCTCAATGATGACCTCCTGCCCGGCATCACCGTCGGGGGCATAGAGCGGCTCAAGGCGCTGTTGCTGCGCGAGGGCGAAGTCAGTCACCTGCGCCTCGAAGGCTTGCGGGCGGATCGGATGCCGGTGTTGCCAGGCGGATTGAGCATCATGTCGGCAGTGTTCAAGGAATTCGGACTGGAGCACATGCGTTTCTCCGAAGGCGCCCTGCGCCTCGGGGTGCTGTATGACTTGCTGGGCCGCTATCACCACGACGATCAGCGCGAAGCAACCGTCGGCCATTTCATGCAGCGCTATGAGGTCGATCGGCGCCAGGCGGCGAGGGTCAGTCAGAGCGCACTGACCCTGCTGCAACAACTGTTGCCCGAGCCGGATGCCCGCGCAGAGACCGGAGCCCAGTTCCTGGTGTGGGCGGCGCGCCTGCACGAGATCGGCATTTCGGTGGCGCATTCCAGTTACCACAAGCACAGCGCCTACATCCTCGCCAATGCCGACATGCCGGGGTTTTCCAAGATGGACCAGGGGCGCCTGTCACGCCTGGTGCTGGCCCACCGCGGCAAACTGGAACGTCTGCAGGCGATGACACGGGAGGCGAGCGACTGGATATTGATCTTTTGCATGCGCGTGGCAGCCCTGCTGCACCGGGCCCGCGACGATGCCTCGCCGCCCAGCTATTCGGTCGCCATAGCGGAACGCGGCTTTCAGATGACAGTGGATGACGAATGGTTGTCCAGTTCCCCGATGACCGCCGCGGCGCTTGAAGAAGAGGCCAAGCAATGGGCAGGCCTGAACATGGAGTTTCGCATACGCCGCGCGAAGGCCAGGAACAACGACGTCATCACCGCCGGCTGACCAAGTTCCACTGAACCAGGGCACGAATCCGATGGCGGTCCCGAGCATCAAGATACTCACAGGCGCCGACGGCGGCCGTAAGGTGCTGCTTTCCGGCCGCTGGACCTTGAGCATGCTGGCGCCGTTGCTTGAAGGCTTGAAGCAGGCGCTCGCCGAGCACGCGAGCGCGGCAGAGATCACCTGGAACTGCCTGGAGATCGAGGCCCTCGACAGCGCCGGCGCGATCCTGCTGTGGCGGGCCTGGCAGCGACGCTTGCCGGGATTGCTGCTGGCAAGGCCGGAACAACTGCGCATTTTCGAGCATCTCGAAACATCCGACCGTCAGCCGCCCGCCCACGAGGTGCCGCATTCGCCTTTCGAGGCTGCGATCACCATCGGCGGCGGGGCGCTGCGCTTCTGGCGGAGCCTGGTGGACTTCATCACCCTGGTCGGCCAATTGCTGCTGGTTGCGCTGCACCTGCTGCGTCATCCACGCGACACGCCGTGGCGCGAGATCAGCGCCACCCTGTTCAAGAGCGGCGTGCTGGCGATGCCGGTGACGGCGCTGGTAGGATTCCTCATCGGCATCGTGCTTTCCTATCTGTCGTCGCTGCAACTCAAGCAGTTCGGCGCAGACATCTACATCGTGAACATTCTCGGCCTGGGGATCATCCGCGAACTTGGGCCGGTGCTGGTGGCGGTGTTGGTGGCGGGGCGTTCCGGCTCCGCAATGACGGCGCAACTCGGCGTGATGCGCGTCACCGAGGAGATCGAAGCGCTCGCCACCATGGGCGTTTCGCAAAGCCTGCGACTGGTCTTTCCCAAGGTGGTGGCGCTGGGGGTGGTGATGCCGCTGCTGGTGCTTTGGGCCACCGCCATCGCCCTGATCGGCGGAATGGTGTCGGCGCAAGCCCAACTGGACATTTCCTACGGATTTTTCTTCGATACCTTGCCTAAGGCCGTGCCGGTCGTCAATTTATGGATAGGCCTGAGCAAGGGGCTGGTCTTCGGCATCCTGGTGGCCCTGATTGCCTGCCACTTCGGCCTGCGGGTGCGCCCCAATACCGAAAGCCTTTCGGCGAATACCACGACGTCGGTGGTGACGGCGATCACTGTGGTGATCATTGTCGACGCGGTTTTCGCCATCGTCACGCGGCAGATGGGCATGCCCGGATGAGCTCGAATGACCCGGTGATCGGCGTCAGGGATCTGTCCACCCGCTTCGGCGAGACATGGATCCATCGCCACGTGAATCTCGACATCGGGCGCGGGGAGATGGTGGCGCTGGTGGGCGGTTCGGGCAGCGGTAAGACCACGCTGCTGCGGCAGATGATCGGTTTGCTGGCGCCGACGCAAGGCAGCATCCGGCTGTTCGGCGAGCCGCTGTACGGCGGCGGCGTGGAGCGCGAACGCGCCTTGCGACGCCGTTTCGGCGTGCTGTTCCAGCACGGCGCGCTGTTTTCGTCATTCAGCGTCTATGACAACATCGCCTTTCCGCTGCGCGAGTTGCGTTCACTGGATGAGGAATTGATCCATGACCTGGTGATGCTGAAGCTGACCCTGGTCGAGCTTCTGCCGCGTCATTCTCTCCTGATGCCGGCCGAACTTTCCGGCGGCATGGTGAAGCGTGTGGCGCTGGCGCGGGCCCTGGCGCTGGAGCCGGAATTGCTGTTGCTCGACGAGCCGACCGCGGGCCTCGATCCGGATCGTTCCGACAATTTCGTGCGCTTGATCCGCGTGCTGGGAAAGGAGCTGGGCTTGACCGTGGTGCTGATCACCCATGACCTGGATACCTTGACGGCGCTTGCCTCACGCGTGGCCGTGCTGGGAGATCAGCGTATACTCGCGTTCGCCAGCCTGGACGAGGTGATCCACATCGACCATCCATTTATCCGCAACTTCTTCCTCAGCGAGCGCAGCCGGCGCCCACTGATTTCCAGCTAATGTCCAAACACGATTGATCATGGAAAGCCGCGCTCATGCTCTGATGGCTGGATTGTTCGTGCTGGTTTTCAGCCTCGCCGCAGCCCTGGCGCTATGGTGGTTCAGCGGCAAGCGCGAGGCGACCCGCGACCTGCTGTTGGTGACGGAGCGCAACGTCACCGGGCTGAATCCGCAGGCCGCGGTCAGGTATCGTGGCATCAACGCCGGCAAAGTCCAGGAAATCCGCCTCGACCCGACGGATCCGCGCTACATCCTGATCCGCGTCAGCGTCAGCGCAGCCTTGCCGTTGACCAAGGCCACCACCGCACAACTGAACTATCAGGGTGTCACCGGCCTGGCACACATCCTTCTCGAAGACAACGGCTCGACCCGCGAAGCGCTGGGCGCCGAGGACGGCCAGATCCCGCGCATCGTCATCAAGCCGACCCTGTTCGACAGCCTGGGCGAACGCGCTACCGACATCATCGGCCAGGTTGGCGAATTGACCACCCGGCTGAACCGGTTGTTGGACGACAAGAACGGCAGGAACCTGAGCCAGACTCTGGAAAATCTGGCCGTCGCGTCGGACGGGTTGAGGGAACTGCCCAAGGTGATGGCGTCGGTCCGCGAGGCGCTCAGCGATGCCAACCTGAAACGCCTCAATGCCATCCTTGCACATCTGGAACACACCGCCGGCCAGGCAGCGCCGCTGACGGTCGAGATGCGCGGGCTGGTCGCCTCGATGCAGGGTCTGAGCAAACGCCTGGGCGACATCGGCGGAGCGGTGGGGGACGACTTGACGGGCAGGACGCTGCCGGGCATCAACTCGGTGGTCCAGGAACTGCAACACAACTCGCGCCAATTGACGCGCATCCTCGGCAACCTCGAAGATGCCCCGCAATCCCTGGTCTTCGGCCGCCCGGCA
>Ga0163199_1001058_pt1 | contig 17088 bp, 22 predicted proteins | sample PL_2010_150m_FD_113537 | JGI IMG/M metagenome (GOLD analysis project Ga0163199, IMG submission 113537) | Freshwater microbial communities from Powell Lake, British Columbia, Canada to study Microbial Dark Matter (Phase II) - PL_2010_150m | ecosystem: Environmental > Aquatic > Freshwater > Lake ...
GTGACGGCCGCCCCGATGTACAGGTCCGTCAGGCCATTCAGCTTGTGGCCCGTCAGGTCCTTGCCCTGGTTCAGCGAGTGGATCACCTGCATGATGCCGATGGAGTCGAGGTCGTAGACCGGTTTTGCGTCTTTGTGATCGCCGACGGTGGGATAGTCGCCGGTCAGGCAGAGCATGTTCCTGATCCCCAGGATGTGGGCCGACATGAGATCGGACTGAATGGCCAGGCGGTTGCGGTCGCGACAGGTCATCTGCATGACCGGATCGTGTCCCATCTCATAGAGCAGCCGGCAGACCGACATGGATCCGGCTCGCAGGATGGCTGCTGTATTATCCGTGACGTTGACGCCGTGAACCTTGCCCACCAAGGCCTTGGCATTGGCCAGAATGGACGAGACGTCCGTGCCCTTCGGCGGATTGTATTCCACCGTGGTCGCAAACTGGCCGGACTCCAGGACTTCTCGCAATCTTCGCAGGCCCATTCCTTAATGTCCTCCCGCTCGCGCTACCATCCGCTGGGCGGACTCCAGGGTGTTCTGCAAAAGCATTGCGATCGTCATCGGCCCGACCCCGCCGGGAACGGGTGAAATCCACCCGGCCTTCTTGCTCACGGGTTCGAAGTCCACATCGCCGACGAACTTGCCGTCTGGAGTGCGGTTCACGCCGACATCCACGACCACCGCGCCGTCGCGCACCATGTCCGCCGTCACGAACCGGGCCTTGCCGATGGCCACGACCAGGATCTCGGCTTCGCGGCAGACCGCCGGCAGGTCCACGGTCCGGGAATGGCAGATCGTCACGGTCGCGTGCCGGTGAAGCAGCATCAAGGCCACCGGCTTGCCCACGATGTTGCTCCGGCCCACCACCACCGCGCGTTTCCCCGCAATCACGACGCCTGTGGACTCGATCATCCTGATGACGCCGCGAGGCGTGCAGGCCTCGAAGATCGGATTGCCCTCTACCAGCCGGCCGATATTGTACGGGTGAAATCCGTCCGCGTCTTTCTCCGGCAGGACCGCAGTCAGGATGACCGAGCTGTCAATGTGCTTCGGCAGCGGTAACTGCACGAGGATGCCGTGGATCTGGGGATCGCGATTGACCTTGTCAATCAAGGCCAGCAATTCGGCCTGGCTGGTCGAGGCCGGGAGCTTGTGGTCCGCCACATGAATGCCGACCGCCTCGCAGGCCTTGTGCTTGTTTTTGACGTAGAGATGCGAGGCCGGGTCGTCGCCCACCAGGATCGCCGCGAGGCCGGGCTTGACCCCTGATTGGGCCAGGAGCGCCACCGCATCCTTGGCGATCTGGTCCCGGACCGCCTGTGACAGTACCTTGCCATCGATGAGTCGTGCCGCCACGCCGTTCCTCCTGAATGATGAGAGCCTTTCGCGCTTCAGAGGCGTGGCGCAGAATAACAAGGCCTCTTGTTTGGAGTCAAGAAATCGTAGTAGAGTGCGCGCGTGACGTCGTTGTCCAGAATGACGCAGGCAGGCCTCGTGGCGCTGTTCTTGGCACTCTTTCCAAGCGCGATTGCCCTGGCCCTCCAGGTGACTGGTTTGAAGAATCCCGCCGGCTTCATCGTGGACCCGGCGACGGGACATTACTTCATCTCGAACGAGAACGGCGGCCCCAGCGAGCGCGACAACAACGGGTTCATCACCAAACTGGACGAGCACGGCAAGATCGTCAAGCTGAAATTCATCGAGGGTGGGACGGCCGGCGTGACCCTTCATGCCCCCAAGGGGATGGCCATCCTCGATAAAACCCTCTTCGTCTCCGATATCAACAAGATCCGGCGCTTCGATCTCGCCACCGGCCGCCCGCTCGGCGAGGTCGATCTGTCCGCCTTCAACGTGGACTTCCTGACCGGGCTGGCCGCGGACGGCGCCGGCTTGCTCTACATCGCGGACACCGGCGCCGACACGATCCTGAAAGTGGACACGCGCGGCGGCTCCAGGCCGACGGTCTTCGTGAAGGACGCCGCGCTGGCCGGCCCACACGGACTGGCCGTCAACCCCGCGACCGGCACGCTCGTGGCGGTCAGTTGGAACGAGGGCAAGATTCTGGAAATCGCCAGGGATGGCTCGATCAAAGTCCTCTTCGCCAATTCCTTCTTCAACGCCCGCTTCGGCAACCTGGCGGGCGTGGACTTCGACGCCTTCGGTAACATCTACGTCTCGGACTTCTCACAGGGCAAAGTGATCCGGATCGATCCGGACTTCCGCATCCAGACGATCGCCGAATTCCTGACCACACCGGCCGGCGTCGCCATCGATCGCAAAAACCACCTCATTCTGATCCCCTACCTGTCCGGCAACGCGGCGGAGATGAACGGGCTGGGACGCGAGCGCAAGCGGTAACGAGGGCGCGATGACAACCGCCTGCGCCTACTGCCACGCCAGAAAGGGCAAGCGCCAGTGCCCGGCGCTCAACGGACTGATCTGCCCGCCCTGCTGCGGGGAGAACCGCCTCACCAAAATCACCTGCCCGGCTGATTGCCAGTACCTGGAAGCGGGCACGGACTATCAGCGGCAGCGCGTCGGCGACCTCTTCCGCCAGGACCGGCAACGCGCCTATCGGGAGGTCTTCGAGATCGGCGCGGAAAAAGGCGCGGCCCTCTTCAACCTGATCGAGATCGTCTCCTTCAGCTATTTCCACAACAAGCCGTCCGGCCTGGACGGCGAGGTCGTCGCGGCGCTGGAGTTCATCCGCCGGCTCCTGAGCCCCCTGCACTTCCCGGCGCCGACCGTGCCGGCGTTCTCCCAATACCTGCACAAGGAGTTCAAGGCGTTTCTGGAGAAGGAAAAGATGGACCAGACGCAGGCCCAGCAGATCGTGGATGTGGCGCTCAGGCTCGTCAACGAGTTTTCAGGCGCGGGCCTCCGCTCCAACCGGTTCATCACCGGCGTCATCGGCTGCCTCACGATGGATCATCCCGAGGTGGCCGCGCACATCAAGAGGCAGGATACGGACCAGCCGCGCATCGTTGTGGCAGAAGAGAAGGATATCACCGCGGCGGCGAAAGACCAGGCCCAGCGCGAGAAGAGCCGCCTCGTGATCCCCGGCATGTCCGCGCCCACTCCCGCGCCCGCCCCCGAGCACCACCAGCACGGCCCCGGCTGCAAGCATTCGTAGGGGCGGTTCGCGAACCGCCCCTACTTCAGACTCACCTTCCGCATCACATCGTTTTCCTGAATCTTGGGCAGGAGGTCCAGCCCCTCCACGACCTGCCCGAAGACTGTGTACTTGCCGTCCAGGAACGGCTGCGGTTCAAGGCAGATGTAGAACTGGCTGTCGGCACTGTCCGGGTGTTTGGTGCGGGCCATGCCCACTGTACCGGCCTGGTGCTTCTTCTCACTGAATTCCGCCGGAATGGTCTGCCCAGACCCGCCCGTCCCGTCGCCGGCAGGGTCGCCTCCCTGGATGAGAAATTTGGGCACGACGCGGTGGAAGGTCAGTCCGTTGTAGAAGCCTTTCCTAACAAGCTCCGTGAATCTGGCGACAGTTTTGGGTGCAACGTCGGAAAGCAGTTCGATGGTGAGCTTGCCCCGATCCGTCTCTATCAGGACATGCGGGCGCGGCTTCTCTGCGGAGGGACCGGCCCAGGACAGGCACGGGCCGAAGAGGCCGGCAAGACACAGGAGGGAAGCAAGCCACGCGTTCCGCATACGAATCATGGCCCGCTTCCCTTTCGCCTCTCTATTTCTCGACGATCGTGACCGTCATTTCGATCCGTTCGTTGGGCAGGTCATTCTGGCCTTTCGGCGAACTCACGATCTTATCCGCCACGTCCATGCCCTTCGTGACCTCCCCAAAGGCCGTGTACTGCTTGTCCAAAAACGACGAGTCCTTGACCACGATGAAGAACTGCGAGCCCGCGCTGTCCGGGTGGTTGGACCGCGCCATCGAGACGATCCCGCGCTTGTGAGGCTTGTCGTTAAATTCCGCCTTCAGCTTATGCGGAGGCGGAGGCCCGCCCATCCCGTACTCCCCCTTTTTGTTGGGGTCCTTCGTATTGGGATCGCCGCCCTGGATCATGAATCCCGGAATGACGCGGTGAAAGAGCGTCTTGTCGTAGAAGCCGGACTTGGCCAGCGTGACGAAGTTCTCCACATGCTTCGGCGCCACTTCCGGAAAAAACTTGATCTCCATCTCGCCGAGCTTGGTCTTGATGATCGCGTAGGACTGCATTTTCCCTCCTTCTGTCGGCTTTTTGTCTTCGGCACCGAAGGCTGCGCCCGACATACCCATGAGCAACAACGTCAACGCAATGATTCCGAACTGGTACCGCATGATTCCCCCTTGTCCTTTCGAAGTTGTTCCAGCGCCTGTTGGGCGGCCATCTGCTCCGCCTCTTTCTTGCTCTTTCCGACGCCGACCCCGTAACACTCGCCCCGGATCAGGATTTCCACCTCGAACTGCTTCTCATGGTCCGGCCCCGTCTCCCGGATCGTCCGATACTGCGGGAGCATCTCAAAGTCCCGCTGGCAGAGCTCCTGGAGGTCGGTCTTGAAGTCTCCCATCGCAAGCGACCGGTCGCAGGAGGCCAGTTCGTCCTTGAATGCGATTTTGACGCATTGCGACGCGGCTTCCATGCCGCCGTCCAGATACACGCCGGCGAACACCGCCTCGAGCGCGTCCGCCAGAATGGAGGGCTTGCTGCGGCCCTCGGTCTTGGTCTCGCCCCGGCCAAGACGAAGCGGCTCGCCCAGCCCGATCTTCTTCGCCACACGGGCAAGGGTCTTCTCGCTGACCAGCCACGCCCGCAGCTTCGAGAGATCTCCCTCCGCCGCCTCGGGGAAGGCATGCAGCAGATACTCGCTCACGACGAGGTCCAGGACCGCATCGCCCAGGAACTCAAGCCGCTCATTGTCGGACTCCCTGGGTTTCCGCGCCTCATTGAGATAGGACCTGTGGGTGAGCGCTTCAAGCAGCAGGCGGGGTTGTCGAAAGCGGTACTCGATCCGGCGTTGAACTTCATCCAGCCTGTCTGTCGGCATACATTGCTAGCCCGCGCACCGCGAAAAAATCAGGCAGGCGTTGACTCCTCCGAAGCCGAACGAATTGGAGAGGACGGTGCGGACGTCGGCTCGGCGGGCGACGTTGGGAATGTAGTCCAGGTCGCACTCGGGATCGGGAACGTCTTGATTGATGGTGGGGGGCAGCACCCCACGTTGAATGGCGAGGATGCTGAAGATCGCTTCCACTCCGCCGGCGGCGCCGAGCAGGTGCCCGGTCATGGACTTCGTGGAACTGACGGCCAGCCGGCTGGCATGTTCTCCGAAGACCTGCCTGATGGCGCTGGTTTCGATGCGGTCTGCCATCGTCGACGTGGCGTGCGCGTTGACGTAGTCGATCGCATCCGGCGTCAGCCCGGCATCCTGCAGAGCGAGGCGCATGCATCGAACCGCACCGGCTCCGTCTTCAGGCGGCGCAGTGATATGATGGGCGTCGGCGGTCCTGCCGTACCCCAGGATCTCGGCATAAATCCGCGCCCCGCGGCGGCGCGCCGATTCCAGCTCCTCCAGCACCAGCACGCCCGCGCCTTCACCGAGCACGAACCCGTCGCGCTCCTTGTCGAAGGGGCGGCTCGCCCGCTCCGGCTCATTGTTGCGCGTCGAGAGCGCCTTGGCCGAGGCAAACCCCGCCACACACAACGGGGTGATCGCGGCCTCCGTGCCGCCGGCCACCATCGCGTCCGCTTCCCCGTGCTGGATGATCCGGAACGCATCGCCGATGCAGTGATTGCCGGTCGCGCAGGCCGTCACCGCGCAGGAGTTCGGGCCGCGCGCGCCGATCCGCATCGACACCTGCCCGGAGGCGAGATTGATGATGACCATCGGAATGAAGAACGGGGAGACTCGATCCGGCCCCTTGTCCAGCAAAACCTTGTGGTAAGCCTCGATGGCCGGCAGGCCACCGATGCCGGAGCCGATATACACGCCGACACGATCGGCATTCTCTTCGGTGACCTTGAGCCCGGAGTCATCCACCGCCATCTGGCTGGCGCCGACGGCATAATGGATGAATGTATCCATTTTTTTGATCTCTTTTTTTTCGATGTAGTCGGCCGGGTTGAAGTCCGTGACCTCCCCCGCAATCTGGCAGGCGTGTTTCGAGGGATCGAACTTGGTGATCCGCCTGACCCCCGACTTCCCGGCGCAGAGCGCGCCCCAGGTCTTCTCCACCCCGATTCCCAGCGGGGTGATCAGGCCAAGGCCCGTGACAACAACCCGCCTTTTCAGGATTTCGCTCCCCATCAAACGCGCAGCCGGTTCGGCGGTGCCTAGCTGTTCTCTTTGATGAAGTCCACGGCATCCTGGACGGTCAGGATTTTTTCGGCCTTTTCGTCCGGGATTTCGATCTCAAACGCCTCTTCGAAGGCCATCACCAACTCAACCGTATCCAATGAGTCGGCGCCGAGGTCTTCGACAAACTTGGCGTCCGGGACCACGTCCTCCTCCTCCACGCCCAACTGCTCGGCGATGATCTTCTTCACCCGTTCTTCAATAGCTGCCATAGATTTTGCCACCTTCCACCTCCAGATCTTCAACCACGATCTTCACACGCGCAAGGGCAGCCCCCTCACGCCATTAACATTCCCCCATTCACGTGAAGCACATGCCCCGTGATATACGTCGCCGACGGCGACACCAGAAACCGTACGGCTTCGGCCACGTCCGCCGGACTCCCGAGCCGGCCCAGTGGAATCTGCTTGAGCAGCGCCTCGCGGACCTCTCCACCCAGTTTTTCGGTCATGGCCGTTTCGATAAAACCCGGCGCCACGGCATTCACTGTGATCCCCCGGCTTGCGTACTCGCGGGCCACCGATTTGGTGAAGCCGATCACGGCCGCCTTCGAGGCCGCATAGTTCGCCTGTCCCGCATTCCCCATCACGCCGACGACCGACGCGATATTCACCATGGCGCCGCCCCGCTGTTTGGTCATGGCTGGAAGCACGGCCTTGGTGCAATGGAACGTCCCCTTCAAATTGACGTCCATGACCGCGTTCCAGTCCTCCTCCTTCATGCGGAGGAGCAACCCATCTCGCGTGATGCCCGCGTTGTTGACCAGGATATCGATGTGCCCCAGCGCCTCGAGGGCCTGATCAACCATGGCCTTGACGTCGGCCCACTCGGCCACGTTCGCCTTGATGACCACCGCGCGGCGGCCGTGGGCCGTCACCGCTGACACCGTCTCCGGTGCGCGGGACACATCAAGATCCACCACCACCACATCCGCGCCCTCACGGGCCAGCCGGTCGGCAATGGCGCGCCCGATCCCCTGGGCCGCTCCCGTCACAATCGCGACTTTTCCTTCGAGACTCATACGGCGAGGGCTTCAACCGTCGCGGCCAGGCTCATCCGGTCCTGCACGTTGAACAGGCGGAGTTCCGGCGCGATCCGTTTGGCCAATCCCGAGAGCACCTTTCCGGGCCCCACTTCAACAAGCGTGTGCATCCCCAACTGGATCAAGGCGCGAACCGACTCCTCCCAGAGGACGGGCGAGGCGAGTTGCCGGACGAGGGACGTCCGGACCTCCGCCGCGCTGCGGATGGGCTTGGCCTCGACGTTATTGATGAGCGGCACCGTCAGGTCCTTCATGGGAACGCCCGCCACGTCGGCGGCCAGACGATCCGCCGCAGACTGCATCAGGGAGGTGTGCACCGGCACGCTGACCGGCAACGGGATGACCTTGCGGCAGCCCCTGGCCTTGGCAAGTCGCACCGCCTCCTCGACCGCGGCCTTTTCGCCTGCGATCACGATCTGGCCCGGCGCGTTGAAATTGGCCGGCGCGACCACCCCCAACGACGAGGCCGTCCGGCAGATCTCCACCACAACCGGACGCTCCATGCCGAGCATGGCGCACACCAAACCTCTTCCCGCCTCGACCGCTTCCTGCATGTAACGACCCCGCTTGCGAACCAACGCCACGGCATCCTCAAACACCAGCCCACCGCCGGCCATCACGGCCGTGTACTCTCCCAGGCTATGTCCCGCCACGGCGCACGGCTGAATGCCCGCCCGGCTCAACAGCCGGAGCGCAATGGCGCTGACCGTCAGCAGCGCCGGCTGGGTATACTCCGTGAGATTGAGCTGCTCGACCGGCCCCTTCAGGCACAGGGCGGCCACATCATATCCCAACACATGCCCGGCTTTGTCGAACATCGCCTTCGCATCCGGTTCGTGCTCGTAAAACTCCTGCCCCATCCCGACGGCCTGAGACCCCTGCCCGGGAAAGATGAAGGCCACCCCCGGTGTCATGGCGTTACCATATGCGGGAATTTCGACCGAGTTGTCAACTGAAAACTACCCCTTTTCGGCACGGCGAACATGGGCTAAGTCGTTAATCTACAACAAATTCGCCGCCATCGACGCAGACCACATTACCAGTCAGCCACTGGGCCTTGGGATGGGCCAGCAACCCGATGGCCTCGGCCACATCCTGAGTGGTCGTGAGCCTCCCGCAGGGGTTTTTGGCCCGGGCCATTTCGATCATCCGGTCGGACCCCGGAATCTTGCGCAACGCCGGCGTGTCGGTCACGCCCGCCATCACGGCATTGACCGTGATCCCGAGGGGCCCCAGTTCCAGCGTCAATTGCCGCACATGAGACTCCAGCGCCGATTTCGCCGCGGACACGGCCCCGTAGGTTTTCCACACACGGGCGCCCCCCGCACTGGTCATCGCAAAGATCCGCCCGCCGTGGCCCATCAACTTGCGATGGACAAGGTCCTGCGTCCAGTACACGAGACTGTTCGCCATCACGTCCAGCGTCATGTCCATCTGGGCTTTCGTCAAGGACTCCGACTCGCTCTCCGTGATGAAGGGCTTCAAGGTCCCGAATGCCAGTGAATGCAGGAGCACCCGAATGGGCGGCTTCTCTCCCGTCCCTCCGGCCCGGGACTGGAACGCATCCAGCACTTCACGGCGCTTGTCCGGATCGGCCGCATTGACGTTGAAGAAGAGGGCCTCCCGGCCCTTGTTCTTGATCTCACCGACGATCCGGTCGGCGTTCGCCATGGTCGACTTGCGGTCCAGGTGCACGCCCAGGATGTGCATGCCCAGGCCCGCCAATTCCAGCGAAACGGCCTCCCCGAACCCGCTGGACGCCCCCAGAATCAGCGCCCATGTTCCTTCTAACGGCTGTGTCTGCGTTGCCACGTCTTGTCTCCCCTGCTGCGTTACCACTTCACCACGGCCGACGCCCATGTCAGGCCCGACCCGAAAGCCACCATGAGAATGCGACTGCCCGGTGAGACTCGTCCCGCCCGGACGGCCTCGTCCAGCGCCAGGGGGATTGATGCCGCCGAGGTGTTCCCGTACCGGTCGATGTTCAGAAAGACCCGGTCTTTCCGCAGACCCAGGCGCTCCATCACCGCATTCACGATCCGCACGTTGGCCTGATGGGGAATGAACAGGTCCACGTCGTCGACGCCCATCTTGTTGGCCTCCAGGGCCTCGCGGGCCGTCGCCTCCAGGGTTCGAACGGCCACCTTGAAGGTTTCATTCCCTTTCATCTTCACGAACTGCTGCCGATCCGCAAGCATGGCCGCCGAGGCCGGCAAGCGCGATCCTCCTCCCGGCACACAGACCAGATCCCAGAGATCTCCGTCAGAATGCAGATGGGTGGACAGGATGCCTCGATCATCGTCCGACGGTTCGATCAAGACCGCCCCTGCCCCATCACCGAAGAGAATGCAGGTGCTGCGATCCGTCCAGTCGATCACCGAGGACATCACCTCCGTGCCCACGACCAGCGCCTTGCGGCACGTGCCGGACCGGACATAGAGATCGGCTACCGAGAGCCCGTAGAGAAATCCCGAACAGGCAGCCGCCAGGTCGAAGGCGATCGCACGGGACGCCTTCAAGTTCCGCTGGATCAGGCAGGCCGTCGACGGAAGCGGCATGTCCGGGGTGCACGTGGCGACCAGCAGGAGATCGAGATCCGCGGCATCCCATCCGCCGGCCGCCAAGGCCGCGCGGGCCGCCTCGGTGCCCAGGTCGGAGCTTGCCACGCCCTCATCCACCACCCGCCGCTCGCGAATGCCGGTTCGCTCGGCGATCCACTCGTCGGACGTGGCGACCATACGCTCGAGGTCGGCATTCCGGAGAACGCGCCTCGGCACCGCCGACCCGGTCGCCGTGATGCGCGCCTTCATCGATCGGCGTCCTTGGCCTTCTCGCCGAAGAGGGCCACGCTCTCCTCGATGTCGCGCTGGATGTGCTCGTTGACCCGCCCATCGTAGATTTCCTTGGCCACGCGGATGGCGTTCTTGATGGCCCGGCCGGAAGAACGGCCGTGCGCGATGATGCAGATGCCGTTGACGCCCAGGAGGGCCGCGCCGCCGATTTCCGCGTAATCCAGGCGCCGCCTGAACCGGCCGAACGCCGGCTTCAGCAAGGCATAGCCGAACCGGCTCAGCATGGACTCAGCGGCGATCTCCTTGATGAGCATTTTCTTGAGGGCTTCCGACACGCCCTCGATGATCTTGAGCGCCACGTTGCCCATAAAGCCGTCGCAGACGACGACATCAGCGGCGCCGGTAAAGATATCCCTGCCTTCGACGTTGCCCACGAAATTCAGCGGGCTTTCCTTCAGGCGTTTGAATGTCTCCTTCGTGACCTCGTTGCCCTTGGTATCCTCCTCGCCGATGCTGAGCAGGCCGATTGTCGGATGGGCTTTGTTCAGCACATGCTGGGCGTATTCATGCCCCATCAGGGCGAACTGGGTCAGGTGATGGGCGGCGCAATCCACCGTGGCGCCCACGTCCAGGACGATCGTATGGCCCGTCAGCGTGGGAATCAGTGTCGCGATCGCCGGCCGCTCGACTCCCTTGAGCACCCCCAGCTGAAAAAACGCCGTGACCACCGTCGCGCCCGTGTTGCCGGCGCTGACGATGCCGACCGCCTCGCCTTTCTTGACCAATTCCGTGCCGACCCAGATGGAGGAATCCCGTTTGCGGCGGGCGACCTGCGACGGTTGCTCGTGCATTTCGACCCGCTGGGAGGCGTGGTGGACGGCCAGGCCATGAAGGCCCTGCACGCCTTGACGGCGCATTTCCTCCCGGACAAGCGCTTCATCGCCGACAAGGACGATCTCAACCCCGTACTCGCGAACGGCGAGCGCGGCCCCCTCGACCTCGGAGGCCGGAGCGTGATCGCCCCCCATAGCGTCCAGCGCGATTCTCATGTCGAGCGCAGCCTTCTCGTCAGGCTTCTTTAACCGCGATGACTTCCTGCCCTTTGTAGGTCCCGCATGTCAGACAGGTGTAGTGCGGAGGCTTCGGCTGGTGGCACTGGGGACAGAGGGACAGGCTTTTCGGGCGGATCTTGACCTTGGCCGTCCGTCGCTTGTCGCGACGAGCCTTGGAGTGCTTATGTTTGGGATTCGGCATAGATTATTTTCCCTTCAAGTGTTGACGCAAAACCGCCCACCGGTGGTCGGGCGGGGGCGCGCATACGCACCTTCCCCTATTGAGATCCTGCCCGCACAGGGGACACAACCCCAGGCACTCAGCCCTGCACTGCGGGTTGAACGGCACAGCCAGGAGCACCTCCTCCCGGACCAGATCATCCAGGACAATGACATCATCCCGGTAGTAGTAATCCTCCGCTTCGTCCGGCGGCATCGGATGCTCGCCCAAGGGCAACTCCGGCGGCGGCACGAACTGCGTCGAGAGGGGGATGTCCAGCGAAGCGGGAAACTCACGCAGACACCGCACGCACTCGAAGGCGACCGGCGCCGTAATCCGACCGGTGGCCAGGACCGCCTTGTCGGCCTTGACCAGAAAGACATCGACCGAAACCGGCTCCAAAAAGCGGCCGCCGGGTACGGTCAGATTGAGCGCAGCCGGATCTTCTCTGACCGACAAGCTCAATCCCTCTTCCGGGATCTCAGAGACCTTGACCTCAGTCATGGCCCCTCCTCACGACATCGCAACGCGGCAAGCCGGCGCTCGCGCCGGCCCACGACAGGCTACCGTTCTTCCGCAAAGGCCACGAGCGCGATCGTTCTCGCCCGTTTGATGGCGATCGTCAATTCGCGCTGGTGCCCCAGGCAGTTTCCCGACATCCGGCGGGGAATGATCCGGCCCCGCTCGCTCAGGAAATTACGGATCAAGCCGACGTCCTTGTAATCAATGGCGATCTTGTCGAGACAAAACCGGCACACGCGCCGGCGCTGAAAATATCGTCCTCGTTCCACTGGCTGTTCTCCTCAGATCGGTTCGTCGGATTCGTAATGCGGCGCATCGTCGGCAGGTTCTTTTGTATGGCTCTCCCCGCCTTGATCCTGGCGCTTCGACAGGAAACGGATATTCTCCGCCACCACCTCGTGCTTCGTGACTTTCTGCCCGTCCTTGGTCTCAAACTTCCGCATCTGCAGACGCCCTTCGACCAGCGCCCCGTTGCCCTTGCTCAGGTATTGGCCGCAGGTCTCCGCCTGCTTGCCGAACACGACGATGTCGACAAAGCACACCTCTTCCTTCAGTTCCTCGCCTTGCCGATACTTGCGGTTGACCGCCAGCCCGAAATTGGCCACAGGCGTGCCGCTGGGAGCGTACCGGATTTCCGGATCCCGGGTCAGATTCCCCATGAGAATGATCTTATTAAACCCCGCCATGCTCCGCTTCCTTGGCAGGTTCGGCGCCGGATGCGCGCAACCCGCGCTCGTCAACCTTTACGGTCATGAATTTCAGCATGGCGGCGTCCAGGCGAAACAGCCGCTCGACCTCGGACACCACGGCCCCGTTTCCCCGATAGTTGAACTGAACGTAGACGCCCTTCTTTTCCTGCTTGATCTCATAGGCCAGTTTCTTTTTCCCCCAACTGGCGAGATGCTCGACAACCCCGCCGGCCTTTTCGGCTGTGGCCTTGACCTTTTCCAGAATCTTGGGGATTTCCTCATCGGCCAGCGAGGAACGCAGGATGAAGATAGACTCGTAGAGCTGTGGCATACTGACTATGTCCTCCTCATGGATGTAAAGCCCCGGAACCGGGTCCGGAGCAAGGGATCAGCAAAAGCGGCTCACGGTAACATAGCCCTCCGCCAGAATCAAGAATCAGGGCCCTTACACGTTGAACCGGAAAAACATCACATCGCCGTCTTTGATCAGGTAGTCCCGCCCCTCCAGGCGGAACAACCCTTTCTCCTTCACGCCCGCTTCGCTGCCGCAGGCGATCAGATCATTGTAATGGTAGACTTCGGCCCGGATAAACCCCCGTTCCATGTCGGAATGGATTTTCCCGGCGGCCTGAGCGGCTTTCGTCCCCTCCCGGATAGTCCAGGCCCGTGATTCCGTCTCCCCTGCGGTGAAAAACGTGAACAGCCCGAGCAGGTCATAGGCCGTGCGGACCAGTCTGACCAGCCCGCCTTCCCCAATGCCGAGCTCCCGGAGATAGTCGGCCCGGTCATCAGGCGCCAGCGTGGACACTTCCGCCTCAATGCTCCCGGCGATCGTCACGGCCCGCGCCCCGCGGGCCCGGGCCAGCTCCGCAACCCGGCGCACAGCCGGGGTCTCTTCCTGGCCTTCCCCGACGTTGACGGCGAACACCATGGGTTTGGCCGTCAGGAGCTGGTACTCGCGCAGCCACGCCTGCTCCGCAACGGAGCCCGCCCCGCTGCCCAGCCATTCACCTTTTCCAAGCCGCTCGATGAGCCCGCTGAGAAAGGCCATCTCCTGGGCGGCTCCGGCTTCGCCGGCCCGCACCTTTTTTTCAAGTTTTTCCTGCCGGCGCTCAAGGGTCTGCAGGTCGGCGAGCATCAGCTCGGCCTCGATCAGGCCGATATCGCGTTCAGGATCCACCTCGCCCACCACATGCATCACGTCGGGATTCGCAAAGCACCGCACCACGTGCACCAGCGCATCGGCCTCGCGAATCTGGCCCAGGAACTGATTCCCGAGGCCCTCGCCCACGCTCGACCCCTGAACGAGGCCGGCGATGTCGCGGAATTCAATGGCCGTCGGCGTGGTCTTTTTGGATTTGAAGATCTGCGTCAGCCGGGTCAGTCGCTCATCCGGAACCGCCGCCACGCCGATATTGGGATCGACGGTGGAGAACGGATAGTTGGCGACCACCGCCTTGCCGCCGACCAGGGTGTTGAAGATCGTGGACTTCCCGACGTTGGGCAGGCCGATGATACCGCAATTCAAAGCCATCGTGATGGTTCGCGTGGAGGGGCGGTTCGCGAACCGCCCCTACAAAGAAGGTGAACGATTGAATCGGTTCATGGCTGTCATCACTCCGTCGGCAATCCAGCACTCCAGGGCCCGTACCGCTTGCTGAACCGCTTCATCAAGAACCGTCCGCTCACGTGAAGGCGTGGACGCCAGGACATAGTCCGCGGGGTCCTCGCCCGCAGGCGGGCGCCCGACTCCTATCTTGAGCCGGGCGAATCGGTCCGAGCCCAGTGCGTCGATGATGGAGAGCACCCCATTGTGGCCGCCGCCCCCCCCTCGGGATTTGATGCGCAGGCGGCCGGGGTCGAGATCGAGATCGTCGTGGACGACGATCACCTCACTGAGGTCCAGAGCAAGATCACCGACCAAAGCGGCGACGATCAGCCCGCTCCGGTTCATATAGGCCTGGGGCTTGACCAGGGTAACCATATGACCGGCAACGCGCCCCTGGGCCGTGGACGCCTCGCCGTGCCGCCTGAACTTCAGTCCGGCCTCGACGGCCAGCGCCTCCACAATCCAGTAACCTGCATTGTGCCGGGTCTCGACATACGCCGGACCGGGATTGCCAAGGCCGACGATCAGCTGCAACGCTACTTCTTCTTCTCCCCTTTGGCTTCCTTCCCTTCCTTCTTGTCTTCCTTCGCGGCGGCTGCAGGCGCAGCCGCAGGCGTCTTGGCTCCCGGCTTCGCGCCTGGCGCGGCGGCGGCCTCTTCGGCGCCCTCTTCTTCCTTGCCCTTGCCGATCACCTCGGGCTCGGCCGCGCCTTCACCGGCCGGCGCCGTGGACAGCAACGCCTCGAGTTTGGCGTCGGAGATCGGAGCCGCGATGCTGACCACCATCGTGTTGGGGTCGTCCATGATCCTGATTCCCGGCGGGAGCGGCACTTCCTTGACATGGATCCCCTGATTGACCTTGAGGTTGCTCGGATCCACCGTGATATGCGCCGGAATCTGGCCCGGCAGGCATTCGATGTGCAGCTCGCGCGTGTTGTGCTGCAGGAGGCCTCCCTCGGCCACGCCGACCGGAGTCCCGCCGGTGACGGCCACCGGCACGCGGACACGGACCGGCTTGTCCATGGCCACCTCAAACAGGTCGGCGTGCAGAAGCGCCCCCGTGAGGGGATCGACCTGATAATCCTTCAGCATGGCGGTCCGCTTCATGTCCTTCCCCCCCCCGGCGATGCTCAGGGTGAGCAGGGAATTGGACCCGGAGTCCGAATGGAGCACTTTGCGGATTTCGGCGGGATCCACCGTCAAGGCGACACACTCCCCTTGCCCGTAGAGGATTCCCGGAATCTTGCCCCGGCGCCGCAAGGTTCGGGCCACACCTTTCCCGACCGCCTCACGGGTTTCCACTTTTACGTCAAACTGCATGGCACACCTCTTCCTTGGAACACAACGGCGTTAAACAAACAGGGAACTGACGGACTCTTCTTCATGGATGCGTTTGATGGCTTCTCCCAACAACGGGGCCACAGAGAGCACCCGCAGCTTGGGACAGGTCCGCTCCTTCCCATTGAGCGGGATGGTATTCGTCACCACCACTTCCTCCAGCTTCGAGGCGGTCAGCCGCTCCAGGGCCGGCCCCGACAGAACCGCATGGGTACAGGCCGTCCAGACACGGCGGGCGCCGTGATCCACGCAGGCCTTGGCGCCCTGGGCAATGGTCCCTGCCGTGTCGATCATGTCGTCCAGCAAAATCGCGTCGCGGCCGGACACGTCTCCGACGATGTGCATGACCTGGGATTCATTGGGGCCTTCCCGTCGCTTGTCAATGATCGCCAGATTGGCCGGGATCCGTTTGGCGAAGGCGCGGGCGCGCTCGACGCCTCCCGCGTCCGGCGAGACCACGACGAGATCCTGACCTCCCCGCTTCTCGACGTACTCCAATAAGACCGGCGCCGCGTAGAGATGATCCACGGGGATATTGAAGAATCCCTGGATCTGCCCGGCGTGCAGGTCCATCGTGAGCACCCGGTCGGCGCCCGCCGTCGCGATAAGATCCGCGACCAGTTTGGCGGAAATCGGCACGCGGGGCTGATCTTTCCGGTCCTGCCGGCCGTATCCATAGTATGGAATGACGGCCGTAATGCGGTACGCCGAGGACCGCTTCAGCGCGTCGAGCAAGAGCAACAGCTCCATCAAATGCTTGTTGACGGGATCGCAGATCGACTGAAACAGAAAGACATCCTTGCCGCGCACGTTCTCGGTGACCTGCACCCGGATCTCGCTGTCGCTGAAGGTCGACACCAGGGCATTCCCCTGCTCAACCTTGAGATAACCGCAAATCTCTTTGACGAGCGCCGGGTTGGAGTTCCCGGCGAACACCTTCAATTCGTGCACCTTGCCATCTCCTTACTGGGGATAAGTGCCGGCGTTCCGCCACGGAGGAAAACGTGTCAATTTAATCCATCATTCTTCAGATTGTCAACCGAGCGCAGTCCCCGGCGGCCGGCCCTGCGTCCGGGTCACCCATGCTCTCCAGCCGGGACGCCGGTCCAGCCCTTCAGCCGCCGTCCGCGCCGATCGCTCGTCGGCAAACAGGCCGAAGACGGTCGAGCCGCTCCCGGAGAGCATGGCGGCCTCCGCCCCACGCGCGCCGAGCAACAGCCGAATCTCCCCCAAAACCGGATACTCCGCCTCCATCACCGGGGCAAAATCGTTCCCGACCAGCGGGAGCAGATCGGGCCACTTCACCACGGGCGGCTCTCCCGTGACCGGGTCGGGCTCAAAACGCGGCAGCCGCTCCGGCGGCTGTGCCCGATTCGTCCGAGCCGCCGCCAGTTTCCCGTAGGCCCAGACGGTCGGAATCGCGATGCCGGGATTGACCAGCAGGAGCCAGCGCTCTCCCTCCAATTGAAGCGGGGAAACCAGCTCGCCCCGCCCTTCGACCAGCGCCGTCGGCCCATAGA
>Ga0163199_1001059_pt1 | contig 17086 bp, 15 predicted proteins | sample PL_2010_150m_FD_113537 | JGI IMG/M metagenome (GOLD analysis project Ga0163199, IMG submission 113537) | Freshwater microbial communities from Powell Lake, British Columbia, Canada to study Microbial Dark Matter (Phase II) - PL_2010_150m | ecosystem: Environmental > Aquatic > Freshwater > Lake ...
CATTCCAGCTACCACAAGCACAGCGCCTACATCCTCGCCAACGCCGATATGCCGGGCTTTTCCAGGATGGACCAGGGCCGCCTGTCACGCCTGGTGCTGGCCCACCGGGGAAAACTGGAACGTTTGCAGGCGCTCACGCGTGACGCCAGCGATTGGCTGCTGATCTTCTGCATGCGCGTGGCCGCGCTGCTGCACCGGGCTCGTGACGACGCATCGCCACCCAGCTATTCGGTCGCCATCGCCGAACGCGGTTTCCAGATGACTGTCGACGATGACTGGCTGGCCGCTTCGCCGATGACCGCCGCGGCGCTTGAAGAGGAAACCCGGCAGTGGGCCGGCCTGAACATGGAATTTCGCATCCGCCGCGCCAAGGCCCGCAATAGCAACGCCATCACGGCCGATTAGCGATGGCGGTCCCGTGCATCAAGATTGTCACCGGAGGCGACGGCGGCCGAAATGTCCTGCTGTCCGGCCGCTGGACCCTTAATATGCTGGCGCCGCTGCTTGACAGCCTCCGTCCCGCGCTCGCCGAACAAGCGGCAGCGGGACAGATTACCTGGAACTGCCTTGAAATCGAGGCGCTCGACAGCACCGGCGCGATTCTGCTGTGGCGGGCCTGGCATCGACGTCTGCCGGGATTGCTACTGGCCAAACCGGAGCAACTACGTATCTTCGAGCGTCTCGAAGAGACTGACCACCAGCCGCCAGCCCGGGGGGTGCCGCATTCACCTTTCGAGTTCGCGATCTCCATAGGCGGTGGGGCGCTGCGCTTCTGGCGCAGCCTGGCGGACTTCATCGCCCTTGTTGGCCAGATGCTTCTGGTCGCCGCGCATCTGCTGCGACATCCGCGCGACACACCGTGGCGGGAAATCAGCGCAACCCTTTTCAAGAGCGGCGTGCTGGCGATGCCGGTTACGGCGCTCGTCGGCTTCCTGATCGGCATCGTGTTGTCCTATCTCTCGTCGCTGCAGCTCAAACAGTTCGGCGCCGACATCTACATCGTCAACATCCTCGGCCTGGGGATCATCCGCGAACTCGGTCCGGTACTCGTCGCGGTACTGGTGGCAGGGCGCTCCGGCTCGGCGATGACGGCGCAACTCGGCGTGATGCGCGTAACCGAGGAGATCGAAGCGCTGGCGACGATGGGCGTGTCGCACAGCGTGCGCCTGGTATTTCCCAAGGTGCTGGCGCTTGGCGTGGTGATGCCGATGCTGGTGCTGTGGGCCACGGCCATCGCCCTGGTCGGCGGGATGGTGTCGGCGCAGGCCCAACTGGACATATCGTACGGGTTCTTCTTCGATACCTTGCCCAAGGCCGTACCGGTGATCAATGTCTGGATCGGCCTGACCAAGGGGTTGGCCTTCGGGATTCTGATCGCCCTGATCGCCTGTCATTTCGGCCTGCGTGTGCGCCCGAACACCGAAAGCCTGTCGTCGAACACCACCACGTCGGTCGTGACGTCGATTACCGTGGTGATACTCGTCGATGCGGTTTTTGCCGTCGTCACGCGCGAGTTGGGCATGCCAGGATGAGTTCGAATGACGCCGTGATCGGCATCAGCGATCTGTCCACCCGCTTCGGCGACGCCTGGATCCATCGCCACGTCAACCTCGAAATCGGGCGCGGCGAGATGGTGGCGCTGGTAGGCGGATCGGGCAGCGGAAAGACGACCCTGCTGCGCCAGATGATAGGCCTCCTGGCGCCGACGCAGGGCAGCATTAGCCTGTTCGGCGAACCGCTCTACGGTGGCGGCGTCGAGCGCGAACGTACGCTGCGGCGCCGCTTCGGAGTGCTGTTCCAGCACGGGGCGTTGTTTTCCTCATTCAGCGTCTATGACAACATCGCCTTTCCGCTGCGAGAGCTGCGTTCGCTCGATGAGGGACTGATCCATGATTTGGTGATGCTGAAGCTGAACCTGGTCGAGCTTCTGCCGCGGCATGGCCTGTTGATGCCGGCGGAGCTTTCCGGCGGGATGGTCAAGCGCGTGGCCCTTGCACGCGCCCTGGCGCTGGAGCCGGAACTGCTGCTGCTCGACGAACCGACCGCGGGGCTCGATCCGGACCGGTCCGACAATTTCGTGCGCCTGATCCGTGTCCTCGGGAAGGAGCTGGGGCTAACCGTGGTGCTGATCACCCACGATCTGGATACCCTCACCGCACTGGCCTCGCGCGTGGCCGTGTTGGGAGATCAGCGTATACTCGCCTTCGCCAGCCTTGACGAGATTATCCACATCGACCACCCTTTCATCCGTAACTTTTTCCTAAGCGAGCGTAGCCGCCGCCCGGCGAGCCCTCATTGATGGCTGGACGCGATTAACTATGGAAAACCGTGCCCATGCGCTGATCGCCGGGTTGTTCGTGCTGACCCTCAGCTTTGCCGCAGCCGTCGCGATATGGTGGTTCGGTGGCAAGCGCGAGGCGACCCGCGACCTGCTTCTGGTCACCCAGGGCAACGTTACCGGGCTGAATCCCCAGGCTGCGGTGCGATACCGTGGCATTAGCGCCGGCAAGGTCCAGGAGATCGGGCTCGACCCGGCGGACCCTCGCAATATCCTGGTTCGCGTCAGCCTGGGCGCCTCCGTGCCGCTGACCAAGGCCACCACGGCGCAACTGAATTACCAGGGCGTCACCGGCCTCGCGCACATCCTGCTCGAAGACAACGGCTTGAACCGCGAACCGCTGGTCGCCGAGGCCGGTGGTCTCCCTCGCATTGCCATCAAGGCGACGCTGTTCGACAGCCTCGAGGAGCGCGCCAGCGACATCATCGGTCAGGTAGGCGATTTGACTTCGCGCCTGAACCGTTTGCTCGACGGGAAGAACAGCCGAAATTTCGGCCAGACCCTGGAAAATCTGGCCATCGCCTCGGATGGGCTGAAGGAACTACCCAAGGTGCTGGCGTCGGTGCGCGAAGCGCTCAGCGATGCCAACCTGAAACGCCTCAACGCGATCCTCGCCCATCTTGAACTCACCGCCGGCCAGGCCGCGCCACTGACCACGGAAATGCGAGGCCTGGTAGCATCGATGCAGGGATTGAGCAAACGCCTGGGCGACATCGGTGGGGCCGTGGGGGACGATCTCACGGGCCGGACGCTGCCCGGCATAAACTCGGTCGTCCAGGAACTGCAACAAAACTCCCGTCAGCTGGCCCGCATCCTCAGCAGCCTCGAAGAGGCGCCGCAATCCCTGATCTTCGGCCGTCCTGCGCCGCCACCCGGCCCGGGCGAGCCGGGGTTTGTCGTGCCCGCAAGATAGCCGGACGATGCGCGCATTTGTCTTCATCCCATGGGTGCTGCTTCTTTCCGCATGTTTCGGCGGGACCGTTGCGCGCGTGACTCCGACCGCGCACGATCTGTCCTCCGACCAGCCGCAAGTCGCTCCGGGAACAGCGCTGATCCTGCGCCAGATCGAGGTCTACGCGCCCTCCTGGCTCGACTCGCCGGCAATGTACTATCGCTTGTCCTATGCCGACCGGACTCAACGCGGGACTTACGCCACGAGCCGTTGGGCGGCGCCACCCGCCCAGCTGCTGGAACTGAAACTCGGGCAGCGACTGCTCGGCCATCCCGCCACGACCCAGCTTCAATCTGCTGGCTGCCGGCTGCGGGTGGACCTCGACGAGTTCATCCAGGACTTTGCCAGGCCGCAGAGCAGTCAGGTGGTCCTCGAGGTGCGAGGCACGCTACTGGCAATGCCTGCCGATAACCTTCTGGCGAGGCAGCGTTTCCGGGTGGTCCAAGCGGCCGGGGCCGATGCGCGCAGCGGCGTCGTGGGCCTGGAGGCTGCAGCACGGCAACTTGGCGACGAAATCGAAAGCTGGCTGATGCAGAGCGGCAACGACGTCTTGGAGCTATGTCGCCCGCGCTAGGACCGCACGTTTGCAAGTTAACGCAGTTTCATTCCTGAGGGAAAAATGAGCAATCCATACGCAAGCGGCCTCGATAAGTGCGCCGCCAATCATGTTCCGCTGACCCCGCTGACCTTCATCGAGCGCTCCGCTTACGTTTACCCCGACTGCCTGGCGGTGATCCACGGGCAGCGCCGCTATACCTGGGCCGAAACCTATGCACGCAGCCGCCGCCTGGCGTCCGCGTTATCCAGGTTGGGGATCGGCGGCGGCGACACGGTTGCGGCCATGCTCAACAACACTCCGGAAATGTATGAGTGCCATTTCGGCGTCCCGATGATTGGTGCGGTGCTGAATACAATGAACACGCGGCTTGATTCCGAGAGCATCGCCTTCATGCTAAATCACGGCGAGGCCAAGGTATTGATCGCCGACCGTGAGTATTCCGCAATGGTGGGCAAGGCGCTGGCGTCGCTGGGGCGGGAAATTTACGTGATTGACGTCGACGACCCGGAATACGTTGGCCCCGGCGAACGGCTGGGCGCGCTCGAATACGAGGGATTCATTGCCGGCGGCGACGCCAATTATGCCTGGCAGAATCCGTCCGACGAGTGGAACGCCATCTCGCTCAACTACACTTCCGGGACCACCGGCAACCCGAAGGGCGTGGTGTATCACCACCGCGGCGCCTACCTCAACGCGGTGTCCAATATCGTGTCCTGGGGCATGCCGCCGCAATCCGTGTACCTATGGACGCTTCCGATGTTCCACTGCAACGGCTGGTGTTTCCCGTGGACCATGGCGGCGAATTCCGGCACCAATGTCTGCCTGCGCCGCGTCGAACCAAAGCTGGTCCTCGACGCCATCCGGGAGCACAAGGTGAGCCACTACTGCGGTGCACCGATCGTGCATTCGATGCTCGTCAATGCTCCGGCCGCATGGCGCGCCGGCATCGACCACAAGGTGAGTGCCCTGGTCGCGGCGGCACCGCCGCCGGCGTCGGTGATCGAAGGCATGGAGACCATCGGTTTCAACATCACCCACGTCTACGGCCTTACCGAGACGTACGGTCCGGCGTCGGTCTGCGCCAAGCACCTCGAGTGGGACCAACTCAGCATCGACAAACGTACCGAGCGCAATGGCCGCCAGGGTGTGCGCTACCATCTGCAGGAGGCAATTGCGGTCATGGACTCGCAGACCATGCAGCCGGTACCATGGGATGGCGAGACCATGGGCGAAATCATGTTCCGCGGCAACATCGTGATGAAAGGCTATCTCAAGAATCCGCAGGCGACCAAGGAGTCCTTCGCCGGAGGCTGGTATCACACCGGCGACCTGGCGGTGATGCAACCTGACGGTTACGTAAAGATCAAGGACCGCTCCAAGGATGTGATCATTTCCGGCGGCGAGAACATTTCCTCCGTGGAGGTCGAGGACACGCTATACCGTCATCCGGCAGTGCTGGCGGCCGCGGTCGTCGCCACGCCCGACGCGAAGTGGGGCGAGGTCCCGTGCGCATTTATCGAAGTGAAGGAGGGGGCCAGCGTTACCGCAGAGGAACTGCGCGACTTCTGCCGCGAGCGAATGGCGCATTTCAAGGTGCCGAAGCGATTCATTTTCGAGTCATTGCCGAAGACATCGACCGGCAAGATCCAAAAATTTGTCCTGCGTGCGCGGGCCAAGTCAACTTCAGCAATCGAATAAGGGAGCCCCCCGTGAGTGCAGTCCTTCAATCCGAAAACCAACCGATCCTGCTGCGTCACGACGCCGCCGGAGTGACGACCCTGACGCTGAACCGGGCGAGCCAGTTCAATTCGCTCTCCGAAGAACTGCTCGCCGAGTTCCAGGCGGCGCTGGATGCCATCGGCGCCGATCCGACAGTGCGAGTGGTGGTGATCGCCGGCGCCGGAAAGGCGTTTTGCGCCGGCCATGATCTCAAGCAGATGCGGGCCAACCCAAGCAAGGAATACATGCAGGAATTGTTCCGCCGCTGCGCCAGACTGATGATGACCATCGCCGAAATCCGCCAGCCGGTGATCGCCAGGGTGCACGGCATCGCCACGGCGGCCGGCTGCCAACTGGTCGCGGCCTGCGACCTGGCGGTGGCCGCGGACGTGGCCCGTTTCGCGGTTTCCGGGATCAACGTCGGGCTGTTCTGCTCGACGCCGGCAGTGGCGTTGACGCGCAACATGGGACGCAAGCAGGCGATGGAGATGCTCCTCACCGGCGACTTCATTGACGCCGTCGAGGCCCAGCGACGCGGTCTGGTCAACCGCGTGGCGGCGACCGATGAACTCGATGCCGAGGTGAAGAAACTGACGGATTCGATCTGCGCCAAGTCGTCGCTGGCGATTTCCACGGGCAAGCAAATGTTCTACAGGCAACTGGAAATGGGCGTGCACGGCGCGTATCAATTTGCCTCCGAGGCCATGGCCTGCAACATGATGGCCGCCGACGCGGGCGAGGGCATCGACGCCTTCGTGCAAAAGCGCAAGGCGGAATGGCGGGGCTGTTGAAACAATTGTTTCAAAACAATTGCGAAACAATTGCGTCTTGCCTAAAGCAGGTGCCTATCCGATAATCGTTGCAACCGCATGTTCCCACCGCAGCCTTTGCGCGCCAGGGGAATTCGGCAATTCTGGAAGATAGATCAAATACCGGATGGCAGACGATTTCATTCTGGAGACGCGAAACCTCGTAAAGGAGTTCAAGGGCTTCGTCGCCGTCAATGACGTCAGCCTCAAGGTCGCGCGCGGACATATCCATGCGCTGATCGGCCCGAATGGAGCCGGCAAGACCACCTGCTTCAATCTCCTGACGAAATTTCTGGAGCCGACGCGCGGCACGATTCATTTCAACGGTATCGACATCACCCAAGATCGGCCAGCCCAGACCGCCCGGCGGGGCATTGTCCGTTCGTTCCAGATTTCAGCGGTTTTCCCGCATCTGACGGTGCTCGAGAATGTGCGCATCGCCCTGCAACGGCGGCTCGGCGATTCATTCCATTTCTGGCGTTCCGACGCGTCGCTCTCCAGTTTGGATGGGCGAGCAGCCGAACTCCTGGCGGAAGTCGGGCTGGAGACCTACGTGAAAATGGTCGCCGTTGAATTGCCGTATGGCCGCAAGCGCGCCCTGGAGATTGCCACGACCCTGGCATTGGAGCCGGAATTGATGTTGCTCGACGAGCCGACGCAGGGCATGGGGCACGAAGACGTTGATCATGTGATGCAGTTGATCAAGAAGGTTTCGGCCAATCGCACCGTTTTGATGGTCGAACACAACATGAAGGTGGTGGCGGGCATTTCCGACACATTGACGGTGCTGGCGCGTGGCGCGGTGCTGGCCGAGGGACCCTATGCAGAGGTCGCGCGCAACCCGCTGGTGATCGAAGCATACATGGGCACTGCCGAACCCGAGTCGCCGGAGGCTCGCGCGTGAGTCTGCCCACGGTTCCCGTCGAGTACCTGCGCGTCTCCGGCCTGCACGCCTTCTATGGTGAGTCGCACATCCTGCACGGCATGGACTTGCGCATTAACCGCGGCGAATGTGTATCGCTGCTCGGTCGGAACGGTGCCGGACGCACCACGACGCTGCGCGCGATCCTCGGATTGACCGGCAAGCGTACCGGTTCGATCATGCTGAATGGTCGGGAGACCATAAACATGGCGACCCATCGCATCGCACAGCTGGGTGTCGGTTACTGCCCCGAAGAGCGCGGCATCTACGCCAGCCTCAGCTGCGAGGAAAACCTGCTGTTGCCGCCGCAGGTGGGCAGTGACGGCATGAGCCTGGAGGAAATCTACGCCATGTTTCCGAATCTGGCGGAACGCCGCTACAGTCAGGGGACGAGGCTCTCCGGGGGCGAGCAGCAAATGCTGGCGATGGCGCGGATTCTGAGAAGCGGCGCCCATCTGCTGCTGCTCGACGAGGTTTCCGAAGGCCTGGCTCCGGTGATCGTGCAAAAACTCGGCCAGATCATCGGTCAACTGAAGCAGAAAGGCTTTACCATCGTGCTGGTCGAGCAGAACTTCCGCTTTGCCGCGCCCCTCGCCGACCGCATGTATATCGTCGAGCACGGGCTGATCGCCGCCGAGATTGCCCAGAACGAGATCGCGGCGAAGCAGGAGTTGTTACAGGAGTATCTTGGCGTCTGATTCCTGTCATCGGCGCCCCACGCGTTACTTATTCGTTATTGCAACTACATCCAGAGGAGACACACCATGCAACGCAAACTCTTATCCATCGCGCTGGCCGCAATGCTGATTCCAGCAGCCAACTTCGCCTATGCCCAGGCAAAACCTGCGGCCAAACCCGCCGCCATGAAAATTTCTGGCGACACTGTCAAGATAGGCGTACTCACCGACATGTCGGGGGTCTACTCAGACCTCGGCGGACAGGGATCGGTGATCGCGGCGCAGATGGCGATCGATGACTATGTCGCCCAGTACAAGCCGAAGTTCAAGGTCGAGATGGTCTATGCCGATCACCAGAACAAGGCCGACGTCGGCTCCAACAAAGTGCGCGAGTGGTACGACACCCAGGGCGTCGACATGGTGACCGATGCGCTCAATTCGGGGGTCGCGATCGCCGTGTCAAAGGTGACTCAGGAGAAAAATCGCATCATGATCAACGCAGGCGCTGCCTCGACCCGCTTGACGAACGAGGACTGCTCGCCTAACACCGTGCACTACGTCTATGACACCTACGCCCTGGCCAATGGACCCGGCAAAGCGGTGACCAAGGCCGGTGGCGACACATGGTTCTTCCTGACCGCGGACTATGCGTTCGGCACGTCGCTCGAACAGGACACCAGCAATGCCGTCAAGGCCAACGGCGGAAAAGTGCTGGGCTCGGTCCGGCATCCACTGAACGCCAGCGACTTTTCTTCCTTCCTGCTCCAGGCGCAAGCCTCAAAGGCCAAGGTGGTCGGGCTCGCCAACGCCGGCGGCGACACCATCAACTCGATCAAGGCCGCCAATGAGTTCGGATTGACCAAGAACCAGCGCCTCGTGGGCCTGTTGACCACGATCATCGACATTCACGCACTGGGCCTGCCGACGACCCAGGGAATGATGTTCACCGAGGGGTTCTATTGGAACCTCAACGACGACACGCGCGTATGGAGTCGTCGCTTCTTCAGCAAGCACAAGAAGATGCCGAGCATGCTGCACGCCGGCACTTATTCCGCGATCATGACATATCTGAAAGCAGTGCAGGCAACCGGCACCGACGACGCTGCGACGGTCATGAAGAAGATGAAGGCGACACCGATCAACGATTTCTTTGCGAAGAACGGCAAGATCCGCGAGGACGGCCGCATGGAGCATGACATGTACCTGGTGGAAGTGAAGAAGCCGGCGGAGTCCAAGGAGCCGTGGGATTACTACAACATCAAGGCGGTGCTTCCCGGCAATGAGGCGTTCCAGCCGCTCGCCCTGTCGCGCTGCCCGTTGTTGAAGAAGTAGCAGTTGTCGACCCGCTTCCGCCGCGCAGGCGGGAGCGGGACGCGCGCGGCCATGACTGAAATCTTCGGCATTCCGATCCAGGCTTTCATGGGCCAGCTGATGCTGGGCCTGGTCAGCGGTTCGTTCTACGCCATGCTGAGCCTGGGGCTGGCGGTGATTTTCGGCATGCTCAACATCATCAATTTTGCCCACGGCGCGCTCTACATGGTCGGCGCGTTTCTGGGGTGGATGTGCCTCGAATATCTGGGAATCGGCTACTGGCCGGCGCTGTTGCTCTCGCCGCTGGTGGTCGGAGTGGTTGGCATGCTGATCGAGCGCCTGATGCTGCAGTGGCTCTACAAGCTCGATCATCTGTATGGCCTGCTGCTGACGTTCGGACTTGCTCTAATCCTCGAGGGTTCGTTTACCAATGCCTATGGCGTCTCCGGGCAATCCTACTCCATTCCGGAGGAGCTCTCGGGCGCTTTCAACCTCGGTTTCATGTACCTGCCGAAGTACCGCGCCTGGATCATTCTGGCGTCGCTGCTGGTGTGTTTCGCGACCTGGTTCGTGGTCGAGAAGACACGGCTTGGAGCCAATCTGCGCGCGGCGACCGAAAATCCCAAGCTGACCCAGGCCTTCGGCATCAACGTGCCCTTGATGGTGATGCTGACCTACGGTTTCGGCTGCGCCCTGGCTGCCTTTGCCGGAGTACTGGCGGCGCCGGCGATACAGGTTAGCCCGTTGATGGGCTCGAACCTGATCATCATCGTGTTTGCCGTAGTCGTGATCGGCGGGATGGGCTCGATCCTCGGGTCCATCCTGACGGGACTGGGTCTGGGCGTGATCGAAGGGCTGACCAAGGTGTTTTACCCTGAGGCTTCGGCCACGGTGGTATTCGTCATCATGGCCATCGTGCTGATGATTCGACCGGCCGGCCTGTTCGGGAAGGAAAAATGAACCGCGGGATGTTCGGATACCTGGTATTGCTCGCGTTTGGTCTGGTTGCGCCCTTTGTCATCTATCCCGTGCTGATGATGAAGATCCTGTGCTTTGCCCTGTTCGCGTGCGCCTTCAATCTACTGCTCGGGTATACCGGATTGCTTTCGTTCGGCCACGCCGCTTTTTTCGGCACTGCTGCCTATGTGGCCGGCCACGCCATCAAGGTCTGGGGCCTGCCGACGGAACTCGGTTTGCTGGCGGGCGTCATCGCGTCGGCTTTGCTGGGTTGGGCCTTCGGCAGTCTGGCAATCCGTCGTCTGGGCATCTATTTCGCGATGGTGACGCTGGCGCTGGCGCAAATGATGTATTTCCTGTTTCTGCAGGCGCCGTTCACCGGCGGCGAAGATGGCCTGCAGGGCGTGCCGCGCGGCAAGTTGCTGGGCTTCGTCGATCTTGCCAACGACATCAATCTTTATTATTTCGTCCTGGCGATTTTCGTCGCGGCCTTCTGGCTGATCTACCGCACCATCCATTCACCGTTCGGACAGGTGCTGAAGGCGATCCGGGAAAACGAAACGCGGGCGGTTTCGCTCGGCTACGACGTGGCGAAATACAAACTGCTGGCCTTCGTGCTCTCGGCAGCGCTCGCCGGACTGGCCGGTGCGACCAAGATGCTGGTGTTCAAGTTCGCCACGCTCACCGATGCCCACTGGCACCAGTCGGGCGAGGTGGTGCTGATGACCATCCTTGGCGGCATGGGCACGGTGCTCGGGCCGGTGGTCGGCGCGACCGTGATCGTGACCCTGCAGAACGAACTGGCCGACAAGGTCGGCTCGTTGGTCACGGTAATCATGGGGTCGATTTTCGTCATCTGCGTGCTGCTCTTCCGGCGCGGCGTCGTCGGCGAAATCGCGGCACTCTACAAGCGCATGCTGGGAGAAAAGGCCTAGGCGCGCTGCACTCGGCGGTGCAAAATTCGGGCATCTGCGGCGTCCCGTCGAGTCGCGAACAGCCTCCTGCCGGCCCTGACTGGGTAAATTTGGAGCATAATTTGCGACTGATTTCCCCCTTGTGAGGACTGCCGACTTGAAGATACTGGTACCCGTGAAGCGTGTGGTGGATTACAACGTCAAGGTGCGCGTCAAAGCTGACGGCTCCGGCGTCGATCTGGCCAACGTCAAGATGTCGATGAACCCGTTCGACGAGATTGCCATCGAGGAAGCGGTCAGGCTGAGGGAAGCCGGCGTTGCCACCGAGGTCATCGCCGTCAGTTGCGGCGTCGCTGCCTGCCAGGAAACTCTGCGCACCGCGATGGCCATCGGCGCCGACCGCGCCATCCTGGTTGAAAGTGACGTCGACCTCCAACCGCTGGCGGTGGCCAAGCTGATCAAGGCAGTCGCCGAGAAGGAGCAACCGCAGATGGTCATCTTCGGCAAGCAGGCCATCGACGACGATGCCAACCAGACGGGCCAGATGTTTGCCGCGCTAATGGGCTGGTCGCAGGCCACCTTCGCCTCCAAGGTGGTGGTGGCCAACGGCATGGCCACCGTAACGCGCGAGATCGACGGCGGCGCCGAGATCCTTGAATTCAAGCTGCCGTGCGTCATCACCACCGACCTGCGCCTCAACGAGCCGCGCTACGCCACCTTGCCGAACATCATGAAGGCCAAGAAGAAGCAACTCGACAATCTCAAACCGGCCGACCTCGGCGTCGACGTGACGCCTCGCCTGACGACGCTGAAAGTCACCGAACCACCCAAGCGCGGTGCGGGGGTCAAAGTAGCGGACGTCAAGGAACTGGTGGCCAAACTCAAGAATGAAGCGAAGGTGATCTGATGTCCATACTCGTTATTGCCGAACACGACAACGCCGCCCTGAAGGCCTCCACCCTCAACACTGTGGCCGCCGCCCAGAAAATCGGCGGCGAGATCCACGTCCTGGTCGCCGGCAGTGCTTGCGCCGCAGTGGCCGCAGCCGCCGGGAAGATTGCAGGCGTGGCCAAGATCAGGCTGGCGGATGCCGCACACTATGCCGACCAGACAGCCGAAAACGTCGCCGCGCTGGTCGTCGCCAATTCCGCCGGCTATAGTCACATCCTTGCTCCCGCCACCGGCGCCGGCAAGAACATGCTGCCGCGGGTCGCCGCGCTGCTCGACGTCGCACAGATTTCCGAGATTACCGCGGTCGAGAGCGCCGACACTTTCGTACGCCCCACCTATGCCGGCAATGCCATGGCCACGGTCAAGTCTTCCGACGTGGTCAAAGTCATCACCGTGCGCACCACGGGCTTCGATGCCGCGGCCAGCGAAGGCGGCAGCGCCCCGGTCGAAGCGCTCGCGGCCGCCGCGGATACCGACCTGGCCAAGGTGACCGGCCGCGAGATCGCCAAAAGTGCACGCCCCGAGCTGGCGGCCGCAAAGGTCATCGTCTCCGGCGGTCGCGGAATGGGCTCCGGCGAAAAATACCATGAACTGCTGGAACCGCTCGCCGACAAGCTCAATGCGGCGCTCGGCGCTTCGCGCGCGGCGGTCGACGCCGGGTTCGTGCCAAACGACTACCAGGTCGGGCAGACCGGCAAGATTGTGGCCCCGCAACTCTACTTTGCCATCGGTATTTCGGGCGCCATTCAACATCTCGCCGGTATGAAGGACAGCAAGGTGATCGTTGCCATAAACAAGGATCCAGACGCACCGATCTTCCAGGTGGCCGATTACGGGCTGGTGGCCGACCTGTTCCAGGCCGTGCCGGAACTGGTGGCCGAACTGGGTTGAGCGACTATTCGGAAAGACAGCCATGAGTGCCTATACCCCGCCCCTGAAGGACATGCAGTTCGTGCTGCGTGAATTGGCCGGCATCGACCGGGTGGCGCAATTGCCCGGTTACGAGGAGGCAGCGCCTGAAGTGGTCGAATCGATTCTCGAGGAGGCTGGAAAGTTCGCCGCGGGGGTTCTCGCGCCGTTGAACTGGAGCGGCGATCAGGAGGGCGCCAGATGGTCGGCCGAAAACGGCGGAACTGTGACGACGCCCGCGGGTTTCAAGGAAGCCTATGCCCAGTTCGCCGAGGCCGGCTGGAACGGCCTGGCCAGCGACGAAGAGTATGGCGGACAGGGCCTGCCCAAACTGGTATCGGCGGCGGTGCTGGAAATGTGGAAGGCATCGAATATGTCCTTCTCGCTTTGTCCGATGCTGACCCTCGGCGCGATCGAGGCGTTGCAGCTATGTGGCTCGCCCGAGCAGAAAGCCACTTTTCTGCCCAACATGATCTCCGGAAAATGGACGGGCACCATGAATCTGACCGAGTCCCAGGCCGGGTCCGATCTGGCGGCCATCCGCAGCCGCGCGGTGCCTCAGGGGGATGGCACCTACAAGATCTTCGGAAACAAGATTTTCATCACCTATGGCGACCACGACATGGCCGAGAACATCGTCCATCTGGTGCTGGCGCGCACTCCGGACGCGCCGGAAGGCGTGAAGGGGATCTCGCTGTTCGTCGTGCCGAAGTTCATGGTGAAACCCGACGGAAGCCTGGGAGCACGCAACGACGCCTATTGCGTATCGATCGAGCACAAGTTGGGCATCCACGCCAGCCCGACCTGCGTGATGGCCTTCGGCGATGCCGGCAACTTCGGTGGCGGTGCCATCGGAACCTTGGTGGGCCAGGAGAACCAGGGGCTCAAGTACATGTTCATCATGATGAACGCTGCCCGCTTCGCCGTTGGGCTCGAAGGCCTCGCACTCGGAGAGCGAGCCTATCAGCAGGCGCTCGGCTATGCCCGCGAGCGCGTGCAGGGTCGTGACATTGCCGGCAGCGCCGGCAGCGTGGCAATCGTCCAGCATCCCGACGTGCGCCGCATGCTGATGCTGATGAAGGCGCAGAACGAGGCGATGCGCGCCCTGGCATACACCGTTGCCGCAGCCAACGATGCGGCCGCGCGTCATGCCGATGCCGACGAGCGCAAGCGCAGCCAGGCTTACGTCGACCTGATGATCCCGGTGGTCAAGGGCTGGCTGACGGAAAACTGTATCGATATCGCATCGCTCGGCGTGCAGGTGCACGGTGGCATGGGCTTCATCGAAGAGACCGGGGCTGCGCAGCACCTGCGTGATGCCCGCATCACCACGATCTACGAAGGCACCACCGGCATCCAGGCCAACGATCTGATTGGCCGCAAGATCGCCCGCGAAGGCGGCGCCACGCTGACCGCCATGATCGCGCAAATGCGCCAGACCGAAGCGGAACTGGCGCAAGCGGCTGGTCCGGAGTTTGCCGTGATGAAATCCGCGCTGGCCAAGGGCATCGATGCGGTCAGCGATGCCGCCGACTACATCGTGGCACAGTATGGTGCAGACATCCGCTCCGTTTCCGTGGGAGCCGTACCCTTCCTGAAACTGCTGGGCATCGTTTCCGGCGGTTGGCAGATGGCGCGCGCCGCGCTGGCGGCCCAGGCAAAGATCTCGGGCGGCGATACGGACGCGTTTTACCCGGCGAAGATCGCCACCTCGCGCTTCTATGCCGACCATCTGCTGTCGGTCGCACCGGGCCTGGCCCATGCGGTGATCCATGGCGGCGCGGGAGCCATGGCGCTCAGCGATGAGATGCTCTGATCCGGCGCCGGACATGGTGGAGCAATTCTGAAACAGCTTCCGACGCAGGTTCGCGACATGGTTTCCCTGTTCCAGCAGCAAGAGCGGTCCGAAGCGCGGCAGCAGCTCGGCGCCCGGGTATTCGAGGCGATCGGCGAGGCGGTGATCGTGACCGATACTCAGGGCAGCATCGTCGCGGTGAATCCGGCCTTCTGCCGGACCACCGGCCACGCCGAGGCTGAAGTGCTCGGCCGGAGTGCGCGGATTCTCAACTCAGACCGCCATGACAACGCCTTTTACAGCGCGATGTGGCAGGTCTTGGATGGGTCCGGCGAGTGGGCCGGCGAGGTCTGGTACCGGCACAAGGGTGGCGAAGAGATTCCGGGATGGCAGACGATCTCCAGCGTCACGGATGAGCATGGACGAGTTGTCGAGTATGTCGCCATGTTTACGCGTCTGGGGGCGATCCGCAAGGCCCAGGAGGCGGCCGACCACCTGTCGTGGCGCGACGTTCTCACCGGACTCGCCAATCGCGCCCTGTTCCTGCGCCAGCTCGGGCAGACGCTGGCGAGCGCCCGTCGCGAGGGACGCCATGCAGTGATCCTGCTGTTGGACCTCGACCGCTACAAGGATATCGTCGAGGCCCGCGGAAAGGCGCTTGGCGACGCGGTGCTGCAGTCTGTGGCGGAGCGCCTGAGCCAGACCCTGGATCCGGACGACCTGCTGGCGCGCCTCGACTCCGATGAGTTCGCCGTAATGTTGCCGCGGCTGACCGCCGACCGCGAAGCGGCGGGTCGCGAGGCCATGGCAATGGCGGACCGGCTTCGCGATACCCTGCGCACGGATGTCTCCGTAGGTTCCGAGGAATTCCCGCTCGACGCCAGCATCGGTATCGCGCTATTCCCCGAGTCCGGGGAGGAAAGCGCCTCCGACGTGCTGCGTCAGGCCAACATCGCGATGCACCAGTCGAAGGCTGCCGGCGGCGGTTGCGCGATCTTTTTCGAAGCCGCCATGGGCCGCACCATCCGCGATCGCTATCGGGTGGAGCGGGAGTTGCGCGTCGCCGTGGATGACGGCCAGCTCAGGCTCTTTATGCAGACGCAGGTCGATGCGGCGGGGCGACCGGTCGGCGCGGAGGCGCTGGTGCGCTGGCAGCACCCAGAGCGCGGCTTGCTGGTGCCCGGAGCGTTCATACCGCTGGCAGAGGCGTCCGACCTGGTCGTCGCCGTCGACCGCTGGATGCTGGGTGCCGTCTGTCGCCTATTGGTGCGGCTTGACGCTGACGGCAGCGCGCTGCGAGTCTCGGTGAATATCAGCCCGCGGCATTTCCAGAAGGATGACTTCGTCGATGAGGTCAAACGCCAGTTGGCGGTCAGCGGTGCCGATCCGACGCACTTGGTGCTGGAAGTAACGGAAGGCTTGGTAATAGGGAACTTCGCCGGCGCGGTCGCGAAAATGACGCAGCTATCCTCGCTGGGAATCCATTTTTCTATGGACGACTTCGGTACCGGCTACTCGAGTCTTGCGTACCTCAAGCGCTTGCCGCTTCATGAACTGAAGATCGACAAGAGCTTCATCGACGATGTCACCACCAATTCGAACGACGCCGCGCTGGTCGAGACGATACTCGCGGTGGCGCAGCATTTGTCCTTGCAGGTGGTCGCTGAGGGCGTCGAGACCCAGGCGCAGGCCGACTTCCTCAACCGCCACGGGCGGGTGGTCCATCAGGGCTACTTTTACGGCCGGCCCGAGCCGGCCGGGTCCTGGCTCGCTCAGTTGACGGCCGAAGCGTGAGGCGCAACTTCCCCGCGCAGCGGCTTTACATTCCTGGATAGACCGGTCCCTCGCCGCCCTGCGGCACCACCCAGTTGATGTTCTGGGTTGGATCCTTGATGTCGCAAGTCTTGCAATGCACGCAGTTCTGGGCGTTGATCTGCAGCCGTGGAGCGCCCGAATCGTTGCGCAGGAACTCGTACACGCCGGCCGGACAATAGCGTTGCTCCGGGCCGGCATACATGGCGAGGTTAATGTTGAGCGGCACCATCGAGTCCTTCAACGTCAGGTGACATGGCTGGTTTTCCTCATGATTGGTGTTCGACAGGAACACCGAGGACAGGCGGTCGAAGCTGATCACGCCGTCCGGCTTCGGGTAGTCGATCGGTGTGCAATCGGCTGCCTTCTTCAGCTTCAGGTGGTCTGCAGTCAGGCCCAGGGTCCACGGTGCTTTGCCGCGCAGCACTGTCTGGTCGATGCCGAACATCAGCGAACCGAGG
>Ga0163199_1001060_pt1 | contig 17086 bp, 17 predicted proteins | sample PL_2010_150m_FD_113537 | JGI IMG/M metagenome (GOLD analysis project Ga0163199, IMG submission 113537) | Freshwater microbial communities from Powell Lake, British Columbia, Canada to study Microbial Dark Matter (Phase II) - PL_2010_150m | ecosystem: Environmental > Aquatic > Freshwater > Lake ...
GGGGCATACCGCGGAGCTGATGGGGTTACTATTAATGCTGTTGACTTAAGCCGCCTTCCGGCTTTCCTTTATGCTCAGAAGGTATGCCGGAATGACGGATTTGGATACACTTAAACGGATATGCATAACGATAAGTTTCAATTCTTGGGTTGCTGCGTTCTGCCGCATTTTGAAGCCCCGAAACATCAACCTGACAGAAATCGCATTCGGATTTGCCAGTGATATACAGCTTGGATCATGTTATCTGCGTCTAAGCGATGGTGGATTATTGATTACTGCATCGGCGGCTCAAGTCTATGAGCTTGAATGGAAGCAGGGTTTATGTAACCATTACAGTCAGGTGATAAGTATGTAGTTGGGTTACGCTACGCTATCCCGACCACTGCAACTCCGTTGTTGAGTCCACGACAGCCAATAATATAAGTCCATGCAGAGATGTTTTTGTTCATGAACGGCTGCCTGCTAGTCGTCAATGTCGGCAGTACGTCGATAAAATCACGATTATTTGCCGGCGATTTACAGACTAAAGCGATATTAACGGCGGATTACGGCACTGCCGTGGGGCTGGTCGTTGAAGGCCGGGGTATTCACGGCGAGCTTATTGACCAATGCATAGCTACGGCTCATGACACAAGCTCAGCGCTGGCTGTGGTGTTGGACCAATGGCGGCAGATGATTTGCTCAAATGGCGTGCCGCTTGCGGCAATAGGCCATCGTATCGTCCACGGTGCAAGCTGGTTTGATACGGTAACGCCGATTACGGACAGCGTACTTGAGCGTCTGCTGCAACTGGATCATTACGCGCCGCTGCATAATCCGTTCAATCGCTTGGGCGTCACGATGGCGGCTGACTCTTTTCCTGACGTCGCCCAATTTGCGGTATTCGATACCGCTTTTCACCGCAGCATCCCTGGGTATGCGGGACGTTATGCCATTCCCGAACGCTTATCTGACAACGTCGATTTTTATCGCTACGGATTTCACGGTATTTCCTGTCAACATAGTTTATCGGCTGCGGCTGAACTGCTGGCCCGCGATCCGGCCGGCCTGAATCTCATCGTCCTGCATTTGGGCGGCGGCGCCAGTGCTACGGCGATTCGTGCCGGTGTCAGTATCGATACGTCGATGGGTTTTTCGCCTACGGAAGGCCTGATAATGGCTGGACGTTGCGGTGATTTGGACCCGATGATTGCGTTGACATTGCAACGAGAGGGCATGTCGCCGGAACAACTGGACGATTTGCTCAATCATAACAGCGGCTTGTTCGGTATTTGCGGCGATGCCGATATGCGCAGCATTTTACAGAAAGCCGAACAACGCGATGCGGCCGCGATGCTCGCGATTGATATGTTCTGTTACCGGATAAAAAAATATATCGGCGCCTATTGTGCAATACTGGGCGATGTCTCTGCGTTGGTGTTTACCGGCGGTATCGGCGAGCATGCGCCCGAGATTCGCGACAAAATATTGACAGGCCTGGACAAGCTGGGTTTCGTGATGGACAGGCAAGCCAACCTGTGCCGGACCAATCAAAACAGCGACATCAGCGATGCCGCCGGCCGCTCGCGTATTTTGGTGATTCACGCCGAAGAAGAGCGTGTCTGCGCCCGACAAATTTTAAATTTTCTGGACGATGCGTCCGGCCATAAACCAAGAGGATAGTAACGTGGAACCGAGTCATCAAAATTTTCAACTGTCTGCCGGGATGCTGGAGCGTATGGATGCCTATTGGAGGGCGGCAAATTACCTTTCGGTCGGGCAAATTTATTTGCTCGACAATCCCTTGCTCAAAGAGCCGCTGACGCTGGAGCATATTAAACCGCGTTTATTGGGGCATTGGGGTACGACGCCGGGCTTGAACTTTATCAACGTCCATTTAAACCGCTTAATCAAAGCGCATGATCTCAATATGATGATGATCTGCGGCCCCGGCCACGGCGGCCCGGCCATGCTGGCAAACGGCTGGCTGGAAGGCACCTACAGCGAATATTATCCGAGCATTTCGCAGGATAAGGACGGCATGAAGGCCTTGTTTAAACAGTTTTCGTTTCCCGGCGGGGTTCCCAGCCATGTCGCGCCGGAAACGCCGGGCTCTATTCATGAAGGCGGCGAGTTGGGTTATGCGTTGTCGCACGCTTACGGTACGGTTTTCGATAATCCCGATCTGATCAGCTGTTGCGTGGTCGGCGATGGTGAAGCCGAAACGGGGCCTATGGCCGCCGCCTGGCATTCCAATAAATTCCTTAATCCTGTTCGTGACGGCGCGGTATTGCCGATTTTGCACCTGAACGGTTATAAAATCGCCAACCCGACTTTTCTTAGCCGCATTGATGAAGACGAGTTGCTGCAATTATTTGAAGGCTACGGTTACCGGCCTTACCTGGTGGAAGGCAATGACCCCGAGATTGTCCATACGCGAATGGCGAGTGTGCTCGATCAATGCCTGGATGAAATTAAAACGATTCAGCATCTGGCGCGCAGCGGTGAATTGGAGCAGATAAAACGCCCGACCTGGCCGATGGTGATTATGCGCACACCCAAAGGCTGGACCGGCCCCGCCAGTGTGGACGGTAAGAAGACTGAGGATTTCTGGCGTTCCCATCAAGTGCCGCTGGCCAATCTGGCGGAAAATCCCGAACATATCCATCTGCTCGAACGCTGGCTGAAAAGTTATCGTCCCGAGGAATTGTTCGATGAACACGGCGCGCCGCGGCCGGAATTGCAGGAGTTGGCGCCGGTCGGACGTCAGCGCATGAGCGATAATCCGCATGCCAACGGCGGCTTGTTATTGCGCGATTTACGGCTGCCTGATTATCGTAATTATGCCGTGGACGTGCCGTCGCCGGGTTCAGTCGAAGCCGAAGCAACGCGCGTGATGGGGCGCTTTCTCAGGGATGTGATGAAAAATAACCTGGATCAGGGCAATTTTCGTATTTTCGGGCCGGATGAAACGGCATCGAACCGTTGGGACGATGTGTTTGACGTGACGGCGCGAGTCTGGATGGAAAAGATATTGCCGGAAGATACGCATCTTGCGCAGGATGGGCGTGTCATGGAAATACTCAGCGAGCATACCTGCCAGGGCTGGCTGGAAGGCTATCTGCTGACCGGGCGGCACGGCTTTTTCTCGTGCTACGAGGCGTTTATCCATATCGTCGATTCGATGTTCAACCAGCACGCGAAATGGCTCAAAACCTGTAACCGCATACCCTGGCGTCGACCGGTGGCGTCATTGAATTACCTGCTGACATCCCATGTCTGGCGGCAGGATCACAACGGCTTTTCGCATCAGGACCCGGGTTTTATCGACCATGTCGTTAATAAAAAAGCCGAAGTCATCCGGGTTTATTTGCCGCCCGATGCCAATACGCTGCTGGCGGTGACCGATCACGTCCTGCGCAGCCGCAATTATGTCAATGTCATTGTCGCCGGCAAGCAGCCCGCGCCGCAATGGCTGACGATGGATGCCGCAATGAAACATTGCGAGGCCGGTATCGGGGTCTGGGAATGGGCCAGCAATGATTACGGCGAAGAGCCTGATGTCGTGATGGCCTGCGCCGGCGATGTGCCTACCTTGGAAACCTTGGCCGCCGTCGATATTCTGCGCAATAAAGTGCCGGATTTAAAAATCCGCGTCATTAACGTCGTTAACCTGATGCGCCTGCAGCCGACCAGCGAACATCCTAACGGCTTATCGGATCGCGATTTTGATGAACTGTTCACCAAGAACAAGCCGATAGTCTTCGCCTATCACGGCTACCCGTGGCTCATTCATCGCCTGGCTTATCGCCGCGCCAATCATGCCAATTTACATGTACGCGGCTATAAAGAGGAAGGCACGACATCGACGCCGTTCGATATGGTCGTCATGAACGATATGGATCGTTTTCATCTGGCCGCCGATGTTATAGACCGCGTGCCGCGTTTGCGCAATAACACGGTGTATCTGAAACAATATATCCGCGACAAATTGATCGATCATAAACAGTATATTTATAAACACGGCGAAGACATGCCGGAGATACAGAACTGGCAATGGCCTTATGGTGCGGCTGCCGCAGAAATCAGTGATGGCGATGCCGATGAATAGCGGCTCATCCCGTCCATGAGCAAGACGTGCGGTGGTGCGCTCATCGTGATACACAAGTGTCTGCGGGACGCCGTCATTCCGGCAGGTTATAACGCCTTGTAGGAGCGGGCCATGCCCGCGATCAGTGCGGACATCATAGCCGATCGCGGGCATGGCCCGCTCCTACGATATGCTTTATCTTTTTGTAATTGCCGCCGAACACCGGTATGACGACTTTGGGACAGCGTTGTGTATAACGATGAGGAGCGGTGCGTAGGGTTCGCGCCGTTTAACGTTATCGTGAAATCATTAAGCCGCCATTAATATAGAGTTATTTATGATGTGCCCAACGTTTGGACATTCATTAACTTGATAGAGGTCGTTATGAAAAAGTTGTTTTTTTTATTCAGCACAGTGATTGCGATGTTGTATTCAGCGTCGTCATATCCATCCGGCGGGTATGGATGGGAGCGTCATGAGCATTATCGTCCGTATTACCGCGAAGTTGTGAAGTATTACCCCCGGCCTTACCGGGAAGTCATCAGATATTATCCCAGGCCGCAGCCTTATCGTGAAGTGATAACGTATTACCCAAGGCCCAGGCCTTATCCTGCTCCGCCGAGATATTACCCGCAACCCGGCTATTATTCGCATCCCCAGTATCAAAACTATCAAGACCCGCGTTCAACCCAGGGTTTGGCTGGCGGCGTCATCGGTAGTGTTTTCGGTTATCAAGTAGGTGGCGGTGATCCGTTGGCAACGGGGCTGGGCGCTGCCGCCGGCTCTTATATCGGCAATGAAATGTCAGAAAGATGACGGTTTGCCGCCTCGACCCATAGTGCTTCAGCTTCCAAGGGCGTTACGGTTGCTGAAGCAATCCCAACGTTTTTTCGGGCAATTTTTGGCCGCCGATCCCTTCCAGATGTAAGCATGCATCGTCATGCACGGCGGCCATAAAATTGATCAGGCGCATTTCACATTGCATTTTTTGTTCAAAATCATCCGCTTCCCACATTTTATTCAGCAAATGCCTGGCATGATGATGAATCGTGAACGCAACGGCTTCGGGTAAATGTGTGTAGCTGGCCTGGATTGACGATTTGAGCTGATCCAGCGCCGCCAGATATTGCTTGTAGTCCTTGATATCCTGCCTGCATTTGGTTTTAAACATCGCCAGTTCGGCGTTGTTTTTAGTCTTTAATAACGCAATATCATGCTCCATCTGTATGCTCTTTTTTTTCAGTTCATCGGCCAATGTTTTTTCGGCCAGTACGCGCGCCTGTTTGAGTCTGGCCTGTCGGTCCTGGTTAGCGGTTTGCCAGCGCAAATTTTCATCCTTGATTGATTGAAAAAGATTAACCAGCGTAAATATCCAGTCTTTAAATGTATTCATGATTGAGTCGATGTCGCTATTTTTTGCTGTAATTTTAACAAAGCTTCACCATCCAGCCGGTTGCGGTAATGAATATTTTCCTGCTGTAATTGCTGAAAAGCGGTTTTGGATAGCTGCGGCTTGATTGCCAGCAGTTCGCCTGCAATAGCGTTCGATAATGCGTTAATGTGTTTACGGTTATTCGCAATCAGCAGGTGTTTTCTTTTGATTTCATTAAAGTAATTGATTTGCGCCGTTTTGAAGTAAAACAGTTGCTTAAGCTGATGCTGCTTGCTTTGAATAAATAATAATCGACGTTGTGAGCGTTGCCCAGCGGAAAAGAAATCGAGGCAGGCGTGTATGGTTTGTTTTGCGGCAAGCAGCAGGCCGGTCGTTGATAGCAGCGCGAATGCACCGAGCAACAGCAACAGGCCGATGAACGTGACGCGCTCGGGCATATCGGGCATCGATAGCGACAATAACACATCGGCCGATACAAACAGCGCTAATGCACAGCCTATTAATAATAGAAAAATTTTAACAAGCATAAGCAACAGGCAATCCGGTAACGATTTAACAAATAAACATTGTACCCAAACTCGGCAATGGGCTGAACAACCCGCCGTATTGATACTGCAAGCTTGCATTGATGTGCGGTATAATCGCGACCTTACACATACTATCGTGAATTCATGGCCCAGTTTTTTGAAGTTCATCATGAAAATCCGCAGCTGCGATTAATTCATCGTGCTGTAGACATTATCCGCCAGGGCGGCGTTATCGCCTATCCGACGGATTCGTCTTATGCGCTTGCCTGCCATATAGGCGACAAACAGGCCATGGACAAAATTCGCCGTATCAGGCAATTAGACGATAAACACGATTTTACACTGGTATGCAAGGATCTGGCGCAAGTATCGACATTCACTAAAATAGGCAATGATGCGTTTCGGTTAATTAAAGCGTTAACGCCCGGCCCGTTTACTTTCATACTGGAAGCAACCAAAGAAGTCCCGCGCAGATTGCAGCATCCGAAGAAAAAAACTATAGGCATACGTATTCCAGACCATCCGGTTGCGCAGATGCTGGTGCGGGAACTCGATGAAGCCTTGTTCAGTTCCACGCTGGTATTACCCGGCGATACCGATGCGCTCAGCGACCCATACAACATCAGGGAAAAGCTGGATCACGAGCTGGATTTGGTGATCGATGCCGGTATTATCGAGTTTGAGCCGACCACCGTGATTGAATTTACCGGTAACGGTCCCGTAATCATCAGGCAAGGCAAAGGTATTGCCGATAACCTGACACAATAGAGACACCAGCCATGATGAATGACCTGACGCTGATACAGCGCATAATCGTATGGAGCTTACCCGTCATTTTTGCAATTACCGTGCACGAAGTCGCACACGGCTGGGTGGCAAAAAAATACGGTGATAACACCGCATCGATGTTGGGCCGGTTAACGCTGAATCCGATCAAGCATATCGATTGGTTCGGAACCGTTATTTTGCCGGGCTTGTTGCTGATGACGGGTACCGGCTTTATTTTCGGCTGGGCAAAACCGGTGCCTGTTAATGCCGGAAACTTTAAAAGACCGCTGCATGATATGGCTATCGTTGCCGCGGCCGGGCCGATTGCCAATTTATTGATGGCTACTGCATGGGCGTTGTTGGCCAGGTTGGGTGTCATGATCGGCGTAGAGCCCATCTCGTTGCCGCTGATTTATACAGGCAGTGCCGGTATTTCGATTAATCTGGTTTTAGCCTTGATTAACCTGTTACCGATTCCGCCGCTGGACGGCAGCCGTATCCTGACGGGGCTGTTGCCGCCGCGGTTGGCATGGAAATATAACCGGCTCGAGCCTTACGGGTTTTATATTTTAATCGCGCTTTTATACTTTAATGTATTGAGTGTACTGTTAGCCTATCCGATGTATATAGCCCAGAATGTGTTTTTTTCTATTGCTGGATTGTAGTGCATCTCATTATTGGAGTGTGTTATGGCTACTTCATCGCTTCACGAACTGGATTTTTACGCTTGGACGCAGCAACAGGTTTATCTAATTAAATCCGGTAATCTGGTTAATGTCGATTTTGAACATTTGCTTGAGGAGATAGAGAGTATGGGAGCAAGCGAACGACGCGAATTGATTAACCGGCTTGCTGTTCTTTTAGCGCATCTCTTGAAATGGCATTATCAGCCTTCGTTTCGCGGGCGGAGCTGGCAACTCACGATCAAGGAGCAGCGGCGGCAATTGCAAAGGCATTTAAAGGACAATCCCAGTTTACATGCGCGATTGGATGAGTTTATCGCTGATTCCTACATCGATTCTGTTTTGCTGGCGGCTAAAGAAACCGGCTTAGATGAATCTGCGTTCCCCGTTCAATGTCCTTATGCTCAGCAAGATATTTTGAATTTCGAATTTTATCCGGGGTCACGGCAAGTTGAGTGAAGGGTAAATGGAAAATACGATAGAGCAGCCTCCTGCCTTTGCAATAGTCAACGGCGCTCCGTTTAACCAGTTGCCTGAAGACTTATATATTCCCCCCGATGCGCTGGAAGTCTTTTTAGAATTATTCGAAGGTCCGCTGGATTTATTATTGTATTTAATAAAAAGACAGAATCTCGATATAGTGAACATTCCGGTAGCGGAGATTACCCGGCAATATATCGACTATATCCAGCTAATGGGTTTGTTAAATATCGAATTGGCGGCGGAATATCTGGTCATGGCGGCATTATTGGCGGAAATAAAATCCAGGATGCTGTTGCCGCGTCGGCCTGAAGCCGAAGACGAGGAAGATGACCCCAGAGCGACATTAATTCGCAGGCTACAGGAATATGAATGTATCAGGAATGCCGCTAATGATCTGGATCATCTGCCCAGAATGGAGCGCGAACACTTTGCTGTCGAAGTTGATGTCTCGGCATTAGCCATTGAGCAGGTCTTGCCCGACATCCAGTTAAAAGAATTGTTACTGGCTTTTAAGGACGTCCTTAAACGCGTCGAACAACTCAGTCACCACCAAATTACCAAAGAAGCTTTATCTGTCCGTGAACGAATGGCAACCATTTTGGCAAACCTTGAAGGAGAAAATAGTCTCCTTTTCTCGCAATTATTTATCCGAAAAGAAGGTCGACACGGAGTCGTTGTCTCGTTTCTGGCCATCCTCGAGCTCAGCAAAGAACGACTCATCGACATCATCCAGCCAGAGCCCTTTGCCGAAATCCGGGTCAGAGCCGCCAGTCCCGCCCAAGCCGAAGCCGAAGCGGGTAACTAAAGCGCGCAACCAGCCCCGCGCTGTTGACTTGGCTGTTGAGTTAAATTCAAACGAGCGGCTTGATGCCGCCGAACAGCCTTCTGCGGAACCCATCAGGCTTCGCCCTTATGCAAAGCTTAGAACCCGGCGCAGACACATTAAAGCAACAACAGTGACCGTAAGCTCTCCCGTCACTGAACAGCCTGGATGCAATATGGAAATCAAACGTATCGTTGAAGCTATTTTGTTTGCCGCTAAACGGCCTATGACGTGCAAGCAGATACAACAGATATTTCCTGAACTGGAACAGCCTGAGCTGGACGAGATACAACAGGCGATTGCCGCAATAACTAACGATTATCAACAGCGTGCGGTCGAGTTAAAACAGGTCGCCAGCGGTTATCGTTTTCAGGTCAGGTCTGAATTATCGCGCTGGGTGTCGCGGCTGTTTGAAGAAAAACCGCCCAAATATTCTCGCGCATTACTGGAAACCCTGGCTATTATTGCCTATCGCCAGCCTGTTACGCGCGGCGATATTGAAGACATACGCGGCGTCGGCGTCAGTTCCGGCATTATACAGACGCTACTGGAGCGCGAATGGGTGAAGGTGATCGGGCACAAAGAAGTGCCGGGCAGGCCTGCATTATTAGGCACAACCAAGCAATTTCTGGATTATTTCAACATAACAACACTGGATGAGTTACCGACGCTACAGCGTCTTGATTTGTCAGCAGACGATATACCCCTACCCGCAGGTAAAGAGTGAACAACAAAAAACCAACACACAGCGCACCCAAACAGCCGGGTGAACGCAAAGCACCGCCGGCAGCCCGAATAACCCCTCCTAAACCGGTACAGAGCCGAACGGTTGAACAGCCGATGCCGGATAAGTCGGACGATCGTCAGGCGGATGCCGGCGAGCGTATCCAGAAAGTGCTGGCGCGCGGCGGTGTCGGCTCCAGAAGAGAAATTGAACGCTGGATGGAGGAGGGCAGGGTTAAGGTCAATGGCGTTAATGCCTCTCCGGGTATACGCCTGAAACCAGGGGATTATTTACAGATCAATGATAGAGTCGTGCATTGGGAGAAGTTTGCTGGGCAAGCAACCCGCGTATTGCTTTATCACAAACCCACCGGTGAAGTAGTTACGCGCCGCGACCCGCAGGGCCGCCCGATTATATTCAGCCGGTTGCCGTGTGTGCCTGCGGGACGCTGGATTTCAGTGGGACGTTTGGACATTAATACGTCGGGACTTTTATTAGTCACCAATAACGGCGAGCTGGCCAATCGCTTGATGCACCCATCCACGCAGGTCGAACGTGAATATGCCGTACGTATTTTAGGCCACGTATCCGATGCGACATTGGAAAAGCTCAAACAGGGCGTAGAGCTTGAAGACGGCAAAGCCAGGTTTGATGACATCCGGCTTTCCGGCGGCGAAGGCGCCAATAAATGGTATTACGTTACCGTTAGCGAAGGCCGCAACAGATTGGTACGGCGCTTATGGGAGTCGCAGGACGTCGTGGTCAGCCGCCTGATACGCGTGCGTTACGGGCCGGTGGTATTGCCTGAATACTTACGGGCCAATGCGTATTACGAACTGACCGATAAGGAACTGGATTTGTTATTTGAATTTGCAGGCATGACCCGGGAAAAGCATGACGTGTTGGCTGCTAAAGCCGATACAAGTGGAAGCAAAAGGCCGCATAGCAGAAAAAGATAGGCATATTATCGTGGCCGACTGCGTTGTGTGTAGCGTTCATTGATGGATTCCAAGCCGAGTAGGGCGCGCTGCGCGCCAGTGGAGAAAGTGAAGGTTTATAAGCGTCGATTTATCTAAAGTTGCACAGAAGGCGCACACGGCGCGCCCTACGTTAAACAATACACACGACACAGTTAATTAACATTGCGTTATTTCAAAATAAATAACATTTTTTCACAAAATCCCTGCATCTTTATCACACCCGTTTTCAGATTAAATAATTGCTATAATGTCAATACAACACAGGTATTCATAAGATGATGACATTGAACCAAACTATAGAACGCGCAATGGAACGGCTGATGTACGCCAGTCGCTGGATAATGGCACCGATTTATCTCGGCATGAGCCTGATTCTGATGGCACTCTTCGTAAAATTCTTTCAGGAGCTCTATCACTTTATCCCGCATATTTTTGAAATTAATGAAACCGATTTTATCCTGACCCTGCTGACCTTGATTGATTTGACCCTGGTCGGCAGCCTGATTGTGCTGATTATGTTCAGCGGTTATGAAAATTTCGTATCGCGCCTTGATATCGGCGAGGCGACCGAGAAACTGGATTGGCTCGGGACGCATGATTACGCCTCGATGAAAATAAAAGTCGCGTCGTCCATTGTGGCCATTTCATCGATTCATTTATTGAAAATCTTCATGAATATTGGCGCGACGGCCAATGATAAATTGCTATGGTATGTGCTGATTCATCTGACCTTGGTCATTTCCGCGCTGTTTATGGGTTATTTAGATAAATTGACTAAACACTAATGCTTATACGCTTACTACTTCTTGAAACAACAGGCTGCCATCTTTGCGAACAGGCGCCGGCCATCGTTAATCAATGCCGGCTCGAAGACCATGATTTATTCATTGAAAACATAGATATTGCCGAACTCCCGGAATGGCAGGCGCAATACGCGACCCGCATTCCCGTTTTATACCATCCCGAGACAAAAACAGACTTAGGCTGGCCTTTTGACCTAGCCGATGTCAAAGCGTTTATATATGGAGACGTTAAGATGACTGAATACCGACTGGAAAAAGACAGCATGGGTGAACTGCAAGTGCCTGTTACTGCATTGTATGCGGCGCAAACGCAGCGGGCTATCGATAACTTCCCGATCAGCGGATTAACGTTGCCGGCGGCATTTATCAAAACAGTTGCACTGATAAAAAAAGCGGCGGCAACCGTCAATATCGAACTGGGTGAGCTGGAGCCTGTAGTGGGCAATGCGATTATCGAAGCGGCGCAGCGCATTATCGATGGACGCTATCAGGACCAGTTCCCGGTTGATGTATTCCAGACCGGTTCCGGTACCAGCACCAATATGAATGTTAATGAAGTGCTGGCGCACCTGGCAACTGAAATAGCAGGCCGGGCGGTTAGCGCCAATGACCATGTCAATAGGGGGCAAAGCAGTAATGACGTGATTCCAACGGCGATACATGTCAGTGCGGCGCTTGAATGCCGGAATACGTTGCTGCCGGGCCTTAAGCACCTTGCCGAGACGATAGAACAAAAAGCCGTAGCGCTGGATCACGTCACGAAAACCGGACGCACGCATTTAATGGATGCAATGCCGGTGCGCATGAGCCAGGAGCTGGGCGGTTGGGCCTTGCAGATACGCAACGGCATAGACCGGATTAACGCCGCCTTGCCCAGAATTTACAAACTTGCGCAGGGCGGTACCGCAGTCGGCACCGGCATTAATGCCGAGCCACGGTTTGCAGCGCAATTTGCCGATGCGTTAAGCGCTGAAACCGGCCTGCCGTTTAAGCCGAACGAATCGTTTTTTGAAAGTCTCAGTTCTCAGGATGCCATCGTTGAATTATCCGGCCAGATGAAAGTGATCGCCGTCAGTTTAATGAAAATCGCCAACGACTTGCGCTGGATGAACAGCGGGCCTTTAGCCGGATTGGGTGAAATTGAATTGCCGGCATTACAGCCGGGCAGCAGCATCATGCCTGGTAAAGTCAATCCGGTTATCCCTGAAGCGACGGCGATGGTGGCAGCACAAGTGATAGGCAATGATGCGACGATCACGATTGCAGGGCAATCCGGCAGTTTTCAACTCAATGTCATGCTGCCTGTCATTGCCTACAATAGCCTGCAAAGCATAGAACTGCTCGGTAATGTCAGCCGCCTGCTGGCGGATAAGGCGATAGCAGGGTTTACCGTCAGACAGGACAATCTGCAACAGGCGCTGGCAAAAAATCCCATTTTGGTGACGGCGTTAAATCCCATCATTGGTTATGCGAAAGCCGCCGAAGTCGCCAAATCTGCTTATAAACAAGGGCGGCCGATTATTGAAGTGGCCGCCGAGATGACCGAATTAAGCCTTGAAGAACTGGCAAAGCTGCTGGAGCCTGTGCATTTAACGCAAGGCGGCATTAACGAATAAGGTCGCAAGACGCTGCGGAGCCGAACGGTGAATACCGTCCTGAAACAAGCCCGTTATACGTTGGCCGATTATATGGACTGGCCTGACGGCGAACGCTGGGAATTGATCAATGGCGTAGCGTATAGCATGAGTCCTGCGCCCAGTATCCAGCATCAGGCTATAGTCGGCGAAATTTACAGTCAGCTGCATCAAAAATTAAAAGGCAAACCCTGCAAAGTGTTTATTGCGCCTGTAGATGTCGTGTTGTCCGATCATGATGTCGTGCAGCCGGATGTTTTAGTCGTCTGCGATCCCGGCAAAGTGACCGAAAAAAATATCCAGGGCGCACCCGATCTGGTGGTCGAAGTATTGTCGCCGGGCACTGCGCTTAAGGACATGCGCGAAAAGAAAGCCTTATATCAACAGTCCGGCGTACCGGAATACATCGTCATTGATCCGCTGGAAGGCTATGTGCAGCGGTTTTTGTTGCAAAGCGACGGATTATACGGCGCAGGCGATATTTTCGGCTCACGCGAACTCATGCCTTTGCGCAGTTTGCCGGACATCGAAATGCCGCTATGGGAAATATTTGGCATCGAACCAAACGCTGTCGGTACGGCGACAACTGAATAAAAGTTTTAGTAAACCCGTTTCAAATGCAAAAATCCACTCGTGCCAGTCAAGGTGTAACCCGCTTGGCTGGTGTCGGCTAAATGCTTACCACCGTCAACATCTGCTCCCTCCCATTGGCGTATCAGATCGGGGCAAGAGGGGGAGCAAGCTTTCTTATGTTTGATTGGTTGCTTAAGGCGCAAGTGCTTTGGCAAAAGCCGAATGAATCCGGCTGACATCAATTCGCCTAAAGGCGAAACCCAAACAATGCGCCTTACCCGTGTTGGAAGCCGACGCAACGATTGCGCTTAATGCGGAGCGCCCGTGATATTTTTCAGGCACTTTTTGAGGGCGGACACAGTGGAACAAAAAACAAAAAAGACACGCGCCAAGGGCGGGCAGGAAACCCTTGCCGATAGAGGAAAGAGCCATGAACACCGCCATCAGACCAACACCCGCACACATTCTGCCGGAATAATTTAACCAAGAGCTAACGGACGGGTCAAAATTGGACGCTGTTTGTTGGTCACTTTAATAGATGTTTATTGATAATTTTACTGTACCCGTTTTAGCGCATACAACGCGATGGCTGACACGGCTACGCTGGGGATGAACGCCATTAACGGCGGGCTAAGACCATAAATCAAACCCAGATGGCCGGCGGTGATGTCGATAATATTGAAGCCCATGCCGATCACTACGCCAGCGAGGATTCTTGCGCCGGCGCTGATGCCGCGTTTAACGCCGATCACAAAAGGCGTGGAAACCAGTAACATGACAAAAATGACCAGAGGATTGACGATGCGTCCCCAAAAAGCCGCTTCAAACAGGTGCGATTTTTGGTGGTTTTCTTTTAAGAAACTGACATACATCGCCAAGTCATAAAGCGACAGGTTATCCGGGTTTACGACAACAATCTTTAATAAATCAGGGGCAATCGATGAATTCCAGATTTGCTCTGTTGCGGTGCCGGCCTGCATCTGTTCCGTTGAAATATCCGAACCTTGTATCTGTTGTAACCGCCATTGCTGTCGGCCTAAAAAAACGGCCTGGTCGGCATGCAGCGAATGATGCAAATGCTGCTGTTCATCGACTTCATAAATGCTGATATCTGCAAGATTGCCGTTATCTTCGATTTTTCGAACGTTGATGAATTGCCTGCCTTCGCGTAGCCACAGCCCGTATTTGGTGCGCATGACAACGGGTTTATGTTGTGCCGTCGCCCTGATGAGCTGGGCTTTTTGCTCGGTTAGCGGGGCGATAAACTCGCCGACGAGTACGGCCATCGTCGCCAAAATAACACCGGCCGCCATCGCAGCTTTAATAAGGCCGAAAATAGATAACCCGGCCGCACGCATTGCGATCAGCTCATGGTTATTTCCCATTGCACCCAGCGTAAACAAACTGCCCAGCAACGCAGAGGCAGGCATTAATTCATAAAAAACAGTGGGCGATGTCAAGGCCAGGAAATAAAAAACCTCCGTCAGGCCGTAGTCACCTATACCGATATCATCGAGTTCATCGCTCAGCGTGAATAGATTAAATAAGGTCAATAACACCAGCATCGCAATCAGCGAACCTTTTAAAACGTCTTTGACGATGTAAGCCGTTAATACATTCATAGCGCTGTTTTTTTCCTGATTTTTATCATTAGCCATTGCCAACCATACCATCGGGCTAATAATACGCCGCCTATGATTGCCAGGAAAACATTGACGCCGACATCGCCCAGCCATGCCGGAATCGAGTCATTAATCACCCAGACCTGGGTCAGTCGGATGAGATTGCCGTAGCTGAAATAAATTAAAAACCCCATCAGTATATTGCCGTAGGTACCTCCGCGCGGGTGTTGTTGCGCTAACGGTACGCCGATAAAGCTTAACAGCAGTATGCTGGACGGGATCGAAAAACGCCGTTGTAATTCGGCAATATCGGAAGTCTTTTGGGAGCTCCATAACGTCGTTGTAGCGACAGCCGGCCGGTTTAGATTGACGATGGTATCCCTTTCTTCCATTCTCACCGCGTATTCATCGAATGTTTCTATCACATAATCGAGGCGACCAGGTTGTCCCTGTACGCGTTCGCCCTGCTCGAAAACAATGTAGGAACCGTCAGGCAAATCCTGTAAATGCGCCGATTTTGCATTGATAATCGCCAGCTTGCCCTGTTGCCGGTTTTGCACGAATATCTGGTGCATTTTTTTATCGTCAGTGATTTTTTCGACATAAAAAACCAGGTCGCCCTGGCTGTATTCACTAAACTTTCCGGCGGCTATGCCCCGAAGATCGGACGATTCTTCGCCTTGATGCATGATGCGCGTAATATTGGCTTCCGCCCAGGGACTTACATACAGGGACAAGCCGGCAGCGATCACGCTCAAGGGAAAAACCATCAGGAATACGCCCCGGTAAAGCGTGCCTGCTCCGCCGCCCGCCGAGGAAATGGCGGACATTTCCTGATCCCGGTACATTCTGCCGAGCACCATCAATACCGCCATAAACAGTGCGGCGGGCAGCAATGTAACGCTGATAATAATGGTTTTTAACGCCAGGAGGCTGAATAATGTCTCATTCGATACGCGGCCTTCAATCGCCTTGTCAAGCACCCTGATGAATTCTCTGCTGACAATAATGACGACAATCACTGACCAGACAGACAGCAATGTTTTTACCAAATCCTGTGCTATTGTCCTGTCCAGAACAGTGATCGGATAATATCGTCTCTTGCGGCCTTGCGGGCAATCTCTCTCCAAACCGGTCTCCTCAATCAAAATTAATGAAGTGTTGTATAATTCAAAACGAGCGAGTAAGCGATTATTTGGCTTCCTCAGGTAAATCATCCAACCGGATCTAACCCAACCAGACGATAAATGTTATGGACTATTCTATAGAAACCGCGCCATTAGAAAAACTGCAATGTGATTGCATGATTGTCGGCGTTTACCAGAATCAGCAACTCAGCGCATCGGCGACCCTTCTCAACAACAGCACGCAAGGGCTGATCAGCAAAGTGCTGGCCCGTGGCGACATCAGCGGAAAAAACGGCGAAACCGTGCTGTTAAATACCATCCCTGACAGCGTTATCGAACGCATTTTGCTGGTTGGCCTTGGTGAGTATAAGCCGTTGACCGGAAAAGACTACATTAAAGCCCTTTCGTCTGCGATTAACAGCCTGAAAAAACCGCAAATAAAATTTGTAATTTGCGCTCTGGCGGAAGTTAATGTCGAAGCGTGTGACCGGCAGTGGAAATCCCGGCAAATAATCGAAGTATTCAGCGATGCCGTATACCAATACACGCAGACAAAATCGGATAAGGAAACCGAAAGTAAACTCGAAAAAATAGGCATTACCGCCCCCGAAACCGAGTTGGCATCGGTGCAAGCAGGCTTGGCCCAAGGCCGGGCGATTGCCGAGGGCGTTTGTTTTACGAAACTGCTTGCCGATTTACCCGCCAATATCTGTACGCCGGCTTATCTGGCCAGGCAGGCGCTTGAGTTGGGTGAAAAATTCGATAAATTATCGATCAGCATTCTCGAAGAATCCGATATGGAAACACTGGGCATGGGCGCTCTGCTATCGGTTTCGCGCGGCAGCCGTCAACACGCTAAATTGATTACGCTGGACTA
>Ga0163199_1001061_pt1 | contig 17085 bp, 13 predicted proteins | sample PL_2010_150m_FD_113537 | JGI IMG/M metagenome (GOLD analysis project Ga0163199, IMG submission 113537) | Freshwater microbial communities from Powell Lake, British Columbia, Canada to study Microbial Dark Matter (Phase II) - PL_2010_150m | ecosystem: Environmental > Aquatic > Freshwater > Lake ...
CAATGAAAAAGGTCTTGATTCTCGGCGTGAACGGCTTCATCGGCCATCACCTTTCCAAGCGCATCCTCGACACCACCGACTGGGAAGTGTACGGCATGGACATGTACAGCGAGCGCGTCACCGACCTGATGGCCAACCCGCGCTTCAACTTCTTCGAAGGCGACATCACCATCAACAAGGAGTGGATCGAATACCACGTCAAGAAATGCGACGTGATCCTGCCGCTGGTCGCCATCGCCACCCCGGCCACCTACGTCAAGGAACCGCTCAAGGTGTTCGAACTGGACTTCGAAGCCAACCTGCCGATCGTGCGCCAGTGCGTGCAATACGGAAAACACCTGATTTTCCCGTCCACTTCGGAAGTCTACGGGATGTGCCGCGACGGCGAATTCGACCCGGACAATTCCGAACTGATCCTCGGCCCGATCAACAAGCCGCGCTGGATTTACTCGTGCTCCAAGCAACTGATGGATCGCGTGATCTGGGCTTACGCGATGAAAACCGAGTTCAACTTCACCCTGTTCCGCCCGTTCAACTGGGTCGGCGCCGGCCTGGACAACATCAACGCCGCCAAAGAAGGCAGCTCGCGCGTGATCACCCAGTTCCTCGGCCACATCGTGCGCGGCGAAGACATCAAACTGGTCGACGGCGGCCTCGCCAAGCGTTCCTACACCTACGTCTCGGACGGCGTGGATGCGCTGATGAAGATCATCGCCAACCAGGACGGCATCGCCACCGGCAAGATCTACAACATCGGCAACCCGACCAACAACTACTCGGTCAAGGAACTCGCCCAGATGATGCTGAAACTGGCGCTGGAATACCCCGAATACGCCGAATCCGCCAAAAAGGTCAACATGGTGGAAGTCACCAGCGGCGACTACTACGGCAAGGGCTACCAGGACGTGCAAAACCGCGTGCCGAAAATCGACAACACCAAGCAGGAACTCGACTGGGCGCCCAAGGTGCTGATGGCCGACACCCTGCGCCACATCTTCGACGCCTACCGCGGCCAAGTCGCGGAAGCACGCAAACTGGTGGAATAACCTTGGTGATGGGTGATGAGTAATGGGTAAGCGGAAAACCCGTTGCATCACCCATCACGCATCGCCCATTACCCATTACCTGCAATGAAATTAGCCCTCAAAATCGACGTAGACACTTATCGCGGTACCCGCGAGGGCGTGCCGCGCCTGGTCGAACTGCTGCAGAAATATCAAGCCAACGCCACCTTCCTGTTCAGCCTCGGCCCAGACCACACCGGGCGCGCGATCAAGCGCGTGTTCCGCCCCGGCTTCATGAAAAAAGTGTCGCGCACCTCGGTGCTCGAGCATTACGGCTTCAAGACCCTGATGTACGGCACCCTGCTGCCCGGCCCGGACATCGGCAAACGCTGTGCCGCTATCATGCAGGCGGTACGCGCCAACGGCTTCGAGGTCGGCATCCACTGCCACGACCACATCGAATGGCAGGATCACGTCGCCCAGCAGAATGCCGAATGGACGGAACGCCAACTGAAGCTGGCTTGCGACCGTTTCGAGCAGATTTTCGGCGAAAAAGCCAGAACCCACGGCGCCGCCGGCTGGCAAACCAACGTCCACGCGCTGCGCCTGGAACAACGATGGGGCTTCGACTACTGTTCCGACACCCGCGGCACTCGCCCTTTCATCCCGATCTGGCGCGCGGAGATCATCAATTGCCCGCAATTGCCGACCACGCTGCCGACGCTCGACGAACTCATCGGCGTCAACGGCATCGGCGTGGACAACGTGGCGCCGCATCTGTTGCAGCTGACGGAAAACCCGCCGCCCACCGGCCATGTCTACACCCTGCACGCCGAACTGGAAGGGATGAAACTCGCCGGGGTTTTCGAGCAATTGCTGGCCGGCTGGAAAGAACAGGGCTATGAACTGGTTTCACTGGCGCAATACCAGGAAAACCTCAATCGAGACACCTTGCCGCGCCACGAAGTGGTGATGGGCGAAATCCCCGGCAGATCGGGAACGCTGGCCTTGCAGGGCGAGGAATTCCTGTCACAATAGCCCCTTCAAAATCCAAGGGATAATTCACTTGAAACCGGAAGAACTGCGCGCCCGTTTCATGGCCGCCGAATCATCGGCGGACGAAACTGCCGTGTTCGATGCCGCCGTGGCGGAATTAAAGCGGATCGACCAACTGGTCCGCAACTCCGGCCTCAAAACCGGCAACTTTCCTTTCGATGTCAAGCAATTACGCACGCGCTTCCTGAATTCCTCTTCGCCGGTGGATTTGGCGATCTCCTTCGACAGCATCGTTTTCGAGATCGAACAATTAGCGCAAAAACTCCCGGCCGCCGCGATGCAGGCCACGGCCCCTCCCGGCCAGGCGCAAGCGCGGGATCAAAGCCCTGAAGAACTGAAACGCTACCTGGAAAACCTGGCGAAAGAACGCGATCTTTACCGCAGCAAGGTCGAGGAAGCGGTTACCGAACATGGCAAGCTGAAACGCCTGCTGGAAGACCTCACCCGCGATCGCGTGGCCTCGCTGACCCAAGTCGTGGCCGCCAGCAAAGCCAAGGATGAATTGAAACAGGAAATCACCCAGCTCAGGGCCCAGCCGGCCAGGGAACGCCAGGAACTGGAACGCCTCAGCAACAATCACGAGCAGATCAAGCGCGTCGCGCTCGCCACCCAACGCGAACGCGACCAACTAAAACAGCAAACCAGCCAATTGACCGACGAAATCGAGCAATTCCGCACCCTGATCGGCCAACTCTCGGAAAAACACCACACCGTCACCTCGGAACAGGAAAAACTGCTGGACGAGAACTACGCCCTCAAAAGCGGTATGTTCAAAATGGCGCGCGATCAACTGGAAAACCTGGAAACCCGCTTGGCGCAGATGAAGAAACGCGGGAAATAAGCCGACTCGTCAATGCCATTAAATGTTTCCGCACCCTTCAACGACATTGAAACGCATGATAATATTCAAATAATTTCATAGCCATAACGAAAACATGTCACAGCCACCACTTTCCATTGCCATCATGTTCGCCCACATTTACAACAGTTCGTGGCTTTACGAATACCTGGGTGACAAGGCCGCGCGGGCAAAGATAGAAGAATGCCAGGCTCGACTGGATAGCATAGCCCGCCGCCATGGCGGCGCAATCGTCAAAACCATCGGCGAAAAAATCATGTGCAATTTTCCTGCCTCCGCCAATGCCATCGAGGCCGCCATCGCGATGCAGCAGGAAATGGCGTCCCTCGCTGCACGCGACCCGGATGCGCTGCACATCAAGATAGGCTTGCATTTCGGCGAGGTCACCCAGGACGGGGGAGAGATACTCGGCGATACCGTCAATGTGGCCGCGCGCATGGCCGGCCTGGCCGCCGTCGATCAGATCGTGACCACCCAACAAACCGCGGACAGCTTGCCGCCGGCACTACGCCCCAGCATCCGCTTCCTCGGACAAACCACCGTCAAGGACAACTGCGAGGACAAGCATATTTTCGAGGTGATCTGGGAAATCGAAGAAGCCGTCACCAGAATGCCCACGCCCCAGTCGCGTTCCGGCGGTACCAGCACGCTCGGCCTGAAGTATGCCGACCAGCAGCTAACCCTGTCGCTGCAAAGCCCTTCGACCATGGTCGGCAGAGACAAGTCTTGCGGCATCGTCGTCGATGATCCGCTGGCATCGCGCAATCACGCCCGTATCGAGTTGCGCAATGGCAAATTCGTCATGGTTGACCAAAGCACCAACGGCACTTACCTCAACCAGGGCGACAAGGTCATTTTTCTGCGCGGCGAAGAAGTACTGCTCAGCGGCAACGGTTTTTTTGCGCTGGGACACGAAGTGGCGTCCAATTCGCCGGATGCAGTGCATTATTCCTGCAAGTACTGATAACGGCCCAACGCCTCACCCCGCCGCATCCGGCTCATCCACCCGTTCCGCTATCCATAGCCGCATACTGTCGCGCAGCCGCAGTGCGGCTTGCCAGTCGCTGCCCGGGGCCGTCGCAGGCGCGCCGATCTGCACCCGCAAACGGCTGAAATGGGGCCGCCGTTCCTCGCCGCGCAGCAGCACGCGGGTACCGTTGAGGGCAAGCGGGATCACCGGCAGGCCGGTACGCGCCGCCACGGCGAAGGCGCCCATGCGGAACGGCAGCAGTCCCAGCGCGCTGCGGAACGTGCCTTCGGCGAAGAACACCAACGAATCGCCGCTACGCGCCCGCTCCTCCAGTGCGCGGGTATCCTCGGCACCGCGCGCGCTGTCGAAGCGCTCGACGAAGACGCAGCCGAGCCGACGTAGCGGAATAGCGGCGAGCGGCTTGCGCAACAACTCCTGCTTGGCCACAAAGGCGAAACGGGGCGGCAGTACCGCGCTGAGCAACAGCGCATCGAGGTAGCTGGCGTGATTGGCGGCGACGATGCAGGGGTCGCCGGCAGCCAGGTGTTCCCGGCCTGCGACGCGCGGCGTCAGCCCGGCCAGCGCCAAGGCCAGGCGCGCGCTGTTGCGTGCAATCCTGCGGCGCAGCACCAAGCCGGGCGCCACCACGATCAGCAGCCAGGCAACCGGCACGACGGCGACAAACACCGTCCAAGCCCAGGCCGCCCACAGCGCGTCCGCCCCCTCGCGCAGCAGGCGCAGCACGCCGGGGCCGGCAGAGGACCATCCCCAGCGCAACAATTGCACCCAGGGCGCGCGCCGCGCGGCGCGCAGGCCATCGTTCTCGTACAGTTCGCGGCAGGCGGCGCGACGGACTTTGCCGCTGGAGGTCTTGAGCACGCTGCGCGGCGGCGCCAGCACGATGTCGTCGGCCGGCATCCCGGCCAGATCGACGGCGAGGCCGTTGATTTCATCGCACAGACGGCGGCGCTCGGCGGCGTCGCGTTCGCGTGTTTCGGCCAGCACCACCAGCCGTTCGGTGCCGGAGCGCGGGTCGCTGGCGGGGAACACCGCCACGCCGCCCTTGCGTATGCCGCGCAAGTTACCCACCGCTTCTTCGAGTTCCGCCGGGTACACATTGTGGCCGCCGCGAATGATGATGTCCTTCTCGCGTCCGGTGAGGTACAACTCGCCCGCCGCCAGGTAGCCGAGATCGCCGCTGTTGAGCCAGTCGCCGTCGTAGAGGCGCGCGCTCGCTTCGGGATTGCGGTAATAGCCGGCGGTGGCCGAGGGGCCGCGAAACTGCACGCGCCCGACGCCGCGCTCGGGCAGCAGTTGGCCGGACGGGTCGACGATGCGGATCTGGTGAGCGGGCAGCGGCGCACCGCAACTCACCACCCTTAGCGCATGGCGGTCGTCCGGCGCGGCGCGGCGGGCGACGCCCTCCTCCGCCACCCCCTTGCGCTCCACCCGGTCGATCAGCGGCCCGCGTCCGGGCGGGGGAAAGGCCAGCCCAACCGAGTTTTCCGCCAGGCCGTAGACCGGCGTCAGCGCCTCGCGGCGGAAGCCGTGAGCGGCGAAACGCGCAACGAAACCGTCGAGCGTATCGGGGCTGACCGGCTCGGCACCGTTATAGGCGAGCCGCCAGCTGCTCAGGTCGAGTTCCTCGACCTGGCGGTCGTCCACCTTGGCGGCGCACAGCGCATAGGCGAAGTTGGGCGCCGCCGAAACCGTGGCACGGTAACGGTGGATCGCCCACAACCAGTTCGCCGGGCGGGCGAGAAAAGCCAGCGGCGACAACAGCACCAGGCGGAAGCCGATGTGGAGACTGCCCATGCAGGCGCCGATCAGCCCCATGTCGTGATAGAGCGGCAGCCAGGAGACGAACACGTCGCCACTGACTATCCCCGAGGCGCGCTCCATCGCGCGCAGATTGGCGAGCAGGTTGGCGTGAGTAAGCACTACCCCCTTGGGGTTGCCGGTGCTGCCGGAGGTGTATTGCAGGAAAGCGATGTCCTGAGAATTCAGCGCCGGCAGCGCGGAAGGCAAGCCGTGGCAAGATAGATCCTCTGCCGTGGTAACGCCATGCAGATCGCTGCACCGCGCACGCAGCAGGTGGCCGAGCGGCTTGGTGCGGCTGTCGGCGATCAGCAGCGCGGCTTGGGCGTTGGCGAGGATGCCGGCGATGCGCCGCATATGCTCTTCCAGTTGCGAGGGACGCGCCGGCGGATAGAGCGGTACCGGTACGCAGCCGGCATACAGCGCGCCGTAAAAAGCGGCGAAGAATTCGCGGCAGGTCGGCAGCATGATGGCGACCCGCTCGCCCTTGCCCAGGCCGAGCTTCAGCAGGCCGGCGGCGAGCGCCTGTGCTTCGCGGCGCAGGGTGCGGTAGTCGATATCCTGGCTGCGCCCGCCCTCGCCCAGCAGCGTGATATGCACCCAGTCGCCGTGCCGGGCGACATGCCAGTCGAGGATGGCGGTGAGGGTGGCGAGTTCGGCGGGCGACGCTTCGATAAGGGCTGGTGCCACGCCTGGCAGCTTTTCCGCAGTAGCCGGCACCTCGCCGCTGGCGGCCAGCATCTGGCTGAGCAGGTCGCGCGGCGTTTCGGCGCCGGCAATGGCCTCCTCGGCCAGCCGCACGCCCATTTCGGCCTCGATGCGGGCGAGCAGTTCGACGCGCGCCAGGCTGTCCAGCCCGAAATCGCGTTCCAGCGCGTGATCCAGTCCGAAGCGCGCGACATCGTCGGCGCCGCGCCGCAGTTCGCGCGCCAGGCCGCGCACGATGACGAGCAGGCGCTCCTCGCGGCTGGGAAGGGATGGTGGCGAAGTCGGGGCGGGTTCCGTCATGGTTCCATCTTAGCCTGAACTTCTTTTCGCCGCTGACGAAAAAGCCGGCATGCCGGAATCAGGCGCTTTAGCGGAGAAGCACGCGATTAAGGCGGTTTTGCAGCGCCTCCAGGATATGCAGGGTGTAATTGGCGTGTTCGTGGCTATGGTTTAAGCGATGGTAAAGCGGTCGCGGCAGCAAGGGAATGACACGATAAAGGATGGCGGCACACGCGGCGCCGAGCAGCGGCGCGATGAAATACGGCCACTGTCCGTCCAGTCGATGGGCCGCCAGTGCTGCGCCATAGGCGCGCGCCGGGTTAAATGAGGCACCGGTCAACGGGGCCAGCAGCAAGGTCATCGCCGCCAGATAGATGGCGATGGCGGCAGCGGTATGCTTGGTCAGTTCCTTGTGGCTCAGGACGAAGAACAGCAGTACCACCAATCCCCCGGTTGCACCGGCTTCGAGCGCCAGCAAGCGGGTTATGGACAGCCCCGGTGCCGGGCTGAGAACGCCGAAACCGATGGCCTGGAAATAATCGTGCGATACCGCAGATAACAGTTCGCAGGCGGTGATTGCGCCGCCGAACTGCATCAGCACGTAGACCAGAAATTCCCGGGAACGCAAGCGCCGTTCCAACCAGAAAGCCAACGACACCGCCGGGTTCATGTGCGCCCCGGAAAGCTTGCCGAGCGGCGACTTCACGATCAGCGCGATCACGGCCGCCACCAGGCAGGCCAAGGCTGGTGTTTGCAGGCTGGGCGCGACGTAGGGAACGATCAGCAGTGCGAAGCAGCCCATCACCGCCAGCAGCAGCACCAGCGTGGCGATAAATTCGGACGCGCCGTGCGCCATCAGGCAGATGAACTCCTGATTCGGATCGGCTGTCGAGGTGGAGTTGGTCATTGCTCAACCGTTCGGATTAATAGTACCCGGCGGAATTGTCCTGAGGGTAAAAACCCAGTTTTCTTTTGGTTTCGGTCAAATCGAACACTTTCCCGGAATTATCGCTAATCGCGAAAGCTGTCATGAATTTTTCTTCCGTTTCCAAGGCCTTGTCGAAGGCTTGCAGCAAATCCCGTTTGCTGCAAAACATCGCACGCATATAGGCGCCATCGTAAGGAACCGGGGTATCTTCCGGCACGCTCCAACCGACGCGTAGCGCGACGAAGGGGATGCCCAGATTGGCGTAATGGAAGCCCAGATTTTCGCCATAAACCTTGGATTCGGCATAGGGACAGTCGGGCGTTGCGTACGCATCAAGGGGAATGAGCGTATTTCCTGCACTCCGAAGCGCGCTAACAATATCTTTTTGATGGTAAAAATTGGAACTGGCGAAAACGATTTTCTTGACGCCGGCAGTTCTGGCTTCTTCGAAGGCGAAGCTGGTAGCGACGAAGTTATTGCGCAGCGTGTCCGCTCGACGGGCAGATGGACTAGGGTTTCCGGCAAGATGGATAAGGGCATCGAGCCCAGCGAAAGCCCCCTGCACTTGCTCGGGTTCGGCAAAATCCACTTGAGTGAATTCGAATTGCTTTGAATTTGCCGGCGCGCGCAAATCGAAAAGCTTCAAGTCATATTTGTCCCGCAAGCCATTGACCAATGTCGTCCCTAAATTTCCGCCGGCTCCGGTGATGCCTACTTTCATTTTGTTTTCCATGACATCATTTTTTACCCGCAGATTCGCTTCCGAAGTAAATCCACCCCAGGCGGCACAGTGCAGCGCACTGATTTCCCGAAGAATAGCTCAAATTACAGATCCCTGCCGACGTTGCATTATCAAGGATCGTTCTGAGTATTGGCGCGGCTATGGCTTATCAGCGAGGGCGTCTCATCTACAAATGTACTTCCCGCACCAAGGGTACCTTCTGGGGCGGACAGCCGCTACTTTACCCCTGTTCCTTGGACCATGAATCCTTCAAAGTCACCGTCCGGTTGAACACCAATTTGCCGCCCGGCTGGTGGTCGCACCGGTCGGCGCAGAAATAGCCGAGGCGTTCGAACTGGTAGCGGGTTTCCGGCGCGGCGTCTTTCACGCAGGCCTCGACCCAGCCTTGCACCACGGTCAACGACGCGGGATTGAGGAAATCGGTGAAATCGCGCGCCTTATCGCCGTCCGGCTGGGCTACCGTAAACAAGCGGTCGTAGAGGCGAATCTCGGCGGGCAGTGCGTGTTCGCACGACAGCCAGTGGATCACCCCTTTCACCTTGCGCCCCTGAGGGTTCTTGCCGAGGGTGTCGGGATCGATCGAGCATTTCAGTTCGACCACGTTGCCGGCGGCATCCTTGACCGCTTCGTCGCACTTGACCACGTAGCTGTAGCGCAGCCGCACTTCGCCGCCGACGGTGAGGCGTTGCCAGCCCGGCGGCGGGGTTTCGGCGAAGTCGTCGGCCTCGATCCAGATTTCCGGGGCGAACGGCACGATTCTGGCGCCGAATTCGGGGTGGTTGGGATGGAAGCCGGCTTCGCGCGATTGCGCCGCGCCGAAGTTGCTGATGGTCAGCTTCAACGGCTTGAGCACCGCCATCACGCGCGGCACGCGGGTCTCCATGTCTTCGCGGATGCAGCCTTCGAGCACGCTCATGTCGATGGTGTTGTCGCTCTTGGAAACGCCGATGCGTCGTGCGAATTCGCGGATGCCTTCGGGGGTGTAGCCGCGCCGTCTCATCCCGGTGATGGTCGGCATCCGCGGATCGTCCCAGCCGGACACGATGTTCTGCATCACCAGTTGCAGCAGTTTGCGCTTGCTGGTGAGGGTGTATTGCAGCTCCAGCCGCGAAAACTCGATCTGCTGCGGGTGGCACGGTACCGCCAGTTGATCCAGGCACCAGTCGTAGAGCGGACGGTGATCCTCGAATTCCAACGTGCAAATCGAGTGGGTGATGCCTTCCAGCGCATCGGAAATGCAGTGGGTGTAGTCGTACATCGGGTAGATGCACCACTGGTCGCCGGTACGGATGTGATGGGCGCGCTTGATCCGGTAGATCACCGGGTCGCGCAGATTGATGTTGGGCGAGCCCATGTCGATCTTGGCGCGCAGCACCTTGCTGCCGTCGGCGAACTCGGCGTTTTTCATGCGCGCGAACAAATCGAGGTTTTCCTCGACGCTACGCTCGCGGTTGGGGCTGTTTTTGCCCGGCTCGGTCAGCGTGCCGCGGTAGGCGCGCATTTCGTCCGGCGTCAGCTCGCAGACGAAAGCCTTGCCCTGCTTGATCAGATCGACGGCGAAATCGTAGAGCGCCGGAAAATAATCCGAGGCCCAGTGCACCTCGCCGTCCCACTGGAAGCCTAGCCAGCGCACATCGTCCTGGATAGACTGGGCGTATTCCTCGCTCTCTTTCTCGGGATTGGTGTCGTCGAAACGCAGGTTGCACTTGCCCTGGTAATCCAGCGCCAGACCGAAATTCAGGCAAATCGACTTGGCATGACCGACGTGCAGGTAGCCGTTCGGCTCGGGCGGAAAACGGGTGACGACACCTTGATGCTTGCCGCTTTTCAGGTCTTCTTCGACGATATTGCGGATAAAATGGGGAGCAGGCGTCGGTTCGTTACTCATGGGAATCGGCTCGATTAGGGAATAACTGTGGAGATTGAAGGCGCTTCTTGCTAGAATTCAGCCTGTTTTTTAACGCCAAAAAGTATACCATCAAAATGAGTCGTTTTCGCACCACCCTGAAGGCCGGCGCCTTGGTTTGCGCGCTGTTCCTGGCATACAACCTCCCTGTCGCTGCGGATGAATTGCAGGACATCAACATCCTCTACAAGAAGGGAGAACCGGTTAAAGCGCTGGAACGTCTGGAAACCTACCTCGCGGCCAAACCCAAGGATGTCCAAGGCGCCAAGATCGCCCAGGCGCGCTTTCTCAAAGGGTTGATCCTCGCCGAGCAAGGCAAAGCAGCGGAAGCGATCAAGGTCTACGTCGGCCTCACCGAGGACTATCCCGAACTGCCCGAACCCTACAACAACTTGGCGGTGCTCTACGCCTCGCAAAACCAGCTGGACAAGGCCAGAACCGCACTGGAAATGGCGATCGGCACCCACCCCAGCTATGCCACCGCCCACGAGAACCTCGGCGACATCTACGCCAAAATGGCCAGCCAGGCCTATGACAAGGCGCTGCAACTGGACAAGGGCAATGCCGCGGCACAGACCAAGCTGGCGCTGGTGAAAGAGATGTTCTCCAACAGCGGCAAGCCGACGCGCGCGCCGGCCAAGGCCGAAGTCGCCAAGCTCGCGCCGCCGCCGGTGGCTACCCCACCGGCAGCCGTTGAACCGGCCAAACCCGAAGTAGCCAAGCCTGAACCGGCCAAGCCCACGGTCGAAACCAAGCCGGCGGTAGAAACCAAACCCGCCCCCGCAACCAAGGAAAAACCCGCCGAGAGCAAGTCGGATGGCGAAGCGGCGGCAATCAAGGCGCTCAGCGCCTGGGCCAAAGCCTGGTCGAGCAAGAACGTGAGCGCCTACTTGGCTGCTTATGCCAAGGACTTCAAAACACCGGGCGGTGAAAACCGTACTGCTTGGGAAAAAGCCCGCAAGGACCGCATTAGCCGCCCCAAATCGATTCAGGTGGCGATCGAGACACCGCGCGTGACGATGAACGACAGCAGCCATGCCACCGTCACTTTCCGGCAAGCCTACAAATCCGACGCGCTGTCCACCTCCACCACCAAGACCGTGGTTCTCGTCAAATCCGGCGACAAGTGGCTGATCTTGCAAGAACGAGTCGGCCGTTAGGCCATTCCGGCGGTTCCTTATGTATTCACCCCTCAAGCGTTTAGGCTCGACAGCACGCTATTGCGTAGTGCTGCTGGGATTATTGCTTCCCCTGTCAGTCACGGCGATGGGCAGCAAGCCCCCCAAACCAGCAGAAAAAGCACCCGCCGCCGTCGAAATGCCCAAGGATCTGGAAGCCATGCTCGCCAAAACCCTCGGGGATGTCAGCGAGAACCGGCTGAACGTGGCGATGCAGGATGTCGAGGCGATGCTGCGCGCTTACCCCAACTTCCGCCTCGCCCATCTGATTCGCGGCGACCTGTTGATGGCCAAGGCGCACCCGATCAGCAATATCGGCAATGCGTCCGGCGCCGTGCCGCAAACCGCCGACCTGCGCGACGAAATCCGCGTGCGCCTGCAATATCTCAAGGAGAAAGTCCCGCCCGGCCTGATCCCCAAATACCTGCTCCAGTTCCAACCCGAACAGCGCTATGCGGTGGTGGTCGACACCGGCAAGGCGCGCCTCTATTTGTTCGAAAACAACGGCGGGGAGCCGCGTTACGTGACCGACTACTATGTCAGCAGCGGCAAGGCAGGCGCGGAAAAATTCAAGGAAGGCGACCAGAAAACCCCGCTCGGCGTGTATTTCGTCACCTCCAGCCTGCCTCGCAACCAGCTCTCGGATTTTCACGGCGTCGGCGCTTTTCCCATTAGTTACCCCAACGAATGGGACCATATGCAGGGTAAAAACGGCCACGGCATCTGGCTGCACGGCGTCCCCAGCGACACCTACAGCCGCCCGCCGCGCGCCAGCAACGGCTGCGTGGTGCTGACCAACCCGGACATGACCAAGCTCGGGAAGAACCTGCAAATCGGCCTGACTCCGGTAATTATCAGCGACAAGGTGGAATGGACGGATGCCAAGGAACTTACCGCCCAGCGCAGCGAACTCCAGCGCAGCCTGGAAGCCTGGCGCAGCGATTGGGAATCGCTTGATAGCAACAAATATCTGCGGCACTATTCGCAGAGTTTCTCCGCACCGGGACAGGATTATCGTTCCTGGGCGGAACAAAAACGCATGGTCAATGCCGGCAAAACCTGGTTGAAGATCAAAATATCGAACGTCAGCCTGTTCGCTTACCCCGGCAACGACAACCTGGTCGTCGCCACCTTCGAGCAGGATTACAGCAGCAACAACCTGAAGAACCAGATGCGCAAGCGTCAATACTGGAAACAGGAAAACGGCGAATGGCACATCCTTTACGAGGGGGGAACATGAAAACGATCATCGCCTGTCTGGTTCTGCTTGCCAGCACACCCGTTTTTGCCGACAACCCGCTGGTCAAGCTGAGCACCAGCCAGGGAGAAATCGTCTTCGAGCTCTACCCGGAAAAAGCCCCGCTCACCGTCGCCAATTTCCTGCATTACGTCAACAGCGGCTATTACAACGGCACCATTTTTCACCGCGCGATCAACAAATTCGTGGTTCAGGGGGGCGGCTACACCCCGGATTTCCAGCCCAAGGAAACCCTGCCCCCGATTCCCAACGAAGCGGCCAACGGCCTGAAGAACCAGCCCGGCACGCTGGCGATGGCGCGCGCCTACGAGCCGGATTCCGCCACCTCGCAGTTCTACATCAATCTCGACGACAACAAGTACCTCAACTACCGCGCCCCGGATCCGAAATATTTCGGCTACTGCGTATTCGGCAAAGTCGTGAAGGGCATGGAAATCGCCAAGAAAATCGCGCTGCTGCCCACCGGCGCGGGCGGCAGCCTTCCATCCGATGTCCCCATGGAAAGCGTGTTGATCGAGCAAGCCGAAGTGATTGCCGGCTTGCCGAAAACCGCCGAACCAGCTCCCACTCTTCCCAAAAAACGTAAAGGATAATTTCATGGTCAAACTCCACACAAACTTCGGCGTCATCACCCTGCAACTGGATGCCGAGAAAGCCCCCATCACCGTCGCCAACTTCCTCCAGTACGTGGAAAAGGGCTTTTACGAGAACACCGTGTTCCATCGCGTCATCGACGGCTTCATGATCCAGGGCGGCGGCTTCATGCCGGGCATGATCCAGAAGGAAACCATGGCAGAGATCCAGAATGAAGCGGCCAACGGCTTGAAGAACCAGGCTTACACCATCGCCATGGCGCGCACCCCGAATCCCCATTCGGCCTCCAGCCAGTTTTTCATCAACATTTCCGACAACAGCTTCCTCAACCACACTGCACCGACGGCGCAAGGCTTCGGTTACTGCGTGTTCGGCAAGGTGACCGACGGCCAGGATGTGATCGACCGCATCAAGAAGGTCAAGACCGGCAGCCAGTCCGGCCACCAGGATGTGCCGGTGGAAGACGTGATCATCGAAAAAGCCGAAATCTGCTGATAAACCGTGATGGGCGATGAGGAATGGGTTCCACCCATCACCCATCACCCATCACCCATCACCCATCACCCATCACCCCGGTGTCCACCCTTTTCGTCTCCGACCTGCACTTGTGTGCCGCAAGGCCGCACACGACGCAACGCTTTTTGCATTTTCTCCAGGAAACCGCGCCGCAAGCCGAAGCCTTATTCATTCTCGGCGATCTGTTCGAATCTTGGGTAGGCGACGACGACCTTGCCGAACCGCTGCACAGCGCCATTGCACAAGCACTGGCGCAACTCGCCGCAGGTGGGGTCAAAGTCTGGCTGCTGCACGGCAACCGCGACTTCCTGCTCGGCGCATCCTTCGCCCAAGCCGCTGGGGTGCGCCTGCTCGACGAGCCCAGCCTGATCGACCTGTACGGCGTCCCGACGCTGCTCTCCCACGGCGACACGCTGTGCAGCGACGACGTCGATTACCTGGCATTCCGTGCCATGGTGAGGAATCCCGCCTGGCAGCACAAATTCCTGGCCCAACCGTTGGCGCAACGCAAGGCGCTGATCCAGCAATGGCGCGGGCAAAGCGAACAGGAAAAGCAGCAGAAGAGCGCCGCCATCATGGACGCCAACCCGGTCGCCATTGCCGCCGCCCTGCGCGACCATGCCTACCCGCGGCTGATCCACGGCCACACCCATCGCCCCGCCAAGCACATTCACCATGTGGATGGCCGCGTTTGCGAACGCTGGGTACTGCCGGCCTGGGACGAAGACGGCAACGGCTACCTGCGCTGCGACCCAAGCGGCTGCACCGCCATCGCACTGGCATCGCCGCACGCGCCACCTATCTGAATCTTCGCCGGAGCGGGTACAATTACCCCTCAAAATACTTTTAACCTAGAAAAAGCTATTGAACCGCAGAGGACGCAAAGGACGCAAAGGAATTCAGATGCTTAGCGTAAAATTCGCCCTCACCTAATGGGTGACCCAGCATAATTTGCTAACCTCTGTTTTTCCTCCGCGTCCTTTGCGTCCTCAGCGGTGAACTGCGGTTTTTAGGTTTAATCGCAGCAACATTACTCAAGGCTGTCTAAATGTTACGCGCTTACCTTCTTATCTTCAGTTGCCTGTTTTTGTCTTTCGTCAGCCAGCTAGCAGCAGCAGACAACCCGGCCGCTCCTAACAAGTCTTCTGCGCCATCCCCCCAGGATCTGGAAGCGGTTTTCGTAATGGCAGACCAGGGCGATGCCAGCTCCCAGAATTACCTCGGCTTTCTTTACGCCACCGGCCAGACCGTTGCCAAGGATGAAAAAGCGGCTTTCGGCTGGTTCCACAAAGCTGCCGACCAAGGCCACCCCGAGGCGGCCGGCAATCTGGCGATGCTGTATGAAAAAGGGCTGGGCATCGCCAAAAATCTGCACATGGCGCTCAACCTCCATCGCCAGGCGGCCATGGCCGGCTATGCGATCTCGATGAAACGTTTGGCGAGCCTGTATGAGACCGGCTTCCCCGGTGAGGAACGCGACCCGGTCAAAGCCGAAATGTGGAAACATCGCTACCAGGAAGCCTTGAAAGCGACCGGCGCGAGCGATACCGCCCCCCGCCAAGCGGCAGAGAAATCGTCGGCCCCAGCCGAGAAATCCGCCCTGACGAAACTCGCCACGCCCAGCGCGCCCCCGCCCAGCACACCCGCCAAAGGCCAAGCGGCAGCGCCACCGGCCAGTCCCCAGGCGAAGCCTGCCCTGGCGGCCTCAGCTGCAAACGCTGTTGCCCCCGGCAAACCCTATTTCTTCCAGGTCGGCGGCAAGGCCACCGCGCGGGAAACCCTGGAAGTCACCCAAAAAATTGTCGAAAAGAACTTGCTGCCGCAAAACAAACGGATCGAACTCGTCAATCCTGATGGAAAAAGTTACCGCATCAATATCGGCCCGTTTAACGACGTGCACGAAGCCGCCCCCTATAAAGCCAAAATCATGGCTTTTTTAAATCCCACCCCGCCCTCCGAACCGACACCGCCACCACCACCAGCCTCGCTAGCGCTTGCCGCTACGCCGCTCCCGTCCACTCAAACCGTCGCCCGGCCGCCGGAAAAACCCCTTGCCGCAGCCAGCAAACCTCTGGCGCCGCTTCCCGGCGGGGCTAGCGCGCCACCCGCGCCAACACCGGCATCCGTCAAAATCGAGGAAAAGCAGCACTACGTCGAGGTCAGCGGAAAAGCCACTGCCGGCGAAGCCACCGAGTTACTGCAGAAAATCGTCGCTAAAGGCATGTTGCCCAAAAACATGCACGTCGAACTGATCAGCCCCGAGACCGACAATTACCGCATCCGCATCGGCCCGTTCGCCGACGCCAATGAGGTAGCGCCGCAAATCGCCAAAATCAATGCATCGATAAAAAGCATCGCCGCCCCGGCCAACATGGAACTGGTTCCGGTGACCCCGGCGCACAAGCCAGCCCCCCCGCCACAAAAGCAGGAAAACGCCCTCCTCCAGCCTCCACCTGGCGCGGCGCCAGCACCAAAGCTCGCCGTTGCTGGCGCCGCCTCGCTGAAACCCGCTGAGGAAACGGGAGGCGGCTTGTCGCCTACCCCGCCAAAGCCCGCCGCCAAAGCCGCACGCGGTCGTTATTATTTCATCCAGCCGAACTCCAGGAGCACTTTCGCGGATAGCATGGTCCTTGTGCAATCCTTGTTCATCAAGGAGCTGGTTCAGGAAACCCGCCGGGTAAGAATCGAGAATCTGGATGGGCAAAGTTATCGCGTCAGCGTCGGCCCTTTCAGCGAGGCCAAGGAAGCCCAGCAACAACTCCAGAAAATTCATCAGCAGACCTCCCAGGCACTTTCCGTTGCGGCACTTGAGAAACACGCCGCCGTTGCAGGCGAAGGCGAACACCAGTTGTTCATCCAGATCAATGCCCAAGGCACGCTGGATTATGCGGTGACGCTAGTTCAAACCTTGGTGGAAAAGGAACTGCTCGCCCCGAAAATGTTTGCGGAAATCGTCAATTTCGGCGCGGGCAATTACCGCGTCCGCTACGGCCCGTTCGCGGGAGTGAAGGAAGGGGATATGAGCATCCAGAATTTGAAAAAACAACTCAAGGTATCGCCGCTTATGATCAACCTGGAGCGCTTGGTACCCGCCGACGGCAAGTAATTTGACAGTCGTTAAGGCCGCGCTGCCGCCCCCCTCTCCCAACCCTTGTATGTTTCGTACTGCTGGATATGGATGAGTTTTTGTTGGTTAATTCTGTCTGGCCCAGTACGGCAGTTCGAAAACCCCTTGGGACACCAAGCCCGTGGGAGAGCAAGGAGCGTCG
>Ga0163199_1001064_pt1 | contig 17064 bp, 15 predicted proteins | sample PL_2010_150m_FD_113537 | JGI IMG/M metagenome (GOLD analysis project Ga0163199, IMG submission 113537) | Freshwater microbial communities from Powell Lake, British Columbia, Canada to study Microbial Dark Matter (Phase II) - PL_2010_150m | ecosystem: Environmental > Aquatic > Freshwater > Lake ...
GTGCCCGTCATAGACCGGAATCTCGCTGAACGCATCGTTCTCGGGGATATAGACGCGGCGCCGGCCCTTGGCCGCCGCCGAGGGATCCGCGCCTGCCCAGGATTCTTCCCGGTAGTGCGGCTTTTCGGTGCGGCCGATTGCCTGCACCCGCACATTGATGATTTCCACCGGCGTGTCTTCCTGCTCCAGCGAATAGCCATAGAGCCGGTTGTGTTCGGCATGAAACGCGCCGGCGATCGCCGCCGCGTCGTGGCGCTCGATCAGTTCGCGCGGCACCAGGAACGAAACCTCGTGATATTGCTTGATATAGCGGCAGTCGAATCTGACTTCAAAGCGGCGCTTCGCTTCGGCGATGCGCTCTTCGGCGAGCTGGCGCGCGCCGTCGCGCGACATGTCGTCGATGATGTGCGTTAGTTTGGTCCAGTCGATCCCGCCAAGGCGCGCGACGAAGGTGCGTACGAAGTCGTGTTTCAACTCGCTCATGAGCATGCCGAACGCGCACAACACCGAGGATTCCCGCGGCACGATCTGCAGCGGAATTTCAAGCTCGTTGCAAATGAGGCAGGAGTGGATGGGGCCGGCGCCGCCTGCCGGGATGAACGGAAACTCGCGCGGATCGAAGCCACGCTTGATGGTGACTTCGCGCACACCCTGGGCCATGTTGTTGCAGGCCACGCGATAGATGCCGGCAGCCGCCTGCTCGATGGTGAGTCCCATCGGTTTGGCGATGTGCGTCTCGATCGCCGCGCGCGCCGCGGCGACGTTGAGTTTCATTTTTCCGCCGGCGAAGAAATCCGGGTCGAGGTAACCCAGCACCACGTTGGCATCGGTAGTGGCGGGCAGCGTGCCGCCCTTCATGTAGCAGGCCGGACCGGGGTCGGCGCCGGCGCTCTGCGGCCCCACGCGCAACAGCCCGCCCTCATCGAGCCAGCCAATGGAGCCGCCGCCCGCGCCGATAGTGTGGATGTCCAGCATCGGCAGCGCGATTTTTCGGCGGGCGATTTCGCCGTCGTTCTTGATCATCGGCGTACCGACCGCGACTGACGCTTCGAAGCTGGTGCCGCCCATGTCGGTGGTAATGCATTTGTCCTGGCCATGCACGCGAACGTAGAACAAGCCCGCGATCGGTCCGCCGGCCGGTCCGGAGAGCAGGGTGAGGGCAGCTTTTTCGCGCGCCAGCTGTGGTGAAATGACGCCGCCGTTGGATTGCATGATCAGCAGCAGGCCGTTGAAACCGATTTCCTTCAACCGGCCGACGAGCTGGTCGAGATAATGGTTGAGCTTGGGACCGACGTAGGAGTTGAGCGCGGTGGTGCTGACGCGCTCGTAGAAGCGGATCGAAGGCAGGACATCGGTCGAAACGCTGAGGTAGGCCTGCGGCATCTCGCGCCGCACCGCTGCAGCTGCCGCCTGCTCGTGCGCGGGATTGGCGAAGGAATTCATGAAGCAGATCGACACTGCCTGCACGCCTTCCTGCTTGAATATGTCGAGCGCCTGCTTCACCTGCTCCAGGTTAAGCGGCGCGGTCTCTGCCCCGTTTCGATCGATGCGACCCTCAATGCCGGCGCGCAAATAGCGCGGCACCAGCGGCTTCACGTTGACGTAGCGGTTGTTGTACTGTTCCTCGCGGATGCCGCGTCGCATTTCCAGGGCGTCGCGCACCCCCTGGGTGGTGAGCAGGCCGCATTTGGCGCCGGTACCGGTCAGGGTGGCATTGGTCGTCACGGTCGTGCCGTGGACTATGGTGTCGATGGTGGACACGAATGCCGCCAGCGATACCGGTGGTGTCATCGCTGCGGCGATGTCGGCAAGACCGTTCACCACGGCAATCGACGGATCGCCGGGTGTAGACAGCGTCTTGAAAATGGCCGGTTCCTCGCCGTCGCGGGTGAGGACAAAATCGGTGAAAGTGCCGCCGACGTCGATGCCGATCTTTAGCGCCATCAGATGTGCTCCGAACTAAGTGCGACGAAGGGCTTTGCGCGCTGCGCGCGCCAACCGTGTCTTCCGTACGGATAGAAAACATCCGTACGGAAGACACGGTTATTGGTAAAACCAGGACGCATCTGTTTTTTCTCCAACATCGTCGAATGCGCGCGGATGGTTTCATCACCCGTGCGCAGGCGACGATCCGCGCGGACGGTTTTTTGTCCGCGCAAATTCGTAACCTCGCAACAAGGGGAAGCTCGATTGCCGTTGCTGTTGAAGGTTGGCATGGGTCTTTTTGTCACCTTCCGATCTCCTGTGCGACCATCTGACGCAGGTCTTCCTTTCGCACCTTGCCCAGTGCGGTCTTCGGCAATTCACCGACGAACACGACGTCCTTCGGATGCTTGTAGCGGGCGAGGCGACCTTCGAGCAGTTGCAGCACTGCCTCCCGCGTCAGGGTGTGTCCGGCCTTCGGCGCCACCACGGCAACCACGATTTCGCCCCAGCGTTCGTCGAGGCGACCGACGACGGACGCTTCGGCGATGTCCTGGCATTCCGCCAGCAGATTCTCTATCTCGGCCGGGTAAATGTTTTCGCCGCCGGAAATGATCATCTCCTTCCTGCGGCCGTCAACGTAGAGAAAACCCTCGGCATCCAGATGCCCCATGTCGCCCGAGTGGAACCAGCCGTCGACGAGCGCCGCCGCGGTCTCCTGCGGCGCATTCCAGTAAGCGCTCATCACATTGGGGCCGCGCACCAGGATTTCGCCGCTTTCGCCTTGCGCCACGTCTTTGCCGGATTCATCGACGACGCGCAGTTCGCAGTGTGCGGCGGCCTTCCCGGTTGATCCTGCTTTGCGCGCGGCATCTGCGGCCTTGAGGCAGACTGCGATCGGGCAGGTTTCAGTGGAACCATAGATCTGCACCAGCGGCACGCCGCGCGCGTGCACCGCACGGATAATCCGCGCCGGCACGATGGTGGAGCCGGTGGTGATCATGCGCAGGCTGGAGAAATCCGCGCTCGCCCAGCGCGGGCTTGCCATCATCATGTCCAGTTGCGCCGGAACCAGCACCGTCAGCGTAATGCGCTCGCGCTCGATCGCATCGAAGCAGGCATCTGCGTCGAACTTCGGATGCAATACGACGGTACAACCCATCTTCAGCGCGGGCGTGGTCAGATTGTTGAGTCCGCCGACGTGGAACAGCGGCAGGGTATTGAGTATTCGATCTTCGGGCACCAGGTCGTGCAGTTCGGTGCAGTTGGCGGCGTTCCAGGCAATGGCGTTCTGGCTGAGGACTACGCCTTTGGGCTTGCCGGTCGAGCCGGAGGTATAGCAGATGAGTAGCGGCGTTGCCGGATCGACTCCGGCGCCATTCGGGGCAGGGCCGGTCGCGCGCGCGAGAAAATCGCCGTGTTCGATCCAGCCGGGTCGCGCCGGTCCGAAGGCGATTGCCGTCAGCGCGGGCAGGGACGACTTGAATGCGTCGATTTGCTCGATGAACTGCGGTTCGACAAACAACAGGGAGGGCGGGCAATGCTCCAGCATTTGTCGGTGCTCGGGGCCGGCGAGGCGCCAGTTGAGCGGCATGAACAACACGCCACGCCGCGCGCAGGCAAACAGCAGCGCGAGCATTTCCGGGCTATTGACGCCGAGATATGCCGCGCAGTCTCCGCGCTTGAGGCCGGACGCCGCCATCGCCGAGGCCAGACTGCTCACCTGTCCTGCAAACGCGCCATAGGAAAGGTCGCGTCCGGGAAAGCGAATCGCCGTCCGCCCGGGTGTGAGCCGGGCATGGCGGTCGATCCACTCGGACAGGTCCATCTGCCTACTCCAAAATCATGCGCGGACGAAAAACCATCCGTGCGCAATCAACGATCTTGTATAAGAGTCACCCCAAACCGCACTTGCTTTTATCCATAACCGTGCTTTTTGGTACGAATGGTTTCTATCCGTACCAAAAAGCACGGTTGGCGCGCGCGAGCGCGCAATGGCCGCTCTGGACATACGACTGAGAAGGAAACTATGCGTCGCACACCTCAAGTACAACGGCCATCGCCGTATCCCCCGCGGCGCAGCCGGTGAACAATCCATATCCGCCGCCGCGCAGCGCCAATTCCTCGATCAACTCGATGATTGCGCGCGTACCCATGGGCGCCTGCGGGTGGCCCCAGACGAGCGAGCAACCGTAGTTGTTCATTTTCATCAGGTCGGTCTTGGTCTGCCGCGCAAAAAAAATGTCGTTCACTGCGAACGGGTTGTGTGTCTTGATCGCGGCCAGATCGCTGAAGCTGCGGCCTGCCTGATCCAGAGCGCGCTGTGCCGCCGGTACCGTTGCCTCCGGCATGTACGCAAGCTCCGCGCGGGCCATGCCAAATCCCTGCAGGCGTACTGCGATTTTCGGATTCGCCGACAGCTCCCGCGCTTTGTCGCGACTGGTGAGAATGATGGCAGCGTTGCCATCGGCAGGATGGGTCTGGCCGCCGTAGGTGACGCTGCCGCCTTCGGCCACTGGTTTCAGTTTTGCCAGCCCTTCCGCGGTCGAAGTGGATACGCCTTCGTCGCCCTCGAGCGTGCTGGCGGTTTTCTTGAAATTGGCGGCGGGCACGGCGAAGGGCAGGGTCATGAAACGTTTGAGAAAGGCTGCGCCGTCCTGCAGCGCTTCGCGATATTGCTGCTCACGGCGCAATACAACTTCGTGCTGCTGCGCAGTGCTGATGCCGTGCCTGGCGACGACGTTTTCGGCGGTTTTCAGCATGGAATGGCCGCCGAGCGGATCGCAGCCGAAATTGTCCATCACCCAGTCCTCGGCCGCTCCGGTGCCGCCGGGACCGCGTGGATTGGGGTAGTAGAGGTGCGGCCCGTTGGAGGTGCGGTCGCAGTTGACGACGAGGGCGGTGCTGGCCATGCCCACTTCGATTTCCTGCGCTGCCGCGAGCAGGGTGCGCACGCCGGTGGCGCAGGCCTGCATCAGCGTCGGACCGGTCGCCTGACCGGCGCCTATCAGTCCTGTCAGCCAGGGCAGACCAAAAAATGAATGATTCTGCGGCACGGAAAAACCGAGCACGCCATAGTCGAAACGCTTCGGGTCGATGCTCCTTTTGTTCAACTCCTGGCGCGCTACGTGCGCGGCGAACTCAACGCTATGCAGATTCGCGAAGCTGCCCTGCCAGCGTGTGAACGGCGTACTCCAGTAGGCGCCGTAGGGGATTTCGGCTTTATAAGTCATTTCCAAATACTCCTATGTCATTGCAACCGTAGCCTTGCCAAGTTGAAGGATTTCGCCTTTCTGATTCTGTGCGCTGATTTCCAGATCGAGCAGATTCTCGCCGGCTTGTTCGCGTTTCGCGACCACTTTGCCGCTGCAGGTGATGACATCGCCCGGGAACGCCATGCTGACGAAGCGCGCCGATAGAACGCGCAGCTGTCGTTGCGGCACCCATTGCGTCAGCAGCTGGCCGAGGAAGCCCAGCGGGAGCATGCCATGCGCGATGATGCCGGGCAGGCCGCCGGCCTTCGCCGCCTGTTCATCGACATGGATAGGATTGTGGTCGGCGCCGGCCCCCGCATAAAGCGCGAGCTGCAAATGGGTGATCGCCGGCTTGGTCACTGAAGGAATTGCATCACCGACGGCGATGTCTTTGAAAAGCACCATGTCCATTCCTTAATTGCGAACCACGACGGTGGTGCGCAGGTCGCAGACATGCTCGCCGCGCTGGTTTTGCAACTGCGTTTCGGTGACCAGAAATTCCAGCGCACCATTTTTCTTGTCGTATACGTCCAACACTTTCTGCCGGCCGGTGATCACGTCGCCCGCGCACAGGTCGGCGTGATAGACGAAGGACTGCTCGCCGTGCATGGCGCGCCGCTTATCGATGCCGAGTTCGTCCAGGATCATGAACGACTGGTTGCGGTCCATGATCATGGCAAAGGCAAAGGTCGGCGGTGCGGGCAGTGAGCGGTAGCCGGCCGCTTTGGCCGCGGCTTCGTCGAAGAAGACCGGGTTGGCGTCGCCGATGGCTTCGGCGAAACTGCGTATCCAGCGTTTCTCGACTTCCGCGGTGAATGGCGGGTACTCTTTTCCGATGATGCTCTTGTCGATCATTTCATTGGTTCTTTCGTTTTACTTGCTCGGAATCTGCTCGTCGCGATCGAGGCCGACGGCAACGATGAATGCATGCTTGGCTTCGGTCAGGTGTTCGCGCATCGCCAGCGCGGCAGCATCGCCATCGCCAGCCGCCAGCGCCGCGGCGATTTGCTCCAAGCCGCGCAGCACCACGTTGCGCACCTTGGCGTTTCCCAGCGTAAGCGCGCGCAGGTGCTGCACATGATCGGCATAGAGTTCGACCGCATGCACCAGGCGCCGATTCGGTACCAGGGCCAGCCATGCCAGGCGAAACAGGGCGTTGGCGTCGGTAAACGCTTCGTTGTCACCGGCCCGATGGGCGGCTTCGCTGGTATCGAGCGCCTGCATCACCGGCTCCAGCGCTTCGGGATTGTTGGCTTGTTCGGCGACATGGCGCAGCGCTTCAGGCTCGACCAGAAAGCGGACTTCGTAAATGTCATCAACATTCTGCAGTGTCAATGCCGGAACAGAGAAGCTGCGTCCGTCGGAAGAGATCAAGCCTTCGCTCGCCAGCCGGGTGAGGGCTTCGCGCACCGGTGTGCGCGAAACGCCGAGTTGGGCGGCGAGTTGCACTTCCTGCAATGGAAAGCCTGGCAGAATCTTGCCGTTGCGCAAATGGGCGCGCAAAGTCCGGTAGACCTGGTCGGCCAGGGCGAGCGGGCGTTCAACCGGATCGAGTGAGGTGACCAACGCCGCGTCTCCTATGCCGAATAAGTGGAGAATCTTGCCTGAACACGGGATACTGTATACACGATACATCGGCTTGTAAAGCCCCTGCCAATGTAGGTCAATTACACATTTCCAAAGTGAAACACTCAAAAAATCGTGGAATAAATGGCTGTTGCAGCCCGGAATGACGGACAATTGGATTCAGAACGGCCCATACTGAAAAGAGCCGTGGCCGCGCCGAAAAGTGACCGTCGGCGGCTGACAGGAATCAATGACAATACACATATATTCAGAATGTTAATACTGTCTACCGCCTTTCTTGCATTCATCTAATCCTAATAGGAAACCCCAATATGAGCCGCAGCATTCTCGATGAAGCGCATATTCATCCTGCCATACGCGAGACCCTCGCCAGCAACCACGCCGATATCGTGCAGGAGGTCAAGGCCGCCATCGCCGAAAACACCATCGTCGTCGTCGGCATGGCGCAAAACCCGATGCCGAAAAAAGCGAAGAAACTCCTCGATCAGCAGAAGCTCGCGTACAAATATTTGGAATACGGCAGTTATCTGGGCGACTGGCGCCGCCGCAACGCGCTCAAGATGTGGACCGGATGGCCGACTTTCCCCATGGTATTCGTCAAGGGTGTATTGGTCGGCGGCGCGAACGACGTGCAAAAATTGATTGAGTCAGGCGAACTGGCGAAACTGACAGGCAAATAGGACCAGGAGAGGAAATCGCATGCCCTTCGTCACCGCCGCAGACGGCGTCAAGCTGCATTACGAGGAAGCCGGCCAGGGGACGACGATTTTGTTCGTGCATGAATTCATGGGGGAGGCGCGCAGTTGGGAAGCGCAACTGCGCTATTTTTCGCGGCGCTATCGCTGCATCGCCTACAACGCGCGCGGCTATCCGCCGTCGGACGTGCCTTCGCGCGTCGAGGACTACAGCTTCGAGCATCAGCGCGGCGACATCCTGGCGATGCTCGATGGCCTCAACATCGACAAAGCCCACGTCGTCGGACTTTCCATGGGCGCATTTGCCACCTTCTATTTCGGTATGAAATGGCCCGAACGCGCGCTATCACTCACCCTTGCCGGGATTGGCTCTGGATCCATGCCTGATTCGCGCGTGACGTTCAAACAGGAATCGGAGGCCATGGCAGATGCGCTGCTTGCACAGGGTTGGGAGAAAAGCGTCGCTGTACGGAGCCAGTCGCCGACGCGGGTGCAACTGCAGAACAAAAATCCGCGCGGTTTTGCCGAGTTCGTTGGCATGGTCAGGCAGCATTCGGCCCAAGGCTCGGCGCTGACACTCAAGGGCTATCAGGCGCTGCGCCCGTCGCTCGACGACTTTCGCGAGCAGATGGCGCGGTGTCATGTTCCCACGCTGATCATCAGCGGGGACGAAGACGAGCCCTGCCTCGATGCGTCGCTGATGCTGAAGCGTCACATGCCGTCGGCGGGCCTGTTGTTCATGCCGCAGACCGGCCACGCGTGCAACCTGGAGGAGCCGGAGTTATTCAATATGGCATGCGAGAAATTCTTTCACCAGGTCGAGTCGGGCCAGTACCGGATGCGTGATCCACGCGCTGTACCTGGACGCATTCTTTGAAGCGGCGTCTGCGCCATGAGTAAGGAACAGCAGAAACCTGATCTGGATGACCGGGTCATGCCGTCGCTGCGCGACGTCATTGCCGCTCGATCCAATGTTTACCGCCATCTCAGGCCCACCCCCCTGTACCGTTATTCCGGGCTGAGCGAAATGATCGGCGCCAATGTTTGGGTAAAACACGAGAACCACCTGCCGGTAGGCGCGTTCAAGGTGAGGGGAGGGCTGAATCTGGTTGCGCATTTGCGTGATGTAGAGCGCGCTTCCGGACTGTTTACTGCTTCCACCGGAAATCATGGCCAAAGCATCGCCTTTGCGGCGCGCGCATACGGCGTGCGCGCCACCATCGCGGTGCCGGAGGGCGCCAATCCAGGAAAGGTGGCGGCGATGCGTGGGCTCGGCGCCGAGGTGGTCTTTCATGGTCCGGACTTCGACAGCGCGCGCGAGTGGGTGATGGGCATCGCGTCAGGGCAGGGCGGATGTTTCGTCGGCCCCACCGACGAGCGGTTGATTCACGGAGTGGGAACCTATGCGCTCGAAATCGTCGAAGACCTGCCCGAAGTCGATGCGATCATCGTCCCGGTCGGCGCGGGCAGCGGCGCCTGCGCGACCGGTATCGTCGCCAAGGCCATCAATCCGCGCATACAGGTAATCGGCGTGCAATCGGCGCAGGCGCCGGCGATTCAGATGAGCTGGGCCGCGGGCAAGGCGGTCAGCGCGGAAATGAACACCGTCGCCGAGGGATTGGCGACGCGCGTTCCGTTTGAAAACACGCAGCGCATCATGCGCAAGGTGCTGGATGATTTTGTATTGGTGGAGGACGCAGCTATCGAAGCGGCGATTCTGCTGCTGTTGGAGCACACGCATAATCTGGCCGAAGGCGCGGGTGCGGCGTCGCTGGCAGCGGCGCTCAATCTGCGCGAGCGCCTGGTCGGAAAGAATGTGGTCCTGGTGCTGAGTGGAGGCAATCTTTCCGTTGATCAGCTTCGCCGGTTGCTGGCCCGCGCAGACTGAGCCAGCAGCGGAACTAGCCGGAAAGCGACGACTTAGCGCGCGATAGCGGCACGTGGTGTCGAAAAAAGTCGCCGATGGCGTGGACCTCGTTCATAATGGCATCGGCGGGCCGCCCCGCATTGCAGCGTAGTGAACCTGGTCAGGTCCGGAAGGAAGCAGCCACAGCTATTTACTGTAAGTGCCGGGGGTCCGGCTCGCCATCCACAAAGATTAGTCGCCTGGCGCAGCGCAGGCGATTCACGAAGTTCCCCTCGCCCCGCAGGGGAGAGGGGCTAGGGGTGAGGGTGTAGCGCAAATCGTTCCGCGCTCCCGGAATCCTTTCTCCGCAACCGCGGCGACGCTGGTAAAATTTCAACATGAGTTACCAGGTCCTCGCGCGCAAGTGGCGCCCGCGTAATTTTGCCAGTCTGGTCGGGCAGGAGCATGTGGTGCGCGCACTCACCCATGCGCTGGATCAGCAGCGCTTGCATCACGCCTATCTGTTCACCGGCACGCGCGGCGTGGGCAAGACGACGATCGCGCGCATCCTGGCCAAAGCGCTCAATTGCGAGACCGGCATTACTTCCACGCCCTGCGGTGTTTGCTCCGCCTGTACCGAGATCGACAGCGGGCGCTTCGTCGACCTGATCGAGGTCGACGCGGCGACCAATACCAAAGTCGAGGAAATGCGCCAGCTGCTCGAGAATTCGGTATATACGCCGACCAGCGGGCGCTTCAAGGTGTATGTAATCGACGAGGTGCACATGCTGTCGCGCTCGGCTTTCAACGCGATGCTGAAGACGCTGGAAGAGCCGCCGGAGCACATCAAATTCATTCTTGCCACTACCGAACCGGAGAAGATTCCGGTTACGGTATTGTCGCGCTGCCTGCAGTTCAATCTGAAGCAGATGCCGCGCGAGGCGATCTTCGATCACCTCGGTTTCATTCTGCAGCAGGAAAACACCGACACCGAGCCGGCGGCGCTGCGCCTGATCGCCCGCGCCGCGCAAGGCAGCATGCGCGACGCGCTGTCGTTGCTGGATCAGGCGCTGGCCTACGCTGGCGGCAAGCTCAGCGAGGAAGCGGTGCGTGCCATGCTAGGTGCGATCGATCAGGATTATCTGTTCAAACTGCTGGAAGGATTGGCGCAACAGGACCTTAGTTCCATGCTCGCCGTCGCGAGCGAGATGGAAACCAGAAGCCTTTCTTTCGACAGTGCGCTGCAGGACCTGGCGACGCTGTTGCATCAGACCGCGCTGGCGCAGAGCGCGCCCGAGGCGCTGGGCCGGGATCTGCCCGAGCGCGAACGCATCCTCGCGCTGGCGCAGCAGTTCGACGCGGAAGAACTGCAGCTGCATTACCAGATTGCCCTGCACGGCCGGCGCGATCTGGCGCTGGCGCCGGACGAATATGCCGGATTCAGCATGAGCCTGATGCGCATGCTCGCGTTTCGCCCGGCCGAGGCGGGAGGCGTAAGCACGCCGGCAAAGCAGCAGTCCCGGATTTCCAGCGATTCGGCACCCACCAAGCCTGCACCGGCCAAACCCATGGTGCGCGGCATCGCGGCGGTTGCCGTGGCGACTGCGCCAGCCTTCGATGGGAACTGGCCGGGTCTCGCCGATCAACTCCGCGTCAGCGGCGTTGCCAGGCAACTGGCGCAGCAAAGCGAGTTGCGCAGCTTCGACGGCGAGAGCATGGAACTCGGTCTGGCATTTTCCGCCAAGCATCTTGCGGAGCGGACCTACCAGGACAAGCTGCGCTCGGCACTACAGGAGCAATTCGGCAAACCCATTGCGCTCAAGATCGTGATCGGCGAGATCAGCGGCAACACCGCGGCGGTAAAGGCGCAGAGCGAGCGTCAGGCGCGCCAGGGCAAGGCGCTGGAGGCAATACAAGGCGATGCGTTCGTGCGCGACCTGATGGATACGTTCGATGCCAGCATCGTCAGCGATTCGGTAAAACCCACGTAGAGCGCGCGTCGCCCGGTATTGCCGCATCTAATTGAGGAGGGCTTGCTACAAGTCTATCCTTCGTTTCGTGACTGATAACCAGCAGGAGAGGATTCCATGATGAAAGGTCAGCTAGCCGGTCTGATGAAACAGGCGCAGCAGATGCAGGAGAATATGCGCAAGATGCAGGAGCAGCTGGCCAGCGTGGAGGTGGAAGGGCAGTCGGGTGCGGGCATGGTCAAGGTGGTGATGACGTGCAAGCACGATGTCAAGCGCATCAGCATCGATCCGTCGCTTGTCGGTGATGATAAAGAGATGCTGGAAGACCTGGTCGCCGCGGCGGTCAACGACGCGGTGCGCCGGGTAGAGGCGACGGTGCAGGAGAAAATGAGCGGCTTTACCTCGGGCATGGGACTGCCGCCGGGAATGAAGCTGCCGTTCTGACGCGCACGGATCCCGGGAGCGAGTTTGATGGCTGCGACAATACGTAATGCATTCAGCAACGTACTTCTCGCGCGCGGATGAAACAGCCGTCGTCCCTCGACGCGCTGATCGAAGCCCTGCGCTGCCTGCCCGGTGTCGGACCTAAATCGGCACAGCGCATGGCCTATCACCTGTTGCAGCACGATCGCGACGGGGCGCAAACGCTGTCGCAGAGCATAAGCAGTGCGCTGCAAAGCATACGTCGCTGCGTCAAGTGCAATAACTTCACCGAGGAAGAAATGTGCGCGCTGTGCAGCTCGCCGCGGCGCGACGCGTCGCTACTCGCAGTGGTAGAGACACCGGCGGACCTGTTGATGATGGAACAGACGCTGGCTTTTCCTGGAATGTATTTTGTGCTCATGGGGCGGCTGTCGCCGCTCGACGGCATTGGCCCCAGGGATATCGGGCTGGACCGGCTGCTCGCGCGCGCGACAGACGGCGTGGTGCGCGAAGTGGTACTGGCAACGAATTTCACCAACGAAGGCGAGGCCACCGCGCATTACATCGGCGAAATGCTGCGCAGCCGCGATGTCAAAGTCAGCCGCATCGCCCGAGGCGTACCGGTGGGCGGCGAACTCGAGTATGTGGATAGCGGTACGCTGGCGCAGGCAGTGGTCGAGCGCAGACCGTTGTGAAGGCGAAGAAACCGCTCGAAGGCGTCAAAGTCATCGAGCTCGGACAGCTTATCGCCGGCCCGTTTGCGGGCAAGATATTCGCCGAGTTCGGCGCCGAGGTAATCAAGATCGAGGCGCCGGCAGCCGACGGACAGTCCGGTGGAGATCCGCTGCGCCAATGGCGCAAACTGCACAACGGCACCTCGCTCTGGTGGTACACACAGGCGCGAAACAAGAAATCCGTCACCATCAATTTGCGTCTGCCCGAAGGCCAGGAGGTTGTGCGCCGGTTGGCCCGGGACGCAGACATCGTGATCGAGAATTTTCGCCCCGGGACCATGGAAAAATGGGGCCTGGGTTACGAGCGGCTGAGCGCGGACAATCCCGGCCTCATCATGTTGCGCCTTTCGGGGTTTGGCCAGACCGGGCCCTACCGCGATCAGGCCGGTTTCGGTGCGATTGGCGAATCCATGGGCGGCTTGCGCTATCTCACCGGTTATCCGGACCGGCCGCCGGTGCGGCCCAATCTTTCAATTGGCGATTCGCTCGCGTCGCTGCACGGCGTGATCGGCGCGATGATGGCCCTGCACCATCGCAACGCGAACGGTGGACGGAAATCCGGCAAGGGTCAGGTGGTGGATGTGGCGTTGTACGAGGCGGTGTTCTCCATGCTGGAGAGCACGCTGCCGGAGTTCGACATGTACGGCAGCGTGCGCGAGCGCAGCGGCAGCAATCTGACCGGCATCGTGCCCTCCAACACCTATCTCACCAAGGACGGGCAGCACGTGCTCATCGCCGCCAATGGCGACAGCATATTCAAGCGCCTGTGCCAAGCCATGGGACGCGACGATCTCGGCGACGATCCGACGCTCGCCGACAATGCCGGCCGCGCCAAGCGCGCGGAAGAACTCGATGAGGCAATCGGCGCATGGGCCGGCGCGCTGGATGCGGCGGTGCTGCTCGAAATGCTGGACCAGGCGCAGGTGCCGAATGGCAAGATTTTCAGCATTGCCGACATCGCGCGCGATCCGCAGTATCTGGCGCGCGAGATGATCAGGCAGTTCACGCTCAAGGACGGCACGCCGCTTAAGCTCCCTGGAATCGTGCCCAAGCTCTCGGCTACGCCTGGCGACATAGACTGGGTCGGACCCGAGCTCGGAGAGCATACCGAGGATGTGCTGCACGCCCACGGTTACGACGCGGCCGCCATTGCAGCGTTGCGCGCGAACAAAGCGATCTAGCCGGCGCAAGCGCGCGTAAGCGCGTTGACATGCTGAAAAGGCTGTGTGAGCATGCGGAACAATCTGCAGAGGGCAAGTCCGACGTAGCCCCAAGTCAAATCGAAACGAACAAACGGAGGATGAAAATGTCGAACTGGATCAGGTTGGTGCTGAGTGCCGCCGTCATCGCGCTGGCGTTGCCGGCGCACGCTGCGCTGGAAAAAACCAAGGTGCATATCGCTGTGGGCGGCAAGTCGGCGTTCTATTACCTGCCGCTGACGATTGCCGAACAGCTCGGCTATTTCAAGGATGAAGGACTGGATGTCACCATCAGCGATTTTGCCGGCGGCTCGGTCGCGTTGCGCGCCGTTGTCGGGGGCAGCGCCGACGTCGTGTCCGGCGCCTACGAGCACACCATCAGCCTGCAGGGAAAGAAGCAATTTTTCCAGGCGTTCGTGCAGCAGGGCAGGCTGCCGCAAATCTCCATGGCCATTTCCACCGCGAAGGCGGCGACATACAAATCGCCCAAGGACCTGAAGGGCATGAAGGTAGGGGTGTCTGCGCCGGGTTCCAGCACTAACAACCTGGTCAACCAGATGCTGGGCAAGGGTGGGTTGAAGAAGTCAGACGTTTCCATCGTCGGCGTCGGGCTCGGAGCGGGCGCAATCGCGGCGATGAAAAGCGGGCAGATCGATGCCATTTCAAATACCGATCCGGTGATGACCAAGCTGGAGCAGGATGGTTCGGTGAAAATGATCGCCGATACCCGCACCTTCAAGGGCACGATTGAGGTGTGGGGCGCGCCGCTGCCAGCCGGTTGCCTGTATGCGCCGATCGAATTCATCAAGAAGAATCCGAACACGGTGCAGGCATTGACCAACGCCATTGTGCGTGCCGACAAGTGGCTGGCGACAGCATCGCCTCAGGATATTCTCAAGACCGTGCCGGAGGCCTATTTGCTTGGCGACAAGGCGCTGTATCTATTCTCCTACGGCAAGATAAAGGAGGCGCTGTCGCTCGACGGCTCGATTTCGGATGTCGGCGCCAAGGCAACACTGAAAGCGCTTGCCGCATTTGACGATCAGATCAAGCCCACCGACATCAAGCTGGATCAGACCTATACCAACGAATTCGTGAAAAAGGCGAACGCGAAATATAAATGACGTCGCTACAGGACGCCTCGCAGCGCCGGTGTGACTGCGCGAGTCGGGGCGGTTGTTCGACAGTTGATCTGCTTCCCGGTCTCACCGGGACGTCGCTGCAGTTGCGCCTCATCAGGCCAGCATGATTCCGGCTCTCGCTCTCGAAAATATCAGCTGCACGTTCGTATCGCGCGAGGACCGCAGCCAGCGCTACACCGCGCTGAAGGACACGACGCTGGTCGCGGGAGAGGGTGAATTTGTCTGTGTGGTCGGGCCCACCGGCTGTGGAAAATCCACTTTGCTCAATGTCGCCGCGGGCCTGCTGCAACCCTCCAGCGGCTCGGTCAAGGTTGCGGGCGAGATCTTGTCCGGAGTCAATCGCCGCGCAGGCTATCTGTTCCAGGCGGAGGCACTGATGCCCTGGCGCAACGCGCTCGACAACGTCATCGTCGGGCTCGAATTTCGTGGCGTGCCGAGCGCCGAGGCGGTCGAGCTCGGCAACGACTGGCTAAGACGCGTAGGGCTGACCGGCTTCGGCGGCCGCTATCCGCATCAGTTGTCGGGCGGCATGCGCAAGCGCGTATCGCTGGCGCAGACTTTCATTCTCAATCCGCAGATTCTTCTCATGGACGAGCCGTTTTCCGCGCTCGACGTGCAGACGCGGCAGCTGATGGAAAATGAGCTGCTCGACCTGTGGTCGGCCGAGCGCAAGTCGGTGGTGTTCATCACGCACGATCTGGAGGAAGCGATCGCGCTTTCCGATCGGGTGGTGGTGTTGTCAGCGGGGCCCGATACGCATCCCATCGGCGAGTACAGGATCGATCTCGAGCGCCCGCGCGACGTTGCGGAAATCCGCCTGACGCCGCGATTCATTGAACTGCATACGCAGATCTGGCACACGATGAAGGAAGAGGTGCTTAAAGGTTATGTCCAGCAGCAACGCTAAATGGAAATTACGGCTTTACCAGCTGACATTGCTGGCGCTGTTTTTCGCCATCTGGTACGCGCTCACCAGCCCTACGCTGCTGCCGCCGATCTATTTCGACAACGCGGACAAAGCGGCATTCTTCTTCGGCGAACCGGATAAAGTATTCGTGCGCGTCTGGGAATGGTTCAGTTCCGGCAGTATCTATGAGCATCTCGCGGTGACGCTGGTAGAAACCATGTTGGCGTTCGTCATCGGAACGGTACTTGGATTGGTGATCGGTCTTTGGCTGGCATTGAGTCCGACAGCCTCGGCCGTTTTCGATCCTTACATCAAAGCAGCGAATTCCATGCCGCGCGTGATTCTGGCGCCGATATTTTCGATCTGGTTCGGTTTGGGCATCTGGTCCAAGGTTGCGCTGGGCGTGACGTTGGTGTTTTTCATCGTGTTTTTCAATGTCTACCAGGGCGTGCGCGAAGTGAGTCCCGTGGTGCTGGCCAATGTACGCATGCTTGGCGCAAGCCAGCGCCAGTTGCTGCGACATGTGTATCTGCCGAGCGCAACCAGCTGGGTATTCGCCAGCCTGCACAATTCGGTAGGCCTGGCCTTTGTCGGTGCGGTAGTGGGCGAATATCTTGGTTCCGCGCGCGGCGTGGGCTATCTGATTCTTCAGGCCGAAGGTGTATTCGACATCAACTCCGTGTTCGCTGGCATCCTGGTTCTGACTGGTTTCGCACTGGCGCTGGATGCGGTGGTCAGCGTAGTTGAAAAACGTCTGCTGGTGTGGCGTCCGAGCGCGGGCGAAACCGAGCGCAGCATCTAGCCGTCGGGCCACTCCTGATAGGCCTGCGTGCGGAATCTTCCTGCGTGTGCGCGGTCCCGCAATTTTTGCGGTAGGGTCGCGGCGCGCACCGATTTTCTACACGACGCCCCGGGTTCGTATTTATCGCGCATTTCATTGCGCAAAGCAGCAATTTGTTTGACACAAGCTTGTTAGATTGGTTATAATCTCCCCTCTGTACCGGACTCATGTTCGTGACGGACGGACGCGGGGTGGAGCAGTCTGGCAGCTCGTCGGGCTCATAACCCGAAGGTCGTAGGTTCAAATCCTGCCCCCGCAACCAAAATCGCAACAACGCTCTTTAAAAATTTACAGCCGATAGGTGTGGGTACTGGGTGTGGGGTGAAGGTACTGAAGTGGTGTTTTCGTACGCAAGTGCGGAGGTTCTGCGAAGGTGCCTGACTCGAATAGATACACTTTGGTACTCACGCAAATGATTTAAGTCAGTGACGTAGGAAATCCCTTTTGGGGGATAGCCTTGTTGAGGACTTTGAGAGTAGTGTGAGCGCAGACTGGTAAAACAGTATGCAAACAGTCACTTAGGTGACTATTGATGGATTGAAC
>Ga0163199_1001065_pt1 | contig 17061 bp, 12 predicted proteins | sample PL_2010_150m_FD_113537 | JGI IMG/M metagenome (GOLD analysis project Ga0163199, IMG submission 113537) | Freshwater microbial communities from Powell Lake, British Columbia, Canada to study Microbial Dark Matter (Phase II) - PL_2010_150m | ecosystem: Environmental > Aquatic > Freshwater > Lake ...
GTATATATGGTGACGAAGCCGCCGCCCGGCAGCGGTGTCCCGCGGATCTCCAGGACCGTGCCGTTTGGTCGGGTGCGCTCGAAGGCATGCGGCTGCATCTTCCGGGCGCGCTCGACACCGAGGGCAGTGAGTACTTCCGGGTCGCCCGGACCGTATTCGCCGCGCATGGCGTTGTAGCGAATGAGCGTCGGCAACGACGGCAGGCCGTCGGAAAACAATTCGGCCGGAAACTCCAGCATCTCCCGCAGCTTGGCGTTGCAGACGATCATTTCGAGGTCTGCGCCGAATATGGTCACGCCGCTGGGCAGGTGGTCGAGGAGGGTCGTCAATATCGCTTCGGCGCCGAAAGCCATGATTTGAGTGGCAATCGGGTGCTCCTTGTCCTGGGCCGGGTCACGGTCCGCTGAAGCGTCAGTCTTCATGGGTGCGCGCAGAGTCCAACAAAGGAGAACGAGGGATGGTGCGCAGCCAGAGAAGCGAGTCCGGTGCGCATTTGCATTATTATGGCGACGAGTCTACTCCCGAATTCCTTGCAATTGGGAAGCGGCGGGAGCCGCCAGCCCTGCAGACTCTGGCCGCAAGTGTCACAATCATTACCATGCGTGACCCGCAAGGTTCGGGTACCCAGAAAACATGCTCCGCAAGACCATCATGAATAGCCGAACGGCCGCCGAAAAGGTTTCCACGCCAGCAGACGAAATGGCACCCGACCCGGGTTGGGAAGGCAGGCTGCAAGCGGCCATTGGCAACGACGCCATGCTGCTGGCGCTGGCAGTCGATGCGTCGTCGATCGACCACAAGCTCGCCGCGGTGCAGGCGCTGTCAGGCGAGGACGCCCTGCGCACTGCCGAGCGCGAGTTCCGCAAGCACGACAGGCGCGTCCATAGCCTCGCCAAGCAGCGCTATGAAACCCTGGTCAGGCAGCGCGAGACCAGGGCGGTCGCCGCCGAACTGATCCGCGCCGCGGCCGCGCTGGCCGGCTTGCCGATGATCCCGGCCAATCGTCTGGTGGAACTCAACCAGGCGTGGGAGCTTCTCGATGCCGCGCTCGTTGCCGATGATCAGCGCGCCGAGTTTGCCAGCAGCCAGTCGAGCTTGGCCGAACTCATGCGCGGTCGCGCCGAGCGCAAGCGCTCCGGCAGCCGCTGGTCGGCGGCCGGCAATCAGGCACTCGCGGATATCGGTGCCGCCCTATCAAGTGTCGCGGTGGCGGGAGCCGATCCGCGCGAAATCGGCATACGACTCGCCGCAGCGGAGGAATCGGCGCGAAGCGTGCTGGCGGCGATGCCGACTGGCGGCGACGCGACGGGTCCCGAGGACCCCTCGATTGCAATGCTGGCGACGACAATCCGGTCGGCTCTGGACGAGGCGACCCTGATCGATGCCAGGCTGGCAGTCCTCGGCCAGCTGCGGGAAGGGCGGTCGGCGCAGACCGGCGGGTCCAATCCGGAAGAATCGGTGCGGCCTTCGGCGGCGAGCCTGAAGGCCGTGACCGAGCATTGGCAGGGGTTACCGCCGCTGGCCGACAAGTACATCGAGGATGCCCTGACCCTGCGCTTCAATGAGGGGCTGCGCCGGCAGGAAGAATCGCTCAGAAAGATGCAGGAAGAGGCTCGCCTGCGCCTCAGCACCATCGAGAAGGCCAAGCAACAGGCGCGCTTCCAGGCGCTGGCGGAGAAGGTCGATGCGGCCGAGGTGGCGCTCGCCGCCGGTCACCTGGCGGAGGCCGGCAAGCAATTGACGGCTCTGCAGACCGCCTTGGGCAAAGGCGGTGCAAGCGCGGCCCAGCAGAGGCGCATTGGAGTCTTGCAGGCCGAGTTGGCGCGCCTCAAGGGCTGGCAGCACTGGGGCGGTGGGCGGGTGCGCGACGATCTGGTCGCGGAAGCCGAGGCTCTCGCCGCGACAACCGTCGTCGCCGAAGGAGCGCGTCCGCCGAAATTGGCGATCAAGCAACTCGAGAGAGACATCGAGCAACTGCGCGGGCGCTGGAAGGAATTGGACCGCCTGGGCGGCGCCACCAGCAAGCCGCTATGGCAGCGATTCGATGGAGCGCTAAAGACTGCCTACTTGCCGGTTGCGGCGCACCTGGCCCGCTTGAACGAGGCCCGTCAGGAAAACCTGACCGCGCGAAGGAACCTGCTGGCGGCCCTGGACGTGCTGGACATCGACGCGAACGGGCTGGCGGCGGCGCCGGACTGGAGGGAGGTCGGACGTGCGCTCGCCCATTTTCAAACGGAGTGGCGCAAACTCGGGCCGCTCGAGCATACCGTGCCGCACAAGGTCCAGCCGGGATTGGCGGAACGGATGTTGGCCAGCGTCGCTCGGCTCGAAGCTCCATTGCGGGAGGTGCACGTCATGGCCCAGGCGCAGCGCGAACAATTGATCGCCCGCGCCAAGGCACTGGGTCAGGATGCCCAGAGTCGCGACCTGATGGCCAGGCTGCGCGAGTTGCAATCGCAATGGCAGAGCCACGCCAAGTCGCACCCGTTGCCGCGCAAGATCGAGAACCACCTGTGGACGGAATTCCGGGCGGCAACCGATGCGCTGATCGGCATGCGCGAAGCCGCGTTCAGTGCGCGGGATGCCGGATTGAAGGCCAATCAGGCGGTACGGGAGGCGTTGATTGCGGGCCTCGAAGAACTCCACCCGGACACCCCGGCCGGCGACATCAAGCGCGCCCTGGCGAGGGTAGAGACCGAGTGGCGCAAGGCCGGGGACGCGCCCAAGAATCAGGCGGCGCGACTGGAGTCCCGCTATCGGGCGGCGCGTGACAAGGCCCTGGGACACTTGGCCGGCAGTGCCCAGCGCACCTGGAATCGCACCTGCGATACCCTGCTTGCCAAGCTGGCCCTTTGCACCGAACTCGAGGCCTCCGATCCCGCGATGCCGGTCGCGCTTCCCGAAGTTCAGGCGCGCTGGGATGAACTGCCGTCGTTGCCGCCGCGCTGGGAGCAGGGGTTGCAGGCGCGCTGGCGGGCAGCTGGCGCAAGTCCGACTGGCGCCGGCGAGATCGGGCGGGGCGATGCCGCGGACGATCTGCTGCTGCAACTCGAATCCGCTCTCGATGTTCCATCCCCAGAGGCATTCCAAATGGCCAGGCGCACGCTCAAGCTGCTGGCAATGAAGACTGCGATGGAAGGTCGGCGGTCCGCAACACCTGAACCCCTGGATCTGGATGGCATGATTGCCGCGGCATTCGCCTGCACCCGCCTCCGCGCCGATCAGGCCGCGCGGCTCGACGCGCTGATCGCGGCATTGCGCCGCTCCGGGTCGGGAATTCTGCGCGGGTAGGGCGCGTTCCGCTAGCGCTTTCGTCCGCGGTCGAGCTTCGCCTCGAGAGCCGCTGTGAGCGTCGTAAATGCCGTGGTCAGGATCAGGTAGATCGTCGCGACGGCGATGAACACCGGCACCGGCTGGTAACTCTCCGCCTGCACCCGATATCCGATCATGGTGAGTTCGACGACGCTGATGGCGTATGCCAGCGAGGAATCCTTGACCAGCGAGGCGAGATTGTTGGCCAACGCGGGCAAGGCGATCCGCATGCTTTGCGGCATGACCACGTCCACGAAGGCCTGGTAAGGGCTCAAGCCCAAGGCACGCGCCGCGTCCACTTGCCCGCGAGGAACCGCGAGAATGCCGGCACGCACGCATTCTGCGTTGTAGGCGCCGACGTTCAGCGACAGCGCAATCGCGGCACAGGCGAAATCGGAAAGCTCGAGAGTGACGGGCAGCACCGATGGCAGCGTCAGCCAGACGAACAGAATCTGCAGCAGCAGCGGCGTGCCGCGAATCAGCCAGACGTAGAAGTTGCACAACCAACGCAATGGCAGAAACTCGGAGAGTTTGCCCAAACCGGCAAAGACACCGAGGACGATTCCAGCCGACCCGGAAATCACCGTCAGCCAGACAGTCACTCGCGCGCCCTCGGCGAACTGCTGCGCAGCCGGTCCGATTGGCGCGGGCGCCAGCGAGAGTGGCATCGCCATCATCCAGAGGAACACCAGCAGCCCCACCATCGAAGCGAACATCGCCCATGCGGGATGAAGCCGGATCCAGGTCATGGCCTAGCTTCGTGCCGCGAGTCAGTTTCGGCAGGAAACATCGGCCTTGAAGTACTTTTGCGAAAGCGCATCGTAAGTGCCATCCCGCATCAGTTCGGCCAGAGCTCGATTCAGTTGTTCGGCCAATCCCTTGTTGCCCTTGCGCAGGATCATCGAGACTCGCTCGACGAAGACTTGCTCGCCCCCAACGACGCCGGAATCGGCATTCTTCTCCAGCGTGGATTTGATCCCCCACTTGTCGGAAATCCAGGCGTCCACCTTGCGGGCCTTCAGTGCGGCGAACGCATCGGCGTCGGCCTTGTAGGTCTTGACCTCCTTTACCCCGGGTATCTTCCTTGCGCTGTCAACGTAAGTGGTGGCAAGCTGGGCCCCGACTGTCTTGCCGTTGAGGGCTGCGACGGTCAGCGGCCCCCCTTTGGCCGCCGCGATCTGCCCGCCGGTGCAATAGTGGGGATTGGCGAACTCTACGGCCCTGGCGCGCTCTTCGGTATATCCGTGCGAGGCGATTGCGAAATCGAACCGATCCTGGCGAAGCGCGGCGAGTTGCGCGTCAAACGGAACCACGCGCCATTCCATCTTCAATCCGAGTTTCCTGACGAGGGCTTCGGCGAGGTCCACCTCGAAGCCGGCGAGCTTCGGTCCCTCGAAATAATTGAATGGATACAAGCCACCCTCAGTCGCGGCGACCATCGTCCCGGATTTCTTGATGACGTCCCATTCCCTGCCCTGCACGGGGTCGGGTCCGAGAATCCACAGCGCCATCACAGCAACCATCAGCCTGGCAACAGCACGCATGATCCACCCTCGCGAATGCGACAACCGACGGCGTCCCAACCGCCACGCACGGCTCCCGCAATCCATTATGACGCGAAAGTCGTCGCCGATGGCAGAGCAATATTCGGGAATAGAATCCGACCGATCGCGCCGCTGCCCCTGCTAAAATGTAACGGTTGGGGAGGATGAGCAGCATGCGCTCCGCCATAGATTGGTGCCGGGTTCCCCGATAGGACCATGAACTTGAGATTGTCGTGACCAGCCGCCCCCTGTCTGCCGAGCGTGCCCTGCCGATTGCCCTGGCGCTGGCGGGTCTTTGCATGGTCATCCTGTCCGTAACCCTGCTGATCAATGCCGCGAAACTCGGCATCTTCATCCGGATGCTGCTGGGTTTCATCGGCGTCATCTTCGTCGATAGCGTGATTCTTACGTTTGTCGCCTTGCGCATTGCGATTGCCAAGGAGGATCAAGCCACCGTGGGTGAAAAGGCGGTCCTGCTCGCGCTGTCTCTGTGCACGGGAATTGGCCTGGTGGTGGTGTAACAACGTGGGGCTCGCCTTGATCGGAAGCCGCCCGGGAATGCATGCCTGGGGCGTTCGTGCGGTTGTTCTGCTCGGTTTCGCAGTGCTGGCGAGTTGTGGCGGTGGTGGTTCTGCACCTGCACCCGCACCCGGGCCGCTTCCCGAGGCGATCACCGGTCCCGCCTGGCGGGGTTTCGGTGGCGACGCGCAGCACGCCGCCCAGAGTTCCATCGCGACCCAGCCGTTAAGGCGCATTCGTTGGTCAACCCCGATGGATCTCGCGCCGCAGCTTGTCGGCAGCGACCTTCTGATCCACTACGGTTCCCCGGTCATTACCACGAAGAACACCGTGCTGGTTCCGGTCAAGACGGGCGCCAGTGATGGTTTCAAAGTCGAAGCTCGGTCCGGCGCCAGCGGGGCATTGCTGTGGTCGGCCGCGACCAACTACACGCTCCCGGAGCACGGTTGGACGCCAAGCTACAACCTCACATTGGCCGCCAGCGGGCGCTTGTACATGCCGGGCGCCGGCGGCAAGGTGCTGTATCGGGACGATCCCGACGCTTCGGTTGGCGCGTCGGGCAGCATGGTGTTCTACGGTTTGGAAACCTATCTCGGCTTCCCCGCGCTGTTCGATGCAAACGTCGTCATCAACACACCGCTCACCGTCGATTTGGCCGGCAATCTGTTCTTTGGCTTTGTCGCAACCGCTGCCAACCCGGCGGGCCTGGTCAGCGGCATCGCCCGCATCGGCGCCGACGGGATGGGCCGGTGGGTTGCAGCCGGCACGGCGGCCGGCGATCCGACCATCGCCAAAATGGCGACGAACAGCGCGCCGGCGCTGTCGTTCGACCAGCGCACCGTGTATGTCGCCGTGAATACGCCCACCACCGCGCGAGTCCGACCGACCGGTTACCTCCTCGCTCTCGACAGCACCACGCTGGCGACGAAGGCCGCCCGGCGGCTGAACGACCCCGCAACCGGCAGGCCCGCCTGGGTCAGCGACGACGCCAGTTCATCGCCGAGCGTCGGTCCGGATGGTGACGTCTACTTCGGCGTGCTGGAGTCGAACGTTCCGGCGCACAACTATCGTGGCTGGCTATTGCATTTCGACGCAACGCTGGCTTTGAACAAGTTGCCGGGCTCGTTCGGTTGGGACATCAGCGCGTCGACCGTCCCTGCCAGCATGGTCAGCGCTTACACCGGTACTTCAACTTACCTGCTCCTGACCAAGTACAACAATTACGGTGGCGCGGGCAGCGGCGACGGCCTGAACCGGATGGCGGTGCTGGATCCCGGCCAAAGTCAGGCGGATTTCGTTTCCGGAATTCCGGTCATGCAGGAAGTCCTCACCATTCTGGGGCCTACGCCCGACCCCGGCTACCCTGGCGGAATCACCGAGTGGTGTATCAACACCGCCGCGGTCGATCCACTGACGAAATCCATCCTGGTGAACAGTGAAGACGGCTACTTGTATCGCTGGGACATGGCAAGCAACCTGTTCACGGAGCGCATCAGGCTCACCGGCGGAATCGGGGAGGCCTATACGCCCACCGCGATCGGCGCCGACGGAGCGGTCTACGCGATCCAAAACGCCACGTTGTTCTCGGTCGGGCGTTGATCCCGGCCGCGGCTTTCAACCGGCGGCGGCAACGCGCCGTCCACCTGCGATGCATTGACCGCTGCGCGATCCGGGCACCCCACCGTCGATCATTGGTGTCGTGCCGGAATAAATCGAATGTCGGAATTGTTTAAGCATATAGTCATGCCGCCCGAAGCCGCTCACCCGTGCCCTGCCGGAGGTCACCATGTGGATCAAACTGCTCGCCCTTTCCCTGGTAATCCTGACGACCGTCCCGTTGTCGAATTCCGCCTATGCCTCCTTTCACCTTTACAGAATCAACGAGCTCTATTCCAATGCGGACGGCTCGATACAGTTCATCGAACTGACCGTCGGGGACTTTTCCGGAGAAAGCGCCTGGGCGGGGCAACGGATTAGCGTCACGCAAGGCGGCACGACACATAGCTTTACGTTTCCCAGCAATCTTCCGAGCGCGGCGACGGGGAATACTTCCGTGCTCGTGGCGACCCAGGGATTTGCCGACCTCGGCATCCTGACGCCGAATTTCATCGTGCCGTCGGGTTTCCTCTTCGTCGGGGGAGGGACGGTCAACTTTGCGGATGTCGACAGCCTGACTTATTCGGCATTGCCGACAGGCGGCAATCTGTCATTGAATCGCGACGGCTCGACCGGGGTCAATTCGCCGAGAAATTTCGCAGGCGTATCCGGCAGCATTTCGACGGCGGCGTCATCCGGCACGCCTGCGCCGCAAACCCCTGCAACCGTCGATCCGTTGTCGGACTGCCTGTTTGCGTGGGCCGAAACGAATTACGGCCAGTACTTTGCACCTTCAGGCTCGAAGTCGCTGACGGCCGGCCCCTACTATTACCGCGCATATCCGGCCACCGCGACCTATCTGGCGACGTCGTCTGCCGGCCACGTCTGGATACTCGGCCCGATCACGGGTAACAACCTGTTCGATGCAGGTCCGACCGCAGCGTTGCTGACTGCCGCAGGATGCGCGACGTTGAGCAATGACACGGCCCCGGGCGTCTACAACAACGGTTACGATTATTGATTGCTGCGACGCATCGAGGTGATTGCGTAGCTGCGGTCCGGCGCGGCCCGGACGGAATCTGTCGGCGCGTGGCCAACCCTGACCGGGATGTTTTCGTCCGGTCGCGGGCGTTCATTCAAGCACATGAAAAAATCGGGTGGAGCCTCGCCGCAAAAGGTTGTATAGTTAATTAACCACAATCAAATAGTGGCCACCTGTGAATTCGCGTCGCTGCAGGAGAGTTGTCGGGGCAAACGTAGTCCACGAATGACTTCCTGGTGTGTTTTTCCTGCCAGCCGATCCTGACTCGACCGTTGAAAGTACTCAAGGAGGGCGATCATGAAACGGTTCATTGCACTTTTATTTGCCACTGCGACCCTGCTTGCCGGCCCGGCGAGCGCCGATCAGACATTTTCCGGCGCAGCGACCGGCACGTTTACCGGTGCCACTTCCGACAGCACTGCCAATTTTTCCGGGAATATCGATGGGCAGTGGCTGGTGACGATATCCACGACGGGATCGGGATCGTCGTCGACAACCGTCACGGGCAGCGGAACGTTTGGCGCCCAGGGAATCTCCGGAAACTGGCAAGTCGTGGGGTACGACGCGGCGACCATGAAGATCAACGTCGTGTGGTCGGCGCCCGGCAATCGCGGGCCGCTGAGCAGCGGTGGGAGCGGCGCGGCGGACGGCGGCGTCAGTTTGACGCTGGACCCGGCGACCGGCAAGGCGACGGGCGCTTTCTCGGGGAAAATCTACTCCGGAGGGGCCAGCAAGACCGTCAGCGGCACGTGGATTGTGACGTTCCAAAGTGCCGCAATTGCGGGCATCCGCGGAAGCGTAAACGGGTCATTCTCGGGTACCGCGACGATGGTGGGCAACATCAGCGGACCGGCGACGGGAACCTGGGTGGCCAGCCTTCAGGCGGATGGTTCAGTGACCGGATCGGCCAGCGGTACCTTTAACGGCGGTAACGTCGCGGTTCCGCTTTATGGAAACGTGTGCATTTGCGGGACATGGGTCGGGACCCTGGCGCGGAGTGCTCAGGGTGTTTTCAGCTTCGACGGATCGTGGGTGCAGGAAAATGTCAGCGGATCGGCGTCCGGAACCGGTGGCGGGCCGATGGCGTGGGTTCTCGATACCAGCACAACGCCGATGAGTGCCAGCGGAACTTTTTCCGGATCGACGACCTTTACCGTTTTGAGTTTCGCCATTCCAATCTCCACATCCGGAACCTGGAGCGCCACGCTACCGCTCACGCCCTAGATCGGTGACTCTTGCCAGATGTGGAGCAGCGCGGGAACACTCGCGCGGACTTCGGCGGTCGGCAGCGTCCCCTTGACCTGGTATTCCGGTTGTGTGGTTTCGCAGGAATATGGGGCGCGGCTCGGCATACCGGAGGAATCGATGAAGACATGCACGACGGGATGGAGCCCATCCGCTCCGCGGGCCTTTACGACCGCGATCTCCTTGTTGGCAAGTTGAACAATTACGCCGGGTGGATAGATTCCGATTTCCTTGATGAACATCTGGGTCAGGCGTTCGTCGATCTTGCCTTTGTGTTCCAGCATCAGTTTGCGCAACGCCTCCTTCGGCAATAGGGCCGGGCGGTTGGCGCGGTCGCGAATCATCGCGCTGTAGATGTCGGTAATGGCCAGGATGCGCGCCGGAATTCCGATCGCACTGCTGGACAGGTGTCCGGCGTAACCTGATCCATCCAGGCGCTCGTGGTGCTGTTCCACCGCTTCGAGCCAGGTCTTGTCACTCACCCCCAGCTCGCGTAGGCGGTTTGTACTGCTCGCCGGGTGCTTGTGGATTCTTTCCAGGTGCTTGTCCGAAAGCGGAAAGGTCTGCTTGTCGAGAACATGCTGGATGTCCATGAGATCGATGTCGCGGGTCAGGGCTGCCTTGACCAGCTTGCGACGCGAATCGTCCTTGACACCCAGTTTCTTGCCGGTCAGCTCGCACAGAATTGCTGCCTGCAGATGATGAACCACCGCATACGGTGCGTCGAGTTCGAGCTGGAGATTGGCCAGGGCCGCATCCGGATCCAGCGCGCAGGCCCTCTGCACGGCGTTCGCCAGGGCCTTGATGCGCGGCACGAAATCATCGTGCGTTCTGCCCTTGCTCAACAGGTCAAAGATCCGCGTCAGCTTTTCTTTCGCCGCGTCAAGGATCGCGAAAACATTGGTTTCGCCATCCTCACCAACGACGGCCGCAGATGGCTTGGGATTCTTTGACTCGTCGACGACGAAGAAGATTTCCTTGTCGAGCAGGATGCTCAGCTGCTGCTCGGATCCGATCGATCCGCCGACTTTGATCAACAGGGTACCGTTCTTGTCGTAAACGGGTCGCGTCAAGGGCGCGCCCACTTCGATATCACCTTCTTCAATCTTCTGGAATGAGGGCATGCCGTGATTTCGATGAATTGGTTGGATACCGCGACTCAGCTACGTGACGAAGCGCCGAGATGGTTTGCCGACCTCCGCGAGCGTTCCGTTGCCAATATGCCAATAATACTGCGATTGAGTGGCGGGCACCAATAGGGGTGAGGGACTGGCGACGCACCTTCCGCCGCCTTCGGATCTGCAGCGGGGGCGCGCGGTCAGGCTGCGCGTCTCGCAAGCACACTCGCGACTGACGCGACCAGTTTTTCACCGCGAATCGGTTTGTACACAAAGTCGCTTGCACCGAGTTTGACGACGCGCCCGAGGCTTTCAAGGTCGGTGAGCGAGGACACCACAATGACCGGAATGGCTTCCGTGAGCGGATCACCCCTGAGTGCCTTGAGCATGTCGAAACCGTCGATATACGGCATGCAAAGGTCGAGCAGCACCAGATCGGGCTTCTGCGCAATGATCGAACGGATGGCTAGCGCTCCATCCGTACACGCGGTCACGACATGGCCGGCCTGCTCGAGAAAGGCACCCATGACGCTGCACATCGATTTCTCGTCATCCACGATCAGGATTTTCGCCATTGTCGCCTCCGTCACCCAGTCCGTATCATCTCATAAGTCCTTGAAAGGCCAAGCGAGCTAACCCGTCACTGAAGCAAGCGGAAGCTCGAAGTGAAAGCAGGATCCGACCCCCGGCGTCGAGTCGAAGCCGATGCGCCCGTTCATTCGTTCAACCAATTCCCGGGTAATCGCCAGACCGAGGCCGGTGCCGCCCTTTTGCCGCGTATCGGACGAATCTGCCTGAGAAAATTTCTCGAATATGCGGCTTCTAAACTCCTCCGGGATGCCCGGACCATGGTCCACGACCTCGACGCGCACGAAATCGTCGCCGCGCCGCACAAACACCTCTACCTGGCCGCCCTCCGGCGAAAATTTCGATGCATTGGACAGGAAGTTGGACATCACCTGCTGGAGGCGACTGTCGTCCACCACTACTCGGGCGCCATCAGCCCGCTCGCGGAGGACAAGGCTGACCCGGTATCGCTGCGCATAAGCGCGGGTGTTCTCCAGCGCCTGTTCCACAACCGGCATCAGCTCCTGCTCCTGCATTTCAAAATGCATCTTGCCGGCGGCCAGCTTTTCTATGTCCAACAGGTCATTGATCAGTGCGCTCAGCCGCTGGCTATTGTTGTACGCGATTTCCAGCATGGCCCGGGCCTGCTCCCCCACGGGCCCGACCGCGCCGCCGCAAACCAGTCCGAGCGCCCCGTTTAACGACGTCAACGGCGTGCGCAACTCGTGGCTCACCATTGAGACAAATTCGGACTTCATCTGCTCGACGCCACGGCGTTCGGTAATGTCGGTGTTGGTACCGATCATGCGCAGCGCCCTCCCGTCGGGACCGCGTCCTACCACGCGTCCACGGCTCTCGATCCACAGCCAGTTGCCGTTGCGGTGCCTGATCCGGTGTTCGGCGATATAGTCTTCCTTCTCGCCCTTGAGTACCGCGCGCATCCTTTCCAAGACCTCCGGCACGTCTTCCGTGGGCATTAATGCCGCCAGTTCCTGTACTGTCGTGTCGGTCTCCTTTGTCCCGCTGCCGATCAATTCCGCCCAGCGCGAGTCAAGCGCGACCCTGCCGCTCACCAGGTTGGCGTCCCACAAGCTGGTGCGCGCAGCCATCATGGCGAGTTGCAGGCGGGACTCGCTTCTGCGCAGCGCTTCTTCCGCGTCTTTCCGGGCGGTAATATCCCGTACGATCGTCGACGCTCCGATGATGACCCCGTTGCCATCCTTGATCGGAGATACGGTGACCGATACCGGGAACAGCTCCCCATTCTTCCTCTGGCGGGTGGTTTCAAAATGTTCAATGCGCTCGCCTTTTCGCAATCTTTCGAGTATCCGCGGCGCCTCTGCGCCGAGGTCCGCCGGAATCAGGCGGGCGATCGGCGTGCCGAGCATGTCTTGCTCGGCGTAGCCGAACATGGCTTCGGCCGCCGGGTTCCAACTCGTGACAATGCCGTCCAGGGTCTTGCTCATGATGGCATCGGTTGAAAACTGGACGATGGCAGAATACTGCGCCTGGAGCTTGTCCACCAGCGTGCGTTCCGTGACGTCACGCACGGATCCGATAAACAGCCGCCTTCCCTTGAATCGCAATTCGGAAACCGACAGGTCCATCGGGAACGTGCCGCCATCCTTGCGCCTTCCCGTCACCTGCCGGCTCACGCCGAGGATCTTCGCCTGGCCGGTCGACAGATAGCGTCGAAGATAGTTGTCATGCGCGTTGCCATCGCGCTCGGGCATGAGCATCGACAGGCTGCTCCCGATTGCCTCCGAGGCGCTGTATAGAAACATGCGTTCGGCACCGCCGTTGAAGGAGACGATGATTCCGCGCTCGTCGATGGTGACGACGCCATCCAGGGCATTCTCGAGAATTGCCTGCGTATATTGAGCGGTTTCGCGCACGCTGTTGACAATTTCCGGGATGGGGAGCAACACCAGCCAGATCCCCAGGGCGCCAATGAACCAGGCGACCAGCGGACGTCCCGGGAAGTATTGCGGTGGCGCAAGGTTCATAGCACCGAGTGCGATGTATCCGAGCCAGGCCGCCAGATACGCCCCCCCGAAAACGAACCCCGCGCGAACATTGACGACCACGCCCAGCATGACCGCGACCGCCAGGCAAACGGCCGAGGTAATCGGCGGCAATCCTCCGTATAGCAATCCGACCAGAACGATCCAGAGAACTGCAGAGAAAATCAGCAGTGACCTTTCCGGCGCCCCGTCTCGACTAATCCGCCGGCAGACGTAGGTGAGACCGAGCAGCAGAGACGAAAGTACGGCCGATGCCAGCTTGCGTTCGAATAGGAATGGAACGCCGATTACGAGAAAACCGAACAGAACGATCGAAAAGACCCCGTAGAAGCGGTCCAGCAACCGAACATTGACGCGTTGCTTCTCCATTCGCGCATCAGTCCGTTCGGGGCTACCCATCGCGGGTCCCGCCCGTACCTCGAAATCCGGAGCGCCCACGGAGTCGATCCGCAGGCCGCGTATGCGGCCCTTCGACGTACACGATCATTGTTCAGCCTCGCTTAGGGCGCCTTGGCGATTTTGGGTCAACGCTGCGATCTATCCTTCGAGAAAGAAGCAGTCTTGCCATTATCCACCAGAATTTATGCCGGATTGGCGTCATCGATCATCCTTCGGCTCTGATCGAAATGGCGACTTCCGGCAGCGGGCGCGATGAGGTGCCGTAAGGCATGCGCGCTTTACGGCGCGCGGCCTGACCACAACACCCCACCCCTCGGCGCCGAATCGAGTTACCCGCGAAGTTGCAGTAGTCGATTACTCCTCAGCCTTGCAAATCGGCAATTCAAAGTAGAAGCGGGCTCCGTGTCCTTCCTCAGAGTCAAAGCCGATCGAACCATGCATGCGTTCAATGAGCTCCTTGCTTATCGCCAGGCCGAGCCCAGTCCCGCCCCTTTTGCGAGCGTCAGTCGAATCCGCCTGTGAGAATTTCTGGAAGATTCGAGCACGGAATTCCTCCGGGATTCCCGGACCATGGTCAATCACCTCCACGCGGACCTTTGTGCCGAGCTGCCGTGCCGCGACCTCGACGACGCCACCTCTCGGCGAGAACTTTGCCGCATTCGACAGGAAGTTGCTCAACACCTGCTGGAGGCGCATGCTGTCCGCAGAGACACGCACATCACCAGCCCGCGCAACCACCGCAAACGTGACGCCATGCTGTTCGCCATAGGCATGGACGGTTTCCAGCGCCTGGTCCAGGAGCGGCATCAGGTGCTGCACCTCCAGTTCCAGGACCATCTTGCCGGCGACCAGCTTTTCCATGTCGAGCAGGTCATTGATCAGATGCGCAAGACGCAGGCTGTTCTTGTGCGCGATCTCCAGCATAAGCTTGGCCTTCTCGGGTATTTCGCCCAGGGCACCGCCCACAACCAGACCCAGTCCGCCACTGATCGACGTTAACGGCGTGCGGAGTTCGTGGCTGACCGTGGAAACGAACTCTCCTTTCATCCGGTCAACGTGCTTGCGGTCGGTGATGTCACGTGAAGAGGCGTAGAGATAGGTCTTGCCGCCAATCGTCACTCCCTTGGCGCTGATTTCGACGTCGATCAAAGATCCGTCCTTGCGCCGATGCGTGGTCTCGAATTTCGCTGGCGCGCTGATCAGGTCGCGAACCCTGTCACCGACCTCGTCCCTCGCGACGGTTGTGTCCCAATCCGGCCAACCGAACCCGCTGATTTCATCGTCGGTGTATCCGAGCATCGCTGGAAACGAGTGGCTGAACTCGGTCAGCTTGCCGTTCTCGTCAAGGATATGAATCCCGTCACTGGCAGTTTCGAGCAGCGCGTACATCCGCGCCGTTTCATTGACGAGGGCCATTTCCGCGGCATGGCGCTCAGTGATGTCCTGAATGAAGTAATAGAGCAACATCCGGCCATCCACCGTCAATGGGCCCGAGCGCACCTCCACCTCGCGGATTTCGCCACTCGCCAACCGATGCGAGAACTGTGAACTGTCGCGGTTTTCCGTCTTTGCCTTGGCCAGTTCGGCCTTGATGTCTCCGTGTGGGAGCTGGTCGATGTCGGACATGTGCATGCGCCGAAGCGATTCCAGCGGATATCCGTAATACGCCTTCGCGGCACCATTGGCATCGACGATCGAGCCGTCGACAGGATCAATCAGCAGCATCGGGATTTTCGAGCGCTCAAACAATGCGCGATGGCGGGCCTCGCTTGCTTGCAATGATTCCGCTATGAGGCGACGCTCGGTGATGATTGTGCCGGTGCCGCGGTAGCCGGCGAACCGCCCCGCCGCGTCGACGTGCGGAATCCCCGAAACCGCAACCCAGATCACTTCTCCGAGTTGGTTGCGAGTTCGGAATTCGAAATTCTTGAACGGTGTGTGCGCCTGAATTTGCGCGAGATGGGTCACGAGCAGATCCGGTTGATTCAGGCCATCGTGCTCCAGCATTTCCTTTCGGCTCTTGCCCAGCAGTTCGGCCTGAGGTATCCCACAAACCTTCTCGAAGTTATCGGAAAGGTAGCAGAATCGATGCTCGGTATCGGTTTCCCAGAACCAGTCCGAGGCACTCTTGGAGAAGTCGCTCGAACGCTCTTCGTCCTGCCGCAACTTCTGCGTCATCTTCTCCGCCAGTTCTTCGGCACGCTGCCGGCCGGAAATCTGCAGTTGCAGCAGCAGCGACAGCATTGTGCTGACTAATGAGAAGCCCGCGAATACCAGCCACGGGGACATCTGGTCAATGGAGTTGTCGAAGGTTGGGGTGCTGCTTACGCGAAGCGTGAACTCGCGACCCGCCAACGACAGCGCCTGGGACGTCGAGAAACGCCGCCCGGTCGTGGCACTCTGTCCGTCCGCCAATTTGGCGAGATGACCGTCCGCATCGTAGACTAGAGAATCAAGTGAAAGATCGCTGGTGCTGTCGAAGATTTCGAAGTCGATGTTGCCGGACTTCACTTCCGGCACGCCGTCCAGCAGTTCGGCGATCACGATGGGCGCGTAAAGCAAGCCAACCAGCGAGGCCCGGCGCTCAGCGATACCGGCGTTGGCGGAACCCTTGGCGTAGACCGGCACATCCAGCAGCACACCGGGCGTCTTTCTCTTGTCCTGCACCAACGTGATCGCACCGGTAATGGTCGGCTCCCCAGTATCGATCGCCCGTTGTGCCCCGGCGCGACGGACTTCTTCAGACCCGATGTCCAGTCCCTGGGCACCGGCATTCTTCAATGCAGGTTCGATAAAACTGATGACCAACAAATCGTCGTGGGTCCTGTCGGCCAGTTGGCGAACCTCGAAATTGGGGGCTTCGTCGGCGCGCTCTGCGGCAATGAACGTGTCCAGCTCCGCACGCATCACGCGCTTTATGAAACCAAACCCCCGAACCCCGGGGAAATCCCTTGGCAGGTCGCGAGCTTCGACGTAGGCCCGGAAATCCCCACGTCGGACGTTCAAGCTGGTGGCGTACATTCCTCGGGCACCGTTCAGGCCGTAGATCGGCAGGCGAAAACGGCGTGAGACCTCCGCGGAGATACGTTCGACGCTGTGCAGGAACTGTGGTTCGGCGTCCGCGTAAATCTGATCCTGCCACCACCGGCCGCCAATTCCTGCGAATCCCAGTCCAGCCAGAAAGACCGCGATCACCGGAATACGCTCGAAACGCGAGGGTCGTGCAATCCAGTTTTTTAGCATGCGCGCCATTCAGAGAGGAGATCAAACCCTATTTCGAGATCCGCAGACAATACTTGATCGGCTCGGCCGTTCGGGACTTGGCGGCGGGGGTCAGTCAGTCCAATTCCCGCCCATTGCTTCAACGCCAACACGCGCACGAAGCGCTGACGTATCGCCAATGCGAGGGTTGTCGCCTCCGGCAAAAAAGGGCCAGAGGTAAAGGTCTGACCTAGGTGAAATGGTGGGAAGAGGAGGATCGAACAGTCCCCTGTAAGCCACGCCAACACTCAGTCGACATCTTGCGATAATGTTAGTTACCCCAATAGTTACCCCTGCCAGATCAGTGCTACCCGTCGACATGGATCACATTTCGCGATCAGGAATCAGCCCGGAAAATTCACCAAAGTATCGCCAGCGTCAAACTATTCGATCAATGCTCCTGAGCCGATGTGGATGCCAACGATACCACGGAC
>Ga0163199_1001066_pt1 | contig 17049 bp, 13 predicted proteins | sample PL_2010_150m_FD_113537 | JGI IMG/M metagenome (GOLD analysis project Ga0163199, IMG submission 113537) | Freshwater microbial communities from Powell Lake, British Columbia, Canada to study Microbial Dark Matter (Phase II) - PL_2010_150m | ecosystem: Environmental > Aquatic > Freshwater > Lake ...
CCTGCCGGCTTCACCGGCTTTGCCCTCAAGCGCGGCAAAGTTGTCCCTGGTGATGATAAACAGCATCCAACAGGCAATGGCAGATAGAGTGATGCAGAATCTCCACTGGCCCGTAATTATTGGCAGTTACATAGAAATTGTAATCACCCAGGGAGCGTAAGGGGTTGTCCGGCTGGAAGCCGGAGAGGGTGATCACCCGGCAGTGTTGCTCTCGGGCAGCGGCCACGCCTTTGAGTATATTGGGGGATTGCCCGGAACTGCTGATGGCGATGAGGACATCTCCTGCATCCGCGAACATTTCTATCGGCTTGGCAAAGACCAGGTCGTAGCCGTAATCGTTGCCCATACAGGTGAGGAGGGCCCCGTCGTTAAAGGCTATGGCCCTGATGCCCCCGTTCTTCCAAAAATCGGTGGCCATGTGGCTGGAAATGGCGGCACTGGCGCCGTTGCCGATAAAAAACAGCTTATTACCCGCTCGCCCCCGTTCCAGCAGCAAGGACGCCACCTGCTCGATACCCTGAAAAAATCCCAAGCCCCCGCCTGCTTTGTCGGTAACCGTCAAGCCGTCAATAAAATTCTTTAGATCTTGGTAATAAGTGCGGGCAAAATCGCTCATAATGTCGACCCCTGAACCGGTCCGCGGGTTGCCGCCGCCTGTCTCTCCGGTTTCAGGGCCTGGCCGTCCCAAGTGATCCGGTTACGATCCGATTACCGACCTCTAACGGCTCAATTCGGCCCTCTGCGGTAATCTCATCTTTCCCGGCTCCAAGATAGAACTGATGAATTCCAGCACCGCGTATTTTTCCACGGATTCTTTGTTTCCCATGATCTGCACGGCCAGAGCCCCTACCATATTACCCACAAAGGTGGTCAGGTCCAAGGGCAGCCCCTTGGCGGAGCAGAGGGCGGTATAGGAGAAGACCGCATCGCCGGCACCCACGGTATCCACAATTTTGGGGGAAAAAATCGGGGTATAGATCAGGTCGTGGGCTTGGTCCAGCCCCAGTGAGCCTTTTTTCCCCAAGGTAACGATAAGTCTCTCACTTCCCAGGGTTTGGCACAGTTCTCTTGCCACTATGCCGATATCCTGGGTTTTATTCCGCATGGCCAATCGGACTTCATGTTCCGCCAGGCAGACAAACCAGGGTTGCCGATATTTAGTAATAAAATTAAAGCCGTAGTTGGCGGCGTTGGTTTGGGTGTTGACCGCCAGGACCCGGGTATTGGCCTCCAGGGCCTGAATAATCCCCTGACTAAGGAAATCGTGCCCGAAGTCGGCCACCATTATTAAATCATACCTGGGAATTTCCCCTGAGAGAAAGGTGATCACCTCGTCTTCGGAGTCGCGGTCCAGATATCGATCATTAAGGTAATTGATCTCAAACAGCTTCTGATTGTTGTAGTGGTCCACATACCTTTTCTTAACTACGGTAGGGCCATCCTCCCGAAAAAATATCTTTTTCTTGATGTTGGGCCGCAGGTTCTTGGAGATGAATTCATCTCGGGCATCCTCCCGGCCCAACATGGTCACCAGGGTTACCTTGGAGCAGACCGCGGCCACGTGGTTGGCGACCGCCAATACCCCCCCGGGATAAACCTCGTGGGTGAGAAATTTGTTCACTACTAATTGGGCCTTGGCCGATTTGCCCATGGGAGTGCAGAAATGATACTCGTCAATGATGGCATCGCCCAGGACCAGGACTTTGAGATCGCTCAGGCTGTTGATGGCAGCCGCCACTTCATGGAAGGTATATTTCTTGGAAAAGTCGTCGAGAAAAAGTTTGGTCTCCTCGGAATAGAGATCCAACAGATGGTTGATAATATCCGAAGCACTGAAAGAAAACCCGGTTGTTTCAATAATCCGGCTTTTCCCCAGAAAAAGTTCCCGTTCTTCCCGAAAGATCTTTTCGTGCATCTTGCGGTCTCGATCTTTGTAAGCCTGGCCCTTGGCAAAAATCTCCGGGTTAATACGTTTGACGCACTCAAAGGGAATTTCGTCTTCCACCACGCAGGTATAATTCACCATCCCCAGAGCCGCCACATTTTCCGCCCGCAATCGATCCGGAAAGACCGGCCGGCTCGGCCCCCGCCGGACATCCTTATCTTTGATGATGGTCACCACCAACACATCACCCAGGGAAGCCGCCTCTTTCAGGTGCTGAATGATGCCGGGATGAATGATATCGAAGACCCCATGAGATTGGACTATGGTTTTGCCCTCCTGCCGAAGAGCCTCCACCACCTTCACCAGTTCCTCAAGGCTGAGAATCTTTTTGGCGCTGTCCATAGCTTGGGTGCTTAACCTCTAGTTTTGGGGTAAGAAGTATTTATTCAGCAACTGGGTGGAAGAAAACACGATTTCATGGGTAAAACGCATCTCCGCGCCGATTTCCGCCACCACCTGGAATTCCCGTTGAACCTTGCCGGTTTTATCCTCCAGATTTTCGAATTCCTGCCCTTTGACATAATAATGGGGCCTGAGCAGACGCAACGTTTCCTCCGCGGTGGGCCACTCATTGATGGCCACATAATCCACACACCCCAGGGCCGCGAGGCAGTCGGCCCGCAGGTTTTCAGAAAATACCGGTCTTCCCGGGCCTTTGTCCACATATTTGTCGGGAGATAACGTGACCACCAGGATGTCCCCCATTTTCTTGGCGGCCTGCAGATACTTGATGTGGCCAGGATGCACCAGATCAAAGCAGCCATGGCAATGCACGATCTTCTTCCCCTGTTTCTTAAGCTCCGCTATCCGGTGGGCCAGATCGGACAAAGGTAAACATTTTGTCATGTCCAACCTGATTCCTCCTGAGCTTCGGCCTCGCCGATGGCCGTCCATAAGGCCGGGATGGTTTCGGCGTGTGAACCCTGGACATAAAAGCTTTCCCCGCCTTCCTGAACGGTCCTGACCAACATGGTTTTCCAGGGGCGAAAGTAATAGGCGGGAGAAGTCTTGGGAGGTTCTTTGGTGAAATCCCCGGACAGGTCCCGCACATCACACACCAGGGTGCAAAAACCCCGGACCCCGCTTCCCTCCTGCCGGGCCACGTTCCTGGCCATGCTCAGGGCCTTCAGGAAGACTTCGGGAGCCATGACGGCGCTTCCGAAGTTTATCACCACCCCTTGTTCCAAATTCTGCACTACGCTGACCAAGCGGAGAAAATCATTGTAGGATAACTGTCCTGTGGCAGCTCCGTTGCAATTGGGATGTTCGTGGACGATATCATAGCCAATGCCCACATGCACCGTCACCGGCACCCCCCAACGGACCGCCGCGGCAAACACGCTGGCGTCCTTGTAAGGGTAATCCCCCTCCAGGATAGCTCTTCCCACGGTTTCACCCATCCCGCACCCGGGGTCCTGCTGATAGGCGTTATTGATGAGGTCGTTGAGATAACCCGTTTCTTTCCACAAGCCGAACCGCCCGTCCACGATGTATCTCGCCACGCTTTCGGTGGTGGCGCCTATCAAGGCGAACTCGAAGTCATGGATCATGCAGGCGCCGTTCACCGCCAGGCACGAAACGTATTGGCGAGCCATTAAATCAATCAGATAGCGTTGAACCCCGGCGCGCAGGACATGGCCTCCCAGCATGAAAATAATGGCGCGGCCCTGCCGCCGCGCCAGGATGATGCGTTGGGCCACCCGGGAAAGGCCCCGAGGAATTTCTTGAATAGGGACCGTTTTAGTCTCTCTCAGGCTACTGAGGTCCAAATCATGGATTCTCTCCGCCAGAGGCGAAAGTTCCAGACAAGTTCGATCAAACTGCGGGTAGTGAGTTGAGCGTCGCATAGAACAAATTCGCAAGTTCGAAAAAGCTGCCAGGTTATCTGCCGGATAACTCCATAAGAATACGCAGGATCAGAGACCGATCTCCTGACCCCCGGCGAATTCCAGGGAATTTCGCTTGCGGATCTCCTTAAGATTATTATGACTGGGGGCTTCCCTGAGGTCTGCTCCTGACGATAAAGAACAGAGAAACCCCGAGGGCCAGCAGGGTAAGCCCCGAAACCATCGCCCCCACCACAAAACTTCTCGGGAAATAATTAAATTTTATCTCATGTTTCCCCGCGGATAAAGCCACTGCCCGGAACATATAGTTGGCCCGAAGGATTTTATTCGGCCGGCCGTCCACCTTAACCTCCCAACCCGGAGCATAGGTGTCCAAGCATACCAGGATTGCCGGCTGGGGACAATACACTTTCACGGCCACCTCGTTAAAACCGTATTGGACGTTGAGGACGTTTCCCCGCGCTGATCCTGTAACGGGAATAAACTTGTCAGGCGCCTCCGACAGCACCACATTCTCCTCGAACCAGGCGGGGGCTGGTTGGGGCATAAACTTCAGTAACTCTCCCTCGTCCTGAATGACCTTGAAGCCACTCACCAAATAAAAACGGGGTAGGGCGTTGGGGTTCTGGTAGAGGGAGAAGCCTACCAGCACTTCATTGTAGAGGGAGAAGCCTTCCAGCCCTCCATCGTGGGCTACCAGCGGATAGCCATGGGAGGAGTCTATGGTCCCGTAATGATCGTTCACCACAATATAACGGACATTGGCCAGGTTCAACCAGCGCGGCTTGGGCTGGTCAGGGGTGTTGGCAGCGCCTGGTTTGCCAAGTAAATTTTTTACCTCCTGTTGCACCCGGTCATGGACGTACTTGGCTTTAAGATCGGTAAATGCGCCGTAATGAGAAAGTTGCGGAAGTAAGAAACGTTCCCCAAAGGGGATATCACTGCCCATAAAGTAAAAAGTCCGCCAAACCAACCGGTCTTCCTGTTCTTTAAGATATTTTAATATTTTTAGATTGGGTACAATATTAAAATAAGCATTCTTCCTTGCTGCAGGAGAGCCCTTGCTGATATTATACTGGTTAGAAATAAATAATGTAAAGAAAAGCGTTCCCGCCAAAATCAGGTAAGCTATTTTTCCAATAAAATTCCTTGTCTGAGATAAATAAAAAACCACGATAGCTAACAAACTTAGAGCTATAATAACTACCTGAGAGATATAGCCAGATCTTAGGAAATGGAGTAATAGCAATAACAGCAGGGTAGCAGAACAAAATATCAGAGGAAAGAGGAAAAAAAACAACTTAAGTTTTCTGCCAAAAGATCCCGGTTCCTGCTTTTCCAAGGCCGATGTTACCCGATCATAACCCATACAAACCAGGAAAGCTATAGATAACATGGTCCAGGAAACAAAGCGATAAGGTGTTTCCACTCCCGTAAGCATAGGAATTTTTCGGACCAGATCAAAAAATCCGAAGGGAAAAATAAATAACAGTGACGTTAACAATGTTACCCAAAAAAAGCGCGCCAGCCATTTGGGTTTGGCGTTCCATGACATTAGCAGGAAAGGAATGGAAACCAGCCCGAAAAACAAGATATTGCCAGTCTTAAATATCTCAGTCATAAATGTACGGAAGTATATTGCTATGTTGGGAAAGAATATTGAAATGGAAGAGCCGAAAGAAATATATCTGGTTTTCATGGAATAATCCGAGGCAAATCGGTTCGATGCCAGAAGAGACTCCACCAGGGGCAACGTAACCACAGCGCTAAGACAAAATCCTCCAATGGTTATAGCCGCCCACAACCCCAAGTTATGACCGATGGTCCCCCAGCGGCCGTCGCTCCCCTTTTCCCGAGAATCATGCCAGGTTTTCGCCAGGACAAAGCAGGTAAAGAAACCCACCAACAAACCGCTTTCCGGGGGGCGGCCATACAGGGCTTGGACCCCCATGGCCAGGGTCGCCAGGGCCCCCCAGGTCAGGGAGTGAGAGCGGAGTTGGGCGCGGAGAAAACAAAATATCACGAACGGCAGCCACAGATTAGGCCCCAGAATCGAGTGGTCATATAAATACCAGGCATGGTAGCCGTTGAAAGTCCAAATTAACGCCCCTAAAAACACCGCCCGCCGGGAATAACCTAATTCCCGACCACACAGAAAGAAAAACCACAGGCTCAGAAAGATATGAAGGTTGGCAATGATAATCATGGCGGAAACTGGATGGAGAACATAAAGTGCCGCAGCTTCCCAGATTGTTTTACTGCCCCCCGCCAGCAGGGGCTGACCGCAGCCCTCGTAGGGGTTCCACAGGGGTATTTGATGCTGGGAAAGCGCCTCTTGTATCACCGCAAGTTTTGGAATAATAAAGCGAAAATTATCATTGTTGAAAACCCAATGAGGCTGAATAATATCAAATAGAAAGCCAAGTCCATAAATTTTATATAAAATAATATAAGCTATAGGTATGCCCATCAACGCGGCAACTACCGCATATGTCTTTTTATTATGGTACAAATAACTCACCTCTCACTAAAAATCGATGAATAAGCTATATTTATTCAGTACTTTCCGGTAGAAGTTAGTTGATTTGATAAAAAATCCGTAATCGTTCAGGCCGCCTCTACAATTAATTGGTCCAACGGTAAAAGAGACGGAGCAAGTTGACCAGTCCGATGAGCTTGGATAGCCGCCACGACATACTCAACGATATTTCGGTCTTGCTGCCTCAAGGTGGCAACCGTGGTCAGGATTCTTTCCGTAAAGCGGGAGCCGCTATCGCTCTGATTGCCGAAACATCCCTTCCGCCACAGGACCGCACCGCGCAAGGCCCTCTCGGCCCGGTTGTTGGTCGGCTCCACCCCTGGCACATAGGCAAAGGTGAGCAATGCCGGCCAAAGCTTCAGGAGATTGCGGCAAAAAGCCTCGGCCTTGGGGTCTCCACAGGAGGCTCCCCGGCGCAACAGTTTTCCCAAACGGGTGCGCACCGGCACCAGTTCCCACCGCATCTCGGCCCAGGTGATTTCGCCATCATGATAACGGCGCCAGACGGCAAAGAGCTGTTTTATCTCTCTGAGTCCCCATGCTCCCACCGGACCGGCCCGCGTCTGCCGCTCGGAGAGCGCCTGAAAATCTCTCTTCAGGTGCGCCCAGCAGAGTTGACGCCGGAAACGGTCCACCATATTATAGGCGCCCCAGCGATCGCGGTGCAGAATACCCGCAAAAGCTTCACCGATAAGTTCCATCAGGGCTTTGCGGCCTCGAGAGCCGGACACCAAGAACACCGTCACCGCCCCGGTTACCGCCACCCACAGCCAGTGGCGTTTCCCCTTTTCCTTCCAACCCGTTTCATCCAGATGCGCCATGTCGGCATGGGCCACCGCCTCTTTGGCTTCCCGGTAGGAGACCGCCAGGGCCTCGGAGGTTTCTTCGCACAGACTCTGGATGCTTCCCAGGCTGACACTTACGCCACACAGCTCCTGCAACAGTTCGCCCACCTGCCGGCGGCTCTGGCGAAAGCGGCCGGTGAGGATGGCCACCCAGGCTTGCAGCCGGGGTCCAAAGGCGCTTCTCCCCACCTCGGCCGGCAACTCGGGCTTTACCCATACCCGGCAATGGGGACACCAACCGGCCACCAGTCGGTGCTCGGTAATAATAGGCTGAATTTCGGGCAGCTCCCATACCTGATGTCGTTCCATGGGAGGAAGTGGTCTTCCCGCACTCTCAGCCAGCAAACTCCGACAGTGAGGACAGGCTTCCGCCCGATGCTCCACGACCTTATCCACTTTCTCAGGGGCGCCAGTTGCCGATGGTTGCCATGATGTCCAGGTTGGCCACCGGGATGGCGTACGCTTTTTCCCTGTGGTTTTTCGGAGCCTGAGGCGGGTCTTGAGATGGAGGCTGAGAGGAATTGCCGGAATGGCGATTAAGCCTGGCCTCCAACTCATTGACCTTCTGCTCCAGTTGGGCTATTCTATCCAGAGATTGGCGCAGGGCATTCTCCAAAACCAGGATATAAGCCTGAACCTCTGGAGGAAGTTTTTCCCAAGTCTCTGGAGCAATCGGCCGTGGTTCCACAAGACCTTGGATACACCATTTTTCACAAAATAACTAGCCCCTTGTGCAATTTTTTTTCAAAAATTTCAAAATAATTTGCCTCCTCTCAGAAGAGGGACTGAACGGTTACAAAAATCCCAATTACATCGTTTCACTTATATAATGATTTTGGCAAATAATCAATGCACCGCAAGGAATTAACCGAGATTAGGCGGTGCGCCAGGAAGGCGCGAGATGCCAGCGGATGGAAGTTCCGTCCACATAGAAGTCGGTAAGTCTGGTAGCTGACGAGCGGTGTAGTTGGGTGACTGGACTCCATCGAAGCCACATCACCAAGGCCGCCATGGGCGGTTGAGCAATCCCGCGGGCAGGTTCCCCGAGTTTAACCTCAGTATTGCCTCATGAAAGAATCTTACTTTAAAAATCGTTGCCTCATTCTAAATCTTACCGAACCTCCCTCTGTGCTACTAATCTCCAGTTTCTTGTTTTTTGACAAAGATTTTCATTTCATGCTGCTAATTTGATTAAGGAATCAGAGCAGGCATTCAGGGCTGCAATGATGGCTGTTAAGGCTTGGTATCCCCTGGTGGTAAGAAGATAGCGGTGGGTTTTGGGGACCTTTTTGATCAAGCCGTGAGCCCGGAGTAAACGGATCTTTCGGGTGACCGCGCCCGACTGGTAGCGTTTCTGCCGGTCGGTGTGAAGTGGACCTGGCGAGTAAAGAAGGTGGCGCAGGTCACGGTTGCGGAAGCCGTTGATGTTGAACTCGCCGCGAGCCACAGCCCGGAGGAGCGCCAGGTCTTCAAGAGCATAGGGGTTTAAGGCCCGCACCCCTTTGCCCTTCCAGTTGGCGGGCCGGCACAATTTCTCCGTGAGCGTGCCCAGGGAGGCAGTGTCGTGGGCGCAGGTCAGGGCCTCCAGATAACGTTTGTTGGCCGCATGGGAGACCTGGGCGCGGCGGTGAAGGTCGGCCACCCCTTTACGCAGTTGGCGCCAAGCCAGGCCTCCTTGGGGGTCTCCTTCCTTGGGCCGAAAGACTTTGAAGTCCCGGGGATTGTTGATGGTCGTCTCTACCCTGAGATTGGACCCTTGCTTATCGTAGAGCTTGATATGATTGCTTCCCACCCAATGCTTGATCCTGATGCCTTCGGGGCGTTTCTTCAGATGGCTGATGACTTCGCCGGCAAAGGCCGGGGGGATGTCTCCCCGGGGGGAAATCTTTCGCCCCAGAAAGCGCATCACATCAGGGCTGGCAAAGGTTGCCAGGCCGTGCCGCAAAAAATGGGGATAGATCTGTCCCAGCTTCTCGGGGTCCTTGAAGAGGATGTCGGTGGCCCACTCGCTCTGATAAACCGATCAGTAGTATGGTAGGTTAAAGTCACCGAATAGCTCGCGGTGGATGGGATTGAGTTGTTGGGCAATCTCGTTCAACAGCGTGGGCCAGGGGGAACGAAGAAAGCCGTGCATGATTTCCTGGGCCCGGGATAAATCTTCTATCCAGGTAAAACAATTGCCCCTTTGCTGATAGGCGATCCCCTGCTGGGCCATTTCCCGGGAGAGCCACTCTCTGCCGTTGATGCACACCTGGATGGCAAGGGGAAACCAGGTTTGGAGCCGGGCGTTCATGAAGCCAAATTGGGGATGAAAGAAATAGTGATAGAGGTGTAAACACTTGCGAAACCGCGGCTGGAGCTCAAGTTTTTTGAGCTCGCGGTTTCGGTGCATCTCAAAGGATTGGCAGGGCTCCACACTGGTAAGGACACAGATCAGGCCTTCGGAAAGGTGGTCACTGGCAGCCATCTCCCGAGCCAGGTCTTCCTTGCGGACTTGACTGGAGGGAAGATATTTGACGGGTCGGGGGGTGCGCCTCGCCAGAGCCAAGGAGGCTTCCTTAATGCGAGCGGTCACCTCCAGTGCATGTTGGGCAAAGTCTTTCAACAAAATCCCTGCAAAGGAGAGGTAGGAGGCCATCCCCTCTCTAAAGGAAAGACGCCGCAGTGTTCCACGGAAGATTAAACGATCAAATCCCGACAGGGACCCCATGACATCTTTCTCATATTTCTGTATAAAAGATTTCATGGCGTTTTCCTCTCTGCTTGTAGTTTTTGAATCTTTATCAATTCGAAACATACAACAGGTGGAGAACGCCTGCAATTTTTCTGTTTGGTTGCGGCCTTAGGCCGCGCTGGGTCAATATAGCTGAGACACTTCCCCTGGGGTAAATAAGTGTAGGGCGGGGAGACACGAATATGGAAGAAGCCAGGCCAGGGCGCAGTGGCTCGCCCAGGCCTCGCTTGCCCGGGCAGCTTAATAAAAACTTTTGTCCAGAAAACCAGATGCGGTACACTCATAACAGATTTTGCCAGCGTGATAGAAGGAAGCAATGAAATCAAACCATAGTTTTAAAGTGATAAGCCGGTTGGAATTAGGCCAGCGCAACTGGGATGCTTTTGTGGACGCGTCTGATGAGGCCTGGCTTTGGCACCGGTATGATTTGCAAGATGCAATGACAACTTGGCCGGGGAAATCCGACTTGAGTTTCGCAATTATTGATGGAAATGGCAGCGGTCGGATTGTGGCGGTAATCCCTCTACACCTATTAAGCAGAAGAGTAGGAGCTTGGTATTGGAATATGTTAGAATCATTAGGAGGACCGGCGTGCCCCAACCGTTTAAGTGATAAAGAAAAGCGGCATATTAAACTGAGGGCTTGCGAGTATATTGCGGCTCTGGCTAAAAAACATGGGGCGGTAGAGGTCAAGTTAGCTCTGGCGCCATTGTCTCCGGTCTTGCGAGGCGATAACTGTCCTCGGGTCAACCCCCTATTAGATTTGGGTTTTTCAAACACCTTGACTCAAACTTTCATAGTTGACCTCAGACAGGGCAGAGAGAAAGTGTGGCTGAATTTGGAGGCGCGGGCCAGAACCGCGATTCGCAAAGCCGAAAAGCAGGGCGTGAGGGTCCGCCCCGCCGCTGGAATCGCGGATCTGGAGATTTATTACGCCTTACACAAGGAAACCTATCGCAGAACCAATATCAAGCCGCACCCCAAGTCATATTTCGACATGATCTGGCACAATTTTCTGGAGAAAGACGGTGCGTATATTCTGTTTGCCGAGTGCCAGGGACGCGTGGTGGCGGCTGAAAACTTTGGGATTTATAAGGATGCGGCGATATACTGGACTGGGGCCGCAAGCCAAATGGGCCTGTCATTGTCGGCCAATTCTTTATTGCAGTGGGCGGCCATGCAATGGATGGTTGAACGTGGCATAGCGTGGTATGAAACCGGCGAAGCCTATCCCCATTTGCAGGAAGGAAAGCTGAAGGGACTGAGTGATTTCAAGAAAAGCTTCGGAGGCAAACTGTACCCATATTATCAGGGAACGATCGTATTTAGAAAAAAAATGCATGGCTTCTACGTGTTTTACAAGACATTACGGGATAGATGATTGACATGAGAGTTTAAAAATAAAAATATCCAGGAAGGTACATTAAATTGGACAACGATTTGAACCCTAACAGGCACATCTACAATACAAAATATTCAGATAGTCACTTGTCTCTTAATAAAGAAGGAATGCTTTCCTATGATAAAGAGATGATTAACATGCGTTTAGAAATTCTACAGCGTTATAGCTTCGGTAGAACTGTTTTGGATCTATGTTGCGGCACCGGATCTTATTTGCTTCATTATTTGGAAAAATATCCCCTGGCGGTTGGGGTGGATTTCAGCAGAAATATGCTGACCATACTTAAAAAAAAATTGGGCGGGGAGGTCCCGACCAACCTCTTATTATTGGAATGCGACGCGCAGCAGATAGGCCTCCAGTCTGAATCCATGGATTTTGTTTTTTCGTTTACGTCATTATATTATGTGCCCCGGGTGGGGGAGGCACTAGCCGAAATCAACCGCGTCTTGAAACCCGGCGGCGTTGCGGCTTTTGAGTTGGGTAACTTGTGGAGTCTGAACACCTATGTTTGTGAGATAGAGAACCGCAAACGAGGGGTAGCCAAATCTTTTCACGTGCCTTACCGTGCGATCTTGAAAATGATCCAGGCAGCTAATCTGACGATTTTAGAACACCGGGTCTTCCAGATTCTCCCGATGTGGGGACGTGGCGTTTTGTGGCTGAGACCTCTGATCGACTGGCGCTGGAAATGGCTCATGGGAATCAAAGTCGCCGGTCGCATGATAGATGAGTGGATCAGCGGCCTGTGGCCTTTGCGTTTACTGGCTTTCCGCCATTTATTTGTGTGCCAGAAAACAGCCTGAGGAAGAGAGTGAAGACCATAACTCCACTGGGTGAAAGTCCATTCAACTACCATGATTATACTATCTGGAGGTTTATCCATTACTGGCAGCAAATTACTGAAATTATGAGGCTGAGGCCAAAATCAGTGCTGGAGATCGGACCAGGTGACCACACAGTTAGTGATTTCTTAATTCGTAAGGGGCTTGATGTAGTTACTGCCGATAATGATCCTGCGGTCAAACCTGATAATGTTATTGATCTGCTGGATATGAACTTTGTGGATAAATTTGATCGTAGCTTCGATTTATGTTTGGCAAGCGAGGTGTTGGAGCACCTTTCATTTAAACATTTTTTGCGAGTTTTAGTTCAGCTTGGCAATTTAGCACGCTTTATATTAATATCGGTGCCATATACCACAATTAGACTATTTCCGGAGCGGTCGGACTATGGAAAAGTAATCTCCTGCGAGGGACGGTTAATGACCCGTATACCGTACTATTGTTTGAACATTCCGTTAGACATTTCACGGTTTTTCAAAACATTACTTTTTAGTGGCAGTGTTAGCGATGCCAGATCTCAGTTGCGATTTGGCTTAACTGATTATCCCGATTCTTTTCAGGGACACCATTGGGATTGCGGTTTTTGGCGTTTTCGTCCTGCGGTCATAAGAAGATTGCTGGCCGATGATTTTATCGTTCATCGCGAAAAGGTTTATGTGAATACAAATTGCATTTTTTGGGTCTTATCGTTGCGCCAAGGGAATAAATGCACCGCTTCTGGTTCCTGCTGAATATGTTACTCTGCCGCTCCGTTCATTTTCTGCAACCTTTCTGGGGACGGTGTGGATGGCAATATCTTGGGAAGTTTTTTTCCGGCAAGGATTTGCCTGATATGGTGCAGATCCTGGAGCAAGATGTCTGCCGGCTGACCGGGGCAAAGTACGCTTTGGGGCTTAACCTGGGCCGAAGTGCCATTCAGTTGGCCCTCGAGTCCTTCAATTTCCCCGCGCAGAGCGAAGTCATTGTGCCCTCGTTCTCGTGCGTGGGGGTCATTATGCCGGTTATCCAGGCTGGATTGGAGCCGGTGTTGGCTGATGTTGACCGGCACTTCAACCTCAAGGCCCAGAGCGTGAAACAAGGACTGAGCCCCAGAACCCGGGCGCTCATATTGCCCCATCTTTCGGGGAAATATGCCCAAGATACCGAACCGATCCTGGAAATAGCGGCTCAAAATGGACTCAAGGTGATAGAGGATGCCTCTCAAGCCTTTGGCCTGCAGCACCAGGGCACGTGGGCTGGCAGGTTCGGCGACGTCGGCATTTTTAGCTTCGGCTTGGGGAAAAATCTGTTTGGCCCGGGCGGCGGTATGCTCATCACCGATGATGCGACGGTAATCGCCTCTTGTCAATCACGGACTTTAGGAAGGGAGAACCGGGAATCAGTGCGCCGGAGGGTGGCCGCTTTTGTTGGCGGCTACCAATTTCCTCGGTTAAAATTTTTGGGACGTTTTGCCCTAAAGATGATACGATGTGATTGGAAGTCGCCTCCTGAGGATGCCAGCCTGAAGCGCTTTGCGTACCCGGTTTATCGGATGAGCGACCTTGAAGCTGCCTTAGCCTGGTGCCAGATGGGACGCTATCGGGAAATTATCGACAGGCGTCAATCAAACGCCCAGACACTGCTGGCCTCCGGGGCGCTGGCGCAGACAGGACTGGATCTGCCCAACCCCGAGGATCACATATTTACGAAATTCCTGGTGTCGACCGCGACATGCCCGGAATCCGCAATGGCGTTGAGAAAATTGTTATATTGCCATGGAATTGAGCCTGAATTGTCGTATACGCCGCTGCACTTGCGCAAACCCTTTGCCGGCTATAGGCGCACCGATATGACCGAAACGGAACGGCGATGGCAGGGGGCGTTTGCCATTCCCGTAAATCCCCGCCTAAGCCCGAGGGCTATGGCCAGAATCATTCGGGTGACAAAAAATTTTTCCGTCTCCGGGCCGAAAATTGGGTCGATGGTAAGACACTGACTTGCATCCTCAGTCGTAACTTACGGGAACCGCGGTTGCCCTTTGGAAAGCGACAAATATTGCTTAGGGAAAACCATACCTGAGTCTGAGTCTGGGAAGGCGCCCATCGCCATTGCTCTTCCGAAAAGTCTTGGGGAGAACGGTTAGAACAAGAGTTTCAGCAGGAAGCTGCGAGATGAGTCGCTCAGCGGGCGGAGTTTCTCTGCCTTGATGGAGGCCTGACCTGCTCCCGAACCATTGGACCATTCACCATGATAAAATTCTGTTGGGATAAACCGGTCCGGCCACGGTGTTTTGGGTTAAGGAAATGATGGATACGCCAGAAGTGCCGATAAATCTGGAGATAGACCCTGGACCGGTTCCTATCATCATTGACTCTGGCCGGAGCTGGGCCCGCATTGACTTCCGGGAACTTTGGGATTATCGAGAGCTGCTATTTTTTTTAGCCTTGCGGGACATCAAGGTTCGCTATAAACAGACGGTATTCGGGATTACCTGGGCGATTATCCAGCCATTTTTCACTATGCTGGTGTTCAGCCTGTTTTTTGGGCGTCTGGCCAAGATCCCCTCAGACGGAGTGCCTTATCCGATCTTCAGTTATGTCGCGCTGGTACCGTGGATTTTTTTTGCCAATTCGGTGTCGCAAGCCTCGGATAGCCTGGTCGGGAGCGCCAATTTAATCTCCAAGGTTTATTTCCCGCGCATCATTATTCCTTTCGCGGTGATGCTTTCCGGCCTGGTGGACTTTTTCGTGGCGTTGAGCTTGATGTTTGGGATGATGTTCTATTTCCACATTATTCCCACCCTACAGGTTATTTGGCTGCCTGGTTTGCTGCTTCTGGCCATTGTCACGGCTTTAGGAGCCGGTTTGTGGCTGTCCGCCTTGAACGTCCAATTTCGGGATGTACGCTATTCCCTCCCGTTCCTGATTCAGTTTTGGCTGTTTGTTACTCCGGTGGCCTATCCCAGCAGTTTATTGCCCGAACCCTGGCGGACGTTTTACGGGATCAATCCCATGGCCGGCGTGGTGGAAGGATTTCGCTGGGCCCTATTGGGCACCACCACGGCCCCAGGTTCGATAATCGCCTTTTCCGCAGTCTTTGCGGTGGTTTTTTTGGTAAGCGGCATTTTTTATTTTCAGCGTATGGAAATGACCTTTGCCGATATAATCTGATCGGTTGCAACTCATGAGTTCACCGGCTATCCGAGTAGAAAACCTGGGAAAGCAATATCGTATCGGGGGGCGTTCCGGCGGCTATAGCACCATACGCGATACCCTGACCGATGCCTTCCTGACCCCGTTCCGACGTTTGAAAGCTTTAGCGCAGGGGTATGGCGCCAGTGATGCTCCGGAAATCTTCTGGGCTTTGAAGAATGTCTCTTTTGAAGTACAACCGGGTGAAGTGGTTGGTATCATCGGGCGGAATGGCGCCGGTAAAACCACCTTGCTCAAGATCCTGTCTCGAGTCACCAGCCCCACTGAGGGAAGAGCTCAATTATTTGGCCGGGTGGGTTCATTGCTGGAAGTAGGGGTAGGCTTTCATCAGGAATTAACCGGGCGGGAAAATGTCTATCTGAGCGGCGCCATCATGGGCATGAAAAAGCAGGAGATTAACCGTCAATTTGACCAAATTGTGGCGTTTTCCGGGGTGGAGGACTTTATCGATACCCCGGTCAAGCGTTATTCCAGCGGGATGTACACCAGGCTGGCCTTTGCCGTGGCCGCCCATATGGAACCGGAGATTCTCATCGTGGACGAAGTGCTGGCCGTGGGAGACATGGCTTTTCAGGAGAAATGTTTGGGCAAAATGTCCGACGTGGCCCGAAGCGGCCGAACTGTGCTGTTTGTCAGTCACAATATGTCGGCCATTTCCATCCTCTGCCCCACTGCCATCCTGGTGGAAGAGGGCCGGATCAGGTTCCAGGGCCAGAGCAGCGAGACGATCGCCCGTTATATTGACTTGATGCGGAAAACCTCAGTTTCGCAGTTTGACCGCCGCCAGGATCGCCGAGGCAATGGCTTGTTAAGAATAAACCGGTTATATTTAAACGATTATGAGGGAAAGGTCGTGGACGCCTTGCCCTGTGGCACCGGGGTGCGGTTCGTTCTGGAATACGCCGCTGCCGACCCCGCTGCGGCCTTGACCGATGTATCGGTGGTCTTGATGGTAGCCAGCGGCGCCACGCGCCTGTTTTCGTTTATCAGCGAAGTTTCCGGGGATCTGTTCCAGAATCTGCCGCCGGTGGGACGGTTTGTTTGTCAGGTGGACAAATTGCCCCTCATGCCGGGGAATTACGATCTGCATTTCCTGTGCTTTGTGGGGCGGCAGCTGGTGGACAAAATTATGTTTGCCTGGCCTCTGGTGGTTTCGGACGGGGATTTTTTCGGCACCCGCCGGCTGTCAAATAATCGCGACATACATGGCAGCCTGCTGGTACCTCATTCTTGGTCTCTTGAGTCAAGCCAGCAAGACCTGCAGAATCTTGAGGACCACCGGTGAAGGGTAGCCCTTGTCTTATTTAATCCTCTGTCAAATTACCATGAAGCATTTCTTTGCAAACCTATCTGATAAAGAAAAAACTGATATCGTACGTCAATATTAGCTAAGAGCGATTGCCATGGATCATGAACTCAGGAAAAGATATTTTGAAGAGCTCGAAAAAGAGATTAAGGAATTGGTCGACCCAAAAACCGGGTTGCTCGATTTCCGATATGCCAAAATTATTCCTTGCCCGCTCTGCGGTGCGGAGATAAAAGACCACGAAACGTTATTTTTAAAAAATGGCTATACTTTTGTCAGATGCACACGCTGCGACATGATTTTTACCAACCCACAAGTAAAAGATGATTATTTAAAAGAACTTTATGGCAAAAGTTGTGCGGCTGATCTTTGGTTTGAGATTCAGGAGTCTTCTAAGG
>Ga0163199_1001067_pt1 | contig 17048 bp, 22 predicted proteins | sample PL_2010_150m_FD_113537 | JGI IMG/M metagenome (GOLD analysis project Ga0163199, IMG submission 113537) | Freshwater microbial communities from Powell Lake, British Columbia, Canada to study Microbial Dark Matter (Phase II) - PL_2010_150m | ecosystem: Environmental > Aquatic > Freshwater > Lake ...
CCCTCTTCTTTATAGATTTTTGCATTGATAAATACCTTCTTGAAATCTTTTGCTTCAACGTATTTATCGGCATAGGGAGCAGCATCGATAATAAAAAGGCGGATGGATTGGTTAACCTGCGGTGACGCCAGTCCGACGCCATCCGCCTGGTACATGGTTTCAAACATGTCGCCGATAAGCTGTTCCAGGCCGGGATGATCCGGGTTGATTTCTTTTGCAACTTTTTTTAACGTAGTATGACCAAATGCTATAACCGGAAGAATCATTCTGTTTTGCTATTTATTGATTAAAAAATGCCGGGCGATGTGGTTACCTTGTCATCGTTCGTTTTTCCATAAAAGACTGCAGGATGATCACAGCGCTGACGGTATCAACCAGCGATTTATCCCTGCGGTCTTTTTTCTTCGCCCCGGATTCCCGTATGGCCTGCACGGCTATCATTGAAGTAAACCGCTCATCCATCCTTTCTACCGGTATTTCCGGGAATTCCGCTTTCAGTCTCCTGATAAAGGGCTCGATGTATTTTGCCGAATCCGAAGCTGTATTGTTCATCTGCTTAGGTTCTCCAACAACAAAACACTCAACCGCGTTCCGGAATGTATACTCTTTCAGGAAGGCCATGACCTCATTTGCAGGAACCGTAGCCAGCGCTGTGGCAATGATCTTCAACTCATCGGTCACAGCAAGTCCAACCCTCTTTTGTCCGTAATCGATTGCCAGTATCCTTCCCATTTTTTCAAAAATCGCTACAAAGGTATGAAGGAATTGGAAACGAGCATTACCTTTCCCCTCACCCTTGGTGTAATTTTTTTCATCTGAGCAAAATTTTTTTTACAAATTTTTCATATTGAATAATATTTATATGTACATTTGTTAAAAATTTCACAAACAAAAAAGCGATTCGGGAAATGAAAAAACTACTGATCCTTGGCGCCGGAACAGGCGGCACTATAATGGCAAATAAAATGCGAAAGCTCCTGGCCCGTGAAGAATGGGAGATCACCATTGTGGATCAAAACAAAACCCATTATTACCAGCCGGGTTTTTTATTTATTCCTTTCGGGATGTACACCCGTGCTGATGTTGTCAAGCCCAAAACCAGTTTTCTCCCTTTGGGGGTGAATGTCATTTTCGCAGAAATTGAGAAGATCAATGCGCCGGAGAATCATGTGATTCTGAAAGATGGTGTTTCTCTGAAATACGATTTCCTCATCATCGCGACAGGCACCCGGACCATACCGGAAGAAACGCCCGGAATGAAAGGGCCGTTCTGGTACAAAAATATTTTCGACTTTTATTCCATCGAAGGAGCACTGGCGCTGGCTGATTTCTTCAAAACCTGGCAGGGAGGTGAACTGGTACTGAACATCGCCGAAATTCCCATCAAATGCCCGGTTGCACCACTTGAATTCGTGATGTTTGCCGATGCATTTTTTGTGGAAAGGGGATTACGGAACAAGGTGAATATTACCTATGTAACTCCGATGTCAGGTGCATTTACCAAGCCGAGGGCTTCGAAAGTGCTGGGAAATTTGCTGGAAGATAAAAACATACGCATCGTTACGGATTTCTATCTTGAAAAGGTGGATGGCGAAAGGAAGGTTATCGTTTCTTATGATGAAAGGGAGATCCCTTACGACTGCCTTGTAACCGTACCTGTTCATAAAGGTGACCCGTTGATCGGCCGGAGCGGGTTGGGAGATGATATGAATTTTGCAAAAGCCCATAAACACACACTGCAGTCGGATCTCTTTCCCAATATCTTCGTGATCGGGGATGCAGGAAATTTCCCGACCTCCAAAGCCGGGTCCGTTGTACATTTCCAGGCCGATGTTCTGACGGAGAATTTACTCTGTGCGATCGAAAACAGACCCTTCACGGCCTCCTTCGACGGGCATTCCAACTGTTATATTGAAACCGGGTTTGGCAAGGGCGCCCTCATCGATTTCAATTATGATACGGAACCCCTTCCTGGATCATTCCCTTTCCCGGGTATCGGCCCCTTCGGGTTATTGAAAGAAACCCGTACCAATCACTACGGGAAACTGATGTTCCGGTGGATCTACTGGCATATCCTGTTAAAAGGTAAAGAAATGCCGATCGACTCCAAGATGACCATGGCTGGTAAAAAAATGTAAATAGAATCATGGAAGAATCAATTATCCAGAAACAAATCCAACACCTCGACCAGAAACTGGATCGCCTGCTGGAGTTTGTGGAGCAGCAAAACAGGAAAAGAGAGGAATTTGACGACCTCGTTACCGATGTTTCCATTGTTGCAAAAGATGCATTCAAACACAGCGTTGTAATGCTCGACAAGGCACAGGTGGAACTTGATTCCTGTGGCATCTCCTGTTTGATCATCAAGATCCTCCAAAACCTCGGCACCTTTCATGAAATGCTCGACATGATGGAAAGCGCAAGGGATTTTATGAAGGATGCCACCCCGATCCTGCATCAGGTGGGGCTGGATGCAGTGAATAAAATGAATGAACTGGATCAGAAGGGATATTTTGACTATATCCGGCAGTTATCGCATTTTATGGATAAATGGATCCAGGCATTTACAGTAGAAGACCTCCGGAAAGTGGAAGGCAACCTGGAGAATATCGCCGGGATCCTGCGGAATCTCTCCGATCCTGCATTTGTTGCTGCGTTGAACAGGGCCACCAGGGCGATTGCAGAGGTAAAGATGGAAGATGAAAAGGACAATCTTTCCTTGTGGCAGATTTTCCGCCAGCTACGTTCGAAAGAGGTGAGAAAATCAATTTCCTACTCGCTCCGGGTAGTAAAGGAAATAGCGAAGTAGCGAAATAGCGAAAAAAAAACTAATACCTAATACCCAACACCTAATACCAAAAAAATTAAACTACAAATCTAAAATTCATTATTATGTCACAGAAAGTAATAGCAGGTGTAACTGTAGACGTTACCGAAGAAGGCTATCTGACAGATCCTTCCCAATGGACAAAGGAAATTGCCATTGAAATTGCAAAAGAAGAAGGTCTCGAACTTACGGAAAAACATTTCGCAATCCTGGATTATTTGCGTGAAAAGCAGATGAAAGGTGAGACCCTTACGATCAGATCGGTTGGTCATTCTGGGATCGTGGATATCAAAGGATTTTATGGCCTCTTCCCGGGTGCTCCCATGAAGAAAGCTGCGAAGGTCGCAGGGATCCCAAAGCCCGCAAGTTGTGTTTAACGGAATAAAATACAGTAAGTGACAATTGTGTCATCATCTTAAATCAAAAAAATATGACAAACAAAGAAGAATTCCCCTTAAAAAAAGTCTGTATCATCTGTGCAAAAGGCACGATCGAGGATGTCTTTGCAACGCTGGTCATGGCCAATGGCGCGGTGATGGAAGGAATTGAAACTAAAATTTTCTTTACTTTTTTCGGACTGGATGCCATCACGAAAAAACAAATGAACAAGCTGCATACCGGAACCATCGGAAACCCGGCCATGCGCATGCCCGGCGGTTTGCCCTTCCCGTCTATCCTGGGGATGCTTCCCGGTGTTGAGGCTGGCGTATCGGCAATGATGAAGAGCCAGATGGAAAAACTGGATATACCCGGCGTGAAGGAGTTCCTGGAAATGATCGATGCCGGTGGCGGCGAGATTTATGCCTGTAAACTTGCCATGGACATGTTCAAGCTGAAAAAGGAAGATCTCTGGGAAGGTGTTAAGGACGTGCTGACAGTTGGCGATTTCTATGCTCTTTGCGGAGGATTGCAGACCCAGATCATCTTTACCTGATATTTTTACTACAGGTTCATCTTTCGTCTCCTAACCTCCGGCAAAAGTATAAACCCCAAATACAAATCCCGATCCTGGGTAATTTTTGATTTATAAATTTCCTTGCCCGGCTACACCTTGGTTTTAAAATCCGTGTGTCGTTAAGAAAAGTCATTGTATAAAAAAAGTGTATTTTTGTTTCGTTATTCTACGAAATACAAAATGAAATGATCACAGGAAAAAAATATTATACAGAAAACCAGGAGAAAATGGCCCGGTATGCAAAAGCAATGGCCCATCCGGTCAGGATTTTTATCCTTGACTTTCTTGCCGATAACATAGATAAATGCTGCTATAGCGGCGACATGGCTGAAGAACTTCCTATTGCACGATCGACACTTTCGGAACATTTGAAGGAGTTGAAAAAGGCCGGTCTAATCCAGGGCGAGATCAACCCTCCCTATATAAAATATTGTATAAACAAAGAAAACTGGGAAGCGGCCAGCGGGCTATTTGAGAGATTCTTCAGAAAATGATTTGGAGATTTGAAGATTTGAAAATGAATAAAAACAATAGTTAAAAATTATAAAATGGAAATTAAAATATTAGGTCCGGGTTGTTCCAAATGCAGGACACTGGATAAACTCACACGTGAAGTGGTTGAGAAAAATGGAATCAATGCTACTATAACCAAAGTGGAGGACATAATGGAGATCATGAAATATGGGGTAATGTCTACACCTGCATTGGTTGTGAATGAGAAAGTTGTAGTTAAAGGCCGTGTTCCTTCATCCGATGAAATCAAACAATTGTTAACAAAATAAATTCATGTATATGAAAAAGAGCATAATATTTTTTCTGACAACGTTTATGATTGCCGGGATATTTGCCGGGAATCCAGCCCCTACAACTAAAATTGAGGTCTATTATTTTCATTTTACACGCCGATGCATGACTTGTCAGAATGTGGAAAATGTATCCAAGAAGGCCGTTGAAACATTGTATCCGGAGAAAGTGAAAAAAGGAGAGATCTCCTTCCAAAGTATCAATCTCGATGAGAAAGCCGGAGAAGCAATTGGCGCTAAATATAAAATTGAAGGTCAAACCCTGATCGTGATTTGCGGAGATAGGCATGTGGATCTGACAGAAAAAGGATTCATGTACGCCAACAACAACCCGGAAAAGTTAACTGCCGAGATAAAAAAAACGGTGGATGGAATGATTAAATGATTTTCAAATCAGTACCTTATGCAATATCTACAAGCCATCCTTGAGAACTCCCAATATGCAGCGCTAACAGCCTTTATTTTGGGTTTAATGACTGCTATCAGTCCATGCCCGCTGGCAACCAACATTTCGGCTATTGGGTTTATCAGTCGTGATATTGAAAACCGCAGGCGGGTTTTTCTCAAAGGGTTGGTGTATACGCTTGGCCGGGCAATCACATATACTGGGTTAGGAGTTATTTTGTATTTCGGAGCCAGCAAAATGCATATAAGCATGCTCTTCCAGGGTTGGGGAGAGAAACTACTGGGGCCGTTCCTGATTCTGATCGGGATTTTTATGCTTGATTTTATTAAAATTAAACTGCCCGGGTTTTCTGGTTTGACAGAAAAGATGGGAGAACACAGTAAACGAAGCTACTGGGGTACATTGTTACTGGGAGTGATCTTTGCTATGGCATTTTGTCCATATAGTGGTGTTCTTTATTTCGCAATGCTTATTCCCATGACCATTTCCAGCGCCAGTGGGTTGTACCTGCCCGTCATTTTCGCCATAGCTACCGGGTTGCCTGTAATAATTTTTTCCTGGCTGCTTGCTTATGCCGTGGGGAATGTCGGGAAACTATACGACCGGATAAAACTGTTTGAATTGTGGTTCCGCAGGGTGGTTGCCGTTTTATTTATCGCCGTAGGAATTTATTATATCCTCATATTCTTTTTTTGAACCTGAATGACCTGCCAATGATGGCTTCTTTTATACTTGAATTTCGTTTTCCTGCGAATAACGAATCAAAATCGGTAACATGAAGATGAAATCATATAAATGGCTGATACCAATAATTCTTTTAGGACTATGGGTTCTTATCTATTTTAATCTTCAACCGGTCACCAACTGGTTTATTGATGATGTTATAAAATTGTCAGAAGGAAAGCATCTCACTGAAGCCCTGCGTTTTTTCATCTTTGAAGTGCCCAAGGTCCTCCTTTTGCTGGTTTTGATCATTTTCGTTGTAGGGATCATCCGGAGTTTTTTCACTCCTGAAAGAACCCGGAAAGCATTGGAAGGAAAGTCGCTTTTCACCGGGAATGTTCTCGCCTCCCTGCTGGGTATCGTAACACCATTCTGCTCCTGTTCTGCCATTCCCTTGTTTCTGGGTTTTGTTGAATCGGGAATTCCTTTGGGTGTGACATTTTCGTTCCTGATTGCAGCCCCTATGATCAATGAAGTTGCGGTGATCCTGCTATTCGGAATGTTTGGCTGGAAAGTTGCGACAATCTATATTGGTACCGGATTGTTCATTGCAATCACAGCAGGATGGGTAATCGGGAGACTCAAACTGGAAAAACATGTTGAGAGTTGGGTTTATGAAATTAAAGCAGGTAATGCTGAAGGCGAGGAAAAAAAAATTCCCCTCAGTGGCAGAATACAAGCAGGTTATACTGCGGTGAAAGAAATCATTGGAAAAGTTTGGATATACATAATCATTGGCATTGGCGTCGGAGCAGCAGCCCACGGATATGTTCCGGAGAGTTTCATGGCAAACCTGATGGGAAAATCAACCTGGTATTCGGTTCCCTTGTCCGTCCTGATTGGAATACCATTATACTCGAACGCGGCAGGGATCATTCCAATAGTAAGTGTTTTGATTGAAAAAGGTGTTCCTTTAGGTACGGCTCTTGCTTTTATGATGGCTGTTATCGGCTTGTCTTTGCCTGAAATGATCATCCTGAGAAAAGTACTCAAAATGAGGTTACTCCTGACCTTTGTAGGAGTGGTAACAGTCGGAATTATCATCGTTGGGTTTATATTTAATACGATTTATTGAAGTATCAAGCCATTTCCAAAGTATCCATTTGTAATAAGGGTGAATTTAAGAATGATAACCAGAAGTTAACGAGTCCTCAATGTTTTGGCAATTCTTAAAGGTAAAGAAACAGAAAAAATAAGTAAAAACGAACCTAAATAGAGGTACCCGGCAATTCCACCGATAACGACGCCCAGAAAGGGTCTCAGGAAATAGGATGATTTAATGAACTCTTTAATGTCTTAGGTTTCTTTTTTACTTCGCAAGATTGATCCATCGCTAAAAATATTTAATGCTGCAAAGATAAAAAAGATTTTTTAATTAAAGCGCATAAATATCACTTAAATCGTTTTAATATCACTTTTTGTTCGTAATTTTGCATTTGTTGTTATTAAAGGAAAAAAATTCACAAAAAAAAAGATGTATGGAATATTATTTCAGCAAAACATTGGATGCTTCATTTGATGAGGCCGTTCAACTTGTAACCGATTCACTGCAGAAAGAAGGATTTGGAATTATCTCGGAAATCAACATTCATGAGAAACTCCAGGAAAAGCTGGGCATCAGTTTTAAAAAATACAGAATACTCGGGGCATGTAATCCCGGCTATGCCTACAAAGCTTTAATGATCGAAGAAAAGATAGGGACAATGCTTCCCTGCAATGTCATTTTAGTTGACCAGGGAAACGGTATGACAGAAGTTTCAGCTGTAAACCCTGTCGCTTCGATGATGGCCATTCAAAACAATGATCTTGAATCAATAGCGTTGGAGGTAACAGAGAAGTTAAAACGGGCAATAGAGTCCCTATAAAATGGGTAAGAAAATGAATCTGACAACGATACTGATCCTGGTCATCATCGGATTGATGGCCGGGGTTTTTGGGGGAATGTTCGGTGTTGGCGGTGCCATTATCATGATTCCTGCACTTGTATATTTCCTGGGAGTTGATCAACATACTGCCCAGGGAACCAGTGTTGCAATCATGCTGCCTCCGATAGGCCTGTTTGCCGCATACAATTATTACAAGGCAGGACAGGTGAACATCTGGTATGCAGTCATCATTGCTATTGCATTTATGGTTGGTGGATATTTCGGTTCAATGATAGCGTTGAAATTTCCGGAAAATCTGATGAAGAAAATATTCGGGATTTTATTGATACTCGTGGCGTTGAGAATGATTTTCTCAAAGCAGGTTGGAGTGGTAGATTGATCTACCCCTGTTAATAATTTCTCAGAACGTCAGTGTTTTGTCGCTATCCAGCGTCCATTGCACCAACTCCTTCATAGTACTGATTTCAGCTCCTTCGATCAGTTTGAGATCTTTGATACCCCTTGCTTCTGCACAGGTGCCACAGATTTTCACCTTTCCACCTTTTGATATCACAGACCGGATCATCCGTTCGATATTATAATATCCTTGTGGTGTGTTTTGATTGGGTAACGCAGCAGTTGCCGCATCTGCCATCAAAAACACACGGACTTCGGCAGGTTCATCTTCTTTCTGAATGGTCATTGCCATGCGTAACGCATTGTACGCTTTCTCAGTCCCATAAGGGGCATCGTTGATTAGGATTAAAATTTTAGCTGTCATTTGTTTTAATTATTAATTTTTGATTGCGTTTATTACTATGAAACTTCCTTCACCAAAACCCGGTTTAGGTTGTTCAATTTCATTTGTGTTAGGTGTTATCAGTGTCTGCCAAAAAGAAAATGAATTGAAGTCCGATTATTCTAACGCATCGGGGATTAATGAAGTTTAAAAAAGAAGAGATAAAATGCCCACACTTTCATATACCACAAATGTAAGTAGAAAGCAGAAATGTTTGATTACCGAATAAAGCCCTTCTTTTTTAATTTCATTTAATCTGATGTTATGGGCAGTGCTATTCTCGCCACGAAGCTGTCAGTTACAATTTAAGTTTGACACCTCCATTCAAAACAAATCCGTCAACGGGTGCATAAATGTCACGGAAAATTGGATTCGTAATTGTGCCTGTATAAATCGTATCAAACTTTGTTTGTCGTGTGTCAGTGAAATTTTCAAAGTTGGCAAAGAGTGAAAAATGTTTCCAGGGTTTTTCAATCATAAATCCTGTAAGCCAATATGCTTTTCCTGTTGCTCCGTCATTCAGTTTTTGAGGAGAATAGTAGTATGCTTCTAAACCTATTTTCAATTTGTTTTCAATTTCATAAACTAAAATATTATTCAAGCGATGTTTTGCAACAAGAGGAAATTCTGTTGTTGTTGTGTAGTGCTGTTTAACATTTGCAAAAGTATAACCGATAAAAAGTTTAAAGTTTTTATAAGTGAGTTTAATGTTAGTTTCAATTCCTTTTGTGTCAATGAAACCTTGCGGCTGCATGTATTGATAGTAGCCGTTGCTGTAAGGTGAAAGAACTAAAGGATTATTTATTCTTGTATAGAAAAAAAGCTGATTGATGATGAATAAAACTTTATCATCAAACAAACCTGTGCGATAGTTGATGTCAAAATTTCCTCCGAAAGATTTTTCAGCTTCGGTATTTTTAACATCAATAGGTAAAACATTTTTGAATTGTATTTTCTCTGCATCTTCTGTAAATACTGTTGGTGTTTTATATCCAAGTCCACCGCCAATTCTTGAAGAAAAATGATTGTTTATTTTGAATAATGCAGAGAGTCGTGGCAAAAGAAAAAATCCATAAGCATTTTGATAATCGCCACGCAACCCAGTTTCAAGCGTAATGATTTTTGAAGCGTTCCAAGTATTTTGAACAAAAGCTCCAATCGTGTTTTGATTGTAGTTGACTGGAATAATTGTGTCGTGTTTGTCTTGAGTGAATTTATCAGTAAGAAAATTTATTCCCGTAATCCATTCCGATTTTTCTTTTTTGTGAGTAAAATTTATTTCGCTGTAACTTGAAAGTTGCACTCCCGAAAATAAGTAATCGGGAATTTGAATGGAGCGGTTGTAATAACTCACGCTATTTTTGAAGCTGAATTTTGCATTCTCATTTAATTTATGGTCAAATGAAAGTTGCGTGCTGTAGCGATTGGTTTTATTTTTTTCAAAGTAAGAATGTATGCTGTCGGCTTTTCCTTCAATGTATTTGATGTCACCACCAATGCGGTTTTCAATCGTTGTATTGAAACTGAAGTTCATTGTTGTGTTATCGTTAAAGTAGAAAAATATTTTCGAGTTCAATGTGTAACGGTCAAATTTTGGAATTGCAGTCAATCCAATATTCGCAGGGTCATAAGGTGTGCCGTGATTGTATGAGGCAAAAATTGTTGTTCCGATTTTATTGAACTTCTGCGAATAGAAACCACTTGCATCAAACCCTAATACTGATGTTCCGTTGAGAAGAAAATTCAATTCTCTTTCTTCTTTCGGAGTTTTTGAAACAAGGTTTACCAAACCTGCAATAGCTCCTCCACCATATAAAGTAGAAGCACTTCCTTTAATTACTTCCACTTGTTTTAAATCAAGTGGAACAATTTGCAGTAATCCTAATCCTCCTGAAAAGCCCGAGTAAAGCGGAAAGCCGTCACGAATGATTTGTGTATATTTTCCGTCAAGTCCTTGTATGCGTATGCTGGAATTGTAACTCGTTGCCGATGTTTGCTGCGTTTGTATTCCTGTGCTTTCATTCAGCATCATTCTGATGTCGCCAGGTTTCATATTTCCTTTTTCATCCAATTCCTCTCCTGTAATTGCTTCTATTCTTGTAGGAATATCGGCAATGGTTCTTCTGCTTCGGGTTGTGAAAACTACAACTTCGTCTAATTCTCCTGCTGCATTTTCAAGAAAAATAATTTGCGTTTCGGAATTTGATAAAGGAAAATTGAAAGTGTCTGTTCTTGTTTCGTATCCAATATAACTGAACACGATTATCTGTTTTCCGTTGGAAATGTTTTTGATTTCAATCCTACCGCTTATGTCAGCATTTGCGCCGTTTTGTGTGCTTTGCACAAATGCCGTTGCACCGATTAACGGCTCTTTTGATACGCTATCTTTGATGATGGCTTTAAAAGTATTTTGGCTAAATACGGTTGTTATGTTGAATGCTGCTATGAGCAGCAAAATGATTTTTTTCATTGCTGATAATTTAATTGATGTTTAATAAATGATGATTGGCGGTGCGTCAGCACCGAATAAAATGATTTGTGCCGAAGGCACTAAACATTAACTGATTTTTGGGGGATTCCAAATGGAGTGATGAAACTCTGAAGAAAAAGAAGCAGTGTAAATTGGAACTTGCTTTGTCAAAATAAAAGTTTGAGTTGTCAACGAAAAAGAAAGTGTCCGGAAATTGAAACCTACACAAGTTCCGCAAGTGAAAAAAGGTGAACAAGCTCCGTTGCAACTTGTGTTGTGCTGGTTGTGGTTTGTCTGTTCTGTCTTGGCAGAATGGTCGTTGTCGGTGCAATTGTCGTCATTGCAGCAAGGTTTTGCTGAAAGGAATAAAACATACAACGAAAGTATAAGCGACAAATATTTCACTGATTCAAAGATAAGGTTTTAAAAGTTTTGTCTGTTCGTTTTTTACACAAAAGTTGTCAGAAGGTCAGAAGAATTTCACTTTGTTTGATGATTACATACAAGTCGCTTAAAGAAGATATAGGGCAAAGTTTTGCGCCCTTCGTATGTCTGAGTTGCATACAAGTCCCGCAGGCAAAAATTTTTCCTTCTGTGTTGGAGAACGTTTCCATTATTCCCTTCACATCAAAATCTTTGCTGACGATAGAGGGCGATTCTACTCCTTTTCCGAGAAGAAAGACAGAAACGGTGTCGCCCTGTTCAATAGAATAGTTTGCAATGCGGAAAGCATTCCAAACGGTTTCAGGATCGTTAGAAGAAATGACAATACCGACTTTTTGCGGGTTAAATTTATTAAGGGTTTTTATGCCGCCACAAGGGACTGTGGTTTGTGCATTCCCAACTATTGCAGAGAAGCAAATGACTACGATAAGAATAAGGGTGATTTTTATTTTCATATTGATTGAGTTTTAGAAGTACTTAAACCACCAGAATTTTTCAAACCAAACCTTGGTCCAATGCCAGAAAAATCCGGGCTTTTTCATCTTCACAACAGGCAGAGGCGAACCGTAAAAATTTCCACCTGCGTATCCCGCTTTGCCGTTGCCCATTTCTAAAAAGCATTCGCCGTCCCCGTTAAATATTTTGTCGGATGTTTTTCCTGCAATTTTATGAGCAATACATTGAGCAACTGTTTCTGCCTGAAAATGTGCAAAAACTCCTGCTTTTGGTAATGGTTTGCCCATTTCGAGCGGAATAAATGTTATATCTCCAATAGCATAAACATTTTGGAAATTTGTTTCCATTGTGTTGCGGTTAACTTCAATCCAACCCGATTTTCCCACCAAAGAAGTTTCTTTAATTACTGATGGACATTGATGTTTTGGCGTGTAAGCCAACAAATCATATTCAGCAGTTTTTCCGTTGCTGAAAGTCAAAGTTTTTTCGGTTGCTGATATTGGTTGGTGTTCAGGAAAATATTTTATTCCTTTCATTTCCACCATTTGCCTTACTGCTTCTGATAGTTCTTTTCCTGCAACGGGCATTGGTCCTGGTTCAGGGCTGTAAAGTGATATTTCAGTTTTGCTGCTCAACCTTTTTTTTCGGATAAAGCTTTCAACAAGCATTGCTGCTTCGTAAGGTGCGGCAGGGCATTTAAAAGGAAGTGAAGGAACTAAAACAGCAATTTTCCCGCCAGTGAAATTTTGCAGTTGCTCATTAAATTTTGTAGCTCCTTCAAGTGTGTAAAAATCGCATCCGTAATTATTAAGATTATATTCTGAAACCTGCTCAACTCCAAGAGAAACTACCATATAATCGCCCTTGTATTCTTTCCCTTTTACAACAACAGAAATTTGTTCGGGGTTTACATTTTCAATTTCTCCGATTACAACTTCAATACCTGCTCCTGCAATTTTATTGGTGTTTCTGTAAACTTGTTTCGGTTTTCTTTTACCAACCATTAACCAAAGGAGTGAAGGGGCGAAAACATTTTTCTTCTCTTTTTCAAAGATAAGAATTTTTACAGGGTCAGCTTCTCTGTCATTACCTGCTTTTTTGCTCAATGCTTTAGCTGTGATAATACCGCCTGTTCCCGCACCTAATACTAATATCGTTTTGTTCATACTATTTGCTTTTAAAGTTTCTCAAGAAGGTCTTTATGTTTTTTGAGGTTGTCAATAAGAACCTCTCGCATTAGTTGGCACGCTTGTGCCACCTTCTTTGTTGAAAGTGAATAATAGTTGCATTGTCCGTCCTTTCTCACTTTCAAAATACCTTTTTTTGTCATTATCGAAAGATGTTGAGAGAGGTTCGATTTTAGTCCGCCTGTTACTTCCAATATATCGGTAAAGCAGAGTTCGTTGTCCTGCAACAAATCAATTACCTCAATACGCAAAGGGTTTCCAAGTGCTTTACATACATCGGCGTGTAGTTCAAATATTTTCTTGTCGGACATTGATTAATTGTTTAATAGTTCACAAATGTATAAACTAATAAATTAATTGCAAAATATTTTTTCGTGGATTGAAAATATTTTGACATTGTTTTTTGCGGATTGACTTTAACTCTTTTACAGGTGGTGCAAAAAGTAAATCTTTTTAGGGTTGGTGATTGTGTCACCCGTTTTTCTGTCGGCCAAATGAAGATAATCCCTTCAATGGTCATGTCTGTGATGTAAATCAGGGAAATGCTATTCTATATAATTTAATTTCTTGTTCTATGTTTTCAGCCCGTATCAAATAATCAAATTCGCCACTATTGTTTTTCGTAAAGTAAACATTGGTCCGGACAAGATACAAACTATCTTTGTGAAGGTTAAACTATCGAAATATTTCTGACCAAAGTAATCAACATATTGAAAAAGTTTCATGCCTAAAAGATAAAAATGTTTCTTAAGATAAAGCGCATAAATAATACCATCATATTTTTAAAATCATTAAAAATTTAGTTTTTTGCTTCTTCTTAATCCTTGCGGCATTAAAGATGATTTTCTCAAAACAGGCCGAAATTCTTGAATAATTGTTTTAATGATATGACATGATCAATAACCATGTAATTGTTTGTTCACCGCGTATGGAATATTTCCGGGTCTCCGGGCTAACCAAACATAATATCACCAGCCTATCTGACCCTAAAAAGTCACTTGCACAGCATCTGACACTAATAACCCTTCTTATTGATTCCGGATATGAAGTAGTTGATATACATGAACTTGATAATCATCCAAATTCCGTTTTTACACGCGATACTTCCTTGGTGACATCTAAAGGATACGTCAGATTAAGAATGGGATTGGAATCAAGAAGAGGTGAAGAAGATTGGATGGCAAACCATTTAGAAACCCTGGGGATAAAAAGAGCAGGCAGTATTTCCGATAATGGAACTGTAGAAGGTGGAGATGTGATTTTAACCGGCTCCATTGCTTTTGTTGGCCTTTCGAAGAGAACAAATGAGGAAGGCGTGAACCAGCTATCAGCAATTTTAAACGCCATGAAAATCGAGGTAAGGACTATCGAAGTTCCTCAACTATTTTTGCATCTGGGCGGTGCCATGAGTATCCTTTCCCCTGATGGTGTTTTATGCTGCCAAGGGATTTTTTCGGTAAAATTTTTCGATGGATTTAATAAAATTGAAGTACCAAGGGACAACTTTGTCACCGGGAATGTAATATCTATAGGGTATCATGACGTTATTGTAGAAAAGTCGAATATCTCTACGATAAACGTACTTAAACAAAAAGGATATCATGTCCATTCCCTCGATCTTTCAGAGTTCATCAAAGGAACAGGTGGTCCATCTTGTCTTATTCTCCCGGTATAAATAATCATAACCAAATTAATTCTAAAATGAACGAATTCGATCAAAAAGCACAGGAATGGGATAAAAACAAGATGCATCTTGAAAGAACAATTGCTGTTGCCGGACAACTGCAGAAGATGGTTTCCTTTAAACCAAACATGAAGGCAATGGAATTTGGCGCTGGGACAGGTCTGCTTAGTTTTTATCTGAAAAACTTGTTTTCAGAAATCACCTTGATGGATAGCTCCCGGGAAATGCTGAAAATTGCTGTACAAAAGATGGATACAGGTGACCACTCTAAATTCAAAGCAATGTTTTTAAATCTTGAAATGGAAGAATATAGTGGTAATCCGTTCGATATCGTCTATAGCCAAATGGTACTGCATCATGTCAGGGATACAGATGCCATAATCAGGAAATTTTATCATCTTCTAAATCCGGAAGGGGTTTTGGCAATTGCGGATCTTTACCAGGAGGATGGCTCATTTCATGATGATAATATTGATGTTCACAAGGGCTTTGACCCGGAGAAGCTGCTTGCAATTCTCCTTCAACAAGGATTCCATGATATTCAAATTGTACCTTGTTTTGTTATCCGGAAAGAGGTCTCTGCGGAATTAATTAAGGAGTACCCGGTTTTTTTAATGACGGCACATAGATAGACAGACAGTTATCATCATGTATTTATACCCTTAACAGGCTTATTTTAATGCTTTCTCGATTTCAGCTTTCAACGCCGCCTTGAATTTCCCGGGATTGCTCTGACTATAATCAAAGGCAAAACGGGTAAGGTCCTTCTGGATTTCTTTTCCATCTTGAAGTTTAACAATATAGAGGGCCTGGGCATTGATATCAAATTTTGCTGTGATCTTTGCATTGGCCTTATCATCGGTGTTGATCACCCGGAACGCTATCGTTCCGTTCCCGGTTTCTTTCGAGAAAAAAGATTGCATAACTATTTTTGTATTCGCTTCAATGGATTGATCGATCGGGCATCGGTCGGTCGGGTGAAAATAATAGACTTCTACTTTGACCGTACTACTTGCCTTTACCTTATTCTGGGCGTTTACAAAGTAACCCTGGAATATGATAAACAATGTAAATAAAAGGACGATTCTTTTCATATTGGGTTATTAATTGGCTGGCTTCCTCACCGGAATGCAGCTGCGTTTGGGCTACCTTACTTCGTTCGATTTACGCTTTCTGCGTGACCGCCCCAGCCAAAGTTGCTTAAGAGGCGACTGGTATCTTTTTTTCCTGATAAATGGTTAAATGACAAGGAACGAGTGGCTCATACGTACAAAGATATTAATTAAGCTGCAAGCAGCAGGGAAATAACCCCTAAAATAGATTGAACATTTTTTTTACTTTCAGGAAGAATTAACCGTATATTTACAGTAGAATAAATATCAGACACTTTTTATAAGCATAGTAAAATAGTTTTAATCAAAAATCACACAACGGATTCAAGAAATGGAAACTAAACAGGAAATCAGTTTTGATATACTGAAAAAATATGGTTCAAAATGGGCTATTCTTGTTGCAATGAGAATAGATTTTGAAAAAAAGGGAATTAAATTACCCGGTGATATTGATTCTACATTAAAAACCACAAGAATTGAGATCACTTCAGGATGTTATTCGATCTGTGAGATCGACTGTGCCTTAAATACCGTCGAAGGCCAGATGATCTCATCCGGTTCCATACTTGGAGATGCCTATCTCGACCCCTGGGTAGATCTTCTTGCCCTATCCATGAAAGGTGAACTTACTTATGAAAAGATCATTAATATACCAGCGCTTGAACCCGTGAAAAGCTCCTGCGGTTTTTTAAAATGCAGCTGCTGAACAATCATGGGTAGAAACCCCAAAACAAATCTTTTATAAAAGAAGCTCTTAAAAAGCTGGAAACAATTTCCCGATAATTTCTATCATTGCCTTATAATCCTTTTCATCTCCTTTATTCAAGGCTTCAATATATTTTGGATAATTATCATTCCTGAATTTATTCAATTCCAGGGATGGATACCCTGCTCTATTGACCATTAAATCAGCAAAAATCCTTGCAGTTCTTCCATTTCCTTCCCTGAACGGATGGTTATGTATGAGTTAACAATGCACTATGGCGAGGACCCGTTATCCCCAGTTTATTTTTCAGAACGGAACTCCCCATTTTATAAAAACGAGGATCCTTTGCTTTCTTTCCTTCCGGAGTCTCATATGGCCTTTGGTATGACATATCAAAAAGATTGTTCGATTATCTTAATCTCCTCCTCCGTCAACCCAAATAATTCATAAACCAGAATGCCGCTCTACTTATTGATCAATAATGTCTTAAAAAGACAAGGGTAAAACTGTTTGAAAACCTGTTTTAGTATAAGGTATTTTAGCACGAACTTTATTAATAAAGGATGCGTCTTTACCTGCAGTTTTAAAGTCACGGATCGATACACAATTCC
>Ga0163199_1001068_pt1 | contig 17035 bp, 18 predicted proteins | sample PL_2010_150m_FD_113537 | JGI IMG/M metagenome (GOLD analysis project Ga0163199, IMG submission 113537) | Freshwater microbial communities from Powell Lake, British Columbia, Canada to study Microbial Dark Matter (Phase II) - PL_2010_150m | ecosystem: Environmental > Aquatic > Freshwater > Lake ...
CTAGTATGTATTCGCACCATACGAATCGCATTCTCTATTGCATCCGCGCCACCATTAGTAAAGAAGACCTTTGCAAATTTTGAACCAGCAACACCAACAATTCTCTCGGCCGCTTCATTTCTAACATCACTTGCATGTTGTGGTGCAAGAGCGGTCAGAGTTCCAGCTTGCTCCTGAATTGCCGCTACGACCTTTGGATGTTGGTGACCGATATTTGTGAAAACTAACTGTGATGAGAAGTCTAAAAATTCTTTTCCGTCGTGATCCCAAAATCTAGAACCCGAACTCTTCGCTACTGGTAAAGGGGAGATGGCTCCTTGCGCAGACCATGAGTGGAATACAAATTGGTGGTCAGCGGCGCTAACTTGCGCGTTGGTCTTCTTCTCTGCACTCATGCCTAAGCCCCTAGCCGTTGGACGTTTTGGACACCATGGTGTCGCATCTAATTGGCGTCATCATATTCGACTGGCGTAGATTGCGACTATGAATCAGATAACTCTTATTTCACATTGGATAAATGGCGCCCTCGATACTCAAAAACCAGAACGCACAAGCGAGGTTTTTAACCCGGCGATTGGAAAAGTATCAGGCAACGTTGCGCTAGCGAGCACGGCTACCGTTGATCGAGCCGTCAGTGTAGCGACTGAGGCTTTTTCAGAGTGGCGACATAGTTCGCTAACAAAGCGCACCCAAGTTTTATTTGCCTTCCGTGAATTAGTTCTGCAGAATAAAGAGAAGATTGCCGCACTTATTACCGCGGAACATGGAAAAGTTTTAAGCGACGCTGAAGGTGAAGTTACTCGTGGACTTGAAGTTGTTGAATTCGCATGTGGAATTCCTCATTTACTTAAAGGCGGTTTTTCAGAAGAGGTTTCAACTGGGGTAGATGTTTATTCAATTCGTCAACCACTCGGTCCCGTAGCAATTATTTCTCCCTTCAATTTTCCAGCAATGGTTCCTATGTGGTTCTTCCCAATTGCAATCGCATGTGGAAATAGCGTTGTTTTGAAACCATCCGAAAAAGATCCAAGTGCATCGATGTTACTTGCTGAACTATGGAAGCAAGCTGGATTGCCAGATGGTGTATTCAATGTTGTTCACGGCGACAAAGAAGCGGTAGATGCTTTATTGAATCATCCAGGAATCAAATCTGTTTCGTTTGTGGGTTCCACACCAATCGCTAGATATGTTTATGAGACCGGAACTAAAGCAGGTAAGCGAGTACAGGCACTTGGTGGTGCAAAGAACCACATGGTTGTGCTTCCAGATGCAGATCTCGAACTTGCTGCCGATGCTGCTATCAATGCTGGATTTGGTTCAGCAGGAGAACGTTGCATGGCTATCTCGGCAATCGTTGCAGTCGAACCAATAGCAAGTGCTTTGGTTGCACGAATCAAATCTCGCATGGCTAATATCAAAACTGGTGACGGAACCCAAGGTTCAGATATGGGTCCATTAGTTACCAAAGTTCACCGCGACAAAGTTGCTTCATATATCGAAGCTGGCGAAAAAGCTGGAGCCACTCTTGTTGAAGATGGTCGCAATGTGAAGGTTGATGGTGATGGTTTCTTCCTCGGACCAACTCTGTTCGACAATGTGACTCCAGATATGAGCATTTATAAAGAAGAAATATTTGGACCAGTCCTAAGTGTGCTTCGCGTTAATACTTATGACGAAGCGTTAGCGCTGGTAAATAACCATCCTTACGGAAATGGAACTGCAATTTTTACAAACGATGGTGGCGCAGCACGTAGATTCCAGAATGAAGTTGAAGTTGGAATGGTTGGAATTAACGTTCCTATTCCTGTTCCAATGGCGTACTTCTCATTTGGCGGTTGGAAGAACTCTCTATTCGGAGATAGTCATGCACACGGCGCTGAAGGAGTTCACTTCTTCACTCGAGGCAAAGTTGTCACTAGTCGTTGGTTAGATCCAAGTCATGGTGGAATTAACTTAGGCTTCCCGCAGAACGACTAAGAATTTATGGAGTTAATTCGACTAGAAGAGAAGCATCTTCCAGATTTTCTTGCTGCTATTAAGTTAGTTATGGCCGATGCGGATATGTTGCACATGGAAGTAGATAAACTTTACAAAGAAGCTATTAGCGATCCAGAAAGATTCATTCGAGAGCAAGATGATCCGCTAGGGCTTGGCGCGGATATAGAGATGCCAGATGGAACATTCGTAAAGAGACTTCCAAGCATCGTGCGGCATATGTGGGATGGTGAAATCTGTGGACGTATCGGATTTCGTTGGAGTCCGGGAACTACCGAACTTCCACCAACGTGTTTAGGTCATATCGGCTATTGGATACTTCCGCATAAACGTCGCAAAGGTTATGCCTCAAATGCGCTAAATCTGATGCTCGATGAGGCGAGAAAAATTGGACTTCCTTTTGTAGACCTCACAACTGATCCAGAAAATATTTCATCACAAGGTGTTATCAAGAAAAACGGTGGAGAGTTTTTAAAGCAGGTCCCACTTCCGCCTCAGCATGGCGAAGGGCAAATTATGTATTGGCGTATAAATCTTTAGTTGAAATTGTAAAACGCCAAGAATGCGGCGATGGAGAACATAATTATTGCAATTATCGAATCAAGTATCTTCCAAAAGATCGGCTTTGACATGAATTGAGACGCTGACTTTGCGCCATAGCCAATCGCCGTAAACCAGAGAATACTTCCCAGCGCGGCGCCAGCAACGAAATACCATTTATTTTCACCGAATTGATTAGAAATACTTCCAAGCAAAATTACGGTATCTAAGTAAACATGTGGATTTAGAAAAGTTAAAGCAAGGACTGTGGTGATTACGTTCTTACGGTTTCCAGAAGCTTCGCCAGCCGCGGTTAAGACCTGAACCTTTAGGGCAGAGCGAACGCTCTTTATTCCAAACCAAATCAGGTAGCTAACACCAAACCATCTAACTACTTCTAGAACAGCGGTATTTGATTTAATTAAAGCGCCAAGCCCACTGGCACCTAAGGCAATCAACAAGGCATCTGAGACTGAGCAAATAGCAACAGTTAGAAGAACATACTTCTTGGTTAAACCCTGACGGATTACAAATGCGTTTTGGGCACCAATTGCAATAATTAGCGAGAGACCGGCAAGAAGTCCAGGAATGAAAGCGAACATTCGATAATGGTACTTGGGGAAGTGATTTATCCCTTCTACTATCTAGCCATGAAATCTATCCGCCCGCTAACGGCAAGTGATAAATCATCGTGGGATCCGCTCTGGCAGGGGTACCTCAAGTTCTATAAAACTGAGCTAAGTAATGAGCAGAGTGAGTTAACCTGGCAACGTTTATTGGATCCCGATTTCAATCTCTTCTGCTTGGTAGCCGAAATTGACAGTGCAATACAAGGAATAACGCATTACTCATTTCAGAACTCAACTTGGGCGGCAAAGAATTATTGCTACCTTGAAGACTTATTTGTCGAACCAACTTTGCGGGGAGAAGGATTAGGGCGCTTACTTATTGACTCTGTTCGAACTATCGCAGAAGACGCTGGATCATCCCGCTTATATTGGAATACTGATGCGACAAATGAAACGGCTCGCAAACTTTATGATTCGTACGAATTGGAATCAGGAAAAGTCCAATACCGAATCTCTTTAGTAGAAGGTGATTAGTCTCAAGTGACGCTATTTAAATTGCAGGATGGAAGAAATCTAGATTTTGTATCGAATGGTTCAACGAGCAAGAGCGCAATTCTCTTTCATCATGGCACCCCAGGTGAGTGCACCGGTTGGTTGAAATGGTTTGGTGATATTCCGAAAGTAGCGGCAATTGCAGCAAGCCGCCCGGGTTATGGGCTTAGTGATCGCCGAAGAAACCGAAACGTTGCAAGTGATATCGATAATCAAAGGGAACTCTTGGATCACCTAGGAATTGAAAGTTTCGTATCCATTGGTTGGTCTGGCGGTGGGCCACATGCAATAAATATGACGAGAGATTCTCGCTGTAAAGGGGCAATAACTTTGGCGGGAGTTGGTGAGTGGGGGAATTCAGATCTTGATTTCTTAAATGAAATGGGTCCAGAAAATCACGAAGAGTTTGGTGCAGCTGTACAAGGTGAAGAGAGCATCGAAAAGTGGATGCAAAGAAATGCGACAGCCTTCAAGAACGTTCAAGGTTCCGACTTGATCGAATCTTTTGGTGGGTTAATTGGCGAAGCAGATAAGAAAGCTCTCACTCCGCAAGTAGCAGACCTTGATGCTGCTTCATATCGCAGAGCTTTGTCAGTAAGTTATTTCGGATGGCTAGATGACGATTTAGCATTTGTGCAACCATTTGGGTTTAACCTCGCGGAAGTAAAAAAGCCGGTCTACGTTTGGCAAGGCGATGATGATTTTATGGTGCCGAGAGCTCACAGCGAATGGTTAGCGAAACACATCCCGAGTGCTAAATTGAATTTTCTCCCTGGTCACGGGCATATCTCACTTGGCGAAAGTTATAGATCAGAAATAATCGCGCAGGCTCTTGAAATACTTGGCTGATGCCTAACCTATTTGGAGATGTTTACTAGCGCTTGAAGCCCGGCAACTGCATATTTTTGTGCATAAAGGATTTCAAGCTCTGGAACATTTCCTGATTCAATTCTGACCGAAGCGGCATCAATTGTATTCTGCAGATAGGTAAGACCAAGAGTTAGATCATCCAAACCGATGTTACTTAGCGGCTTAGTAATTGTTGCCATAAGTTGCTTGTGACCTTGGGCGATATCGGATTTACGGAAATTTGGGGTTGAAACTGAGTTCAAACTCTTAACCAACAAATGTCGGCCATCGACTACATATTGCAATGCTTCAGCAATCCACAATTCAATATAAATATAGGGGTCTGAAACCTCGTTGACTGCCTTAAGTAAACGTTGGTTGTAGTAGGACATCTCTTCCATAATCAAGTCTACAATTAAATCTGCAGATGATGAAAAATATTCATAGATAGACGATCTCGAGAGTCCAGCTTTCTTTGCCACCGCAGATACGGTCACGGAATCAATTCCACCTTCGATAGCAAGACTAAGAGCGGCATCCATTAATTGGCGCTGACGCATCTTGCGTTGCTCAGCAATAGTTGCTTCTTGTATCCGTGGTCCCATCATCTAAGCCTGCCACAAACCGTGTCTATTTTCCTATTCAGGCTTGAGAAGCTCCCATTTGTATCCGCTTATTCCGTAGGGTGTCTGGGGGATTGCTCGGGCTACTTCTGCTTCAAACTCATTTCGGTTTTGAATAATCGTAATATGTAGATACCGTCGCTAGAATCAGAGTGTTCATATTAAGTTTCATTTACAGACACTCAAAAAAGACCTAATTTCAATTTTATAATTGCACTATACGCGAATGAAAACTATACAAACACTCAAATTGTTTAAACTACCTGCAATCGCCCCAATTATCGCGTTACTTATAATCGGTGGACTGATTGCTTCGAACTCACAGGCAAATGCCGCAACAGAATTTGATAAATTCAACATTGCTCTTATTGGCGATATGCCATATGACGCTAAGGGAGTTACGCAGACTCCCACGTTATTAACAATATAAATGCCAATCCGCTTATCAAGTTCTCGCTATTTGATGGCGATACTATGAGCGGCAAAGGCGATAAGTGCACAGATGAGGCTTATCCAGCACTTAAGACCAACTTTTTCGACAAGTTTACTAAGCCAATCTTTTATTCGGTTGGTGACAACGAATGGGTTGATTGCGATCGGGCGGTTAAGGGAAGTTATGATCCGCTGACTCGACTTAGTTTAGTTCGCAAGAATTTTTTCCAATATCCAAATGGGTCATATATAAAACTTGGCGGGGCATTCGACCGGACGGTTACACATGATCCGAAATATCCAGAAATGCAAATGTTTACCTATAAGAGAATTACTGTGATCATTCCGCACGTACCTGGTTCTGCAAATAACTCAGCAGTTGAATCTCCGGCATTTAAGACCTACAACGACACTGCCAAGGATGGCGATGATGCAGAGTACAAAGCGCGTGATGCAGCCAATGTGGCTTGGATCAATAAGGGTTTTGAAAAAGCACTTGCTGATAATGCATACGGTGTAATTGTGGTTCTTCAGGCGGATATGGATTGGGAAGGCTTTGCTCGTAGGTCTGCTTCTCCAAATAATGAAAACTCAGCAGCCTTTTCAAATGTGAAGCAAGCGTTGCTTACGAACACTTTGAAGTTCAACAAGCCAGTATTGCTCCAAAATGGGGATCAGCACTGGTTCCAAGTGGATATGCCAATGAATGAAACCGCTGGAAAGCTAGTTGAATTAGATAAAGGTTCTCTGGTCGAAAACTTCACTCGTGTTCAAACCTTCGGTTCCGGATTTAATCACTGGGTTGAATTGATAATAGATCCACTAGCTGAAAACTTGTGGACTTTCAAAGTACATGTAGTTAAAGAAAATCTAGATAAACACTAGCCTGCAATAAGTACAAGAGCCTTCTCAATAGTATTGGGAGGGCTCTTCTATTTGCACCGTCGTAAACGTGGACCGTACTGGGATCGAACCAGTGACCCCCACAATGTCAATGTGGTGCTCTACCGCTGAGCCAACGATCCTTAAGTAAACCTAAGGTGCGGAATGTTACCTTAAATGTTTTGAACGCTGAAACTTATTGGGGGGAGTAGTGCTAGTGGTGGGTTAGGGCTAGCCTCAATTCATGGAATTCAAGACAATTATCGAGCCCTTTAAGATTCACTCCGTTGCACCAATCGCAATGACTACAGAGGCAGAGCGGGAGAAATTTATAGCGGAAGTTGGATACAACCTCTTCTCTCTTGAATCCGACAATGTATTGGTAGATCTCCTTACCGATTCTGGCACTGGTGCAATGAGTCGAAACCAATGGGCCGCAATACAACATGGTGACGAGTCTTATGCGGGTTCACCTTCCTGGTTGTTATTTAGGGCTGCAGTGCAGGATTTATTTCCTTATAAGCATGTAATACCAACTCACCAAGGTCGTGCGGCTGAAAAAATTCTCTTCACCGCAATGGGTGGCGAAGGAAAATTAATCCCGAGTAACACGCACTTTGATACCACACGAGCGAATATTGAATATTCAAAGGCTGAAGCCGTTGATTTAGTTATTGCTGAAGGGCGTGATCCTTCCAGCCTGCATCCCTTCAAGGGGAATATGGATTTGGGAGCGTTGGAAAAATTCATCAACGCGACTGGTGTCGCGAATATTCCAGTTGTGATGATGACAATTACAAATAACTCTGGCGGGGGACAGCCAGTATCGCTAGAGAATTTAAAGGGAGTTAGCGCAATCTGTAAGAAGTATGGAATTCCCTTCTTCTTAGATGCTTGCCGTTTTGCAGAGAACGCTTGGTTCATCCGAGAGCGTGAAGCTGGACAAGGTGATCGTGATGTGGTTGAGATTATTCGTGAGATTGCTGGACTCGCTGATGGAATGACGATGAGTGCAAAGAAAGATCCACTTGGAAATATCGGCGGTTGGCTTGCGTTAAATGATGATGCACTTGCTGGCGTTTGTCGTAATCTATTAATTCTTACTGAGGGCTTCCCCACTTATGGTGGCCTTGCCGGTCGTGATTTAGAGGCGCTAGCAGTTGGATTAACTGAAGCAGTTTCACATGATTATTTAAAATATCGAATCCAATCAACGGCTTATCTTGGTAACGCTCTTTCAAAGATGGGAATACCGGTAGTCCTACCGATTGGTGGACATGCGGTCTATATAGATGCTAAAGCTTTGTTGCCACACATTCCAGCGTTGCAATATCCAGGACAAGCCCTTGCAGTAGAACTTTATAAAGTTGGCGGAATTCGTGGCTGTGAAATTGGAACTGTGATGTTTGGACGAAAGCCAAATGGAAGTGAGGTTGCTGCTGCAATGGAGCTAGTTCGACTGGCGATTCCTAGACGTACATATACCCAGAGCCATATCGATTATGTGATTGAGGTTTGCGTAGAAGTCTTAAAGCGCGCTCCGAAACTTGATGGTTACAAGATTGTCCAAGAACCGCCTACCTTGCGCCATTTCACTGCTGAGTTTGCACCGCTTTAAGCGCGGCCGAAGTCATCTTCTAACCGTTCGATATCGTCTTCGCCAAAATAAGTTCCGGTCTGCACTTCCACGAAAATGATTTCATCTTTTCCGGTATTTGCTAAACGGTGCAGAACGCCCACTTCGAATTCGACAGAGTCACCGGGTTTAACGCTTGAAACTTTTCCATCAATAGTTACTTCGCCAGTGCCCTGCACGATAAACCAATGTTCAGAGCGGTGTTTGTGGCGTTGGTAGGAGATCCTTGACCCTGGATTCATCCAGATGCATTTAACTTTATGAGTTTCTGATTCCTGTAGAACTTCATAGCGACCCCATGGCCGCTCTGATTTCTCTAACTCACTCATGCAACGCCCTTACCTAGTGTTTGGGTAATAGATAATTATGGAGGTCGGAACGGGATTTGAACCCGTGTAGCAGGATTTGCAGTCCTGAGCCTCGCCTCTCGGCCATCCGACCATCTTTTCCTGCGCTATGCATTTAAGAAAGTTCACCAGAGCGGACGACCGGGTTCGAACCGGCGACCTGAACCTTGGCAAGGTTCCGCGCTACCAACTGCGCTACGTCCGCATTTCTATTCATCTGCCTTTCGGCGGAATCAAGAGGGCAAATCTAGCGCACCAAACGGACAAGCGCCAAAGCGTGTGCCAGAGAGATTAATAGGCAGGGCTTCATCTAGCGTTAGGTCGTGGATATTAACCAGCCCTTTTTCTGGATGAATGGGGTTCTTGCGACGGAGTTAATCGAAATAAGCGGTGATCCCGAATCCTTAAACGATGGGGGATTTTGGGCAGTCTCCACAACCTTTGAAGGTAAACACACCTTCGCGAAATTTAGAAATGTTTTACGAGGAGTTGCTTTTCCAGAGACGAATCAATGGCTTGGCCTAAATGGCGTTTGGGAGAGCTCGATTTCAAAGAATGGCTTCGAGAGTTATGTTTCTGAGATTCGTGCCCAAATAGAATTAGGTAATGTCTATCAGGTCAATGCTTGTCGAGTCCTTGCAACTCAAATCGAAAAGGATCGTTCACTTGCACCACTCTTTGCGAAGATATTGGCAAGGAACCCAGCACCGAGTGCTTCTTATCTAAAGCTTCCGGATTTTGAAATCGCCTCGGCTTCGCCGGAACTTTTTCTTCTGCGCGAAGGTTTGCAGATAAAGACGAGCCCAATTAAGGGAACGCGAAAGTTGTCAGAGACCGGCTCGCTATTCTCCGAGAAAGATCGGGCCGAGAATGTAATGATCGTTGATTTGATGCGCAATGATTTTGCGCGAATCTGTTCGACTGGAACGGTTAAAGTTTCTGAACTCTTTCGAAGTGAGTTACATCCAGGCCTAGAGCATTTGGTGTCTGACGTCGTTGGGGAAGTACGCGCAGAATTGGGTTGGGCTGAGATTTTCAGAGAGATACTTCCGCCCGGTTCAGTTAGCGGAGCGCCGAAGTTATCCGCAATTAATTTGATAGTGGAGAGTGAGCCAACGCAACGTGGGCCTTACTGCGGCGCACTTGGTTGGATAGAGGGCGATAACGCGGTTCTTAGCGTCGCGATTCGATTATTTTGGAAGGTCGGAAACAAACTTAAATTTGGAACTGGTGCTGGAATAACTTGGTCGAGTGATCCAACGATGGAATGGGAAGAGACCGAACTCAAAGCGGCAAAACTGCTTGCGATTGTGGGGGGATTTAGAAGTGATCGCTGGCCTTTTGGAGCTGGCTTATTTGAAACAGTGCGCGTAGAAAACGGAACACCTCAACTTCTGCGTGAACACTTAAGTAGAGCGCGAAAGAGCGCGGCAATTCTTGGATATGAAATTCCTTCGGATGCTGAAATATTGCAAAAACTTGGCTCTCTAGATCGCGTGGAACTAGGCAGAATGCGTTTAACTTTTGGTGAAACCTTCCAAGTTTCTGTAGATCCTTATGTAGATACCACTCATGGAGCTCGTATTGGAATAAGAAATTTAGAAATCGACGCGCAAGCAAAACTCCACAAAACATTTCCATACACCTCAAATCTTGCGATGTTGACTGAAGCGAGAGTTGATGGGTTTGATGAAATTATTATTGTAAATCAAAATGGCAAAGTTTGCGAAGGGGCAGTTTCAAATTTTGTATTTAGGATAGATGGCTTATGGGTTACCCCAAGCCTTGATTCTGGAGTGCTTCCGGGAATCATTCGGGGATTAGTTGTTTCATCCGGGTTGGCAATCGAAGCGGAAATTGATGGCACCGAATTGGATAGAGCAACTCACGCATTTGCGCTGTCGGCGCTAAGAATTGCGCAACCAGTAATTGAAATTTCAGGACGCAATTTGCTACAAGACGAGATTAGTAAGCAATGGAGCGATAAATTGCGCGAAATTCACCTAGCCCATTCGGTAGGCTAAGAACATGGCAAGTATTTCAATTTCCGTAGATGGAATTAAGCAATCGATTGATTCGGAAATTCGCCCAACCCAAATCTTCGCAGAGAACACTGAAATTGTTGTGTGCAAAGTAAATGGTCAACTCATGGATCTTTGGACTGAACTTAAAGCAGGCGATGTCCTTGAAGGCATCAGTATTGATTCGCCAGAGGGCCTCTCGGTTCTGCGCCACTCCACCGCACATGTTATGGCACAAGCCGTTCAAGAAATTTTCCCTGACACTAAGTTGGGCATTGGACCTCCGATAACTGATGGGTTTTATTATGACTTCGACCCAAAGAAGCCCTTCAACCCAGACGATTTAGAGAAGCTTGAATCGGCAATGCGCAAAATTATTAAGTCTGGGCAGAGATTTCGCAGACGAGTTGTAACTGAAAAAGAGGCGTTCGCTGAACTGGCGCACGAACCATATAAGTGTGAATTAATTGGACTTAAATCCGGCAGCGTTGATGATGAAGCTAGCGTTGAAGTTGGAGCCGGTGAATTAACAATTTATGACAATTTAGGGCGCGATGGCCAGCCAGCATGGAGTGATCTCTGTCGCGGCCCACACCTACCATCTACGAAACATATTCCCGCTTTTAAATTGATGCGCACTGCAGCCGCTTACTGGCGAGGCTCAGAAAAAAATCCGATGTTGCAGCGGATTTACGGAACCGCTTGGCCATCACAAGAGAAACTCGATGGGTATCTCAATTTATTGGCCGAAGCGGAGAAGCGAGATCATCGTAGGTTAGGTACCGAGTTAGATTTATTTTCATTTCCAGAAGAAGTCGGTTCAGGGCTAGCAGTATTTCATCCTAAGGGCGGAATTATTCGCCTGGCGATGGAAGATTATTCACGCAAGCGCCATGAAGAGGAAGATTATCAATTTGTTTACTCGCCGCATCTAACTAAAGCTGCACTATTTGAAACTTCAGGTCATTTGGAGTGGTATTCCGAGGGAATGTATCCGCCAATGGTTATGGATGAAGAGCATCATGCCGATGGCACCATAAAACGTGCGGGGCAGAAGTACTACATGAAACCGATGAATTGCCCGTTTCATAATTTAATTTATAAATCATCTTCACGTTCATACCGTGAACTTCCACTTCGCCTCTTTGAATTTGGAACGGTCTATCGTTACGAGAAATCAGGAGTAATCCATGGTTTGACTCGAGCCCGCGGCTTTACCCAAGATGATGCTCATATTTATTGCACGAAAGATCAGATGCTTGGCGAACTCGATAGTCTCTTAACCTTCGTTTTAAATTTACTCCGCGATTACGGGTTAGAGGATTTTTATTTGGAACTTTCAACTCGAAATCCCGAGAAATCTGTTGGAAGTGACTCTGATTGGGAAGCGGCGACCGAAGCGTTACGGATTGCAGCAACAAATCAGAATTTGGAATTTGTATTAGATCCAGAGGGCGCTGCGTTCTATGGTCCAAAGATTTCTGTGCAAGCTAAGGATGCAATCGGTCGCACCTGGCAGATGTCTACAATTCAAGTCGATTTTCAATTACCGCAGAGATTTGATTTAGAATATCAAGCATCGGATGGTTCAAGGCAACAACCAGTAATGATTCACCGTGCGCTATTTGGTTCCATTGAAAGATTCTTCGGAGTTTTAACTGAACATTATGCTGGTGCATTCCCTCCTTGGCTTGCACCGGTGCAAGTACGTGGAATTCCAGTTGCAGATACGTTTATTCCTTATCTTGAAGAGATTATTGCCAAGATGCGTAAAGCTGGTATCCGGGTGGATATCGATGCTTCAGATGATCGAATGCAGAAGAAAGTTCGCACGGCGCAACTTGAGAAGATCCCCTTCATGATGATTGCTGGCGAAGAAGATCAAAAAGCCGGTGCTATCTCATTTAGATACCGAAATGGTGAACAGAAAAATGGCATTTCAATTGACGATGCGATTGCCGAAGTACTAGCTGCCGTAGCAAATCGAATTCAAATCTAGGAATTTGTCATGAGCGATCAAGAGATGCATGGCGGGGTGGGAATGCCTGACCGCTGGCAACGCTTGTGGGCGCCTCACCGGATGTCATACCTTGAAGGAGAGAACCGACCGCTTCCGGGAAATGGAATTGAATGTCCCTTCTGCCGGATATTGCAATTGAGTGATGAAGATGGCTTGATGGTTGCAAGGGGAGACGAAGCTTATGTTGTAATGAATTTGTACCCATACAACGCAGGACATCTCTTAATTTGCACAAACCGACACGTCGGAGACTTAACGGATCTAACGACTAGTGAACGCAATGAAATTTTTGAACTTTCGGCGCATGCGATGAAGACGTTACGAAAGGTAAGTGGTGCTGCTGGATTCAATCTAGGAATGAATCAAGGTGCGGTATCAGGCGCTGGTGTTGCGGAACATATTCACCAACATGTAATTCCAAGGTGGGCAGGAGATTCGAACTTTATGCCGTTGATAGGCCAAACTAAAGTTCTTCCACAATTACTTAGTGAGACGCGCTCCCAACTAGCTGCTGCTTGGTAACGTATTTAATAAAGTTGCAATTTCAAAACTTCCGAGGCCGTTGCTCTCTATAAATGGAATAGCCGGAAAATTAAGCGCTTCGATGAAACCTGATTGGCCAAATTCCTCGAGTGCTTCTAAATACTCTTTGCGAAATTCAAAAACGAGAACCTTATGTTCGGAATCGCTCTCGCGTTCGACGCGTACACCTGTTGAGTAATCTGATATTTTCAAAGAGTCAAGGTTGATTAGCGCTGTAGGGTTTCCGGAATCATCATGCAGGACGAGAAAAGGGGTCAAGACTGGGTCCAACAATTTTCCAGCAATCGCACTCATGTCATCAAAATCAATTTCACCATTACTTAAATCAGTAATCAAAATCAACGACGGAATATATAAATCTCGGGCGGTATTCCAAATTTCGACATCTGCGAGGGAAATGCCATCGATAGCGCTAACTAGAAATATTGCTACATCGCTAGCCTCAAGAGGTGAGGGGCTAAGTTCGAAATATTTAGCAATTTCAACACTCGATTTACCAAACACGCAGACCTGTAGATTGGGCGTGATTAGTGGGAAGATTTGGTCGCTCACGACTACCAAGCCTACGATGGGAAAGATGCTACAAGAAACCTTACGCGCCCCAGTCACGAGATTGATTACCCCAATCTGTCATGGATTAATTCGGGTCGGTATTAGTGCCAACATGGTGACGGCAGTTGGAGCGTTATTTACAATCTTGGGTGCCGTATTTACATTCCCGATTGGGCGATTTTTCGCCGGCACGCTATTAATAATTTTCTTCGTACTTTTTGATTTGTTGGATGGAACCATCGCGCGATTATCTCCGAAAGGTTCTAACGCTTGGGGAGCCCTTCTTGATTCCACGCTAGACCGGCTTACTGATGCAGTGATCATTGGCTCAGTTCTTTGGTACCTGATTGACATCGAGGATGCCCTGGTCCCATTAGTTCTCGTTACGGCTGTACTTGGATTTCTGATTTCGTATATAAAAGCTCGTTCAGAATCTTTGGGTATCGCATGCAACGGTGGCTTTGCTGAACGTAGTGAACGGTTAATTATCTTGGTCACCACAACTGGTTTTGCAGGTCTGGGCGTTCCTTATGCTCTCGCAATCGGGTTTTGGATTCTTGCGGTGGCGAGTTTGGTAACTGTTTTCCAGAGGTTATTGATTGTTTATAAGGGTTCACATTGAAAAAGCTGAATGATGCGCTAATTTACTTTGGATATAACTTCGCTTTGAAAATTGTGCGCTTGCTTCCAGCTAAGACTGCATATGGGCTTGCGGATCGAGTCGCCGATTTTCTCTATGGTCGCAACGGTAATGGAATTGTTCGCTTGCGTTCGAATTACCGACGTGTGCGTCCCGAATTGAATCTAGATGAATTGGAATTCTTAGTTAGTGCAGGAATGCGTTCATATTTTCGTTATTGGTGTGACACCTTTCGATTTCCGAGTTGGGACAAGGCAAGTTTAATTGCGAGCACAACCTGCACTAATGAGAATTTTCTGCGTGAACCTATAGCCGCTAAGAGAGGCTGCATTGTTGCACTGCCGCATGCGGGGAATTGGGATCATGCAGGAGCATATTTCTGTGCGACCGGAATTCAATTAACGACCGTAGTGGAACATGTAAAACCCGAGAAGTTATTTCGCAAATTTCTTGTGTACCGGACGAAAATCGGCATGGAAGTCCTAGATCTAAATTCACGAAGTATCGCAACCCTTGCGCAAAGGTTACGTTCGGGAAAATTGGTAGCCCTTGTAGCGGACCGCGATCTTTCAAAGAATGGGATTCCGGTTAAATTTTTCGGTGATGGCGCGCAGATGCCTGGTGGGCCTGCGCTACTCGCTATTCAAACCGGGGCAGATTTGATAACAGCTTATGTAAAGTATGAAAAATCCGGCATACATATTATTTTTGAAAGCGCTATTAAAGTTCCGGAATCGGGCAGTGTGAATGAGAAAGCTGTTGTAATGACACAAATCATGGCTGATCGTTTTGCGAAACAAATATCGGCGCACACGGTGGATTGGCACATGTTGCAACGTATTTGGGTTGATTCAAATGCGTAAACTGCGAATTGGAATCGTTTGTCCATACGGATGGGATACGCCTGGTGGTGTGCAGATCCACATCAAGGAATTAGCTGAATGGTTAATCACCAAAGGTCATGAAGTTTCGGTGCTTGCACCACTAACTGATGAAGATGGAAATATCGAACCTTGGGTAGTTTCCGCAGGGCGACCAATTTCAATTCCGTACAACGGTGCAATCGCGAAGGTAATCTTCGGCCCACTTGCATCGTCAAGAGTAAAGCAATGGATCGCAAGTGGAGATTTCGATTTATTACATCTGCACGAGCCAGCAATACCATCACTTTCACTTCTAGCTGGATGGGCTGGAGATGGACCTATGGTCGCAACTTTCCACGCCGCAACCAATTCTCAAAAGATCGCTAATGCAATCGGTACGATGCTAGATCCATTAATAGAACGAATCACTGCGAAAATTGCGGTAAGTGAGATCGCTAGAGAAACCCTGAAAGATCGTTTTAATACTGAGGCGGTCGTGATTCCTAATGGAATTGATACCAGTAAATTCGAAGGAATTGGGACCCGTGCAGAATGGGCTCTTCCAAACACAATTGGTTTTATCGGAAGATTTAATGAATCAAGAAAGGGGCTGTCCGTACTGCTTGATGCGATCCCTGAAATAGTTGCGCAGGTTCCAAACTTGCGAGTTCTAGTTGCTGGCCCAGGAGAGGCGCAAGATTTTCAAAAGCAAGTTCCAATACAACTTCGCGAACGAATCACATTTCTTGGCCGAATTTCAGAGTTAGAGAAAGCGCAATTCTTCAAATCAATCTCGTTATACATTGCCCCAAATACAGGTGGTGAGTCCTTTGGAATAATTCTGGCTGAAGCGATGGCATCTAGAACACCAATAATTGCGAGCGACTTGGCGGCCTTCGACAGCCTTTTAGATCACGGGAAATCTGGGCAAATATTCACTACTGGAAATTCCAACGCTCTTGCATTGGCTGTGCTTAAACTATTGGGAGATGAAACCGCTCGTAAAAATATTACCGACGCCGGCTATGAAAAATCAAAATTTTATGGCTGGAATTCAGTTGGGGAACAGATCTTGTCGGTGTATGAAATGGTTTTGGTTGGGAACTCTAAAGTGAGCCTCGCTTCAGAAAACCGATTCTGGAATAGATTGCGCTCTAATGGTTAAAACAATTGTCGCTCTGGTATTTATTCTTCTACTGGCAGGCTGGTATCTCTCCTACTTGGCATCCAGACTCGATTCGCTCCACCATCGGGTGGAAACTTCTTGGGCTCATCTAGATGCGTTGCTTCAAAAAAGAGCCGCTATAGCACTAGAGATTGCTCATTCTCCGAGCGTTGATGCCGCCACTAGTTTGGTTTTAACAGCTGCTGCTTATCAAGCAAGAGAGGCAAATATCGTTGAACGAAGCGAAGCCGAGATAGCGCTTTCGCAGAGTTTGAAGTTACTCCTAAGCGATGAATTATCTGCGCCTAGTGGCATTGAAGTTGAACTTTTATCTGCTTTGTCGGCTATTACTGAAAAGATTTCGGTTGGAATAACGATTCATACGGAAGCAGTTCAGAGCGCACAATTTCTGCGTAACAAGGCGCTTTTCAAGCTCTTCCGATTAGCAGGACATGCCCCCCTGCCAATGCGATACTCATTCGAGGATGATATTTTATGAAAAAATTTCTAGCGGCTATATCGATTTTGATAGTTCTAAGTTCTTGTGCTTCGCCCTCAAGCATCGTGAAGGAAGTTTCAGGTAAAAGCGTTGAGAAGAATATTCTCACTAACCTTCCTGGAAAGAATGGCCCGCTCCTTGCAGTGAAGATTGATGACACAGTTGCCGCTCACCCGCAAGTTGGACTGGGAGATGCAGATGTGGTTTACATCGAACAAGTTGAAGGTGGGTTAACCAGATTGGCTGCAATCTTTACGAACAAGGTACCTGTTCTAATTGGCCCAGTCAGATCAGCACGTATTAGTGA
>Ga0163199_1001069_pt1 | contig 17034 bp, 17 predicted proteins | sample PL_2010_150m_FD_113537 | JGI IMG/M metagenome (GOLD analysis project Ga0163199, IMG submission 113537) | Freshwater microbial communities from Powell Lake, British Columbia, Canada to study Microbial Dark Matter (Phase II) - PL_2010_150m | ecosystem: Environmental > Aquatic > Freshwater > Lake ...
ATTCGATCCGGGCACGAAGCTTCGAACCCCGGCAGATTTCCAGCAAATGTCCAGCCAGGCCAAAGCCCGTGACATCGGTCATGGCATGCACGCCCGTCAGTGCCGCCAGGGCAGCGCCCGGCGTATTGACCTTGGTCGTTTGCGCGATCATCTCGCCATACCCTTCCGGCGACAACAGACCCTTCTTCAGGGCCGCAGAGAGAATCCCGATGCCCAGCGGCTTGCCCAGGATCAACAGGTCGCCGGATTGCGCGCCACTATTGCGCTTGACGCGCTGGGGATGCACGACGCCAAGCCCCACTAGGCCGTATATCGGTTCAAGGACGTCGATCGAGTGCCCGCCGGCGATCGGAATGCCGGCGCCGGCGCAGATTTCTTCCCCGCCCGCCAGAATCTCGCGGATTACCTCGAGCGGCAGCTTGTCCAGCGGCATCCCGACCACCGCCAGGGCAAAGATCGGCTTGCCGCCCATGGCGTAGATGTCCGACAGCGCATTGGCGGCTGCGATCCGCCCGAAGTCGCGCGGGTCATCTACGATCGGTGTGAAGAAGTCGGTGGTGGCAACGATCGCCTGCTCTGGGTTGAGCTGGTACACGGCGGCGTCGTCGCTGCTTTCGGTGCCGACCAGCAATTCCGGCGGGATGACGCGCAATGGCGTATTTGCCAGTATTTCGGTCAGGATCGCCGGCGCGATTTTGCAGCCGCAACCACCACCGTGGGAAAATTCGGTCAATTTGATATTATGCATGGGCAATGTCGAACAGGCTGCATGGGGTCGCAAACGTAGCACAGTTGGCCGATTTTGACGAGGTCATCGACGTCCGCTCGCCTGCGGAATTCGCCGAAGACCGGCTGCCGCGGGCCGTCAATTGCCCCGTCCTGGATGACGAACAGCGCGCCAGCATCGGCACGCTTTACAAGCAGGTATCACCGTTTGCCGCGAAAAAGGCCGGGGCGGCACTGGTCGCGCGAAATATCGCCACCCACATCGAACAGCAGTTCCTGGACAAGCCGCGCGAATGGCGCCCGCTGCTCTATTGCTGGCGCGGTGGACAGCGCAGCGGCGCATTCAGCCATGTCCTGCGCCAGGTCGGTTGGGACGCCCAGCGTCTCGAGGGCGGCTACAAGGCGTGGCGCCGGCATGTCCTGGACGAGATGGAAACGCTGCCGCAGCGCTTCCGTTACCGCATCGTCAGCGGCCCAACGGGCAGCGGCAAGAGCCGCCTGCTGGAGGCCCTCGCCCTGCGGGGCGCCCAGGTGCTCCACCTGGAGGAACTGGCTGCGCACAAGGGATCCGTGCTGGGCGCTTTGCCGGGTGCAGCACAGCCGTCCCAGAAGATGTTCGAATCACGCCTTTATCTTGCGCTCGCGGCACTCGATCCGGAACGTCCGGTATTCGTCGAAGCTGAAAGCCGGCGGATCGGCAACCTGCAATTGCCCGATCTGCTTCTCGAGCAGATCAGGGCATCGCCCGGTGTGCAGATCGACGCGACGACAACGGCGCGCGTCGACTTCCTGCTGCGCGACTACGACTATTTTCTTGCCGATCCCGGCTGGCTGGTCGAGAAACTCCTGCATCTGGAAGGGCTGCAGAGCCGCGAAACGCTTTCCCGCTGGGCGGATCTCATTGCTGCCCGAGAGTTCCGGGCGTTGGTCGGCGAACTGCTGGAATTGCATTACGACCCGCTCTACCAACGATCGCAGACGAGGAACTACGCCGGATTCGGGTCCGCGGCCTGCCTCCCGACTGACGACCTGTCACCCGCCGGGATCACCGCGCTGGCACACGAAATTCTTGCCGGAGCGCATTCAGCGCCCGGCGTCAGCGCGTGACCGCGCCATGAGCGAACGGACCAGCCCGCGGGTATGCGCGCCGAAATTCCTCAACAAGTCGGCGGTGAGGCTGGCGAGATCCTGCTGGGCCGCGGGTGGCGACTGCCGTGAAAGCTGGAACAAATCGATGCCTTTTTCGGACTTGCCGAAATCGTAGCCCGGATCCGCGATGTACTTACCGGGAAAGCCCTGCCCCACGCTCAGGTCCGCCCGGTCTGCCGCCGCATGGGCTTCCCTGGCGATAATCTGGCGTGGCGCACCATCGCCAAATGACACGTAAGCCTGATCCTTGGTCGTGTCGCGGCAGGCCAGCATCAACGGATCGTCGGGATCGGGTTGAAGATAGGCGGATTTCATCCGGTGGTATTGATAGTTCTCCAGGGCCAGATGGCGGTTGGAGACGAGGGTTATTGCGTGATTCTTTGAGTCATGGTAACCGAGCAGGTCCACGCTGTTGATCCACAACATGCGCGGCACGCCGACGCCGGGGAGCACCCGCGCGTGATACGGCTGGGTCAAGTCCTGCAGGTAATGCAGCGCCCATCCGGCAAAACGCCAGCCCCAGTAGGAATGTCCGCTGCGCAGGGCGTGCACGGCGAGGGATTGCCATAGATGGATGCGATATTCCGGATAGGTACGTTTCAGGAAGCCGGCGGCCAGATAGATGATCGGGGATTCGTGATAGAAACCCATGTGAAACGGCGCCTGGCTGGCGAATTCGAGCGCCGGATTGCCGAAGGGCTGCCGGCCAAATCCATAAGTCTTGCCATGGGTTGTGTCGTTGTTCTCCCACAGGCCGAGGTCCATCCCATAATCCGGCTCGTCCGACGCCGTCGCCACGACGTCCAGTAGCCCCACCATCTCGCCTTCCGCAAGCTGCCGGAAGACTGTCTCCCGGGCGGAGGTCTCGCCCCGCAGGGTGGTGACTTCGGTCCAAGGCAGGCCGGGCTTGCCGTTCAACGGCTCGCCGGGGCGCAGCTGGACGAACATGCCGAGCCTGCTTTCCGGGTTGATGCGCACCGCGCCGATGAAACGCCGCCTGAGTTCGGCGGGATCGTCCGATGAATGGAATACCAGCGCCTCAGGACGATGCGGATAGGTGGGTACGTTGGCGCGAGCCCATTGCTCCTCCTGCTGCAGCAACTTCTCGAGCGCGACGCGCTCGGCGACGAGGAATGTTTCGAGCCGTTCCACCCTGAGCGGGGCAGCCGATTTCACTTCGGCCATCACCGCCATGGCCTGCCAGGTGCCGAGGGCATGGTTGCTCCACGCCGCGGCGGGTGCGGCGACACACCAGAGGATGGTGGAAACCAGCCCGCGAAAAAGGTGCCTTGCAATCGTCATCCGCATTGATCGACCTCCGAATATGCAACCTGCTGCTGACTCAACATTGCGGCACGGCTCTCGGGAGTTTCGAGGCTGACGCGGCCGAGGGCGCCGCTGCGATAGTCGGTCAGCAATAGCATCGCGGCTTTTTCCAGGTCCAGCTTGCCGCCCTTGCCTCTCTGCAGGCAGCCGCGCCTGCTGGCGACGGCCTCGAGCAATCCGGCACCGTCCAGTCCGGCGGTCGCCAATCCGTAACGCGCGCTGACCATCGCCGGATAGCGGACGAGAAGGATGTCGCCGAGAAACGCCGCCACTTCCTCGTCAATCACCGCGTTGCGGCCGATGGCATGGCTTGCGGCGAGCATCAGGCCGTCGCCGGGATGTTCGATTTTCGGCCAGAGCATTCCGGGAGTATCGACGAGCATCATCCGGGCATTGAGATCGAAGCGCTGCTGCGCCTTGGTCACCGCCGGCTCATCGCCGACGGCCGCGACCCGGCGCTTCACGAGCGCGTTCATCAGGGTGGACTTGCCGACATTGGGAATGCCCATGATCATCATGCGCAAGGGCTTGAGATTGTCGTCTCGGTGCGGCGCAAGTACCTGGCACAACTTCGGAATCCGGGCGACATCCCCTGGCTTCTTGCATGAGATGGCCACCGCCTTCACTCCCGCCTGCCGATTGAAATATGCCAGCCACGCCTTGGTTACAAGTGGATCGGCCAGGTCGGCCTTGTTGAGCAGCTTCAGGCAGGGGCGCTGGCGATGCAGGCGCAGTTCATGGATCATCGGGTTGCTGCTGGCCTCCGGAAGACGCGCATCCACCAATTCGATCACCACATCGGTCAGCGCCATGGTCTCGGCCGCCTTCTTGCGGGCCTGCGTCATGTGACCGGGATACCACTGAATCGCCATCGGCAATTGGATCGACTAGCCGGACACGCCGTCAATAGCGCGCATTGCCCGGGGTTCTCGGGTATGGAATCACATCACGCACATTGTTCAGGCCGGTGATGTAGGACACGGTGCGTTCGAACCCGAGCCCGAATCCGGCGTGCGGCACGCTGCCGTAGCGGCGCAAGTCCCGGTACCAGCCGTAGTGATGTTTATCGAGGCCGCTGGCCTCCATGCGCGCATCGAGCACCTCGAGGCGCTCCTCGCGCTGGCTGCCGCCAATGATCTCGCCGATCCCGGGCGCCAGCACGTCCATCGCCGCGACGGTCCGGTCGTCGTCGTTCAGACGCATGTAAAACGCCTTGATCTCCTTCGGATAATTCATCAGGATGACCGGCTTGCCGACATGCTTTTCGGACAGATAGCGCTCGTGCTCGGATTGCAGGTCGATGCCCCATTTGACCGGAAATTCGAATTTCTCACTGCACTTCTCGAGGATGGTAATCGCCTCGGTGTAATTCATCCGGACGAACTCGGTGTCGACGATGCCCTGCAGCTTGGCGATCAATCCCTTCTCGATGCGCTCGTCAAAAAACTCCAGGTCCCCGACGCTCTCGCTGAGTACCGCCTTGAAGATGTACTTGAGCAAGGCCTCGGCGAGCGAGGCATCCTCGGCCAGATCGGCAAAGGCGATCTCCGGCTCGATCATCCAGAACTCGGCCAGGTGCCGGCTGGTGTTGGAGTTCTCGGCGCGAAACGTCGGCCCGAATGTATACACCCTGGACAGCGCCAGGCAGTAGGCCTCGACGTTTAGTTGGCCGGAAACGGTCAAAAACGTCTCGCGGCCGAAGAAATCCTGGGTGTAGTCGATCTTGCCATCCGGCGTGCGGGGAAGGTTCATCAAGTCGAGCGTCGACACCCGGAACAATTCACCGGCGCCTTCAGCATCAGACGCGGTGATGATCGGGGTATTCACCCAGAGAAACCCGCGCTCATGGAAGAAACGGTGGATCGCCTGGGCGATGGTGTTGCGCACCCGCGTGGTCGCGCCGATCACATTGGTGCGCGGGCGCAGGTGGGCCACGTCGCGCAGGAACTCCATGCTGTGCGCCTTGGGTTGGATCGGATAGGTGTCCGGATCATCGACCCAGCCGATCACCTTGAGTTCCGTCGCCTGCAATTCGAAGGGCTGGCCCTTGGCCTGCGACGGCACTACATTGCCGGTAGCCTCGACGGCGCAACCGGCGGTGAGGTGCGCGACCTGATCGGAATAGTTTGCCAGGGCGCTCGGCGCCACCACCTGTAATGGATGGAAACAGGATCCGTCGGACACGTTGACGAAGGATATGCCGGCCTTGGAATCGCGGCGAGTCCGCACCCAGCCTTTGACCGTGGCGGATGTGCCCGGCGGAACGGCGCCGGAAAGTACTTGCTGGCAGGTGAAAGTGCTCATCTGATCCTCGCTGCGCGTCGCCGAAAACCGGGGACATCCCGTGAATCCGGCACGGATTATCGTCTTCATCGGCGCCGCACCGCAAGCGTTTGGACGGAATCATCTTAGAATGCGCGCTCTCCCATCGGTCGGGCCCACGATGTCCTCACTGCTCGTCTTCGGCGCAATCTCCGCCAGCATCGTCATCACCTCCTTCATTTCAGGGATTCTCGGCATGGCGGGCGGGATGGTCCTTATGGGAGTCCTGTTGGCGCTGCTGCCCGTTCCTGCCGCGATGATGCTGCATGGCGTTGCGCAAATGGCAGCCAACGGCTGGCGCGCCTGGCTGTGGCGAGGCGCGGTCAATTGGCAGGTGTTTCGCGGCTTCGCGCTGGGCGCGCTGGCGGTCCTGGCATTTTTCAGCCTGATCCAACTTGCAGTCAGCAAGCCGGTGGCCTACCTGCTGTTGGGCGCCACCCCCTTCATCGGCACGTTGCTGCCGCGGGACTTCAAGTTAAACATCGACAAACCCTTGCACCCCCTGGTTTGTGGCGTCAGTTGCATTTCCATCCAACTGCTGGCCGGCGTTTCCGGGCCGCTGCTCGATGTGTTCTTCATTCATTCGCAGATGGACCGCAAAGGCGTCGTTGCCACCAAGGCGGTAGGACAGGCGTTCGGGCATATCCTGAAAATCATCTATTTCGGCCTGCTGCTGGCTTCCGACCGAGGAAGCATCGAGTGGTGGCTGGCGGGCGCCTGCGTGCTGCTGGCGATGTTCGGCACAACGCTGTCGCGCCGAGTCCTGGAAGCCATGACCGATGCCAACTTCCGCTCTTGGACAAGGCGCGTCGTAATGGTCATCGGGCTCTGCTACCTCGTCACGGGATTCTGGCTACTCTGGTAACATGATAACGAATCCAGATCATCAACGACTCGCGGAAGGTGCTATGCCCGATGAATTGAAGCGATGCCTGCCGGTCGTCGCGGCTTGCCTGGCCTTGCTGCTGCCAATTGCGACAAAGGCAACCGTGGCAAAAGACCCTGGACAGGACATCCATTGGCAAAAGGGCGCTGTCGACAGCGTCTTCGCGGCCGCGAAGGCGGCCAACAAACCGGTGTTCCTTTACTGGGGCGCGCGCTGGTGTCCGCCCTGCAACCAGGTCAAGGCGACCATCTTCAATCGACAGGACTTCATCGAGAAATCCCGTTTCTTCCTGCCCGTATATATTGATGGCGACAGCCCCGGTGCACAAAAGCTGGGTGCGCGCTTCAAGGTTCGCGGTTACCCGACGATGATTCTCTTCAAGCCCAACGGCGAAGAGATTACCCGCCTTCCCGGGGAAGTCGCCCCCGAGCGTTACATGCAGGTGTTGAGCATCGGCATTGAAGCGTCACGGCCGGTGAAGGAACTCATCGCAGTTGCACTCGCCGGAGTATCGCAAGGCGGCGCCGCCCTTGCCTCGGACGACTGGCGGCTGCTGGCCTTCTATTCCTGGGATACAGACGAGCAGCAGCTACTGCCTGCCAAGGATCTTGGCGCCACCCTGATGCGCCTCGCGACGGCGAGCCAGACCGTCGCCCCCGCCGCATCGGCGCGCTTCGCCCTGCGCGCACTGGTCGCGGAGGCCACCGCCAAGCCGGTCAGCACCAGACCCGATGGCACGGCAATCGACCGCATGCTCGCCTTGCTGGCAGATCCGAAGTTGGCGCGCGAGAACTTTGACCTGATCACCAACTACTCCGGCGATGTCCTCGGGTATCTCGCCTCGACGGGGCCGGACCGGCAGAAGCAGCTTGGATTGGCATGGAATGCCGCACTCGACCAATTCATGGCCGAGGCCGGTCTGTCGACCGCGGACCGACTCACCGCCATGACCGGAAAACTGGCGGTCGCCAAGCGTGATGCGGGTCCCGGCGCGCTTCCTGAGGGCATCCTGCGGCAGGCGCGCGACGAAGTGGCACGGGCCGACCGCCTCACGGCCGATCGCTACGAACGCCAGTCGGTCATCAGCGCCGCATCCGATGTACTCACTGAGGCAGGCTTGTTTGACGAATCTGACGAACTGTTGAAACGCGAGCTGAAGCGCTCCCATTCACCGTACTACTTCATGCTCGGACTCGCCGCCAACGCCAGGAAGCGTGGCGACAACGAGGCGGCGGTCGCGTGGAGCGGGAAAGCCTACGCCGCCTCCACAGGACCGGCGACGCGACTCCAGTGGGGTGCATCTTATATCAGGACCTTGACGGAACTGTCGCCTGGTGACGAGGCCGCAATCGAGGTTGCGGCCAAGCGCCTGCTGGGCGAGCTCAGGACCGCGCCCGAAACCTTCTACGAACGCAACCTGCGCTCGCTGGAGCGCGTCGGCAAGAGCCTGCGGCAATGGAACAAGGAGAACGCGCATGCGGCGGTCATCCGGCGGCTGCAGGCGCAGCTCGACGGCATCTGCAAGAAACTGCCGGCCGCGGATCCATCGCGGGCCGCGTGCCAGAACATCGGGATCCAGGCGGCCAGCTGAAACTAAGGATTGGCGGCCACCAACGCCGCCAGCGCCGCCTGCTGCCGTTCGAGCAAAGCCTCGATCGGCGGCGATGCACTGAACCTCTGGTAGATCTCGATGGAGAGAAACATCTCCTTGACCAGCGTGATGCCGAACACCCCCAGGACGATCGAGGATTTGCCACTGCCGTCGCCAAGGTGGCCGAATATCCCGAAGTAGGCCCCGTTCTGGTCGGCTTGCAGGCGGAAGGGCTGCTGGGTCAGCAGGGAGAGGTTTCCCCGGGCCTGGGCGAGCTTGTGCTGTGACTCGCCAATCTCGACGATATCCGCCGGGTTGGGAACGACGACGCCGCCGTTGCGCTTGATGAACTCCTGGCGCGACAGTCCAGTGATCGGTTCGGGGCTGCCGCCCTTGCGCGCCTGGGCGAACACCAGCCCAAAATTGTCCAGCGCCGCCCTCTTCCCGTGCCGGTAGGCATCCAATTCGTCGCAATTTGCGAAGAATACCAGCACCTGGTTGTCGTTGCCGATCTCGCTCAGGATTACCCGCGCCAGTTCCACATCGATGAAGCGTTTGCCGAACTGGCAGTACTCGGCCGGAACCGGGACCTCGATCTTGCGCCCGGCCAGAGTCACCGTCGCCGCCTGCGCGGTGACCGCCATGAAAACCAGCAACTGCAGGATCATCAATCTCAAGATTCCTCCTTCGCCGGCGCCGCCGTCCAGGACCGCACCGGCGGGAAATATAGCAACAAATCCGGCGCCGGGGCGAATTTCAGGGCGCCGCGGTGCCGGACCTCGGGAACGAGTCGCCGGGTTGGGGTCACGCGCCAGGCGAGCGGGCTATACTCGTGACTCCGCGCGCATCGCCGGCAAAGACACCCCGCCAAGGAAACCATGCACGACATCAAGCCCGGTCAATCGATCGAATTGCTGAAAGAGCTGCACATCCTGACACGCGACGGGAAGATGAATCAGGACAGCAGACGCAAGCTGAAGCAGATCTATCACCTCCACCAATTCATCGAGCCACTGTTGCAAGACCTGAGCCGGACCCATCCCGACATCCAGTTGGTGGATCACGGCGCCGGGAAGTCCTATCTTGGCTTCATCCTCTACGACTTGTTCTTCAAGTCCCTGGACCAGGGATGCCACGTTTATGGGGTCGAAGCCCGAGAGGAATTGGTGTTGCGGTCGCGGGACCTGGCAAAACGCCTGGATTTTGCCGGCATGAGCTTCGTCAACCTGTCGGTGGCCGAGTCGATCGGAACACCCGTCCTGCCGCCGCGCATCGACATGGTCACCGCCCTGCACGCCTGTGACACCGCAACCGACGATGCGATCCGCTTCGCGCTGGGAAGGCGAGTCCCGCATATTGTGCTGGTGCCGTGTTGCCAGGCGGAAGTCGCTGCCGTGCTGCGCAAAAACAAGAGTAAAATCCTTTCAAGCGGTGCTTTGGCGGAGATCTGGCGCCATCCGCTGCATACCCGAGAATTCGGCAGCCATATCACCAATGTCCTGCGTTGTCTGCAACTTGAAGCGCATGGCTATCAGGTCAGCGTGACAGAACTGGTGGGATGGGAGCATTCGCTGAAGAACGAGTTGATCATCGCCCACGACCAAAATCTGCCGGGCAAACGGCCGGGCGGGCGGTTGCAGGAACTGCTCCGCATGCTGGGGCTGGAGGAGATGAGTCCGAGATTTTTTGCGCCAACCTGACGACGCGATACCGATTGCGCGATTGCCGGCGAACGATACTGATTTTCTATGACGAGGTGACACTGTGGCAAAACCCAACTTTCAGTTTGAAAAGCGCCAGAAGGAACTGGCCAAGAAGAAGAAAAACGAAGAAAAGCTGAAACGCAAGCTTGAAAAGCACGCGGCGCCGCCAGAAGCCGATCCGAATCCCCAACAGGTCGAGCCAGTCCAGACGGAGCCGGCTTCCTCATAACCCGGTTCGGGTTCCTTCAAGCCACGCCAGGGTCCCGAGTCCCGCGGCACGCCCCGAGGCAAAGCAGGCAGTCAGCAGATAACCCCCGGTAGGCGCTTCCCAATCGAGCATCTCGCCGGCGCAGAACACCCCGGGTAACGCGCGCAGCATCAGGTGGGCGTCGAGCGCCTCGAACGTCACTCCGCCGGCGCTGCTGATCGCCTCGTCCAGCGGCCGAGCCGCCGCCAGAACCAGGGGCAGGTGTTTGATGGCCGCCCCCAGCCGCGCCGGATCGGCAAACGCCGACTGAGCGAGCAGTTCCCTCAGCAGCCCGGTCCTCACTCCCTTGATTCCCAGGCGGCTCTGCAAATGGCTCGCCAGCGACCTGGACCCGCGCGGCCGCGAAAGCTCGACCACAAGTTCCGGCAATTCGCGCGCCGGGGCGAGGTCCACATAGATCGTCGCTGCTCCGGTGGCCGCAATCTGGTCGCGCAAACCGCCAGACAACGCGTAGATCAGGGAGCCCTCGACTCCGGTCGCGGTGACCACGAACTCTCCGCGCCTGCGGTGAAGTATCCCGGCGTGATCGGTGAAGCTTGCCTCGACCCCCTTGACCGGCTGGCCGGCGAAGCGTGTCCGGAAATGCACGCTCCAGCCTGTTCCCCCCACATCGAAACCACAATTGGCGGGGCGCAGGGGCGCAACTTGAACCTGCCGCTGCACCAACCACGGCACCCAGGCGCCGTCGGACCCCAGGCGCGCCCAGCTGCCGCCCCCCAGCGCCAGCACCACCGCGTCTGCATCGACCGTGAGTTCGCCATCAGGCGTGGAGAACTTCAGTCCGCGGCCGTTTTCGGCCCAACCGCGCCAATGATGGCGGACATGGATGCGTACGCCGTCCGAGCGCAACCGGTGGAGCCAGGCGCGCAGCAACGGCGCGGCCTTCATGGCGGTGGGAAAGACGCGTCCCGACGAGCCGACGAAGGTCTCGATGCCCAGGTTCTGCGCCCAGTCGCGCAGGGCTTGCGGGCCAAAGCCCTGCAGCAACGGCCCGATATCCGCACTGCGGCTGCCGTAGCGGGACAAGAACACATTCGGTGATTCGCTGTGGGTGAGATTAAGGCCGCCCTTGCCTGCCTGGAGAAATTTGCGTGCAACCGAAGGCATGGCGTCGTAGACGTCGACCTCGATGCCGAGGTGCCTGCCGCCCTCGACCAGGACTTCCGCCGCCATCAATCCGGCCGGTCCCGCCCCGATGACCGCCACCGTCCGGCCTGCTTCTCTATTGCTGGGCATGATCGCTGTTCATCGACGTGCGGCGCAAACCACCGTTAAAACTGAATTATCGTTGATCGCCCTTCGCGTGTATGATTTTCCGCTTCTGCCAACAACGCCTTCGCCGCCATGTCCACTTGTTCGGATCACAACCATGCCGCAAGCATCCCTGCCGGCATCGGCATCAAGCGCCAGAATCCCTTCGACCCGGTGGCGTTTGAACAGGCCGTGACCGATCTTCTGAGCGCCTGCGGGATCGCGCCGGACATGGTGCACATGGGGAAGACCGCGGAACGCGTCCGCGAGCTTTGGCAAAGACGCCTGCTCGGCGGCTACGATCTCGATCCGGCCGAGGCGCTGGGCGAGGGCTTCGACGATCACCGCACCGACATGGTGGTGATCCGTGGCATCGCCGTGCATGGCGTCTGTCCGCACCACCTCGTGCCATTTCGCGGCCTGGCGCATGTCGCCTACCTGCCCGGCGGACGCCTGCACGGCTTCGGGCGCATCGCCCGGCTGGTGGACGCCGTCGGCCACCGCTTCACCTATCAGGAATGGATGACCCGCGACATCGCCGAGGCGCTGATGCTGCACGGCAAGGCCCAGGGTGCCGCTTGCGTGGTCGAGGCGGAGCAGCTGTGCCTGCTGCTCGGCGAGGACCGGCGCGGCGACGAACGGGTGGTCACCCAGGCCTTTACCGGCGCCTTCGAGCGCTCCGACCAATTGCGCAGCGAATTCCTGCGGGCGATCGGCGGACGGGGAATCTGACCGCCGTCGGTTCGACGGTCACGGATTCAGCAGCACGGCCATGCCGAGCCAAGAGTCCGCATTCACCATGTACATCACCTGATACTCGGTCGAGAAGGTCGGCATGTACACGACGAAATCGTCGATCTTCTTCTCGTTGCAAGCATCCATCGCAGTGCCGTCCGGCCACAGGAAGGTCATGTCGCGCTCGTAACTCTTGTCTTCCCAGTCCTCGAATTCCACGGTGCCGGCCACGCCGGACACGGCGCCGTCGGCATAGAGAATCTTCTTCGTGCCGGGAATATTTTGCGCGGTGCATGTCGCATCGCTACGGTCACTCAGTTCCGTGCGGCCGTAATACATCTTGTACTTGGCGCCGCCGAGATGCACCGGCACCGGCGCCTGCATGTGCTCCCAGTATTTCGGACAGCCGGAAGTGTTTGAAACCACCCATTTGCTGCCGTCCCACTGCGCATATCCCACACCTGCGCTATTGGTCGAACAAGCACCATTGGCGGTATTCATCGAAAATGTCATGAACGTGCCCGGGTCGCCGTTCCAGCGCCAGTCGGTGAGGACCGGATAGCCGATCTTGAACTGCCGGGCAGTGTCGATCCCTGAACTGTCCCCCACCGCCCGCGTCGGCGCGCAATTGCCGCCTGCGGCGAATTCGGCGTCGGTCGAACAGACAGTGGCGCTGCCCTTGTTGTAGTCGAGGCCGGTGTAGCCGTCCTGGCTGTCCAGGTAATAGACCCCAATCTTGTTGCCAGGCGCTTTGTAGCCGAATTCGAAGAACAGCCGGATCTTTCCGCCCATCGAGGCGGAAAGCGGAACAGGTTGGCTGGTGGCAATCTCATAGTTGCTGGTCGGCAAGAATCTCAGACCATATCCCGACGCCGCGGTAAATGAATTTACCGTTAGGGGAACCGTCGTGGCCACCGCGGTCGTGGCAGCGATCTTCACCCCTTTTTGGGCCGGATCACTGAAATCCGGGTCGTAGTAGAGCCGCGCCGTGCCTTCCAGGCCGCTGCCCGCGCCAGGCCCATAGGCGAACGCCCAGGCCTTGGTGTTGCTGTCCGACACCACCTCCTGGGCTTCGCTCCAGGTGTGGCCGACGCCCCCTATCCCCATGCCCTGCACCCGCCACACTTCTTCCGAAGTCTTGCCGCTGGCGGCCGCAGCCGTCCCCGCCTGCTCGCATGCGCTGTCCTTGCAAGCCTTGACCGCGACCGCATAGGTCGTGCTGGACTTCAGTCCGGTCAAGGTCGCAGAGGTGTCGGAGGCCAAGGCCGTGGTGCTCACATTGGTATTTCCGATACTCTCGGACGCGAAGATGCGGTAGTGATTCGGCGTGTATCCCGTCGGTGCCGTCCAAGAAACGACAAGCTTGGTCGACGAGGAGAAGGTGGTGGCCCCCACGGTCGCGGTGTCCCGATTGGCAACGGCAACGGCACTCGGCGCCGCGACAGTGGCCAGCCCCTTGAGACTGGCGACATCGAGCAAGTAGGTCAGCAGGTCGGTACTTGTCAATGTCACCGCATAAGCCTGGTCTGACCCGCCGCTGCTGAAACTCAGGTACGGAATCGTCAGCAGGAACTTCGTGCCACTGACCGACACCTGGGGCGCATTGACTGCATTGCTGAAGGCCGTCTGGGATTTCAGGCTGGCGACATCCAGCGTGTACGTCACCAGGTCAGCCGTTTTCAGGTTGGCCGCGAAGCCAGTCCTGGTCGAGTTACCCGGGGTCAGGTACTCAAGGTAAGGCAGGGCCAGGGTAAATGGCGCGGTCCCGCTCAGCGTAGGCATAACTTGCGCCACAGCCATCGCGGGAACGAGCCATAGTCCAAGCGCGATCTTCCGGTTCATAGTGAACTCCCCATGCCATTATTGCCGGACTGCGATTGCGATCCTTCGGCTGCGAGCCGAAACGCCAACATCTTAGTCCTTTCTCGCGACCAGCATCTCAAAGAACTGCGGCTGCGCCAGGATCAGGCAACCTTTGTCGATGGAAATGAATCCACCCTTTTCCCATTCGCGGAACTGCTTGTTGACGCTCTCCCGGGTGATGCCGACAAGATTTGCCAGTTCCTGCTGCGATACCTTGAGATCGATCCTGATCTCGTCGCCCTCGCCCGGACGACCGAACATCCGTGCCAGCGCGATGACGCGTTTGGCAATACGTTCCGCCGCATCCAGGAAAATCACGTCTTCGATGAAGGAATCCATCATCCGCAGGCGATCGACCAGGGTCCGGATCAGGCGGATGGAAATTGTCGGGCATTTCTCGAGGGAATCGAGAAACTCCTTCTTGCCCAGCATGAACAATGTGGTGGGGACCAAGGTCGTCACCGTCCCCGTCCGCGGCTTGTCGTCGAAGAGCGACATCTCGCCGAAGAAGTCGCCGGTCACCAGTACATCGAAGATGATTTCCTGGCCCTCGTGCGACAAGGTGCTGACTTTCACGCCGCCGTTCAGGATGAAATAGATCCGGCTTCCGGCCTCGCCGCGATTGAACACGACCTCCTTGGGCGCCATCTGTTTGCGACTTCCCCCCTGCAGGAGCATTCCGAGCAGGTCCTTGGAAACGTCCGCCAGCAGACGGCACCTGGACAGGAGTTCGAAATCGACTAGGTCGTTCTTCTTCATCGGTGCTCCGGTTCAGTCGCGCCAGATTCGAGGTCGCCCAATTTATCACATGTAGAATCCGCTCATCTCCTGCTGACCACCACGGAAGGTTCCACATGCCAATCTACGCCCTGGGTGACAGAAAGCCCCATTGCGCCGCCGACAGCTGGGTCGCGGACAACGCCACACTGATCGGTTCGGTCGTGCTGGAATCCTGCGCCTGCGTACTGTTCGGCGCGGTATTGCGCGGCGACAACGACCTGATCACGATCGGCGAGCGCAGCAACGTGCAGGACAAAGCCTGCCTGCATACCGACGCCGGAATTCCCCTCACCCTTGGCAGGTGCGTCACCATCGGCCACCAGGCCATGCTGCACGGCTGCAGCGTCGGCGAGGGATCCCTGATCGGCATCGGCGCAATCATCCTCAACCATGCAGTGATCGGCCGCCACTGCCTGGTCGCAGCCGGGGCGGTGGTACCGGAAGGAAAGACCTACCCCGAGCGCTCGCTGATCCTCGGGTCGCCGGCGAAGGTGGTGCGCGAATTGACCGAACAGGAAGTCCAGGGCCTGCTGATGGGCGCGGAACAATACGTGGAACGCTGCAAGTTGTATATCGATCAACTGACGCGAATCGCCTGATCGGTCACCAACGTTCCGAAACCGCCTGACCGGCAGTCGAGCCGAAACGGCGCCCCATATCGCGCCTGACGCTGACGGCCTGGCGGGTCATGTCGACATCGACGTCCTGCCAGCGCACCTGTTTCGCCTCCGCAGCGTACTTGAGAAGCAGGCGATGGAGGTTCATGGCTGCTTCTGCGGAACCTGGACGAAGATTTCGTCCTGCTTGATCAGGCCCAGCTCAAATCGCGCGCGCTCCTCAATGGCCTCGTAGCCGCTCTTGAGGTCACGCACTTCGGCATCCAGACCGGTGTTGCGCTGCTCGAGTTTCTGATTGACTTCGCGCTGGGCCTGCAACTGGCGATCCGCCTCCCAGACCCTGAGCCAGCCTCCTTTGCCGAACCAAAGCGGATACTGCAACAGGGCAATCAAGGCGAGCAGCGCCACAACCGGCCAGCGCATCCTGGCGTGGGTCTCTACTTGCGCAGGTTGTAGAACGCGTTGCGGCCTGGATAGCTGGCGGTGTCGCCGAGGTCCTCCTCGATGCGCAGCAACTGGTTGTACTTGGCGATGCGGTCGGAGCGGGACAGCGATCCGGTCTTGATCTGCAGGGCGTTGAGACCCACGGCGATGTCTGCGATGGTGGAATCTTCGGTCTCGCCCGAACGATGCGAAATTACGTTGGTGTACCCGGCGCGCTTGGTCATCTCGACTGCGGCAAAAGTCTCGGTCAGGGTGCCGATCTGGTTGATCTTGATCAGCACCGAATTGGCGATGCCCTGGGCAATGCCTTCACGGATGATCTTGGGATTGGTGACGAACACGTCGTCGCCGACGATCTGGACCGTCTTCCCGAGCCTTTCGGTGAGGAGCTTCCAGCCGGGCCAGTCATTCTCGGCCATGCCGTCCTCGATGCTGATGATCGGATACTTGTCCGCGAGCTTGGCGAGATAGTCGGCGAATGCCTCGGATGGGAGTTCCAGTTTCTCGGACGCCAGATGGTATTTGCCGTCCTTGTAGAACTCCGAGGATGCGCAATCGAGGCCCAGCAACACGTCCTGGCCGGGCGTGTAACCGGCGGATTCGATGGCCTTGAGGATCAGTTCGATCGCCTCGTCGTTGCCGGCGACATTGGGGGCGAATCCTCCTTCGTCCCCGACCGTCGTCGGATAGCCCTTCTTGTCGACGAGTTTCTTCAGGTGATGGAACACCTCGGCGCCGCAGCGCAGCGCTTCGCGAAAGCTTTCCGCGCCGACCGGCAGGATCATGAACTCCTGGATGTCGAGGCTGTTGTTGGCGTGCGCGCCACCGTTGATCACGTTCATCATCGGCACCGGCATCTGCATCGGCCCGGAGCCGCCGAAGTAGCGATACAGAGGCAGCCCGGCCTCCTCGGCCGAGGCTTTGGCGACCGCTACCGACACCGCCAGCATGGCATTGGCGCCGAGCCGCGACTTGTTGTCGCTGCCGTCGAGATCGATCAAGACCTTGTCGATGAAGGACTGTTCTTCGGCGTCGAGTCCGATGATGGCCTCGGAAATTTCCGTATTCACGTTTTCGACCGCCTGCAGCACCCCCTTGCCGAGATAACGGCCGCTGTCGCCGTCGCGCAATTCGATGGCCTCGCGCGATCCGGTGGACGCTCCCGACGGCACCGCGGCGCGGCCCATCACCCCGGACTCGAGCAGGACGTCGGCTTCGACGGTGGGATTGCCGCGAGAATCCAGAATCTCGCGGGCGACGACATCAACGATTGCGCTCATGGTGATTTCCTAAGCAAGAATGAAACTCAAACGCCTTCGACCAGCAGCATGTCGAAGTCCGCGGCCTCGGCGCGTGCGGCGCGAGCAGCCAGA